>Ga0214471_10002708_pt1 | contig 13874 bp, 9 predicted proteins | sample RVTome_5_FD_207665 | JGI IMG/M metagenome (GOLD analysis project Ga0214471, IMG submission 207665) | Soil microbial communities from uranium-contaminated site in the Upper Colorado River Basin, Wyoming, United States - RVT142D155 | ecosystem: Environmental > Terrestrial > Soil > Contaminated >...
GTCCGCTGCGCGCCGAGCAGCTCCGCTACGCCGCCGAGGACGTCGCCCACCTGCTGCCCGCGGCGCACGCCCTGCGCGCGAAGCTGCGCGAGCTCGGCCGCCTCGGCTGGGCGGAAGAAGAATCGGAGCGTCTCCTCGCGCTCGAGGTCGACGGCGAGGCGCCGTGGGAGCGGCTGCGCGGCCTCGCCGCGCTGCCGCCGCGCGCGCGCGCCGTGGCGCGCGAGCTCGTCCTCTGGCGCGAGCGCGAGGCCGAGCGTCTCGACCTGGCGCGCCCCTTCCTGCTGCGCGACGAGACGCTCCTCGCCCTCGCCCGCCGCGACGAGGTCGCCGCCGACGAGCTGCCGCGCCTGCCCGGCTGGGACGCGCGCCGGCACGCCCGCTACGCCGAGCGCTGGCTCGCCGCGCACCGCGCCGCGGTCGAATCGGCGGCTGCGCTGACCCTCGAGCCCGATCCGCCGCGCCCGAGCCGGGCCGAGCGCGAACGGCTGGAGCGGCGTTCCCGTGCGGTCGCCGACGCGGTGGCCGCCGTCGCCCGCGAGCTCGACCTGCCGGCCGAGCTGCTGCTCTCCCGCCGACAGCGCGAGCGGCTGCTCGCCGCGCATGATCGCGGCATCTCCCCCGCCGAGCACCTGACCGGCTTCCGCCGCGAGCTGCTCGCCGCGCCGCTCTCGCGCCTCGCTCCGTAGAAAGAAAAAGGGCGCCGGTTGCCCGGCGCCCTCGAAGGCGAAGCGGTGAAGCTCGGACTCAGAAGTGGAAGCGCGCGCCGAGCTGCCAGAGGCGCTGCTCGCCCTGGCCGGGGTCGCCGGCGAAGGTCGAGGGCTGGCCGTCGGCGCCGAAGCCGGCCGGGTTCTCGTCGTCGAGGATGTTGAAGACCTCGGCGATGAGCTCGACGCCCATCCCTTCGGGCCCGAACGCGAAGTCGCGCGAGACGCGCAGGTCGATCTGCGTGAAATCGTCACCGCGCTTCGAATTGACGCTCACGCCCGCGGGCAGGTCGAGCGTCGTGCCGTCGCCGTTGAGGTCGAGGCTGGCCCCGGTCGGGGAGATGGCGTACGGCGTGTAGGGAAACGCCGAGTGATAGCGGGCGAAGCCGCCGACCACGATGTTCCACGGCGCGCGATAGGTGCCGCCGATCGTGATCTTGTGCTCGGCGTCGCGGTAGACCGGTCCGAAGCAGCGGCCGCAAAGCGGATTCAGCGGATCGATCGACTGGTCGCGCCGTTCGCGGCCGCCGCCGGTACCCGGCTGGAAATCGCCCCCGGTGAGACGGAACTCGTCGACGCCGCCGATGATGTTCGACTCCGCTTCCGAGTACGTATAGAAGCCCTGCGCTTCCCATCTCGGCTTGCGGATGCGGAAGCTGATGTTGGCGCCGTCGTAGCTGCCGCGCCCGGTGCCGAGCCAGAGCCGGAAGTTGCCGCCGCCGAATCGGCGCTGGCCGGTCGTCGGGTCGATGACGTTCGGCCGGAAGCGGAACGGGATGTCGTGATAGTCGATGGTCACGACTTCGAAGTTCAGGCCGAGCCAATCGTTCGGCTGCCACGAGAGCCCGAGCGAGGCCTGATCCGAGTAGGGCGTCGCGAGGGTGGGAGATGCCACCTCGCCGAGCCCGCCGAGATCCGGGTCCACGATCTGGTTCGGCGGCAACGGCTGCCCGGCGACGTAGAAGGTCCCGTCGGGATTCCGGATGCCGTTCGGATCCGCGTTCTCGTAGACCAGGCCGTACGCCGACTGGATCTCGGAGGCCGGGAACAGGATGGTGGCGTTGGTATACGGGAAATCGTAGTAGGTCCCGTAGCCGCCGCGGAGCAGCATCGTGCCGTCGCCCTTGAGGTCGTAGACGAAGCCGATGCGAGGCGAGATGTTGTCGTCGTCCTCGTCGAGCACGCCGTCGTCGTCCCAGAAATCCCGCAGGTAGGACTCGTCGTAGGTGCGCTGGCTGTTCAGGTTCTGCCACAGCGCATTGCCGCGCTGGTCGAGGTCGTAACCGGTCCAGTAGTCGTAGCGGATGCCGACGTTCAAGGTCAGGCGATCGTTCACCTGGATGTCGTCCTGGGCGTAGAAGTTCTTGTACTCGACCGGCGTCGAGTCGCCGAAGAAACCGCCGTAGATCTGGATCAGGCGGATCGGCGATCCGATGCGATCCTCGATCGCCGTGTACTGCCCGGCGGTGCCGGTCGTGAAGTCGCCGCCCAGCGTCGGCTCGTCGATGTAGTTGATCCCGGCCTTGAAGTCGTTGCGCCGGCCCCACAGCTCCTGGGACCAGCTGAAGTCGTCTTTGAACTGGCGCTTGCGCTGGTGGGTCGACTGCGGGGTGTTGAGGTTCTGGCCGGTGAAGAAGCCCGACGGATAGTAGACGAGCGGATCGTTCGAGTCGGCGGAGATGGTGTTGTCGAACTTGGTGTACTGGACTAGCGCCTCGTTGATCCTGCTGCCCGAGAGCTGCATCGTGTGGCCGACGAGGATCGACTCGTACTCGTTCGAGATCGTGCCGAGGCCGCTGGGCGCCGGACGCAGGCTGGCACCGTACTTGTCGTCGTTGGTCTGGTAGCCGTAGCGCACCTGCAAGTACTGCGTCGGCGTCAGGTCGACGGTGCCCTTGGCGGTAATCAGCTCGTCCTCGAACGGCGTCGCCACGACCTGGCCGTCGAACGACGGGAAGTCGCCGCCGGTGAAGATCGTGTAGTTGGTCTCGCGCTCGGTCTTCTCGTAGGTGGCGAAGAAGTGCGCCCGGTCCTCGACGATGGGGCCGCCGAGCGTGGCGCCGAACTGCTTGCGCTCGTAGAACTGCTTGTCGACCCCGGCGAGCTTCTCGGTCTCGGTCTTCGAGTTCAGGCTGTCGTCGCGGAAGAAGCCCCAGGCGCTGCCGCTGAACTCGTTGGTCCCCGTCTTGGTGACCACGGAGAGCACGCCGCCCGACGAACGGCCATACTCGGCCTTGTACTGCATCGTCTGGATCTTGAACTCCTGCACTGCCTCGAGATTGAAGTTCTGCAGCGCGCCGCCGATGGTGTCGTCGGTGTTGTCGCCGCCGTCGATCAAATAGTTGACGTTGCGCCCGGTGCCGCCGTTGAGCTGCACGACGAGCTGGCCCGGCTTGGTCGGATCGGTGTTGTAGCCGAGGTTGGTGCCTGGCGCGAGCACCGCGACGTTGGCGAACTGGCGGCCGTTGAGCGGCAGGTTCTTGAGCTCGTTCTGGCTCACGACCGTGCCGATCGCGGCCTCGTTGGAGAGCAGCGGCGCCTCGTCGGTGACGGTGATCGCCTCTTCGACCGAGGCGAGCTTCAGGCCGATCTCGATCTCGCGCGTCGAGGCGACGTTGACCACGACTCCCTGTTGCGTGACGGTCGAGAAGCCCGACAGAACGACCACGACCTCGTACGTTGCCGCCGGCAGCGCGCCGAGGCGGAAGACGCCGTCCCCACCCGTCGTCACCGAGCGCGCGACGCCGGTCTCGGGATTCTTCGCGGTGACCGTGGCGCCTGGTACCGGCGCCCCCTGCTCGTCGACGACCCGTCCCTCGAGAATGCCGCCCGCCGACTGCGCGACGAGCGCGGTGGCGCAGAGCGCGGCGGCGAGCGCGACGCAGAGCACCAGTCCTCTACGGAACCCTAGAGTCTCCATGTTCCCTCCGATAGCATCAGAAAGAGCCCTGCGAAGAGCCCGGCTTAGATTACGGGGATGTTAGAGCAACGGATGGGAAAGTCCAGAGGAATCTCGTCCCCGCCGGGGACCGGCTGGCGAAGGCGGAGCTCGGCTCAGCCGCCGAGGCGGGCCAGCAGCCCCCTCGCCGCCTCGCGCTGGATTCGGTAGCTCGTCTCGTCGCGTGCCGTCACGGCGAGGAACTCACGGTAGGCCGCGGCGGCCGCGGCCCGGCGGCCGAGGGTGTCGAGGGCGATCGCCCGGTTGAGGCGGATCTCGTGTCGCCGCGGGTCGAGGGCCAGGGCGCGCTCGAAGAGGGCGAGGCCGTCGGCGGCGCGACCCCGCCCCACCTCGAGCGCGCCCAGGCCGTTCAGCGGGTCGGCCCAGTCCGGCGCCAGCTCGATCGCCCGGCGCAGCGCCCTCTCCGCCGCGCCCGGTCGGCCCGCGGCACGCAAGGCATTGCCGAGGTTGTTCGCGGCGTTGGCATTGCCCGAATCGAGCTCGAGCGAGCGCTCGAAGGCGGCGACCGCCGGCACCAGCTCCCCGGCTTCGAGGGCGAGCAGGCCGCGCGCGTTCCACGCCTCGGCGTGCAGCGGATCGCGGCGCAGCAACTCGCCGAGCGTCGACGCCGCTTCGCGCCGCAGGCCGGCGCCGTGCATCGCCAACGCCAGGTCGTAGAGGGTCTGCAGGTCGCCCGGCCCGCCGGTGAGCGATCGCCGCAGCTCATCCACCGCCAGCCCCTTCTCGCCCAGCCGCCCGAGCGCCGCGGCGCGCGTGCCGCGGAAGACGGGATTCCCTGGATCGGCCTCGACCAAGCGGGAGAGCTCCGCCGCCGCCTCCTCGATCCGGCCGGCGTCGAGTGCGTTGCGGGCCTCCTCGAGGCGCACGAAGAGCGGCGCCATTCGCCGCGGATCGCGAGCCTCGCCCGGCCGCCGCTCGACCGCCGCGCCGCCGACATAGCCGAGAGCGGCGAGCGAGCGGCTCGCCTCCTCGTCGATCGGTGCAATCGCGAGGTCGAGCGCGTCGCGCTGCAGGACGTCGAGCCTCGTCTTCAGCGCGGCAAATGTGCGGCGATCGACCCCGAGCCGATTGACGCGCTCCCCGGGATCGGCGGCGAGATCGAAGAGCTCCGGTTCGGGACCGGCGACGAGCTTCGCGGAGCCACGGCGCAAGGCGGCGAGCGCGGCCCAGCCGAGCAGACGCGGGTACTCCGTTTCGGCGTAGAGGTCGACGGCGCTGGGCTCGCTTCCCCGGCGCAGGCTCTCGGCCAGGCTGCGGCCGGCACGCTCGCCGGTCGCCGGCAGCGGCGGCAGCGCGAGCAGCTCGAGCGCCGTCGGCGCCAGGTCGACCAGCCCGACCGGCGTGCGCAACGCCGCGCCGGCGCGCACTCCCGGACCGCGCACGATCCACGGCACGCGCAGCGTCGGCTCGTAGAGCAGCAGCCCGTGAGAGCGCTCGCCGTGCTCGCCGAGCGCCTCGCCGTGATCGCCGGCGACGACGACCAGCGTCGACGCCGCGAGCCCGGTGGCGTCGAGCGCCGCGAGCAAGCGGCCGAGCTGGGCATCGGCCTCCGCGATTTCGCCGTCGTAGGGTTCGGCGACGGCGCTCGAGAACGGCTCGGGCGGTTCGTAGGGGGCGTGGGCATCGAACAGATGCACCCAGAGCGCCAGACGTTCTCCCGAGGCGGCGTTCGATTCGAGCCAAGCGAGGGCGCGATCGACCGTCTCGCGTCCGGGCCGCTGCGCCTCCATCCCCGCCGGCCGCCCGGGTCGCTGCGCGATCTCGTCGTCGTAGACGGCAAACCCGCGCGAGAGCCCGAAGCGGTGGTTGAGCACGAAGGCGGAGACGAACGCCGCGGTGCGCGCGCCGCCCGCCGCCAGCGCCGTGGCGAGCGTCGCGGTCGACTCCGGCAGGACGCCGTTGCCGTTCTGCCGCAGCCCGTGCTCCGGCGGCAACAGGCCGGTGAGCATCGTCGCGTGCGCGGGCAGGGTGAGCGGGACCGGCGACCAGACGGCGTCGAAACGCGCCCCTGCGGCGGCCAGCGCGTCGAGGTGCGGCGTCAGGCCGCCGGCGTGGCCGTAAGCCCCGACGCGGTCGGCGCGGAAGGTGTCGAGGGTGACGAGGAGCAGGTGGCGCGGTGGTGCCGGACGCCGGCACGCGGCGAGCGCCAGCAGAACCATCGCCGCGAGCGCGACGAGCGCGGCGCCGCGCGGCGGGCGGCGGCGCGACGAGCCCGCCGGCTCCTCACCAAGGGCACGACCCCGTCCCGGCGGCGAGACGGGGTCGCGAGCTCCGGCGAGACGCGGGCTCAGAGCCGGACGACGTTGCGCGCTTGCAGGCCCTTCTGGCCTTCGGTGACCTCGAACGATACGCGGTCGCCCTCGTTGAGGGAGCGATAGCCCTCGGAGAGGATGGCGGTGTAGTGGACGAAGACGTCCGGACCGTTCTCGCGCGAGATGAAACCGAATCCCTTTTCGTTGTTGAACCACTTGACGGTCCCCTGCTCGGTCATTCCCTGCTCCTTGCTGCCGGTGGTGCGGTTGAGGAGGATTGCCGACGTCCGCCACGGGCGTCGATCGAGAAGGCCCGCGCCGGGGCCTGAAAAGCGGATGCAACGCTCACGGGAGACGGAAGGGGATCAAGCGGAGGTTCTGCGTGCCGGTTCGAGTTGCGCGGGAGACTGCCACAACTCCTCCGCCGCCGCAAGCGCCAGCCCGGCCGCCGTGCACGCGCGCTCGAAGTCGCGCGGCGGCGGCGCCTCGAAGCGAGCCGGCGAGACAGCGGGGAGCTCGAGCCGCCAGGCGTGGAGCAGCGCGCGGCTGACAGCGAGCGCCTGCCGCAGCGCGCGCTCGCGCACTGCGCGGTGACGCGGCCCGCCGTAGAGATCGTCGCCGACGATCGGATGGCCGGCGTGGGCGAGGTGCACGCGCAGCTGGTGCGTGCGTCCGCTCTGCGGCCAGAGCGCCACGAGAGCGACGTGCGGCGCCGTCGCGACGACGCGCCACTCGCTGCGCGCCGGGCGGCCCCCAGGGTCGGCGCGCATCCGCCGCCGGTCGCGCCGGTCGGGAGCGAGCGGCACGTCCCAAGCGCCCGCGCGCGGACGCGGATGCCCCCACACCACGGCGAGGTAGATCTTCCCGACGCGACGCTCGGCGAAGGCGCGCGCCAGCTCGGCGTGCATCGCGGCGTCGAGCGCGACGACCACCAGGCCCGAGGTCGGCTCGTCGAGCCGGTGCACGAGGTGGAGCTCGCGGCCGGCGAGCGCCTCGCGCTCGCGGTGCGGCAGAGCGTCGACCAGGCGCCGCGCCGCCGCGCCCGGCTCGCGCCGGGAGGTGGCGAGCGAGAGTCCCGCCGGCTTCGCCACCACCGCGAAGCGGTCGGCGAGATGGACGAGGTGCGCCGGCTCGCCGCTCAGTGGCGCAGGCCCCAGACGAAATAGGCGCCGCACGCCGCGGCCAGCCACCAGGCGGCCGGCGCCACCTCGTGCCGGCGGCCGGCGACGAGGCGCGCGCACGGCGCCAGCACCAGTCCGGCGGCGATGCCGTTGGCGATGTTGTAGGTGAAGACGGTGAGGGCGATGGTGGCGAACGCCGGGATCGCCGCCACCAGGTCGTCGAAGGGAATCCGGCGCGCCGAGGCCAGCATCAGCACGCCGACCACGACCAGCGCCGGCGCATAGACGAACGGCATCGACTGCACCAAGCCCGCCAGCGGCAGCAGCACCAGCGTCGAGAGGAAGAGCAGCGCGGTGACGGCGCTCGCGATGCCGGTGCGCGCGCCGTCGCGGATGCCCGTCGCCGACTCGACGTAGGCGCCCGAGGTCGAGGTGCCGAGGACCGCGCTGGCCATCGACGCCACGGCGTCGACCGCCATCGGCCGTTCGATCCGCGGCACGTCGCCACGCTCGTCGGCGATTCCCGCCACGCTGCCGAGCGCCACCAGCGTGCCGAGCGTGTCGAGAAAGCCCATCAGGGCGAGCGTGCCGAGCACCGCCCAGTGCCGTGGCGCGAGCACACCGGCGACGTCGAGCTGGAGAGCGATCGGCGAGAGCGAGTACTCGCCCCGGAAGGGCACGGCGAACCAGCTCGCCGGCAGCTCCGCCAGGCCGAGCGCGAGGCCGGCGACGGCGATCGGCAGCATGCCGAGCAGGATCGCGCCGCGCACCCGGCGCAGCACCAGCGTGAAGGTGAGCAGGATACCCGCGAGGGCGAGCAGCGCCGCCGGTTCGGACCAGTCGCCGAGCTTCACGGGCACATCGGGCGCCCGGAGGGCGCCGTCACTTCCGATCAGTCCCGCCGCCGGCATGCCGGTCACGAAGCTGGTGAAGAGACCGCACTGGTAGAGGCCGAGCTCGGCGAGGAAGAGGCCGATGGCGACGGCGAAGGCGTGCTTCAAGTCGGCCGGGATGGCGGCGGCGAGCCGCTGCCGCCAGCCGAGCCAGGTGATGGCGAGGAAGAGCGCACCGGCGACGAACACGGCGCCCAGCCGCTCCTGCCAGGTGATGCCGAGCGCGGCGAGGCCGAAGGCGAGGAAGGCGTTCTCGCCCATGTACGGCGCCACCGCGAACGGTCGGCGCGCCCAGAACGCCATGAGCAGCGTGCCGAGCGCCGCGGCGAGGATCGTCGCCACCGTGCTCGGTCCGGCCGGGATGCCGGCGAAGGAGAGGATCGCCGGGTTGACGACCACGATGTAGGCCATGGTCAGGAAGGTGGTGAGCCCGCCGACGAGCTCGCCGCGCCAGCTCCACTCCTGGCCCTCCTCCACCAGCCAGCGCGTGGCGCTCATCGCCCGCATCCTCGCGTCGTCACGGCTCCTCCCCCGTCGCGGTCGCCGCCGACCGAATCAGCGGCAGGTCCCGGCGGAAGTCGTCCCGCTCCTCGGCATTTCGAGCTCGGCTCGGGTACACTACCCGAGTCCGGCGGACGCCCTCGATCCGCCGAACCTTCCGCGAACCCGATCTCGACAGGAGCACGTCGCATGCCCTCGCCCCTCGCCCCGCCATCCGCGCCGCGGTCCCTGGCCGCCGCGCTCGTCCTCCTCCTCTGCGGCCTCGCTCTGCCCGCCTGCGCCGCCGGCGCCGAGTCCCCGGCGCCCGCCAAGGGCAGCTCGGCCGAAGTCGTCGCCGAAGTCGCCGGCAAGCCGATCACGATGGCCGACCTCGAAGCCGCGCTGGCGCCGCAGCTCCAGCAGATCGACCGCCAGCGCCGCCAGATCCTGGTCGACGGGCTCGAAGGCGTGGTCGAGGAGAAGCTCTTCGAGGCCGAGGCCGCCGCGCGCGGCGTCTCGGTCGCGGAGCTCTTCCGCGCCGAGATCGAGGCCAAGGCCGGCGACGTCTCCGACGCCGACGCCCAGGCCTTCTACGAGGCCAACCGGGCGCGCATCAACCGGCCGATCGAGCAGATGGTGCCGCAGATCAAGAACTACCTCGCCGGTCAGAAGCGCGCCGGGCTCCGCGACGAGCTGATGGCGAGCCTGCGCTCGAAGCACTCGACCCGCCTGCTGCTCGAGCCGGTGCGCGTCGAGGTCGCCGACGCGAGCGCGCCGGCAAAGGGTCCGGCGTCGGCGCCGGTGACGATCGTCGAGTTCTCCGACTTCCAGTGCCCGTTCTGCTCGCGCGTCAATCCGGCGATCCAGCAGGCGATCGCCACCTACGGCGAGCACCTGCGGGTGCAGTTCCGCCAGTTCCCGCTCAACATCCACCCGCAGGCGCAAAAGGCGGCCGAGGCCTCGCTCTGCGCCCACGACCAGGGCAAGTTCTGGCAGCTGCACGACGTCATGTTCGCCGATCAGCGCAACCTCGCCGTCGAGCAGCTCAAGGAGAAGGCGGCGGGGATCGGCCTCGACGCCGCCTCGTTCGCGAGCTGCCTCGACGACGGAAAGCACGCCGCCAAGGTGGCGGAGGATCTCGCTGACGGCAGCGCCGCGGGCGTGAGCGGCACGCCGGTGATGTTCGTCAACGGCCGTTTCCTCTCCGGCGCCGTGCCCTTCGAGCAGCTCGCCAAGCTGATCGACGACGAGCTCGCCCGCAAGGGCATCGACGTCAAGAAGAGCGGCTGACGCCGCCGGTGCCGTAGGGCTCGCCGGCCGATCGCCATGGCCTCCGCCACTTACCTCGTCGCCGGCGGCTGCGGCTTCATCGGCTCGAACTTCGTCCACCTCGCGCTCGAGCGCGAGCCGGGGGCGCAGGTCGTCGTCGTCGACAACCTCTCCTTCGCCGCCAACGAGCCGAACCTCGACGCGGTGCGCGACCGGATCGAGCTCGTCGTCGCCGACATCTGCGACTTCGCGGCGATGCTGGCATTGTGGCGGCGCGTCGAGCCCGACTACGTCGTCAACTTCGCCGCCGAGAGCCACAACGACCGCGCCGTGCTCGATCCGTCGTCGTTCGCGCGCACCAACGCCCTCGGCGCGCAGACGCTGGTCGAGGCCTCGCGCCGGCATCCGGTGCAGCGCCACCTGCACGTCTCGACGATCGAGGTCTACGGCGAGCTCGCCGCCGCGGCGCCCTTCTTCACCGAGGCGAGCGCGCTCAACGCCAAGACGCCCTACTCCGCCGCCAAGGCTGCCGGCGACCAGCTCGTGCGCGCCTACATGCAGACCTACCGCGAGATGGACCTCGCGCTGACCCACTGCGCCAACAACTACGGCCCCTACCAGTTCCCGGAGAAGCTGATCCCGCTGATGATCAGCAACGTGCTGCGCGGCCGGAAGGTGCCGGTCTACGGCGACGGCCTGCAGCGGCGCGACTGGCTGCACGTGCGCGACCACTGCGCGGCGATCTGGGCGATCCTGCACGGGCGGCGCGTCGAGATCGGGCCGGAGGCCGCGACCCGCCCCGAGCTGCTGCCGATCTTCGACGTCTCGGGGCGCAACGAGCGCACCAACCTCGAGATCGTCGAGCGCGTGCTCGCGCTGCTCGGCAAGGAGCCCGCCGAGTGGATCGAGCACGTCGCCGACCGCCCGAACCACGACCGGCGCTACCTCATCGACCCGACGAGAATCGAGACGGAGCTGGGCTGGCGGCCGGAGGTCGACTTCGAGCGCGGGCTCGAAGAGACGGTGCGCTGGTACGTCGATCATCCCGAGTGGTGGCAGCCGATCCTGGCGCGCACCGGCGACCTCTCGTTCGACTGGGCCGCTTCGCAACCGGCCGGGACGGCGTAGCGCTCGACGACGCCTCGCCAATGGACGGCGCTCCCTTCCCCGCCCTGTAGAATGACGCGTCGGTCCCGAGGGGCCGGCCGCAGCCGAGATGACCGAGATCGCCTCCAATCCGCGCGCCGCGCTCGCTTCGCGCGACGCCGTGCTCGCCGACTACCGGATCGCCTGGGAGTCGCGGCACATGTCGCTCATCGGCCGCCGCGAGGTGCTCACCGGCAAGGCCAAGTTCGGCATCTTCGGCGACGGCAAGGAGCTGCCGCAGCTCGCCATGGCGCGCGCCTTCCGCCCCGGCGACTTCCGCTCCGGCTACTACCGCGACCAGACGTTCATGATGGCGATCGGCGAGCTGACGCTCGACCAGGCGTTCGCCCAGCTCTACGCCGACGCCGACCGCGAGCGCGAGCCGGCGTCGTCCGGCCGGCAGATGAACGCCCACTTCGCCTCGCGCCTGCGCGGCGCGGACGGCGAATGGCTCGACCTGACCGCCGCGCCGCAGAGCTCGGCCGACCTGTCGCCGACCGCCGGGCAGATGCCGCGGTTGGTCGGGCTCGGCTGGGCGTCGCGGCTCTACCGCGAGCTGCCCGAGCTCGCCGGCTTCACGCAATTCTCGCGCAATGGCGACGAGATCGCCTTCGGCACCATCGGCAACGCCTCGTGCGCCGAGGGCCACTTCTGGGAGGCGCTCGACGCCATCGGCGTGCTGCGCGCCCCGGTGCTCCTCGCCATCTGGGACGACGGCTACGGCATCTCGGTCCCCAACGAGCACCAGCACGCGAAGGCGAACCTGAGCGAGCTCCTCACCGGCTTCCAGCGCGGCCAGGGCTCGCGCCAGGGCCTCGACGTCTACACGGTGCGCGGCTGGGACTACCCGGCGCTGGTCGAGACCTTCCTGCTCGCCGCCGACGCCGTGCGCCGCGAGCACATTCCGGCGGTGCTCCACGTCGCCGAGCTGACGCAGCCGCAGGGACACTCCACCTCGGGCTCGCACGAGCGCTACAAGTCGAAGGAGCGGCTCGCCTGGGAGGAGGAGTTCGACGGCCTGCGCAAGATGCGCGAGTGGATGCTCGACGCCGGCCTCGCCGCGGCGGCCGAGCTCGACACCGTCGAGCGCGCGGCGCTCGCCGCGGCGCGCGCCGCGCAGCACCGCTCCTGGGAGGCGTTCCAGGAGCCGATCCGCGCCGAGCACCGCGCCTTCCTCGCCCTCGCCGAGCCGCTCGCGGCGGTCGCCGACGGCGACGTGACGGAGGAGCTCGCGGCGCTGGCGCGCCACCAGCCGCTGCTGCGCCGCCACCTGCAGGCGGCGGCGCACGAAATTCTGATCACGACGCGCGGCCGCGGCGGCGAGGCGCGCCTCGCGCTCGCCGCGTGGACGCGCGCGCACCTCGCCGCGAACTGCGAGCGCTACGGCTCAGACCTCTACGCGAGCGGCGCGCGCTCGCCTCTCGCCGTCGCGCCGGTGACGCCCGAGTACGCCGATGATGCGCGGCTGGTCAACGGCTTCGAGATTCTCAACGCCGGCTTCGACGCCGCGCTCGCGCGCCTGCCCAACCTCGTCGCTTTCGGCGAGGACGTCGGCAAGCTCGGCGACGTCAACCAGGGCTTCCTCGGCCTGCAGGAGAAGTACGGCGAGCTGCGCGTCTCCGACACCGGCATCCGCGAGCAGACGATCATGGGCCAGGCGATCGGCGCTGCCCTGCGCGGCCTGCGGCCGATCGCCGAGATTCAGTACCTCGACTACGTCCTCTACGGCCTGCAGACGCTCTCCGACGACCTCGCCACCCTGCGCTGGCGCTCGGCCGGACGGCAGGCGGCGCCGGTCATCGTGCGCACGCGCGGGCACCGCCTGGAGGGAATCTGGCACGCCGGCTCGCCGATGGGGGGCATCCTCCATCTCTGCCGCGGCATCTGGCTCTGCGTGCCGCGCGACATGACGCAGGCAGCCGGGATGTACAACACGCTCCTCGCCGGCGACGACCCGGCCATCGTCGTCGAGGTGCTCAACGGCTACCGCCGCAAGGAGCGCCTGCCGTCGAACGTCGGCGAGATGAAAATCCCGCTCGGCGTCCCCGAAACGCTGCGCGAGGGCGCCGACGTCACCGTCGTCACCTACGGCGCCTGCTGCCCGATCGCCCTCGAGGCGGCCGAGCTGCTCGCCGGGCTCGGCGTCGAGACCGAGGTGGTCGACCTCCAGACTCTGCTGCCGTTCGACCGCGAGGACCGCATCCTCGCCTCGCTGCGCAAGACGAACCGCCTGGTGGTGGTCGACGAGGACGTCCCCGGCGGCGCCTCCGCCTACGTCGTGCAGCAGGTCGTCGAGCGCGCCGGCGGCTTCTGGTGGCTCGATGCGCCGCCCCTGACCGTCACCGGCCGCGAGCACCGCACGGCGTTCGGCTCCGACGGCGACTACTTCTCGAAGCCCTCGCGCGAGGAGATCTTCCGCGCCGTCTACGCCCTCGTCCGCGAGAGCGACCCCGCCCGCTACCCCGACCTCGGCGTCTGAACCGGAGCGTCGGGTTCGGCGCACGCAGCTCCCGCCGGGCCACTACTGGAAGAGGTCGATCCCCGACAGCCCGAGCAGCCACCAGAAGAGGATGAACAGCAGGATCCCGCCGCACCCGCATCCGCCGAGCCTCTTCGCGCCCCAGCCCGCCACCAGTCCGCGCAGCAGCTTGCTCATCGCCCGCCCCTCTCGCGCGCCGCGAGCTGACCGCCCCGCTTCGGCGCCCGCCCGTCCGTGCCGCGCGGCAGCGGCACCCGCGCCGCTCGACCTCCGAGTCTAGAACCCTTCCGGCTTCCTCACCCAGACCGCTCAGGTGACTCCAGGCGATCCGTGCTCCAGCCACCATCTCCTTCAATGGAAAGTCTTTCGTATTTCGTCTTGGTCTCGAAACCGAAAACCTATCGATCGACGCTGCGAAGGGGCGAAGGCCGGCGGGCGAGGCGGCGCTCGGCGAGGAGGAGGTAGGGCCAGGCGGCGAGGGCGAGGAGCGCGGCCGAGCGGAAGGCGGTCGGGTAGCCCCAGCGCTCGACGAGCGGGCCGAGGACGATCGAGCCGGTGCCGATGCCGAGGT
>Ga0214471_10002709_pt1 | contig 13870 bp, 12 predicted proteins | sample RVTome_5_FD_207665 | JGI IMG/M metagenome (GOLD analysis project Ga0214471, IMG submission 207665) | Soil microbial communities from uranium-contaminated site in the Upper Colorado River Basin, Wyoming, United States - RVT142D155 | ecosystem: Environmental > Terrestrial > Soil > Contaminated >...
GGAGCGAGATGCCCCGCCTACAAAATAATTTGATGTAGGCGGGGCATCTTGCCCCGCCGATGCGTCGACGGGTTGACGGCGGATCGACGGCGCAACGGTGCATAATCCCTGCAAGGCGTAAGGTCGCCGTGGATTCGCCGTCCAATACCGAATTCACGTGGACCATAAGAACTAACCAGATCTGGGGACGAATGGAAACCGGACTCGCGCTAGTCGTTCTGCTGGTGCTGTCGCTGGCCTGGGTCAACGGCGCCAACGACGTCGCCAAGGGCGTGGCCACGTTGGCCGGCAGCGGCGTCGCCGGCGCGCGGCCGGCGATCATCTGGGGCACGTTGTGCACCGTGCTCGGCGGGCTGATGGCGGTACTGTGGGGCGCGGCACTGCTCACGGCCTTCGCCGGCGGCTATCTCAATGACAATTTCGATGCCACGCGCGTTTTCGTCGCCGGCGCCGTGGCCGGTGCCGCGGCCTGGGTGCTGGTCGCGACGCGCCTGCGGCTGCCGGTCTCGACCACCCACGCGCTGCTCGGCGGCATCGTCGGCGCGGCGCTCGCCTCGAGCGGTTCCGAAGGCCTCGCGCTCTCGGCGGTGACCCACATGGCCCTGGCGCCGCTGCTGATCAGTCCCCTGGTCGCCATCGTGCTGTGCTGGTTGCTGTTGATCGTCGTGCGCCGCATGGAGCGGCGTTTCCCCGCCTGGAGTCCGGGCTGCTGCGCGCGCGAGGACTGGGAGCGGAACCCTTACGTCTGCGATCCCGATCCGGGGCGGCGCGCCGTCGCGCCCGCAATCTCGCCGCGCGTGCTGCGCCTGTGGAATATCCTGCACTGGTTGAGCAGCGGCGCGACCAGCTTCGCGCGCGGTTTGAGCGACGTGCCGAAGATCGCCGCGCTCCTGCTGCCGCTGTTCGCGCTCGCGCCGGGGAGCGCGCCGGTATGGCCGATCGTGGCGGTGGCCCTGGCGATGGGGCTCGGCAGCCTGTGGGGCGGATTCCGGCTGCTGCCGGTTCTGGCGCAGCGCGTCACGCGCATGGATGCCCGCACTGGCCTCATCGCCAACGTCGGGACCTCGGCGCTGGTGCTGGCGGCTGCGCCGCTGGGGCTGCCGGTATCGACCACCCATGTCAGCACCGGGGCGCTCATGGGTATACGCTTCGGCGATCGCGCGCCCCCGGAGCGCGCCGATGCACTGAAACTGATCCTGTTCGGCTGGGTCATCACCCTGCCGGTGGCGGCGATGATCGCGGCCGGCGTGTGCCTGGCCGGTAACGCCTGGCGGTGAGCGAGTGAATGGAGAGCGAGCGATGAACGTGCGACAAAGTGTGCTGGAACGCTATTCGGCGGGCGCCAAGCAGCTTGAACGGAAACTGTGCTGCCCGGTGGACTATGACGCCGGGCTGCTCGCGCTGCTGCCGCGCGAGATTGTCGACAAGGACTACGGCTGCGGCGATCCTTCGCGCTATGTGCGCGACGGCGACATGGTGCTCGATCTCGGCTCGGGCGGCGGCAAGATCTGTTACATGGCCGCGCAGCGGGTCGGCGAGTCGGGCCGGGTCATCGGGATCGACATGAACGACGACATGCTGGCCCTGGCGCGCAAGTACCAGCCCCAGATGGCCGCCAAGCTCGGCGGCGAGCGCGTGCGCTTCGTCAAGGGGCATATTCAGGACCTGGCGCTCGACCTGGAGGCGCTCGACCGGTATCTCGCCGCGCATCCGGTGAGCGCGAGCGCCGATCTCGCCGCGCTCGAATTGTGGCGGGCCGAACAACGCGCGAGCGCGCCGCTGATCGCCGACGCCAGCGTCGATCTGGTGATCTCCAACTGCGTGCTCAACCTGGTCGACGAGGCCGACAAGCTGAAGCTCGTCCGCGAGATCTTTCGCGTGCTCAAGCCCGGCGGGCGAGTCGCGATCTCCGATATCGTCAGCGACGAGCCGGTGCCGGCGCATCTCAAGGCCGATCCGGTCCTGTGGAGCGGTTGCGTCTCTGGCGCCTTCGAGGAACGGGAGTTCCTGCAGCGCTTCGTCGACGCCGGTTTCCTCGCGGTCGGTTACGACAAGTGGGACGCGCAGGCCTGGCAGGTGGTGGAGGGCATCGAATTCCGTTCCGTGACCCTGACCGCGACCAAGGGCGCGGGGACGGAATGTCTCGACGTCGGCCAGGCGGTGATCTATCGCGGCCCCTATGCCGAGGTGCGCGACGACGAGGGCCATGTGTTCCCGCGTGGCGAGCGCCTGGCGGTGTGCGAACGTACCTTTAAGTTTCTCACTGAAGGCCCGCTGCGCGCAGACTTCATCGGCATCGCGCCGGCCGTGGCGCGCGCGCCGGTGCCGTGGTGCGCGCCGGCCGGCACCCGCCGCCCGGCGGCCGAGACCAAGGGTGCGGCGCATGCGTGCTGTGGCGATGCGCCGGGATGCTGCTGAGCGTGTGGGATGTAGGCGGGGCATCCTGCCCCGCCGGTCGGTCGACGGGCCGTGCAAGGCGGCGCTGGAAGCCCCGCCTACATCCTTTGTTACCGCACTTCCAGCAATCGTATGCCGTCCACCCCGAGCTGCTTCTTGATCGCGATTGCGCGGCGCAGCGCCTGGGCCTTGGTGGCGCGCTCGCCCGCTGTAAGGTAATGCTCCTCGCCGAAGCTCAGAACGCCGGCGTCGGCGATGCCGCGCTCGCGATAGCGGTCGAGCTCGCGCTCGATGCGCGCGCGGTCGGGTGAGCTCGACAGCACCACCAGATAATTGCGCCGTTGCTCCGGGACCTGGTACTGCACGCGTGGATCGTAGTTGAGCTGGGCGGCCGGTTGCGCCGTCGCCGGCGGCTCGGCGGCCTCGGCCGCGGCGATGCCCAGCCAGGCACCGACCCGCTCGCCGCCCGGCGCGCGCGAGGAGCGCGGCAGCGTGATGGTCTCGACCGGGATGCTCGACAGGTTCCTGACCTCGCGGATCAGCGCGTCGTATTCCTGGGTGAGCGCCGCCAACGCCTCGGTGCTCTGATTCATGCTGCTGCTCATGTTCAGGCTGCCGGACAGCAGCGACGGCACGCCGAGCGCCGCCATGAACAAAGTCTGCGGCGTGTGCCGGCTGCCCCAGTGGGTCCACATCATCACCAGGCCGACCAGCACGCTGAACACGACCACCACCAGCAGGTAGCCGAACGAGAACAGCTCGATGTTGACGCGCGCGTCCGGGCCGAGCAGCGCCGGCATCAGCCGTGGGAACAGCGCCGCGCAGGCGCCGGCGCTCAGGCCGATGCAGAACAGCATCGGCGGCCGGGCGGCGGTGCCGGGTTTCGTCTTGGGTTTAGGCATGGTCCACCTCCTGGACGCGCGTCGCGGACGTCATTTGCCTGGCGCCGACAGCAGGATCATCTGGCGCAGGAAGTCGATGAACGCCGGCCGGTAAATGTCGTTGTGCCCGTGGATGACCTGGTCGTCGACGCCGATGACCAGGAACGGATTCAGCGGATGCGATCCGGGCGCGCTCGGCCGATGCGTAAGCAGTGTGCCCGGGAACTCCTGCTGCCAGCCGGGCGCGAGCCGGCCGTCGCGCCAGGCGCTGCGGTAGTCGATGAGCTGGCGCAGGTCGGTGTCGGCCTTGTCGCGCAGCGCGTCGGCATTGAAATAGGGACAGGCGCAGCGCTCCGCCGCGTCCGGCGCCGGTCGCGGCGGACGCGCCGGCGGTGCAGTCGCGGTGAGCGTGTGGGTGCGGTGGCGCGGGAAGTGCCCGACCGTGCGATGATCGGCCAGGTCCTGGTCCTTGCTGCGGTACTGTTCGAACCAGGTCGAGAACCAGCGGCCGAGCGGAAAGGCCTTGCGGGTCGCCTGATCGTCGTAGGAAGTCATCACCGCGAGGATCGGCAGCTGGCCGGGCAGATAGCTGCGTTCGAGGGCCATGGCGTGCAGGGTTTCGTAGCGCGTCGCCTCGAAGGCCGGATTGACCAGCACCACCAGATCGCCGAAGGCCTCGGGCGGCTTGCCTTCGCCGCGGTAGTCGATGAAACGGTCGACCAGCAGCTGCGACACCGCCGAATAGACCACCGCGCCGCCGAAGCTGTGGCCGACGATCACCAGCTGGGTGCCGGTCGGCGTCGGCTCGCCGGTCACGTGGCGGTGGATGTAGCGCAGGCTGTTGAGCCGCGCCAGCAGCTCGGTGACGGCGCCGTGACCGACCTCGGCGGCCGTGTTCTTGCGTTCCCAGAACGACAGGTTGGCGAGCCACTCGCCCTCGAGCGACAGCCCGCGCCAGCCGAGATAAATGCCGACCACCTTGCGCGGCTCGCGCTTCGCCGCGCCGCTCGCGCTGCGTTCGAGCCGGCTGATCTGTTTCAGCGTTTCGCGGAAACAGCAGACGTTGCCGTCGCAGACATTGGCGTTGTGCTTCCAGCCGTGGGCGAACACCACGATCAGCAGGTCCTGGCGGTGGACCTCCGCGCTCAGGACATCGAGCAGTTTCCACATCTGTCGGCGGTCCCAGAACCATCCCTGGTCGTCGAACTCGACGAAGCCCAGCAGGTACTCCGGATGTGACTCGATGAAATGTGCCGCGCAGGCGCGCGGGTCCTGGCCGTTGTCGCAGGCGGTGAGCTCGGCGCGATAGGGCACATGCTGGGCGCAGGCGGCCAGCGCCGCGGCGAGCAGCAGCGCCGCCATGCGGGCCGCGCGGGTCCGGCTGCGCGCCGGGCGCGGCGCAGGGAGTCGCCTGCTGGCGATCTTCGGTTCCATTTCGTCGTCGCTCCGTTCCGGGGGGGCATCCGCGAACGGCGGCCGCGGTGCCGGGCGCGCCGTTCCATGCCACCCTAGGCCGTACCCGCGGCGCTGTCTGTGAAGCATCGCACATTTATGTATGTGCGCGGACCGGTGGTTTAGAATCGACCTTCCTCCGAATCCAGCCGAGGCCGGAACAATGACCCGTATCGTCGTGATCGGCGGCGTCGCCGCCGGAATGAGCGCCGCGAGCCAGGCGAAGCGCCGAAAGCCCGAGGCCGAGGTGATCGCGCTCGAGCGCGGTCCCTATGTGTCCTACGGCGCCTGCGGTATGCCCTACAACATCGAGGACCCAGCGCGCGACATCGAGGATCTCGTGGTCATCACGCCCGAGCAGTTCCGCAAGATGCGCGGCATCGACGCGCGCGTGCGCCACGCCGCGACCGCCATCGACACCCAGGCGAAGCGGGTGACCGTGCGCGACAGCGCGCGCGAGTACACGCTCGACTACGACAAACTGGTCGTCGCCACCGGCGCTACGGCCGTGCGCCCGCCGTTCCCCGGCCTCGACCTTCCGGGCGTGTTCCTGCTGCGCGAGCTGACCGACGGCGACGCCGTCAAGCGCCATATCGCGGACGGCCGGCCGAAGCGCGCTGCCATCATCGGCGCCGGCTACATCGGCATGGAGATGGCCGAGGCGCTCGCCGAGCGCGGCCTCCAAGTCACGGTATTGGAGAAAGCGCCGCAGGCGCTGCCGGGCTTCGAGCCGGCGATCGCCGGGCTGGTCGCCGAGGAGCTTGCGCGCCAGAGTGTCGAGCTCAGGACCGGTGTGAGCGTCCAGGGCATCGAGGCCGCCGGCAAAGGCCTGCGCGTCGCGACCGACGCCGGCGGCGTTGAATGCGAACTGGTCCTGGTGTCGGTAGGCGTGCGTCCGAACGTCGCGCTGGCCAAGCAGTCCGGCATCGCGCTCGGCGAGACCGGCGCGATCGCGGTCGACGATCATCAGCGCACGAACGTTGCCGATGTCTACGCCGCCGGCGACTGCGCCGAGGCCTGGCACCGCGTGCTGAAACGTCCGGTGTACATCCCGCTCGGCACCACCGCCAACAAGCAGGGCAAGGTGGCCGGCGCCAACGCCGCCGGTGCCGACGAGGCCTTCGGCGGCATCGTCGGCAGCGCCGGCTTCAAGGTCTTCGATCTGGAGGTCGGCCGCACCGGCCTCGGCGGTGCCGAGATCGAGCGTTACGGTCTGGATGCGATCAGCGCCGTCTCCCGCCACGCCAGCCGCGGCCATCACTACCCCGGCGGCGTGCGCCTGACCACCGTGCTGTTCGCCGAGCGCGGCAGCGGCCGGCTGCTGGGCGCGCAGATGGCCGGCGCCGACGTGGTCGCCAAGCGCATCGACGTCCTGGCCGCCGCCCTCCAGGCTTGAATGACTCTGGCCGACGTCGAGGCGCTCGACCTGACCTATGCGCCGCCGTTCGCGCCGGTCTACGACCCGCTATTGATCGCCGCCGGCGTGGCGCGCAAGGCGCTCGCCAAGGCCTGAAGATCGGCGGATATCCGCGGTCTGACCGGGACGTCGACCGGCCGGTTTGGCGTGCCGCATTGCGCCGGGCGCGTGCGTAGGCTAGAAATCAAGTAGATACGCCGCGGAGCAGTAGCGGTATTCCCGCCCTGACCGGGCGTGCCCTCGGGACCCAGGACGGGTCGCGGGCCGCCAGCAAGACGACAACAACCAAGACCTCGCATAGGGACATGCGCCAGGGCCGGACGACCGTCGCGGCAGCCACGGAACCGTGCACGTCAGCGGGGGTGACAAGCATGTCGATACGGCCAGCGGTATGGATGGTGGGAGTCTTGGCATTGTGTCTGGGAGGGCTGGCCGGCGCGGCGGCGCCCCGGGACAAGGCAAGTTGCGAGGCCCAGGGCGGCACCTGGGGGCGGTTCGGCGTTTACGAAGGCGAGATCTGCCGCATCGCCGCGCCGGATGCCGGCAAGGAGTGCACCGACGCCAGTCACTGTCAGGTCGCCTGCGTCGCCGAGACCATGACCAAGAATGTGGCGGCCACCGGCAAGTGCTATGAGTGGACCGAGACGCGCGGCGCCTGCCTGAACCGGATCAATGCCGGCAAGACGCAGGGGACGGTCTGTATCGATTGAGCGCCGGCCGTTCCCCAGGGCGTCATCAAAACCGCATTCCGGTCGGCAAAGGCCCGCCTTTGCATTTGGAGCCCCATCAGATCAACGATTAAATCAGATTAACTAGAACCTGTAACTCGCTGTTCAAAAATATCTTATTATCTTTCCTCCGAAGTTTCTGCTTTCAAATTTTTGAAAACCCCACATTTCCGTGCTGTAGTTAGCGGAGTCGTCCCTAACCGTTCAGCACGTCCGGGCGTTACCCAGGGAGGGGCTGCATGCTTTCAGGCCGGGCCTTCTTACCCAAGAGTGTCGTCCACCGCGGGCACCGCCTCCGAAGGTGGATTCCTCAGCCCGGACCCCGGACTTTCGAATCGGGACCATAGTCATTCCCCGTCTTCTGTTTCAAGACCTAGTTCAAAAACCCGAACCCGGAGATCGCGTCATGTCGCCGCGCCTATTGGCCCCCAAGCTGACCAATCCAGACATTTGCGTGCGCCTTGCCAGGGACGAGGCGGAAATCGAGGAGGCGAACCACATCGTCTGCCGCAACTACATCAACCAGGGGTTATGGGACAGTGACGAGCCGTTCAGGCAGAACCCGCATATGCACTCTCCTGTGCGTACCGTCTTCGTTGTGGAGAACGCGGGCCGGATCGTCGCCACCGCCAGCATCGTCAGGGATTCCGCGATGGGATTGCCCGCCGACAAGTTCCAGCCGGAGATCATGCGGCGTCTGCGCGCCGGCAGCGGGCGGCTGGCGGAGGTGTCGGCATTGGCGGTCGACAAGACTTGCGAGGAGCAGTCCACGCTCATACTGTTCCTGTTCAAATATGTTTATCAGTACAGCTTCTACTACGCCGCGGTGGATCAGTTCGTGGCAATACCGACCGTCAGGCATGTGCAGTTTTACAAGAAGATCTGCGGCTTCGAGCCGGCCAGTTCGAGCGGTGAATACAGCTACATCAATTCGCACGTGCACTTGCAACTGCTCACTGGCGACCTGCTTCAGGCGCACCAGGACTTCTACGAACGGTACGAAAGCGGCGGTCATGACCAGGACAACTTCTATCGATTTCTGCTGGTCGACGAACATCCCAGCCTGCATTTTCCCGACCGGCGACTCATGCGTCGGCCACGGGAAATCGACTGGGCGGCGCAGGCGCGGCTGTGTAAGATGCCGATGGTCGTATAGTCAAACGTTGGGCCGGCCAGCGGATAATAAAGAACACATTATAAATCAAAGATTTGCCATTGTTGCGCGGGGCGAGATGCCCGTCCGGTCGGTTTGCTTGGTAGAATGACTTGGCCCGGGGCTTCTGGCAGCTCATACTATGCTAATAGAACGGTGATTTGACGCACAGGGAACGGCGATCGTGACTTTCTATATCCATGAAATACCCTCGCTTGTCGCGCTGATATTCAAGCTCATCCTGCTTGGTTACGCCGCACGGTCCCCGGTAAAGAACTCGCTCACCAGGGTGTTTCTGGTCCTCCTGGCGTTGCTGTCCGTGCTCAACGTTGTCGAGCTCACCGGCATCAATTATCACGCCCGACACGGATTCGTGCCTGCGATCGAATTTTTTGCATTCGCCTATATCGCGCTGCTGATCCTGGTCATCCCGGCCTTCCTGCATATCTCGTTACGACTGAGTTTCGACGCGGCCAACGACGCTCGCTGGACGCGTTACTTTGTCTTGTTGTATCTGCCCGCGCTGCCGCTCGAGTACCTTCTGTTGTACACCGACCAGCTTATTGCGGGGTTCGAGCCCTTCAAGTATTCGATCATCCGCGTGCCGGGGTCGTTGTATTTTCTTTTTGAAACCTATGCGGTCGTCTACCTGTTGGCGACATTTGTGAACCTGTGCTACGGGGCGCGTGCGTCCCGCCCCAATCGCATCGGCCGGACGCGCAACCGTTTTTGGCTGGTCGGTCTCTCGCCGTTCGTGTTGATGTTTGTCTACCTGTTCATTGCCGGCCATTTCGGATGGCCCAAGTTCACGACGACTTTTCACATTCCGAACGCGATCACCTTTTTCCTGGTCGTGACCACCTACGCGATTCACAATCACCGCCTCTTCGACATCGAGTTCTTCATCCCCGGGACGAAGCTGCGCAAGCGCAAGACGGCGTTCTACGGCCGAATCCAGGCGCTGATCGGCGAATTCGCGGAGCTGCGCTCGGTGCGGGAGGCGATAGCGCGCCTGGCGGAGACCCTGCAATGTCCGGCGGCGGTGATCGGGGCACGCAAGGGCGTGATCGCCGCGTCGACATCCGGTCAGCTCGTGACCTTTCCGGACGCGGCGCTGCGCAACATCGACCGCATCCTCGTCGCCCACGAGATTGCCGACCGGCTGCCTGACACCTATGCCGCGATGCGGCAGCACAAGGTCGCGGCCATCGTGCCCTTCCATGCCGCGAGCGAGAGCGCCGCCGGCTGGCTGCTGCTGGGCGAGCCCTTCAGCGAGCGGGTGTATACGGCGCGCGACTTTCAGCTGGTCGAAAAGCTGTTCGACAAGCTCGGCGAGTTCATGCTGGACGATCTCGCATTGTTGCGTCGTCAGCTCAGCGACGCGCTGCACGACAATCGTACCCTGGGGCGGCGAGTGCAGGAGCTCGAAAGCGAAATGGCGAAGCTCCGCAAGGACAACGCCGCGCTGCACAACGAGCGGTCGCGGTGGCTGGACGCCAAGACCCGCGACGTCGGCGCGGGCGTGGAACGACATGCGCAGCGGAATATAACCGCGAGCGACGACGCCATGCCTTCGAACCTGACGCTGGATGGCTACCTGTCGCGTGTCGAGGCGCGGCTTATCGAGGACACCTTGCGGCAGTGTCGCGGCAACAAGTCCGAGGCGGCGCGGCTGCTCGGGCTCCGTCCAAATACCCTCCACTACAAGATGGCCCGTTACGGCATTGTCGTAGACCCCGACGCCTGATAGAGTGTGAGCGCGCCAGGGAATCGGGTGCGTCATCGTTCTGTTGTGCCCCTTTCCTTTTGCATTTCAAGCTGTCGGTCCGCGAGTCCGTTGTTGTACCAAGCATTCGCAGGGAGCTATCGCTGTGACTTCCTATCTACACGAACTGCCTTCGCTTTTCGCGCTAATTGCCAAGTTCGTGCTGATCGGCTATGCCGTTCGTTCGCGCATACGCAGTCCGCTGGCGCGGCTGTTCCTGTTCCTGCTGGTCTTGTTTTCCCTGCTGAACCTGGTCGAGCTTGCAGGGATAAATGTCCATGCGCGATTCGGGTTGATGCCGATAACTGAACAGTTTGGCTTCGCCTATTTCGCGATCATACTGATCACACTGCCGGCAATCTTACATGTAGCCTTGCGACTGAACACCGATTCGGTGCGTGACCCACATTGGCGGCCGTACTACGCAATCCTTTATTTACCTGCCCTCCCGTTGGCGTGGTTGCTGCTGTTTACCGACGAGATCATCGTCGGCTTTGAGGCGTTCAGGTACTCGATGATGCGTGTGCCCGGACCTCTCTATTTCTTGCTGGAGGCGTTTGCGCTGGCGTGTCTGGCCGGCGCGATCGCCTGCCTCATCTACGGCGCAAGGAGCTCACGCGCCAACGCGGCGGCACGTACGCGCAATCGCCTGTGGTTACTGGGGCTCCTGCCGTTGGCTGTTATGATCATGTATCTGATCGTGGCCGACCATATTGGCTGGCCGAAATTCACCACGACGTTCTACACGCCCCTCGCCATAACCTTCTTTCTGATCGTCACGACCTTCGCCATCCATAGCCACCGCGTTCAGGCGCTGCTGCCGGCGGTGCGGCAGGGGATGCTGGTACCGCGGCTGTTCGATCCGGAATTTTTCGTGCCGGGGTCGGAAGTACGCAAGCGCAAGAACGCATTCTACGCGCAGATCCGCGACGCCATCGTCGAGATCGCGACCTTGAAGTCGCTGCAACAGGTGGTGCGCCGGCTGGCCCGGGCGCTGCAATGCCCCGTCGCGCTGGTGACGGACAGCGACGGTCTCGCCGTGTCGTTCGGTGTGCGCAAGCTCGCGGCCTATCCCGGGGAGGAGTTGCACAAGGTCGACCGGATGCTGGTGGCCGACGAGATCGCCGATTCCTCGCCCCGGACCTACCGGGCGATGCGCGCCCACAAGCTCGCGGCGATCGTGCCGTTTCGCACCTGCGGTCCGCGGCCGTCCGGATGGCTGTTGCTGGGCGATCCGTTCAGCCGCCATGTCCACACGGCGCGCGATTTCAAACTCGTCGAGACGCTGTTCGAGTCGCTTGCCGAGCGCCTGAAGGACGACTTCGCCGCGCTGCGCCGCCAACTGGGCGACGTGCCGGCCGACAACATCGCGCTGCGGCGCAGACTGCACGAGCTCGAAGGAGAGATTGCCCGGCTGCGCAAGGAGAACGTGATGCTGCAGCGCGAACACGCGCCGCGCCTCGCGGGCGCGGCGCGCGATCCGGCCCGCACTTTCCCGAAAGGCGCAATCGCGTCGGATGCCGCCGAGTCGACGGGCCCCACCCAGGGGCTGACGCTGGCTCGGTACCTTTCACTGATCGAGGCGCGCGTGATCGAGGAGACGCTGAGGCACTGTCACGGCAACAAGTCGGAAGCGGCCCGCCTGCTGGGTCTGCGGCCGAACACGCTGCACTACAAGCTGGTTCGTTACGGCATTGCCGCGGAAGACGAGCCGGCCTGACGTCACGCCACGTAAAGCTATGGCGCGAGATGTCGATTACCCGAGCGTTATGCTCACCTACCGGTTGACGCAGATCAACACTGCATGCGATCACCGACCAATGACGGATCGGATCGCGCCTTTCGTCGGGACGTATCGCGTGCGGCCCGGCAGCGTCCGTATATTAGTCTACGCTGATGGAGACGGAAACAGCGGTGCGCGGGCGAAGACGGGGGTCGGATCCTCCGCACCTAAGGACGGGGTGCGATGAACATACTGACAGCAATGACGCGTGGCGTATTGGGTGCGTTTCTCTTTCTGGTATTTCTCCCTATCAGTGCAACGGCCGCGGACAAGCCGCCGCCGGCGGTGCCCACCAAGGCGTCTTACCAGCCGTCACCGCCGCCCGGTGCAAGGCGTGAGCCGCCGCCGCTGGTGCTGAGCGCCGCGCCGCGCGAGACGGGCGACGAGGGCGTCGAACGCTTCGCGCCGCTGGCCGAGTATCTCAGCGCCGTACTCGGCCGGCGCGTCGAGTATCGTCACCCCGGCGACTGGGGCGTGTACCGCACGCAGATGCTGCGCGGCGCCTACGACATCGTGTTCGACGGCCCGCACCTCACCGGCTGGCGGGTACAGCACCTCGACTACCACGTGCTGGCGCGCTTCGCCGGCGGCTTCGAGTTCGCGCTGATCGTGCGTCGCGACAACGCGCGCGCGACCGACATCGCCGCGCTCAATGGGCGCACGCTGTGCGCGCACGCGCCGCCGAACTTCTCGGCGGCGGTCGCGCTCGCGTTGTTCGACAATCCCGTGCGCCAGCCGGCGATCATCCTCACCGAGGGCTGGGCGAACATATTCCAGGGCGTGACCAGCGGCCGCTGCGAGTCCGGCATTATTCCGATCGACGAACTCGCCCAGCGCGATCCGCAGGGCCTGGTAGTGCGCGCGCTGTACCGCTCGCCGTCCTACCCGAACCAGGCGTTCTCGGCCGGCCCGCGCCTGACCGCCGCCGAGCGCGAGCGCCTGGCGCGCGCGCTCACCGCGCCCGAGGCGGACGCCGCGCTCGGCGCCATCCGCCGGCACTACGGCATGCGCCAGCAGCTCGTCACCGCCAGCAACGCGCAATACCACGGCCTGGCGCGCTTCCTCGAAGACGAGTGGGGCTTCGACGCGCCGCGTCCCTGACGGGCCCGTCAGCGTGCCACCTTGCGCCTGCTTTCCTCCGGCGCCACGGATAGCCGCAACCCGAGATTGTGCAGCAGCGCCATCAGCGTCCGCAGCTTCGGGTTGCCATCCTCGCTCAATGTCTTGTAAAGGCTTTCGCGCCCGACGCCCGTCTTGCGGGCGAGCGCCGCCATCCCATGCACCTCGGCCACGGTGCGAAGCGCGAGCAGAAATCCCTCCTCGTCTTTCTCGACGAGAGCTGCTTCAAGATAGGCCGCCGCATCGCGAGGGTCGCGCAGCGCTTTTCTCAGGGTGGAGTTATACGGTCTCATTGCCATACTGTACGTTCAGCTGTGTCAATTCATTTCAGGACTTTCCGGTTTTCCTCAACGGCGCCCGCTTGTCATGGGTACCTCGGGCTATTTCAGGCAAAGGCTGATTTTGCGCCAAAAGGTGCATTTTTTCACCTTCAGCTCTGGCTGCCAGTGTACGCGCCGTCAACGCGGATCCTGTGTAGATTGCCCGTTCATAGCAGCCGCATAATCCGATATCACGCGTGCCTCGCGCGATCTTAATGTGTGTGACGGATCCTTTTCAGGGAACGAAGGGATCCGATGCGCTTCAGGGTCATTGGCCCAATTACAAGGGTGGTCACGTTCGCCGAGGGATCGGGCATACGCGAGCGTCGTCGGCTGAACCGGGTGTATGGCCACGGACGTTGGCGTAAACGCAAGGGCATCGCGCGGGTTGAGTTCGCGGATGGAAGCGTCTTTACCGCTGAGCTACACTGGTACGAGGCCAGCGGGATCGGTCAGAAAGGAACTGAAGGTTAAACATCTGCTTGATTGACCCAACCATGCATACGACCAGCGCTACCTACCAGTTCGTTATCTGCGTCCGGAACGACGGCTACCCGGCGGCACTCGAGCCGCGCAAGCTCTACCAGCGTCTGCGCGACGACCTCGCTGAACAACACGGGCAGATGCGCGTCATCGACGAGTCCGGCGAGGATTATCTCTATCCGTGCGACTACTTTATCGACGTCGAACTGCCGGCCGATGCTCAACAGGCAGTGAGTCGGGCGGCGGAGGGTGGGGGTGATGTAGGCCGGCCACGGTCAGAATCAAGCTCCGTTATCGGAGCAATCCACGATGAACCTGGTGGGTCCACAAGTGCGACATTTGCGGGAAGCCCAGAACATGACCCAAGAAGAA
>Ga0214471_10002710_pt1 | contig 13869 bp, 16 predicted proteins | sample RVTome_5_FD_207665 | JGI IMG/M metagenome (GOLD analysis project Ga0214471, IMG submission 207665) | Soil microbial communities from uranium-contaminated site in the Upper Colorado River Basin, Wyoming, United States - RVT142D155 | ecosystem: Environmental > Terrestrial > Soil > Contaminated >...
ATCGCCGGCGTCCTCCGCCGCGACTCCCGGCGCGCGAACCGCGCTGAATCCGGCGGCCGCTTGGCCGTTTCCAACCGGCTCCCGGCCGTAACCGGGCGCTGAACGGGAATGTGGCGGGGGGCGCAAGCCCCCCGCCAGGCCCTCGAAGCTCAGCGGACCGCCTTGGTCGTTCGGCGCAACTGAAAGTCTGAGGCCGGTCCGCGAGGCTTCCCTTGTTCCGGCATTTTACCGGGCTTCGAATGCGCTGGAAAACAAGTTCATAGCACGAGCTTGTTCATGCTGCGTCGCACTATCCAGGAGTCACAAAATATCAGAACGTATTGGCGATATTGAGTAATTTGTCATAACATGCGTCCGTTGCAGTGCAGCAATTCCGCTTTGAGCAAGAGAGGTGGACGATGGTCGCATTGGACAATCTGAGCAAGCTCTTCTCCCTGGCGCGCGGCATGCTCGCGCTCGTCGGCCTGGCGGCGGTGCTCATGGTGGTGGCGTTGCCGGCGTCGCGAGGCGCCCTGCTCGAGCAGGGCGCGCTTCTCGCGCAGCCCCTGCTCCAGGAGAGCGCTGCCGCGGGCGGCGGGGAGGCCGGCGCTGCCCTCGGCGCGGCCGAACCCGCGCCGGTGGCGCACCCGCAGACGGTGCAGGCGCGCGAGCAGCGCGCGGTGGCGGAGTTCATCGCGCGGCGCTATCGCGTCGCCGAGGCGGCCAGCGCCGCGTTCGTCTCGGCGGCGTATCGCGTGGGCCGGGAATTCTCCGTCGACCCGCTGCTCATCCTCGCCGTCATGGCGGTCGAGTCGCGCTACAACCCGGTGGCCGAGAGCTCCATGGGCGCGAAGGGGCTGATGCAGATCATTCCCAGGTATCACCAGGAGAAGCTGCTCGAGCACGGCGGCGAGCACGCGCTGCTCGATCCCGACGTCAACATCCTCGTCGGCGCCCAGATCCTGCGCGAGTACATGCGGCGCTTCGGCGCCCTCGAGGCCGCGCTGCAGAAGTACGCGGGGGCTTTCGACGAGCCGACCGCGCAGTACTCGGGCAAGGTGCTGGCGGAAAAGGCCCGCCTGCAGCAGTTCCTGGCGCGCGCCCTGCGCGAGGCCTGATAGCCTGTTAAAGTGGGGCTTCGCCCGGAGGCCCGAGTGAGCGCGATCCGCACGAATCGGCATTGGCAGGCCCTGCTCGGGGCCGCGCTGCTCGTGCTGGCCTGCGGCGCGGCGGGGCAGGGACTGGGCCGCGACGAGGTGGGCGCCATGCAGCGCGTGATCGATGCGCAACTCGACGCCTTCGCGCGCGACGACGAGCAAGGGGCGTTCGCCTTCGCCTCCCCGGGCATCCAGGAGCGCTTCGGCACGGCGGCGACTTTCGCGCAAATGGTGCGCGAGCAGTACGCCGTCGTCTACCGGCCGGCCTCGCGTGCGTTCCTGCGCCCCGTCGTCGAGGAAGGCACCGTGATCTTCCCGGTGCAGCTGAGCGACCGCGACGGGCGCGTCTGGGTCGCCCTGTACACCATGCAGCGCGTGGCGGGCGCCTGGAAGATCGCGGGCTGCCAGCTGGTGCCGGCCACGGCCACCGCCACCTAGCGCTGCGCGCAGAACCGCGCGATGCGCGCGGCGCCTTCCTCGAGATCGGCGAGGCCGCGCGTGTACGCGAAGCGCAGGCAGCGCGCCGTGCCGTTCGCGCCGAAGTCCAGCCCGGGCGTCGCCGCCACGCCCCCCTGCTCGAGCAGGTCCAGGGCAAAGCGGCGCGCGTCGCCGCCGAAGCGCCCGCAGTCCGCATACACGTAGAACGCGCCGCGCGGCGGCGCCGGGACCTCCAGGCCTGCGCGTTGCAGCGCCGGCACGAGGAAGTCGCGCCGGCGCTCGAATTGCGCGCGCCGCTCCTCCAGCACCGCGAGCGTCTGCGGCGTGAAGGCGGCGAGCGCCGCATGCTGCGCGGCGCTCGGCGCGCAGATGGTGAAGTGCTGCGCCAGCTTCTCGAAGTCGCGCACCCGCGCCGGCGGCAGCACGACCCAGCCCAGGCGCCAGCCGGTCATGCAGAAGTACTTGGAAAAGCTGTTGACCAGCGCGACCTCGCCCGGCAGGCCGAGGGCGGTGGCGGGCGGCATGCCGTACACCAGCCCCTGGTAGATCTCGTCGGCGATGAGCACGCCGCCGCGCTCGGCGACGAACTGCGCGATGCGCGCCAGCTCCGCGGCATCGGCGACGGTGCCCGTGGGATTGGAGGGCGAGCCGAGCAGCAGTCCCTTGGTGCGCTCGTTCCAGGCGCCGCGCACCATGTCGAGCGTGGGCTGATAGTCCGATCGCGCCGTCAGCGCGAGCGGCCTGGGCACGCCTTCGAACGCCCGCACGAAATGGCGGTAGCCCGGGTAGCCCGGGTCCGGCACCAGGACCTCGTCGCCGGGGTCGACGTACAGGGCGAGCGTGAGCAGCAGCCCCCCCGAGGCGCCGGCGGTCACCGCGACGCGCGCCGGATCCGGCGCCCGCCCGAAGCAGCGCGCGTAGTGCGCCGCGATCGCCTCGCGCAGCGCCGGCAGGCCGAGCGTCGCGGTGTAGGCCGTGCGCCCGTCGCGCAGCGCGCGCACGCCGGCTTCCACCACCGCGTCGGGCGCCGTGAAATCGGGCTCGCCGATCTCCATGTGCACCACGCGGCGGCCCGCGGCCTCCAGCGCCTGGGCGCGCGCGAGCACGTCCATCACCTGGAAAGGCTCGATCTCGGCGGCGCGGCGCGCCGCCAGCAGGCGGGGGGAGCTCAAAGCGTGCGCTCCGGTGCTGAGCAGGGGATTATACGGACGGGTTGCTATAATTTTTCCCCGGGTCGAGGAGAACGATGTGGACGAGCAGCTGAAGAGGAACGCCCTCGAGTACCACAGCCTGCCTCGTCCCGGGAAGATCTCGGTACTCCCCACCAAGCAGCTCATCAACCAGCGCGACCTCGCGCTCGCCTACTCGCCGGGCGTGGCCGCCGCGTGCGAGGAGATCCTGCGCGACCCGGCGCAGGCGATGCAGCTCACTTCGCGCGCCAACCTCATCGCCGTGATCACCAACGGCACCGCCGTGCTCGGCCTGGGCGCCATCGGCCCGCTCGCCGCCAAGCCGGTGATGGAAGGCAAGTCGGTGCTGTTCAAGAAATTCGCCGGCATCGACTGCTTCGACATCGAGGTGGACGAGCGCGACCCCGAGAAGCTGGTCGAGATCATCGCCAGCCTCGAGCCGACCTTCGGCGGCATCAACCTCGAGGACATCAAGGCGCCCGAGTGCTTCGTCGTCGAGAGGAAGCTGCGCGCGCGCATGAAGATCCCGGTGTTCCACGACGACCAGCACGGCACGGCCATCACCGTGGGCGCGGCGGTGCTGAACGGCCTCAAGGTCGTCGGCAAGGAGCTCGCGCGGGCGAAGCTGGTGGCCTCCGGCGCCGGCGCCGCCGCGCTCGCCTGCCTCGACCTGCTGGTGAAGATGGGCATGCCGGCCGCCAACATCACGGTCACCGACATCAAGGGCGTGGTGTACAAGGGCCGCAAGGAGGAGATGGACCCGGACAAGGAGCGCTACGCGAAGGACACCCGGGCGCGCAGGCTCGACGAGGTGATCGACGGCGCCGACGTGTTCCTCGGCCTGTCCGCCGGCGGCGTGCTGAAGGCCGCGATGGTGAAGAAGATGGCCGAGCGGCCGCTGATCCTCGCGCTCGCCAACCCGGAGCCCGAGATCCGGCCCGAGCTCGCCAGGGAGGCGCGGCCCGACTGCGTCATCGCCACCGGGCGCTCGGACTACCCGAACCAGGTCAACAACGTCCTCTGCTTCCCGTTCGTGTTCCGCGGCGCGCTCGACGTCGGCGCCACCACCATCACCACGCAAATGGAGCTCGCCGCGGTGCGCGCCATCGCCGAGCTGGCCCAGGCCGAGACCGCCGAGCAGGTGGCACTCGCCTACGGCATCGAGTCGATCAGCTTCGGGCCCGAGTACCTGATTCCGCGCCCCTTCGACCCGCGGCTCATCGCGCGCGTCGCGCCGGCGGTCGCCCGGGCGGCGATGGACTCGGGCGTGGCGACGCGCCCGATCGCGGATTTCGAGGCCTACCGCGAGTCGCTGTCGCAGTTCGTGTACCACTCGGGCCTGATCATGAAGCCGCTGTTCGCCGCGGCCAAGGCCCTGCCCAAGCGCATCGTGTACGCCGAGGGCGAGGACGAGCGCGTGCTGCGCGCGGTGCAGATCGTGGTGGACGAGGGCCTGGCGCAGCCCACGCTGATCGGCCGGCCGCAGGTCGTCGAGCAGAGGATCGAGCGGCTCGGGCTGCGCGTGCGGCCGGGCCGGGGGTTCGACCTGGTCAACCCCGAGCTCGACCCGCGCTACCGCGACTACTGGCGCACGTATCACAAGCTCACCGAGAGAAAGGGCGTCTCGCCCGAGTACGCCCGGGTGGAGATGCGCCGCCGCAACACGCTGATCGGCGCCATGCTCATGGTCAAGGGCGAGGCCGACGGCATGCTGTGCGGCACCTTCGGCACCCATGCGCTGCACCTGCACTACGTCGATCAGGTGATCGGCCTGCTGCCGGGCATCCGGCACTACGCCGCGATGAACGCGCTGGTGATGACCAACCGCACGGTGTTCATCTGCGACACCTACGTCACGCCCGACCCGGACGCGGAGCACATCGCGGAAATGACCATGCTGGCCGCCGAGGAGGTGAGGCGCTTCGGCCTCACGCCCAAGGTGGCGCTGCTCTCGGCGTCGAACTTCGGCTCGCTCGAGCTCGAATCCTCGCGCAAGATGCAGCGCGCGCTCGCCCTCCTGCAGGAACGCGCCCCGGACCTGGAGGTCGAAGGGGAGATGCACGGCGACGCCGCGCTCTCGGAGGAGATCCGCCTCAAGGTGTTCCCCAGCTCGCGCCTGCGCGGCCCGGCCAACCTGCTCATCATGCCGACGCTGGACGCGGCCAACATCGCCTTCAACCTGCTCAAAACCGCCGCCGGCGACGGCGTCACCATCGGCCCGATCCTGCTCGGCGCGGCGCGCGCGGTGCACATCCTCACCCCGTCGGCCACCGTGCGCCGGCTCGTCAACATGACGGCGCTCACCGTCGTCGACGTCAACGCGCCGCGCGCCGGCGTGGAGCCGAGCCTGTTCTAGCGGCCATGACGAGCGGGGCAAGCGCGAGCAACGTGGCGGCCTTCCCGCAGGCGCGCGCCAGGCCGCGCGCCGGGCTGGTGCTGACCGGGGGCGGCGCGCGCGCCGCCTACCAGGTGGGCGTGGTGAAGGCGGTGCGCGACGTCCTCGGCAACCCGGTGAAGAATCCGTTTCCGATCGTCTGCGGCACCTCGGCGGGCGCGATCAACGCCGCGTCGCTCGCGGTGTACGCCGACGACTTCTCGCGCGCGGTGGCGAACCTGCTCGAGGTGTGGGAGCACATGCGCTGCGACCACGTGTACCGCACGGACTTCCCCAGCATCCTGATGAACGGCGCGCGCTGGCTGCTGGCGCTGATGCTGGTGTCGCGCAACAACCCGGTGTCGCTGCTCGACAACGCGCCGCTGCGCGACATGCTGGAGAAGAGCCTGCCCTTCGAGCGCATCCAGGAGCACATCGACTCGGGCGCGCTGTACGCGGTGTGCGTCACCGCCTCGGGCTACACCTCCGGGCAGAGCGTGTCCTTCTTCCAGGGCGGCTCGGGCCTCGAGGGCTGGGAGCGCAACCAGCGCATCGGCGCCGGGGTGATGCTGAAGCTGGATTACCTGATGGCCTCGTCGGCGCTGCCGTTCATTTTTCCCGCGGTCAAGGTGCACCGCGAGTACTTCGGCGACGGCTCGATGCGGCAGATCGCGCCGGTGAGCCCGGCGCTGCATCTGGGCGCCGACCGCGTGCTGATCGTCGGCACCGGCCGCCAGACGCTCGACCAGGCGCGCGCGCGCTCCAACATCTACCCGTCGCTCGCGCAGATCGCCGGGCACGCGCTCAACTCCATCTTCCTCGACAGCCTGGCGGTGGACATCGAGCGCCTGGAGCGCATCAACCGCACGGTGCGGCTCATCCCGCCCGAGCAGCTCGAGGGCTCCAGCCTCACGCTGCGCCCGGTCAAGGTGCTGTTCATCACGCCGTCGCAGCCGATCGAGCGCATCGCGGCGCGCTTCATCCATGATCTGCCGCGCGGCGTGCGCCTCGTCCTGCGGCCGACGGGCGCGCTGTCGCGCGCCGGCTCCAACCTGGCGAGCTACCTGCTGTTCGAGGAATCGTTCTGTCGCGCGCTCATCGACCTGGGCTACCAGGACACCCTGGCGCGCGAAGCCGAAGTCAGGGAATTCTTTTCCGGAGCATGAGGCCTTCCATGGCAGAATCGAACCCGCCGCAGGACCCCTTCGAGATCTTCCGCCGCCTGTGGGGGCCGCTCGGCCTGCCGGTGCCCGGCATGGCGGTGCCGACGCTCGATCCGAAGGAAGTGGAGAAGCGCGTCGCCGAGCTGCGCTCGGTCGAGTCGTGGCTGCAGGTGAACCTGAACATGCTGCGCTTCGCCATCCAGGGACTGGAAGCGCAGCGCTCGGCGCTGCTCGCCATGGGCGCCGGCGCCGCGCCCGGCGCGCCGCCGAGCGCGCTCGCCGAGCTCGCGGCGACGGGCGCCAACGCCGCCGCCGGCGGCATGATGTGGCCCTGGGCCATCATGCAGCAGGCGATGGCCGGCAAGCCGCCGGCGAGCGAGGCGCCGCCGGCCGACGAGGACGCGAAGAAGCCGAAGCAATGAACGGATTTCTGACGAGGAGACCCACGCGATGACCAAGGCAGTGAGATTCCACAAGACCGGCGGGCCCGAAGTGCTGCAGCTGGAAGACGTGCCGGTGGGCGAGCCGGGGCAGGGCCAGGTGCGCATCCGCCACAAGGCGATCGGCGTCAATTTCATCGACACCTACCAGCGCTCCGGCCTGTACCCGATGCAGCTGCCGGCCGTTGCGGGCAACGAGGGCGCCGGCGTGGTCGAGGCGGTGGGCCCGGGCGTGACCACGCTCAAGGTCGGCGACCGGGTGGCCTACACCGGGCAGGTCGGCTCGTATTGCGGCGAGCGCCTGGTCCCGGCCGACCGCATGGTCAAGATCCCGGAGGGCATCAGCGACGAGCAGGCGGCCTCGATGATGCTCAAAGGCATGACCGTGCAGTACCTCATCCACCGCACCTACCCGGTCAAGGCCGGCGACACGGTGCTGTGGCACGCGGCCGCCGGCGGCGTCGGCACGATCGCCTGCCAGTGGCTGAAGGCGCTCGGCGCCACCGTCATCGGCACCGTCGGCTCGGCGGAGAAGGCGAAGCTCGCCAAGGCGCACGGCGCCGACCACGTCATCGATTACACGAAGGAGAATTTCGCGGAGCGCGTGAAGGAGATCACCGGCGGCAAGAAAGTGCCGGTGGTGTTCGACTCGGTCGGCAAGAGCACCTGGGAGGGGTCGCTCGACTGCCTGCGGCCGCTGGGCATGTGGGTGATCTTCGGCAACGCCTCCGGCGCGGTGCCGCCGCTCAATACCGGCATCCTGGCGCAGAAGGGCTCGCTCTACATGACCCGGCCCACGCTCGTCACCTACACCGCGTCGCGCGCCGACCTCGAGGCGACCTCGAAGTCGCTGTTCGACGTCGTGAAATCGGGCAAGGTGAAGATCGAGATCTCGGCGCGCTACAAGCTCGCCGACGCGGCGCAGTGCCACCGCGACCTCGAGGGACGCAAGACCACGGGCTCGGTGATCCTGCTGCCGTAGGGGCCGGCCCGCAAAAAGGAAACGCCGCCCGCGGGCAGCGTTTCTCGTTGCGGCCCGGGCCGGCTACTGGACGTTCAGGATCTTCATCGCCTTGGCAAGCGTGTCGACCGATGCCTGGTGATTGCCGGCCTTGTGCAGCGCTTCGCCGTCGGCGCGGTACTTCCTCACCTCGCTCATCTGCTGCGCCGACAGGCTTGGATTCTTCGCCATCGCTTCGTCGATCTTCTTCATGTCCTTCGGGCAATGGAAAGCGAACGCCGATGCGCTCGCCAGGGCGAGCGCAACGCTCAGGACGATTCTTTTCACGTAGACCTCCTCGATCGGGTTGTGGGACCGGGAACGATTATTATCCCGGCTGGAGAGTAAACGGCAGATGACGATCCCTTATTCCGCATGCGGGCGACGCTGAATCCCGACAGCCCGGTCGCGCTGGACGCCGGCCTGCTGCGGCGGCGCTTCGCCGCCGGCGGGGCGGCGGCCGAGACCTTGTACGGCGACCAGGGCGCCGACGCCGCGCGCGCCGCCGCGCGCCGGCCGGCGTCCGTGCTGGTGCCGATCGTGACGCGGCCCGCGGAGCTCACCGTGCTCCTCACCCGCCGCACCGCCCACCTCAGGGATCACTCGGGCCAGATCAGCTTTCCCGGCGGGCGCGCCGAGCCCGGCGACGCGAGCGTCGAGGCGACGGCGCTGCGCGAAGCGCACGAGGAGATCGGCCTCGAGCCCGCGCGCGTCGAGGTGCTCGGGCGGCTGTCCGACTACCACACGCGCACCGATTTCCGCGTCACGCCCGTGGTGGCGCTGGTGGCGCCGCCCTTCGAGCTGCGCCTCGACGCGCACGAGGTCGACGAGGCGTTCGAGGTGCCGCTCGCGTTCCTGCTCGATCCCGCGAACCACCGGCGCCATGCGCGCGAGTTCCAGGGCCGCCGCGTGCCGTACTTCGCCATCGAGTATCGCGACTACTACATCTGGGGCGCCACCGCCGGCATGCTGGTGAACCTGTATCGACACCTCGCCCGGGCGCCGGAGGCGAGGTGAGCGCGCTCGCCGTCATCGCCGCGCTGCTGCTCGAGCAATGGCACCCGCTCGGCGAGCGCAAGGCCTACTTCGCGCTGCTGGCCGGCGGCGCCGAGTGGCTGGAGCGCTCCTTCAACGCGGGCGAGGGGCGCCACGGCGTGATCGCCTGGCTGGTGGCGATACTGCCCGTGCTCGCTGCCGCCCTGGCGCTGCACTACCTGCTGCTGTGGGTGAATCCGCTGCTCGCGCTCGCCTTCAACGTCGCCGCGCTCTACTTCACGCTCGGCTTTCGCCAGTTCAGCCACTATTTCACCGACCTGCAGCTCGCCATCCGCAGCGGTGACGTCGACCGCGCGCGCGAGCTGATCGGCGCCTGGCGCGGCGAGCCGGCGCAGCACCGCAGCCGCGAGGAGGTGATCCGCCTCGCCATCGAGGAGGCGCTGGTGGCCTCGCACCGGCACGTGTTCGGCGTGCTGTTCTGGTTCGTGCTGCTCCCCGGGCCGAGCGGGGCGATCCTCTACCGGCTGGCGGTTTTCCTGCGCCGGCGCTGGGGCGGGCTCGGAGCGTTCGGCGGCTTCGCCGAGCGCGCGTGCCGCACCCTGGAGTGGCCCGCGGTGCGGCTCACCGCGGCGTCCTTCGCCGTGGTGGGCGATTTCGAGGACACGATCTACTGCTGGCGCACGCAGGCGAGCAGCTGGCCCGACCCCGACGCCGGCGTGGTGCTCGCCGCGGGCGCGGGTGCCCTGGGGGTGCGCCTGGGCATGCCGCTCACGGCGCTCGAGGGCGTGGAGGTGCGCCCCGAGCTGGGCGTGGGCGAGGCCGCCGATGCGCCGTTCCTCGACGGCGTGGTGGGGCTGGTGTGGCGCGCGCTCGTGGTGTGGCTGTTCGTGCTGGTGCTGCTCGCCCTGGGGCGCGCGCTGCCCTTCTAGGCGGCGCTCAGGCGCGCCGCGTGGCCCCGCAGCGCCAGCACTGCGTGAATTGCGGCTCCATGCGCTCGCCGCAGTCCGGGCAGGTCCAGGGCGGGCCCGAGGCGCGCGCGCCCTCGCGCAGCAGCCGCTCGGCGCGCGGCGCGTCGCCTTCGTCCAGCACCCAGACCTCCGCCTGGCACTCGGCCGGGGGCAATTCGCCCATCGCCGAAGCGAGCCTTTCGTTCTTCACCACGGCGCGGATGCCCTGCGCCTCGAGCAGGTTCCTCGCGTGGTGCACGGCGACCAGGTCGAACGAGCTGAAGACGCGCCGCACTAGAGCTCGAACAGCGCGTCGCACTTCGCGGCGCAGATGAAATCGTTCTCCGACAGGCCGCCGACCGCGTGCGTCCAGTAGCTGACGCGGCATTTGTTGTAGCCGACCTCGAGGTCGGGGTGGTGGTCCTCGCGGTGCGAGATCCAGGCGAGCGCGTTCACGAACGCCATCGTGTGGTGGTAGTTGGCGAACGGGTAGACCTTCACCAGCTTGCCGTCCTCGAGCATCCAGCCCTTGAGGCTCGTCAGCATGTCGCGCGCCTGCGGCGCGCTGTAGGCGGGCACGCCGCCCTCGCAGGGCTTGCATTTCCTCTTCGCGAGCTCGTTCATGGAGCCTCCTAGGCGAGCGCCTGCAGCCGCGCGATGCGCCGCGCGGCCGGCGGGTGCGAATCGTAGAACGCCGAGTGCAGCGGGTCCGGCGTGAGCGTGGCGGCGTTGTCCTGGTAGAGCTTGACCAGCGCGCGCACCAGCTCGGCGGCGCTGGCGTGCGCGGCGGCGTAGGCATCGGCCTCGAACTCGTGGCGCCGCGAGTAAAGGCTGGCGAGCGGCTGCAGGAAGAACGTGAACACCGGCATCACCAGCACGAAAAGCAAGAGCCCCATGGCATTGCCGGGCGCGCCCGCGTCGAGGCCCGCGTAGAACCAAGGCTCGTCGAGCAGCCGGCCGAGCACCCACAGCAGCCCGAGCGACAGCGCGAAGAGCAGCGCGATGCGCTTCCACACGTGGTGCCGCCGGTAATGGCCGAGCTCGTGCGCGAGCACCGCCTCGACCTCGGCCGGCGCGAGGCGCGCGAGCAGCGTATCGAAGAACACGATGCGCTTGGCGGCGCCGAAGCCGGTGAAGTAGGCGTTGCCGTGCGCCGAGCGCCGCGAGCCGTCCATCACGAACAGGCCGTTCGAGGTGAAGCCGCAACGCGCGAGGAGCCGCTCGATGCGGCCGGCGAGCGCCGCGTCCTCGAGCCGCGTGAAGCGGTTGAAGAGCGGCGCGATGAACGTCGGATAGAGGAGCAATACCATCAGGTTGAAGCCGACCCAGGCGAGCCAGACGTACAGCCACCACGCTTCGCCCATGCGCCCCATCAGCCACAGGACGAGCACGAGCAGCGGCAGGCCGAGCGCCGCGCCGAGCGCCGCATTGCGCGCCAGATCGGCGAAAAACAGCGCCGGGCTCATGCGGTTGAAGCCGAAGCGCGCCTCAATGACGAACGTGCGGTAGACCGAGACCGGCAGCTCCAGCGCGGAAAGCAGCACGACCGCGCCCGCCACCAGCGCGGTGCCGTGCGCGAGGCCGCCCGGCGCGAAAACCGCGCCCCACTGCGCCGACATCCACTGCAGGAGCCCGCCGAGCGTCAGCGCGCAGAGCGCGGCGGCGCCGAGCAGCACGTCCAGCATCCCCAGGCGCGCCTTGGCCACCGTGTAGTCGGCCGCCTTCTGGTGCGCGGCGAGCGGAATCGCCTCGGCGAACGTCGGCGGCACGGCGTCGCGGTGCGCGCGCACGTGCGCCACCTGCCGCTGCGCGAGCCACAGGCGGGTGAGCGTCGCCGCCGCGAGCGCGGCGAGGAAGGTCCAGGTAAAGGCGTTCATGTCGCCATGAGAGAATACGTCATGCCCGCGGACCAGAACAACCTGATCTGGATCGACATGGAGATGACGGGCCTCACGCCCGACTCCGACCGCATCATCGAGATCGCGCTGCTGGTCACCGACGCGCAGCTCAACGTCGTCGCCGGGGGCCCGGTGCTGGTGCTGCACCAGCCCGACGAGGTGCTGGCGGCGATGGATTCATGGAACACGGGCGTGCACGGCAAGTCCGGCCTCGTCGACAAAGTGAAGGCCTCGCGGCTGGACGAGGCGACGGCGGAGGCGCAGATGCTCGCGTTCCTCGCGCCGCACGTGCCTGCGGGCGCTTCGCCGATGTGCGGCAATTCCATCTGCCAGGACCGGCGCTTTCTCGCGCGCTGGATGCCCAGGCTCGAGGCCTGGTTCCACTACCGCAATCTCGACGTCTCCACCCTGAAGGAGCTGGTCAAGCGCTGGCAGCCCGAGGCCGCCAAGGGCCTGAAGAAGGAGGGCAAGCACGAGGCACTCGCCGACATCCTCGACTCCATCGAGGAGCTCAAGTACTACCGCAAGACAATAATGACGATTTAAATGGGGACTGTCCCTATTTGATTTACAGCGGCACGACCTTGCCGGGGTTGAGCAGGTTCTCCGGGTCGAAAGTGCGCTTGAGATCCCGCATCAGGTCCACCGCCTCGCCCAGCTCCTCCACGAGGTAGGGCTGCTTGCCGATGCCGATGCCGTGCTCGCCCGTGCAGGTGCCTTCCATGGCGAGCGCGCGCTTCACCACGCGCAGGTTGATCGCCTTGGCTTCTTCCATGTCCTGCTTGCTCGACGGGTCGATCAGGATCACGAGGTGGAAGTTGCCGTCGCCCACGTGCCCGAACAGCGGTATCGGCATCGAGGCCTTCTCGATGTCCTTGGTCGTCTCCACGATGCATTCCGCGAGGCGCGAGATCGGCACGCATACGTCGGTGGAGATGGCGCGCGAGCCCGCTTTCAGCTGCAGGCAGGCGAAGTAGGCGTTATGCCGCGCCTCCCACAATTTGCTGCGCTCCTCGGGCTTGGTCGCCCACTGGAAGTCGAGACCGCCGTTCTCCTTGGCGATCTCCTGCACCATCTCGGCCTGCTCGATGACGCCGGCCTCGGTGCCGTGGAATTCCAGCAGCAGCGTCGGCATCTCGCGGTGGTGGGTCTTGTTGTGCTTGTTGAGCGCGGCCATGGTGGTCGCGCACAGCAGCTCGCTCCTCGCGATCGGGATGCCCGATTGCAGCGTCTGGATCACGGTGTCGGCGGCGCCCTTCACCGTCGCGAAGGCGCACACCGCCGCCGACATGGCGGCCTGCACCGGGTGCAGCTTCACCGTCACCTCGGTGATGATGCCGAGCGTGCCTTCCGAGCCGACGAACAGCCTGGTCAAGTCGTAGCCTGCGGACGATTTCTTCGCGCGGCGCGAGGTCTGGATGATGCGAGCGTCGGCGAGCACGACTTTCAGCGACAGCACGTTCTCGCGCATGGTGCCGTAGCGCACGGCGTTGGTGCCCGAGGCGCGCGTCGCGCTCATGCCGCCGAGCGTCGCGTCCGCGCCCGGGTCGATGGGGAAGAAAAGGCCCGTGTGCTTGATGTACTCGTTCAGCTGCTTTCTCGTCACGCCGGCCTGCACCACGGCGTCCATGTCCTCCTCGTGCACCGCCAGCACCTTGTTCATCTGGCCCATGTCGAGGCACACGCCGCCCTGGATGGCGAGGATGTGGCCCTCGAGCGAGGTGCCCACGCCGTAGGGGATCATCGGCACGCGGTGGCGCCGGCAGATGTTGACGATGTCGCGCACCTCCTCGGTGGTGTGCGGAAACACCACCGCGTCGGGCGGGGCGTAGGGAAGGTAGGACTCGTCCTTGCCGTGGTGCTCGCGGATGCCCGCCGACGTGGTTACGCGCTCGCCGAGCAGCGCCTGCAGCTCGGCGAGCACGCTCTGGTCGAATTCGCGCGCCTTGTTCATCAGTTCATTTTAGCTTTATTTCCCCCGCGAACGGCACCCTCACGCCGAGCGCGGGTATTTCCAGCGTCACCCGCGCCTCGAGCGTTTCCCCGCCCTGCAGCTTGCCCGCGGCGAGCGCGGCTTGCACCGCCTGCTCGATCTCGCGCTGCGAGTTCACGCCCACCATTTTCAGGAACTTGCGGATGCTGAGGTTGAAGGTTTCCTGGTCCATCACGTCCTCCCCTGGTGTTTGAGTATCTCGCCGGCCAATTGTTTCCCGAGCTCGACGCCCCACTGGTCGAAGCTGTTCACGTTCCACAGCACGCCCTGCACGAACACCTTGTGCTCGTAGGC
>Ga0214471_10002711_pt1 | contig 13868 bp, 27 predicted proteins | sample RVTome_5_FD_207665 | JGI IMG/M metagenome (GOLD analysis project Ga0214471, IMG submission 207665) | Soil microbial communities from uranium-contaminated site in the Upper Colorado River Basin, Wyoming, United States - RVT142D155 | ecosystem: Environmental > Terrestrial > Soil > Contaminated >...
TTTCTCCAGATTGTACCAAATTCTCCTTCTGCACAATTATGCACAAGAATTCCATTTGCTACGTAAGTGTGAGTAGATTCTACTTCCAAATTGTAAACGTTTGTAGATTCATATATTTTTTCTATTTTGAGAATTGGTGTAAAAGTCTTTGAATTCTTCATGCGATGATTTATTGCTTGATTGATTTTACATAATGCGATTTCTTTGGTATCAATTTCTTTTTCTGTGAATCTTATTGTTTGCCATCCACGTCTAGTTAGATATTCATCTCGTGCTTTATCTCTAGCTGGATATTTTTTATGCAGATACCATCCATCATATTCAAAATCGAGTTGTATTGGAACAACAGCAGCATCTAACATCCTATCGCCTACAATAAATTCAGGCTCATAGGGGATTTTCAACTCATTAAGATAATCGTATAGTTTCTGTTGTCCCCGACTAAATCCATTTTTAATAAAATTGGCTCTCTGTGTTTTTAACTGTCTTTGTTTGATTTGAGGATTCTTCATTGGATTATTTTCTAACATCCTTTTTCTAACCCAAGGATGTGGTTTGGCATTATACGGTGCTTTTCTGCCTCTTAATTTCATAGCTACTTTGGAAGATACTTTATTTATTTTCATGGGATTGTTTTGTTTTAGATGGGCTGAGATCTTGGCATATACTTCTTCTGTTCGTAGCCAATCAAGCGATATTTTGCCAGCGGCAAATGATTTGGCTCTATTGATGTAAGCTGATTCAGGAAGTTTTTTTCCTTTCATAGATGTTTGATAGACTCGTAATACTTTATCATCAAATGTAAGTTCTTCTGCATTAACCCAGCCTCTTTGTGTGTATACTGGATGATTTCCTGTGATACAAATAGTTTGGATTCCACCCCATCTTTTAGTTCCGTATGTGATCTTGTAATATTCAGATGTTTCATGTATGAAGATATGTGTTACTCTCCCGATTTTCTTTTGTAGTTTATTTTCATCATAAGTCCATAACAGATCACCTAATTTGATATCTTTGATTTCCTTCTCTATGGTATCTGCCATTTTGATTTTAGTATCAGGAAGAAGACAAAACGTACAACCAAAAGCACATCCTCTCTCCGTCACTACCGAAGTTACCCTTCTTCCCTCGTCACGTTTTGCAATCTGGATGTATGGTTCAAGATCAATAGCATCCCTGTCGGCGAATGGAATAGAATCTATATCCTGGATTGGAATATTTGAGACAATTTTCTTTTGTTCTACTCCCGATACGATATCAAGCATGGATTTTTCTCCTTCTCCGAGAACTATATGATCTACATAGGGTAGGTTTGTGGCCTTCCAAGGTTCCAATGAAACAGCAAATCCGCCAAAAACTATTTTGCAGTTGGGATTCTCGTTCTTGATTGATTCGCCCAAAATTTTCATGTGCTTTAGTTGTGGCGTGGTTCCACTGATACCTACGATATCAGCATCTACACACTGATCTAAAATTTGGCTGTCATTGTTGAAAAATCCATCAACTATCGTAACATCTGGAAAACCATTGGCCTTGAGATATGCAGAAATGTGCATCAAATTTTGTGGCTCCCAGACTGACGAATATTTCGCTCGCACTAGAGTTATTTTCATTTTGTTACCACAACAAGTTTTGAAAGAGCTATCTGTGCACATAATCTAGCATCTTTTTTAATTTCTTTGCTCCAAAAACGGATTATTTTATATCCATGTTCAAAGAGCCAGTTGTTTACTTCGTGATCATGTGGATTACCATGTGGATAATTATGCCAATATTCTCCATCTACAAAGATACAAAGATTTGGTTGTATGAAGATATCAGGTTGCCCAAAGAGTGGTACATGAGTTTTGAATTTTATTCCTTCTAATTTTAATGCAATTTGCAATATTCTTTCTGGTTTAGTGTCTTTTTTTGGCATAACACGCTGTAATCGGTAATAGCTTAACTTCTTACGAGTGTGTATGTTATGTTTTTTTCCTTTCATAGGTGGATTATTTTTTAATCGCAGGCGTAGATCGGTTAATTGTTTACCAGTTATTTTATGACCTTTTAATGAATTAGAGATTTTCTTTTTTGTTTCATTTGATAATTTTCTCCCTATGCAGTTTTTATTTCCCAATCTCGCAAGTGACATTTTTAGACGTGCTTGTTGTGTATGGTTATGATGATATTGTATTTTTTTTAATCCTTTAGAAATATTTTCTTTCCATTTATCTGATAGAGGAATTCCTTTCCTTCCAGATTTATGAGGATGTGGTTTTCCTAAACGAGCTTGTGAAATTCTATGTTTGTGTTCTTCTGTAAATTGTCGTTTAACTTTCAATTGGTACTAACACCTTGTACCGAATGATACCTAGCTCGCACTAATACAATCTTCAAGCCACTTGCACTTTTCCGGAGTTTCATACAGTTTGTTTTCATACATTGCATATTGGGATTTTCTTTGCAGTTCCTTCCTTGATTTTTTGTTCCACTTGTTTACCATGAACATCTCGTGGTTTGTCAGAATGTCCAGCTCCTGTTTTTCCTGTCCAGGTGTCCAGTCAAATACAATATTACAGTTGGAATCATGGATGCACATCGCCCTTTCGGTATGCCAGTGATAGCCTCGATTACCTGGTATGAATCTTGGAGTGAGCATTCCCTTTTCGCTGTTCCATGCAAAGGTGTTTAGGAAAATTGGAACATCATAGTTTTTCAGATAGTCCCTTAGCCAGATTTCCTCCCTTCCGTTTGTAAATCGGATCTCCTCATCATCATCAAACCAAAAGGTGTAGTACCGTTCATTCCCAAACTCGTTGAAGATATCCTTCAATTGCTCGTTTCGTTTTTCGGAAGGGTTCCTGTAAAATTTCTCATTCCTTGTTTTGACCAAAACATCGATTCTTGGATTGTCCTGGATGAATTTTTCAATGATCTCCATTGTTCTGTCAGTGCTTAGAATGTTTTTGTAGCATGAATTTTCCCAGGCTCCATCTGATATGGCTATTACATTTAGATCCCTGATTCTGTTTGTAATTCCGTTTAAGGTTTCTTCAAGGAATTCTTCGCCATTGCACACGATGAGCTGGCCTATGATTTTCATTTTTTCTTTTTAATAATTATCCTTTCTGTCTTTGCAGGCATTCCCTGTTTGCAGGCATAGCAATAGCAAAACCATTCCTCGGAAATCTTGACATGGAATTTTACCCTATATTTTCCAATGGATTCTGTTGGGATTCGCTTTACTCGGTATGATCCGCAGTGGTCGCATCGTTGGCCATAGAATCCTAACCTTGTGGCATCTAGTCTGTTTTGAGGATCATACAACGGATGTAAGTTTTGGATTTCGCCCTTGAGAATTTTTAGGGCTTGCTTTCCAGTGAATTCGAACATATCCTTTACCTTGACCAAATACTCCCCTGCGGAATGCGTGGATGTGGCGTGCATCATTACTTCAACCAAAGCTGATTGTGTTTGGACCAAATCCTTTCTTTTGTCATTGAAGATATTTCGGCCAATATCCAATGTATTAGAATGTACTGTAATAAATTCATCAAGCTCGATGGGATCCAAATATTTTACAAATGATTTTGTGTAGAGTTGTTTTTTTACAAATCTTAGATATTCGATTGTGTCATCGATTAATTTTATGTATTCTTGGTTTTCTTTCTCAAAACTTATGGAACTATTTTCGCGGTTTTGATAACCGCCATCATCATCTTCTTTACTATGATCATAATGAGAATCCTTATATTTAAATGATAAAACATGGCGTGCATAATCGGTCGCAGATTCAAGTCCAATTTTTCTAAGTTCTGCCTGAATGTAAGTCGAGATCGAATTAACTGGTTGCTTGAATTCTCCCAACTGGTGTAGCTCTTCCAGGTATTCTGCCCATGCAATGATAAGATCCTTCTTCGGATTTTTTGCGGAATACAATTCGTGGAGAGTGCTTGCTGGATTGGCCAGTTCATTCGTTATTTTTTGAATCCTATCATACAGAAAAGCAACCCTAGCCTTCTTTTGCTTTTCAGTTATCTCTACTGTAACTTGTGCCAATCTTCTTGTTTTTGCAATAATTTGTAAACTTTTAAAGGTTTACTTGTATTTTTTATGACATTTGTTACAAACTAATTGATTTTCTTTTTTCCAGTTACCGCAAACGCAAAGATGTGTACCAGAGCCATATCCTAGTTCTTTTGTCATTTCGTTTGAAGTGTAATGGTGTTGATTTTATTCATTTTTGAAATATTCCTCATCCATCTTCTTGAAAATTACGTTAATGTGTGTAATTTCTTGTTCTAATCCCATTAACAAATCTTCTCCTTCATCATTTTCTAATATGTCTAAAACGGTGTTTACTCTTTCTTGTAGTTTATTTTTTAATTGTTGAAAATCTAATCCTCTATATTCGTTTATTAATTCACTCATTTACTCTTTCACCACTTCAAACTGATGTTCCGCTTCCCACTGTTAGTTTTGGTTACCAAGTTCTCACCGTTGGTCTTATTTCGCAGAAGATGTTGCCTCTGGCAATCCCTTTACCTGCTGGGCTCATCAAACCTGATAACTGTAATTTACTCTCTTTGCTTTTTGTTGTTTTATCCATTAATAATCTACTCCATCAATCCACTTACATTCATATTCATCAATTATTTTTTGAATTTCTTTCTTATTACGTTTGGCACATAGTGTCATTTAGATAACCTCAACATGCAACAATCCCAACATCTCATTAGACCACCCGAATAATATCCAATACCGTAATTATTTTCTGGATTATCTGGAATTTCTTTTGTACATTGTTGACATTTACTTGCACTTGTTATATCGTTACCCTTGCTCACTTACGTTAACAACTCCTTGATTCTTTTTTCAGCATCTTCTTTAGAAGTAAACCTGTCTACATCTTCAAACAAATCTCCTTCAAGAGAATAGATCTCCCATAGGTCTATTACATCTCTAAAATAATCAGGTAATTCAATTAAACTAATCTTGCCTTTCGCAGAACTGTAAATATATTGAAATTTACCAATTACATTTCTACCGAGAAATGGTTTTTCTGACAATCCTGGATGAATTTTCTTTTCAACTTGTAAACCCTTGTTAGTTGATGGATTCTTGCTCACGATTGTAATTCACCTTTTGTAAATCTTCTAGCGTAAATCATACATGATTCTTTATTTGGATTATGATATTTTCCACATAAATGACACTCGTTAGTATTGGTTTTCAAGACTCTTTCTCCTTTTTGTTTAGTTGGTTTAATTCATCGATCAAAGATCAACACACTCTTTTGGAAGTGGCATTAAATATGTACCAACTATAACAATACCAGTTATTATTGAAATACATGCTAAAATAATTAGACTCATTGTATCAACTATCGTGATTTACCACCTATTCTTGACATCAAACAAGGATATTCATAATTACGATGCTGTTCTTCAATTTCTTGATGACAATGATAACAAATTTTAGTCAGGGTTAATCACTCCATGAACTTCTTTTAGATGTTGTTTTAACTCTGTAAATTTAGGTGTTTTAAAATCATTCTTACCACACCAGATACAAAAAATACCATCATCACTTTCTTTACTTTTTGTTGTCATGATAACACATCCAAAAATGCTTTACTGCTTCTCCTCGTCGAAGTCCATAAAAAGAAAACTTCATACAAATAGGACAAACTAAAACATTAATTCCTAGTGGATTTTCTTTTGTTTTTGGCATCTGTCCTAAGAATACCTGTTCACTCTCCTGTGAGTCTAGACTTGTTTTACTTTTGGTTCTTGAGTTCATTTTCCATCTCTCTAATCCATTGTTTATGCCTTCTAACTGAGGCCTCAATATCTTCTACATTTGCTTGTGATAAAAATAACTCATCTTCTTCTTTTTGAATTACATCATATTGGTCATTGATTCTCTTTTCCAATTCTATCTCTGATTGACGTTTCTGTGACACTGTTAATTTACTTTTGGTCATTCTAAAAACCTATCCTTTGATAATAATTTTTTGAATTCATGATCTATTTTTGTAAATTTATCCCAATATGCTCTGTTAAGGTTTGATGCTTCATTGATGTTTCTTGCTGAATACAAATTAGCTGAACGCAAATCAGCTGAATACAAATCAGCTGAATACAAATTAGCTGAATACAAATTAGCTGAACGCAAATCAGCTGAATACAAATCAGCTGAATACAAATTAGCTGAACGCAAATCAGCTGAATACAAATCAGCTAAATACAAATTAGCTGAATACAAATTAGCTGAACGCAAATCAGCTGAATACAAATCAGCTGAATACAAATCAGCTGAATACAAATCAGCTGAACGCAAATTAGCTGAACGCAAATCAGCTGAACGCAAATCAGCTGAACGCAAATTAGCTGAACGCAAATTAGCTGAACGCAAATTAGCTGAACGTAAATAAGGCATCGGGATAAACAATTCATTTCTACATTCCCTACATTGTAGACTTCCTAGTTCTGTTGGAATGGCGATATAATGCCAGCCATTGCAAGTATGGACACCGAATTTTTCTCCATTATGTGATTTAAAGTGTTTTTCACAAAGTGGAATTGGTATTTCCAACACAAGTGGTTTTGATTCTCCGCCTGAAATGCATGGAATCTCATACACTTCTTGACCTTTTTCAGGATTGTTGATTTTGAGGTATTCGCCTTTTTCATTCTTGATTGCATAGAAATAATTTGCTTTTGCCTTTGTAAATTTGATTGTCTTTGAGAATGGATTCATCTTATTTACACTCCTGTGAATCTGTCATACATCACACCACTTCATGCATCGTATCATTGTTCATTATCTCTTACCAATCCCGTTATGCTTATAACAATAATGCTCCTGGTGTTTTGGATGGAGTGGATTCGAAGTGGGAAAGACTCCTGTTTCTTCACATTTTGGCTCGCTACAAACTGCATTAACCCAGAACATAGGGTTTTCCGGCATTGTGATTTTTGGATTAGCGGTTTCAGACTGTGGAATTTGATATGATTTTATTCGATTATCATCATGTTCGATTCTTTCCTTTGAAGTGAGTCCGTCAATATCAAAGGATTTTTTTTGCCTTTCACACAAAGGGCATTTGTGATCATCGATTTTTTTTTCTGTAACAAGTTTTTCATAATTATAGTTTGCATGACCGCAAAGGCTCGTTTCGGTTCTGCCAGGATAGAAATGGAATGTCCCTCCATGTGACGGTGTTCTGTTATAGAAAAACCAGCCTTGTTTCATGTTTTGACGTTGTTTCATTTTTTAATTTTTTCCTTCCATTCTAAAGTCATTCTTCGTTCACCAGTATCAAAGAATTGAGGTTTACCATGTTTATCAGGTATTGTATCATTGATGATTTGATAACTAATTGTTATTGAGATTTTTTTGTCAGATAATATTCTTTTGATAATTGTCAAAACTTGCCGTCTTGATTTATTTTGTTGTTTGGTAAATTCGGATGGTTTTACCAATTCTACTCCAGTGGGATTTTGATATCCCCTTTCTTCCAGGAATCGTACTGGTTTTGTGTGATAAAGCCGTTCCTTACTGCATCCCGCAATTCATTGTTGCATAGATTACAGGTTGGATCGTAATTGGACCAGTGACGTTCTATCATGCAGGTCAAATTTGACATTCCTCTGCTTCGGCCATTTTGTGATCGATTAGTTCTGCTTCGTCGGTTGTTTTGAATCCGCAGATGCACTCGAATTTTTCGTTGGTCATATCTGATTTCCTTTAATGTAGTCTACTACATTAGAATTATTAAGGTTTTCATATATAGATGATATATCGCTGGATCCTGTATTCGAGCAAAACCTTGAGTTACATCTTGTTTGGTTTTCAAATTGTGGCTTGAATTTTGATCCGCATTCGGAGCATTTTATCTTCATTTCTAACATTGTCATTTGAAGGCCTCCGATAATTTTTGGTTGATTGCCTTTGAGAGGGACATTGGCTTTCCCATTCTAAGCGAATCAACCTGGATTTTGCGGAGTTTTTTGAGTAAGTCGTCACGAATCATTACAGAAGTTCTGCGTAGAGTCATACTGCATCCCCTGTTAGTTTTTTCTTGATTTCTTCGTATTCCTTCATTACAGATTCGATATCATCGCCTCTAACCTTGATTTCATGTCTGTTGTCGGTTGGACCAATCGTACTAGCGATTGAGAACTTCCATTCGTCGTGGTTTTTTTCTACGATGTGTCGGATTACTTGATCTTTTCCTGCCATTTAACTCAACTCACTTGATATGATACAAGAGAGTTTTGGTACAAGAGTTACAACTTTCCTTCCTTCTACCGATCCAATTTGAGCCTCAAAAATTTGACCTTGTTGGATGTTCTCGGCTTGTTTGCCGAATACTTTGATTTTGTTTATTTGTGTCATATCCTAATGTATTCTACTGTATTGTAGTTAATAAGTTATTCGGTTATTACTTTCCAGTTTAAATAATTCCTAGGAACCAAATATCGAGAACCAGTTTTATGTATTTTTTAACAAATCATTCTTTGGAATCAGCCTTCCGTCGTCGGTTAGGATGAAAACCTTTCCGCATTGCCTACAACACCAGTAAGAATCATAGAATTCATTATATTCATAAAAGCAATTTGTTACTGCTAGGTTGAAATTATACTTGAATCCGGCCAGAAACATGAAAGTCCCCTTAACGCATAAAGGGCATTTTTTCTCGTCCACCGATCTTTTTCAGTAAATTATGGTTAAAAAAGGTAGGGGTATTTGGCTATTTTTCAATGTTGAAGGTATTCTCATGTGATATTGTTCCAACTGGTTTTTCTTTTTCCTTCCATATTGGTAATGTTTTGAGCCATCTGATTAGATCAACCATTCCTTTGTTTTTGGAATTTTCAATTACTCCAACAGACACCAAGGAATCTTTCCTTGTCAATGATTTTGGATACGTTGGTACTCTTACAAAACTAAAACTCCTGAAATGATAGGTTCCGTTTATTTCACTGTTGATTATTTCCGGTGTTTTTTCAAATCCACTGAATGCAAAAAGGACTCCTTCTATCCATCGTATGTTTGCATCGTGAGCTACATACAGATCAATAAACTCATCGAGGTCATATTCCATAAAATCATGTACTACTATCCTTTGTGTCGGGAAATATTCGAATTCTGTCATGATACTACCTTCAAGTGAAATCCCTTTTCTTGCAATGCCCATAAACGTTTCCCATACTCCATCTTTTCCTTTTCTGTCATGATAATATCATGCCTTACGTCCTTCTGCTGTGAGTGCATCAATCTTCCTGTTCTTTGAAGTTCCTGTTGCCTAGAACCGAACAAAAAGTCTACCTCGATGATCCGTTCGAGATCAGGTATGCTGATTCCCAAATCTCCAACTCTTGATATTACAACAACCTTGTTCTGTTCGATTTCGTTAAGTCTGTCCTTTGTCTCGCCATAAATGAAGGGGATTTGTAGAGTCCTAGATATGTTCTGGCCTAGCTCTATGGTATCGCAAAAGATGAATGTCTTCTTGTCCCTATCCAACAGTTGTTTTAGCTTTAGCATTTTTGCGTGACCATGCTTAACCAAGTGAACATAAATTGGATGGAATGTCTTTCCAACTGTTTTCATATAGTCCCTCCAGTTCAATCCGATCGGATAACCTGTTAGTGCGAAAATGTATGATTCCCTTCCGTCCTCTCGATGTGGACTGGCTGATAGTCCAATTCTGTATTTTGTGTTTATTACAGCTAGCCTGGAGAATGTGTTTGCAGGAAGCCTTTGGCATTCATCGTATATTGTCAGAACAAAATCTTGATCCTGGTACTGCATTCCTTGATAGGTTGAGATTGTAATTTCATCTTTTACATGGGGGATCCATGTGTCAATGTAATATTCCCACTGCTCGGCCAATGTCAATCCTGGTACGATGATCAGCTTCTTTCCTTTTATTGTATCAAGCAAGTGCATTGCGATAAATGATTTACCTGCTCCGGTAGGATAGAATATTCCAACTGCTCCAGTCTCCATGAATTTGTCCACTGCTGGCTTTTGGTATTCTCGCACTTCGAATTTTGCCTTTGCTCCTCGGAGATCAGCAAGTGACACTTTCTTTGGTTTGAAGGGAAGGCAGTTGCTTTCTATCATCTGCACGATAAGATCGAAAATGTGTCCCTTTGTTATTCTGGCCTGATTTTCCTGAAAGTCTGTAAGGTGTAGGAATTTCTTTTTGATTTTTTCCTTGTCAGTAGGACTGAAAAATAAAGTGTCTCCTTCAACTGTTGCATCGATTTCTTTTTGGAAATTGATTTTTTCCAGGAGTTCCTGCGGTACATCCCCCAACCAGGCTGAATACTGGTCCAACTGATAGATGTAAAATGTCTCATCTTCCTTGTAGAGCCATCCAACCTGGAAATTTTTTATGAACTTTGGGACGAAGACAAAGATTTGGTTTTTTCCGAATTCATGCACTACATAGGGTTTTTTGAAAAAGCTTGCAAAATTGTCCTTCTCTATGATGTTTCCTAGTTTTCGGTTTGTGATATCGGTTACATAGGTGATCGCTCTTTCCTGGCGTTTCAGTTGCAGTTCAATATTTTTTAATAAAATTTGCTTGTCTGCTACATCTTTTGCAATTTCCTTTAGCTTTTCTTGTAATTCGTTGAAGCTCAATTCAGGTCACTCACTACATGGAGATATTTGCGTTGGTGATCTCCGGCATGAATTGAACAATAATAGATTCCGCAAACAAAACATTTCCTGGAACATGGATTCTCGCAGTCGGAACATGGCCTATAATTGAGTAGCTTGTGGACTTTCTTTACTAGGGACATTTTCCTCCTTGTGATACGTCCACATTCCTTTTTCATAAGAGATATAGCTAAATTTGTGCAAAAGATATCCTCGATTTTTTTCAAACCAGGATAAACTAAGATCGGTTTCATCCATCAAATTGTAGGTTGAGATGTTTCCTGCTTTTTTGATTGAATTGATCACTTTGTTGCAGTTTCGAAGTAATCCCCTAGATGCCAAAGTAAGCCTCCTGCTGTTGTGTCATATCTTAGTGTAACATATCATATATCAGGTAAAAAAATAAATGGTTAAAATTTTTTGATTCAATTTAATTTTTTATTATAATTCTTTCAAAAAAAATTTTTTTAAAACCCTTGATATGTGCTATAATATGCTATGAATATTGAGGTCGAATTATAGCCCTTCTTGTTGCTAATTCTAATAAATATTCTTCCTCGGAGATTATTTTCAATTTCTTCCAATATTCTAGGGGATTTTTCCAATTTAATACACAAACCATTGAAGGAAACGGAGCGGAATTATTATGATTAGAAAATTTTAGCCTTCCCTTGATTTTGTAGAATTGGCCTCCCCATTTGTATAGCCTATCAAACCATTCGGTATCTGGCCTTCCTGGTATCAGAAATGCAATTAATTCAACTGTCTTTCCTTCGCATAGTTCTATCCAACCCCATGAGATCCATTTCATAACTTCGTCGTATGGCATATTGCAGAAGACTCGTTTCCCCCAGTGTTCCTTCAAACCATTTCCCTTGAAGTTGCCTATTACTGGTGGCTTGCAAGGATCAAAGGTAAAATGGAATAAGGAATTTAGAAATAAAAAAAATTCCTGGGGAGTATTCCATTCGCCCTTGATGCTTGAGAAGTGGATCCGGTTGAACTTATTCTTCATCTTCATCATCATCAAGCGTGGTCTGGCCACCTGCCTTGACAACGATTTTATCAAATTCCTTTTTGATATCGACTAGCTTTTTTTCATTTCCTGCATCTTTGACAGAATAGGACATATTCCATTTTTCCTTGTTTGAAAGGCAGTTTTGCCTTGTTATAGTTGCTGCTGATTCCATATCTTCGGTTTTACTGATCGATCGTAATTTAAAAAGATTAGGTTATGCGGTTTTGATAACCGCTAGGTATAATTCCAAGAGGAACTGCCTTAGTTTTGGTTTCCATTCTTCCTCGGATTCAAAATCAAAAATCTTCAATACATTGAATCCAGCTAGTTTGTAATATTCATCCCTTCGTGAGGTTCTTTTGTCTAGCCCGTCTGCATTGTGTCCTTTCTTTGCTAGCTTGGCTCCGGTTCTGGGCTTTCCTTCCGTTTCCTCGAATTCAATTGCAATTTTGAAATTCCATTCCAAAATGTCTGGGCAAAATGGCTGTTCAGGGTAGATAATTGACTCCCATGTCTCATCAGTATCGGGTTTTCTGACAGTTTTTTTTTCCTCGTTTATTGCGATTAGAGTTTCAAAACATCCCTGATCCCACTTGAAGTTATAATCCCAAAACTGCCTTTTTGAAAGTTTTCTGCATTCCTGGACGATTGGATAAATTTGCATTAAGTCCCTAACTCCCAATTCTAAATCTCCTTTTCATCATCTTTGTTATTGCGATTGGATTTCTGACTCCAACATTCTTTTTTGGTTTTCTCCAGTTCCTATGAGTGGTTCGGTTTTTAATTTTCATTTTTCGATTCTCTCCATTGATTTTGGTTTAATGTATAGTTTGCACAAACAGCCTCCAAAAAGACATGAACCGTTCCAGCTTCCATCTTTTTGTTTTGTACTTCGATTATGATCTCTTGATTGATGGCCACAAGTAACACATGGCATTGGTTTATTTCCCCAGTGATTAAAATTCATAATTCCTCACTCGGTATTATCTTGACCTTGATGCTTGTTTGTGGGAAGAAAAAGTAAACCCCGAAATCGCTTTGAGCATGGATTTCCTGCTCTATCTTTTCTCCGTCGTATGATTTTAGGACAACTTTGTTTTTCTTTATTTCTTCAACCGTATAGGATAGATCCTGGTATTTCAGTTCGATTCCTTTTTCGTTAGTATGGATTTGCATTACATCTTCTCCAATTCATGATCTTTTCCTCCACAACCTGAACAGCCATAATAGACTATCCGCTTTTTGGTGTTAATGAGATCTTCGGTTCCTGATTTATGGAGTTTTTGTCCGCAGTTCTGGCAGTTCAATGTTTTTTCTCCGCATCATCAATTTCTTTTTCCATATCTTCAATTAGATTTCGAAAATTAACTGATTGAAACATCATTAAAAAAGATACGCTAAAACCTATTCTTCTTTCAATTGTTGTTTTATCAGATTGCATTTTAATTGTAATTTCTTTCAATCTGAGCCACCACCAAACATCATACCTAATCCTGTTACAGCTATTGCAATCATTAAAAAATAAAATGCTATATCACTCAATCTTCCTGCCTCGCTTTAAACAACCTGCATGAGCAATTCCTAACCTTGCACTGTTTATTGGATTTGTCGTGATCTTCCTCATAGTGATAGCAGATGCACATTCTTCCATATTCCATGTGTTCTTCCGCAGATTTGGACTCCTCAAACAACATTCCATTTTCTAGATCATTTACATCGTCGGGATCGTCAATCATGCTAGACACTTTGTATCATTCCCTTGTTCCATCCGTAATAATATCTAACTTCTTCCTCCTTTAGCTTTCCTTTTTGGTTTGCCGGAATTATATTCCGGATTTCCCTGTCGATTGATTGCAGACTTTCCAATTGCTCCGGCAGTAGGGTAATCAGGCCAAACTTGTTGAACATCTTCCAGTATTCTATGACAATCGTGTTTACGATGTATCTGCTTGTTAGAAATGGTTTTTGAGAAAAAAGGATGTGGAGATTTTTGTGAATGTGTTCAGTGCCTATTTCATGGCCCTGGTCACAAAGTTTGTGTTGCCTTGACAAGGATTTCCCTCTCCTGTTTCGGCACATAAGCGTACACTGGCTTGAACTGTTTTTTGTGTATCTTGATTCTGTTTACCTGCTTGACAGTGCCATTGTTTTTTAGTTCACTCATCAGTCTTCGGAGTGTTGGGTATTG
>Ga0214471_10002712_pt1 | contig 13867 bp, 17 predicted proteins | sample RVTome_5_FD_207665 | JGI IMG/M metagenome (GOLD analysis project Ga0214471, IMG submission 207665) | Soil microbial communities from uranium-contaminated site in the Upper Colorado River Basin, Wyoming, United States - RVT142D155 | ecosystem: Environmental > Terrestrial > Soil > Contaminated >...
CGCCCTTGCCGAGCCCCGCGGCCTGCCTGCCCTTGGCCTCTTCGGCGCGGAGCGGCTGCTCGCCCTCGACTTCGGCGGCTTCGAGATCGGCTTCGCTCTCGGGCTCATTGACGAAGATGATCGTCGTGCCCGGCTGGGCGGTCAGGATCTTCGCGTGAATCTGGTCGTCGCTCTCGTCGCCCGCTACCTCGAGATTGAGGAAGTGGCGCACAAAGTCGCGGCGCTCTTCGGGGGTGGCTTCGTCCAAGGGAACGGTGCGAATGGGCATGGGGTCAATCCTTCAGCTAGAGAAACGGCGGGCACCTTCGGATTTGAGGGCGCCCGCCGATCTTGTGCAGCAGCCCCACAAGAGGGGCAACCGGCGCTTACGACTTCTTCGCAGCCGACTTCTTCGCGGGAGCCTTCCTGATGGCGCGCTTCCTGGTGGTCTTGCCGCTGGAAGCGGCGGGAGCCGGAGTGGGCGCGGGGGTTTCTTCAGGCTTCTCTTCCTGCGCCGGAGCGCTCTCGTCGGCAGTTCCGCCTTCGGCCTGGTCCTGGGGCTGGTCGCCCTCGGCAGGTGCAGCGGTAACGGTCGAGGACGCCGACGACCCCTCATCGGCGTCCTCCCCCGCGAGCGGGGTTACGATGGTGAACGACACGCGGCTGTCACGCAGGGCATTAAGCTGCTCGCCGGTCACTTCAACTTCCTTGCCGACCGGGATCTCGAAACGAAGGCCGTTGACGGCGCCGCGGACGAGTCCGTTGTGCGTCTGCGCTTCCTTCTCGATCTTGATGGTGGTCTTGCTCATGACGGTTCTCCTGCGAAGAGAGAGGCTGCTAACCTTCAACTCTCATCCAAGTATGAGGGGCTGGACCGAAGCCCAGCCCCTACAGCCTGCTAGGCGGCGGCGACCGCCGAAGAGCCAGGCGCAGCGCGCAGCGCGAGATAGCCGTACACCTTGGTGTTTTCGGAATAGTCGGTGCCGACCGAGAATCCCTCGCCGTCCGCGCCAGCGTAATCGAGAGTGATGCCGTCCGCGGCATTGCCCGCGACGGCGGCGGCAATGTCGATCGCCGCGTCGGCGGGAGTGACGTTGCGAATCGCCATCGCCGCCACGTCGCCATCGGTCTGGTTGAACAGCAGCACGAAATCGGGCTTGAAGCCGAGAACGATGTTCTTGATCGCGCCAGTGCCGGTGTACTTGCCGGTGACAGAGTTGGGGAACATGGTACTTCTCCTGACCCCCTTGGGGCCGATTGGAGGGTGACTCGAACCGAGTCACCCCCCGCGTGACGATTACAGCGCCGTGACGGCAACCTCGAGGCGGGCCATCCAGAAGTCATTCAGGATGACCGCCGCGTACCACGCCTTCCACGAGACGTAGCCGCGCTGCCCCATCGGGTCGGACTTCGACGGCTTGCCGGGGTTGAGGACCATCGGAACGATGGCCTGTTCGCCCTTGAGCGGCACCTGGGCGAAGGCGTCCTGCCCCAGGAACAGGACGGGGTACACGTCCGCGCTGGTGCCGGTGGTCGAAACCATCGCCCCCGCCGCGCCGCCCGCGTCCTCGAACGGCCCGAGATCGGGCGAGAGGACATAGCGGACCTGCTCGACCGAGCCGATCTCGTGTTCGGAGATCGTCTGACGCTGGCCGTACTTCGCGACCGGGATGAACCCGGCGAGGTTGCGAATGTCGCTGTCGAGATCGGTGTGCGCGACACCCACCCAGGCAGCCTCGACCGCCTGTACGCCGTATTCCGGGCCGCTCTTCAGCATCCGGGTGATCTTCTTCGCCTTCTGCGCCGCCAGCGCGCGAGTGACGGCGCGCTGCTTGTTGAGCGTGATCGGCGTGTTGACCGCGTTGCGCGCGGCGCCGTTGGCGTAGAACACGTTCGTTCCCGCCTTCAGGACGCCGTACAGAACGGCCTCGATCGTCTCGCCCGCCTGCTCGCCCGCCAGCATGGTCGCCGTGTCGAGAACCGGATCTTCGGAAAGCTCCGTCACCTTGTCGGTGATCTCGATCGGGCGCCCGTACTGCTTGAGCGTAACGGACACATCTTCGTAGGAAATCTTCTGCGCCGTGGGCGTGACGCCCTCGACAACCGGCGTGGTGGCCGGGCCCAGCGGAACCGGGCGGCGGAAGATCATCTGCTCGGCCTTGTTCTTCGGCAGGGGCTTGGTCATCCCCATCTTCGAGAGAACAATGCTCGGCTCGGCGTGGCGCAGCATGTCCGCGGCGGCGTAGCCTGCGGTACGCTGGTTGATATCGCCATAGGTGGTGGTGCCATCGGCCATGACTGAAACCCCTTTTACGTCTCGTGACGATCAAGGGCGTTGGCCGATCGAGGGAGGCTTAGGTCTTGGCGGTGGCCTCGGCCCTCGCCTTGAACGCCGAACTGAAGTCGTTCGGAACCCCTGCTGCCGCAGGCTGCCCCTTACCGGGAACCTGCCTGCTACCCTCAAGCTGCCGCTTCCGCTTGTCGTCGGTTGCGGTGCTGTCCTGCTTGCCCTGGTCGGCCTCCTGGCCTTCCTTTTCGCCCCCCTCGCCGGACTGCTTGGCGGTGGCGGCGGAGCGCTCGGTCTTGTAGAGGGTCAGCGTCAGGGAGACTTCGCGAGGGTCGTAACTGTTGGCAAGGTCGATCACCTTCTGCGGTTGATCGGCAAGCCACGCGGCGAAGTTCTTGTCGGAGGCGATGGCCTGGTAATCGGGATGAACCTTTTCCAGTGCCCCAAGCGCTTCCGCAATGGCCTCTGCGTCAGAGTCGATCTCATCCTTGATAGCCGGGGCCTTCTTGAGATCTTCGATCTCGGCCCGAACCTTCTTCAGCACTTCCGCAATCGGCCCCACAACGTCGCCGTAATCCTCGACAACCTTCTGAAGCTCCTTGTCGAGGTCGGATGCGGTGGTTTCCGCCTCTTCCTCGTCGGACTTACCTTCATCGGCCTTGCCCTGCTCTTCCTGCTTCTTCGGGGCCGCGCTGGGCGCCGGGCTGGCATTGGAGAAGGTGTTCAGCTTCTTGGTGAGAGCGCCTACGCGCCCGCGGTTCGACCTTTCGGATGACTCCTTGCGCTCCCAATAGGACCGCTGCTCTGGCGTCATTCCTGCCCAGGGGTCAAAAGCCTTGGCTTCGCCGCTGGTGGCCTGCTCGGTCGCCGCCTCCTTGGCGGGGGCCTCTTCGGAACCGGCCTTGGCGGGTTCCTCTTCGGAGGACTTGCCCTCTTCGGGTTCGTCGTCCGATTGCTTCTCTGCCTGCCCCGCGGGGTCCGCCGACCGTTCCGCGAAGGCGGCGCTGAAGCCTCCTTCTCCATCTTCAGCAGCGGGCTGCGATTCCGGCTGCTTCGTCTGGTCGTGTTCGTCTGCCATGATTGGGGCCTTTCATCAAGGGGTCAGGAGGGCATATCGACGCCGCCGCCGACCTGTAGATAATCTGTGCCGGTAGGTTCAGTGATCGGAGCATCGGGTTCCACAGTTTTGATGACCCAGCGCAGGCCCGCGATCTCGCCCTGAATGGGGTCGGTATTGACGCCGATCGTCTCGAGTTCGTCGCGCAGCTTCTCGATGCGCGCGTTGATCTTGCTCTTCAGCGAAAGCCAGCTCGGAGAACTCCGGTCGATCATCAGCCGATGCCCTGCCCGACCGCTTCAACCTCGTCGCGCCCAGCCGCCTTGGCCTCGCGGGCGCGCTGGTCCTCGACCGCGATTTCCACAGCTTTGATGCGCTCCTGGCTCTCAAGCTGCTTGTCCAGCTTCGCCAGTTCGGTGCGCAGCGTCTCGAGCGTGATGCCCTGGGACTGCGCCAGTTCGAGCATGGCGGTGCGCTCGCGCAGTTCGGCGACGTGAAGCGCGGTCTGGTCGCGGCTCTGCGCCGTCTGCGCCTGGATCTTCGCCGCTTCGATGCGGCTCTCGGCCTGAAGCTGCGCGGGGTCGGGCGGCGGCGGCTGCTCGGCCAGCTTCTTCATCGCGGCCTTGTACTCGTCCTCCGTCACCATCACGTCGCCGGGTGCGATCATCAACGACTGAAACAGCTTCACCACGTTCTGATACGGCTTCAGCATCGGCTGCACTGCGGGGTGCGTCATAAGCTGGGTGACGATGAACATGAGGTTCTGTGCCTGGATTTCCTTCAGCAGCAGAACGGCGGTCCCGCGCGCATCGACAGACATATCCCCCTTGATATCCTCGCGCTGATTGAACTGCATGTTCCAGTCGTAGAGGCGGCGCATCGTCGGCGCGATGATGCCATCGTCGTAGTTCTTGACCATGCGCCGGAAGATGACGTTCGCGGCGTTCTGCAAGATCGTCATGCCGCCGACCGTCTTGGTCTGGTCCTCGGTCTGGTCCCCCTGCTGCGGCATGGGGATGCCGGTTTCCATGTCGATGAACTGAAGCGCGATTTGGATGATGCGCTCGATCTGTTCCATGTTGTTCGGCACGTCGAAGAACTCGACGGGCGGGGCGGTGTTGGCGAGCGCCGCCTTGACCCGGTGCCACACCTTCTTGGGAACCATCGTCCAGTCCCCGTTCGCCGGAACGATCGAGTCCTTGTCGATGACGGCCTGGGGGCCGACCGAGAGCGCGGCGTTGTCGAGCCCCATGCGCCACGCGCTGTTGAGCGCGATCTGGCTGTCGCCCATGATGTGCGGGATGCCGTAGCCGAAGATCGAGCCTTCCGATTCCTCGACGTTGAACACACTGTAAAGAGTCTCGCCGCTGTCCAGCGGGTATTCGGGAGCAATCTTCAGGATTTGCCCCTCGCAGAAGTACAGCACGACGCGGAACTCTTCGAGCGGGTCGTCGCGCTGGTCGTATTCGTCGGCCAGTTCCGGCTGACCGAAGGCGCGCAAGATGGTGACGACTTCCTCGCATTCGAGCGGGCCGTGGTATTCCCAGCCGATGTAGCGGCCCTTGATGCTCGTCTCGCCCTCTCCGGTGATCGAGCGAAGCTGGGTGAGATAGTTGAGCCCGTTGGAGGCGGTCGGGCGCTTGCCCTTGGTCTCGCGGAGGATTTCTCGCACTGCATCGGCATCGAAGCCGTGCGTCTTGACCATCTTGCGAAGGTCTTTCTTCGTCCACAGGTAGCGCTCGAACGTGAACTCGGCATCTTCGATCTTCGCCGCCGACATATCGGGGAAGAACGACCACGGATCGACGCGCCGGACCATCGGGCGAGGATCTTCCCGCTGATCAAGCGTGTACACCTTGGCGCCGCCGCCCGGCGCCTCCTGCCCGATCCAGCGCCCGCGAGTGGATTCGTTGACGATGGGGCCCTTCAGCACGCCCGTACCAAGCTGGCAGGCATCGTGAATCATGTCGCGGGACTGCGCAGGGTATTGGGATTCGACCAGTTGGTCGTCCATTTCCTCCTGCATCTTGTCCGCGGCCTGACGGGCGACCTCGAGCGCCGCGTTCGCGGCCTTGGCGCGCGCCGCCTGATCGTTGCCCTTCGCGATGGCTTGCTGTTGCGCGGCCTGATCGCCGTTTTCCTCGGCGATGTTGGCCTCTTCGGCTGCCTGTTCGGCCAGCTTCGCCGCTTCCTGCCCTTCCTTGGACAGCTTCGGGACGGGCGTTGCCTCGATGCCCCAATTCCGGTCGTCGGTGGGGAAGATGAGATCGAACAGCCGAGCCTCGAGCGCGACTGTCTTGGAGCGGGTCGCCTTCACGAACGCGCGGCTCTGCTTCGCGTCCTTCAGGTTCTTCTCGGTGTTCTGGTCGTAGAGGCCGTGATAGGCGCGCACGTTCGCCAGCCAGCGCTCTTCGACTTCGGACTTCATGCGGACCTGCTCGCCCGCCAACGTCTCGAGGCGATTGGCGATGACGGTCAACTGTTCGTCAATCTGGCGGTCCTTCTCCGCGCCGATAGCCACAACCGGCAGATTCTGCTCGCCAGCCATCTTCGGCTGATGAACCGCGCCGCCGACCTGCATTGCCTGTGCCATTTGTGACCCCTTAGTAGCCGCCCTTGTCTGGCGCTGCGGAGTGAGCGTTGGGGTCTATCACGCTCACCGGCTTGATGATCGCTACCTCGCGACCGGAATTGTGGATATAGCGCATATCGTCCATCAGGTGATCGTTCTTCTTCACGATCTCGCCCTTCTCATCGCGCCGGTACAGCCGGTACTCCGCGAAGAACTGCTGAAGGGTGGAAAACACCTTCGTCCGCCCGATCGAGAGATCGCGCCAGCACTTCACCAGCCCTGCGTTCACCGCATTGTCGGCCTTGGTCAGCTTGAGGCCCAGGCCCTCGTATTCCTCCATGAGCCGGTTGCCGTCGCGCTCGGCGCGCCGGTTGGCCGCAGGGTCGATCAGGCCGGGAATCCAGTCCCCGCGCGCCTTGATCGCGTCGGCGTGAACCGAAGGAAGCGCCTGGCCCGCCTTGTACTCGGCGTAGATGTACTTCGTCGCGGTATCGAGATCGAACGCCGCCCACAGGGCCGCGGTCCAGTTCCAGCCCACGTCGAGCGAGTAGCAGCGCGGCCAGTGGAAGGGGATCGGGAACGGATCGCACTTAATCCGCGCCTCGGGAATCGGGTAGATCGCGCCCGCGCCAAGGCTGGGGATGCCCTTGGCGCGCGCATCGCGCAGCCACTCCGGCGTCTCCGCGAGCAGTTCACCCTTCGCGTCGGGATCAAGGTGCGGCACATCGTCCCAGCCCGCGGTGATGAGGACACGGCTGCGGTGGGTTCCATCGGTCGGGTCGATCAAGCGGTTCATCGTCATGGCACGCAGGCCATGTTGCGGCGGCGCATTTCGCGCGGCGGGCCGACGATCACGCAATAGTTGATCTTCGTGACAGCCACGCCCTCTCCCACATGCTCGGCGGTGATGATGCCGAAGTTCACCTTCGTCGTCACGATGCCGGGCGAACCCGCATCGGTGATGATGCCGAAGTTGATCTTGGAGAGGTCGATGCTCATGTTTGCGCCAGCAGTCCGAACTCGTTGGAAACCTGCGATGCGGTGGCCTGGGTCCAGCCGCCGCCTGCCGGATTGGTCGCCCAGCGGGGGCGATACGGGCCGTAGGTTTCCCCGATGCCCGCGAAGTTGGAAGCCTGGTCGTAATCGGTGCCGCCGATGCGGATGCGCCCCTTCACGTTCTCGGCGCCGCCTGCGACCATGCGCACGCGCGCTTCGAGGAACACCGCCTTCACGTCGCCGGTCGGCAAGGTCATCGCGTCGTGGGTGTAGGTTTCGGAATCGCCGTTCGCAGCAAGGGTCGAGGCGTCCCCGTCATTCGTCACATCTTCGTCCACGTCGCCGAAGCCGCCGCTGCCGTCCGTGTGGGTACCGTCGCCGGTCGGAGTGGCACGCGAAATGCGGTGGCCGATGGTCTGCTCGTCGCCCCAAAGCCATTCGGAATGCCGCGTCATCTGCCCAGAGTTGCCGTTCATGTAGCCGCGAATGCGGGAGATATTCGCAACTTCCGTCATCGAAGCCGAGCCGGAAAGAACCTCTTCCGGCTCGAGGCTCATATTGGTGGTGACGTAGAGAATAAACGACGCGCCGCAGACAATCTTCAGGTCGTACTTGAACAAGGTGTTCGACGCGAGGCCGTAGGTGCTGCCCACATTCTCCCACGAATCGCCGTCCCAATACTGCGCCTGGATGACGTTGGCCGAAGTCTGCTGAAGGCGGAAAACCGGCGTGTCAGTATCGTCGCAATACTCTTGCAGCGTGCGTCCCGAACTGACACCAGTAGTGCGCCAAAAACCGCGATGCCAGAAGGTCGAGTTGAACGGGGCGCCGTCGAGTTCGTTGACGCCGATCCAGTCCGCTGAATCGCCCGAATTGGCATAGACTGCCGCCCTGATGCCGTAGGTGGGATCGTACCTTCCAGCAGTCGTATCCTCGGTGGCATGGCCGTTGTGGTCGATGCTGCTCAATTCGCAGGTGGCGCCGTAGAGACTCATGCCCTGGTTCCCTTGAAGCTGAAGCCATAGTTGAGCAGGCTCTCATCCGTCGCCAGCGCGACGATGAGCAGCGCATCACCGGGAACGAAGGTCACATCATCGCCGGTCGTGGCGAAGGTGACGCTGCCATCGTCGGCAATGGTGATCGTGCCGACCTGCACCGCCCCGGCGCCCTGGTCGCGCAACACGGCGAAATCCACCTGCGCGTCGGGGGGGGTGCCCGCGTAACCCTGTGAGCCCGCGAAATCGTCGGCGAAGTTCACCGTTTCGGTGAACACATGCAGGAACATCGCCTCACCGTCATCGACCTCGGGGTTTGTTGGAGGCAGCGCCCACCCCATCGAGAGGGTATAATCCTCGAGCGCGTAGGTGCGCAGTTCCGCGAGCGTCATGCGGCGCGAGTTGCCGTCCTGCACGATATGGAACTGCTCGGTCCCGTCGAGCGTGTCCGCTGCCGGGATCTCGGGGATTTCCTTGTGGGCCACGGCTTACCTCCGCATGGCGCTGGTAACGCGATCGGCCACCGTGCCCAAGAGTCCCCTCTTCGGCTTGCGCGCGCGCTCCTGAAAGGCTTCCTTGAACTCGTCCTTCTTCGGCTCGGCCTTCGGCTTGTTGAAGAAGAAGTAGAGATCGTCGCGACTCATGCCGCGCAGGCGTGAATCCTCCTGAATGCGGCGTTGCTGATCGGGCGACGGGCGCCAGTCGGCGGGGGCTTTCGGCATGGGCATAGTGCGTCTCCTATAGCACGAGAGAGCCTGTTTTCTCCGGGGCCCCTCCGGTTGTGAACATATTACGAATCCGGGGTCGCGAACACATAGACGGTGCCGCTCATCAATCCGCTGCTGATGAGCAACCGAATCCCTTCAAGCGCGGCGGTCGCATCGGCTCCATCGTACATCGCCTTGCCGTATTGCGGAATGAACGCGTCGGTTGGACCGCGCGCCATGCTGTCCCACTGGCAGAACTTCCATGTTGCAGTGCTGTCCGGCGAATACAGATTGAGATCAATAATGCAGTGGTTGCCTGTGTCGTTACCGACGCTGAAGTTGGAGGCGTCAACGAACAATTCTATGGCAGTAGAGGTCTGTGAGACAGAGGCGTCCGTGCTTCCAGACGAAGCACGGCTCATGAGGGCCATGCGATAATTAGCTGCCGTCTTGTAAGCGCCATTCAACTTATAGAGCATGGACGGACGGACGTTGTCGGTATCAACGGTGAAGTCGATCAACAGTCGAACAACGGACGAACCGAGTCCCGCGAAGTCCTCGATATCGACCGAGGCTACGCCCGAGAACGTGACAACGGCGGTCGGCCCCCCGCCACCGCCGCCGCTTTCGTCGTTCCATGCGGTATCGTAATCGTCGTTCGACGCCTTTTTGAGAATCTGTCCTGTCGTACCGCCTGCGGGAACACCAACGCCATCGTCCCCATCGTCCCCATCGGCACCGGCAGGGCCGGTATCGCCTTGCGGACCCTGCGGTCCCTCTGGCCCTGTCGGCCCTGCCGGTCCCTCGGGGCCTGGCACGGTAGAATCCGCGCCGGTCGGCCCTGCCGGTCCCACCGGACCCTGCGGCAGAAGCACATCGAGCCCCTGCACCGTCTGCGGGTCGATCTCATCGAACTGCTCATCGCCCGAGAGCATCAGGAGATCGTCGCCATCGGTCTGGTCGCCGGACAGCAGCACGCCTTCCCACTCGTCGCTTTCCTCATCGGTGTAGGCGAGCGTGTTGGCGGCGAAGCCCACCCAGGCGAACATCGTGAAGCTGCCGAAGCGGATATCTGCGTCGGCGGCGGGCGCCTTCACGCCGATCACGTCGCCCTCGAAACACTGCACCGGCCAGTCGTTGTACGTTGCCCAGGTCGTTCCGCCGCTCTCGGTGAAGGTGACGGTGCCGATCACCTGCCCCCCGGTGATCTCCGTGCCGTCCATTTCGGGGTTGCGATAGATCGTGCAGACGTAATCTGCGATCGGCGTCTGCCCCATGCTGGCTTCGGAGCCGCCGAAGCCGGGGTAGAAGTACGCATCGTTCACCAGCGAGTGCAGGTGCAGCGTGGCGCCGGACGCAGGAGCGGTCGTGAAGTAGCCGGGGATGCGGTAGATGTTCGCATTCACCGCCTCGAGATCGGGGTGCGAGTGCCCGTCGAACTCGGTTCGCAATTCGGTCAGCAGCCCCTTCAGGATTTGCAACTTCTGCGCGCGCGTCGGCGGGTTGTCGCCCTGCCGGAACGTCAATTCACCGAGAGTTTCGGCGCGAATGCGGGTCATTGCGCTGCGAAGTCGTCATTGGGGAGGAACTGCTGCACCACGTCGCTCATGCCCTCCAACGGGGTGAACGTCAGCATCAGGATGCCTTTGGTCGTGGCCGTGCGAATGATCTGCTCGCCGTACACTTCCATCGGCGGTTCCTCGTCGTCCCACACGACATGCTGGGCCGTACCCTCGAAACTGCCGCGGCCCTGCTGGTACGACTTCATGCCCAGCTTGGACCAGCCGCCCGACTTGTGACGGATGCGGATGGTATCGACAAGATCGGCCACACCCTGTTTCCACGTCAGTTGCCCCGGATCGAGGCCGATCTTGTTGGCAGGGATGACGCCCGAGCCATCCACCATCTTGCGCGCGCCGCGGTACTCCACGTCGCCCAGGAGCGTGGTCTGCACGATATCGCGGGTCGTCTCGTTGGTCTTGCCGCAGGCCCATGCGCGAATCGGGTGCCTGAAGCGCTTGCCCGGCCACCAGTGCGGATAATCGCCGGTCAGGTGGCAGGCGAGTTCGTAGCCGCCTGCCGAGAACGTCTTGCCGACGCGGTTGGCAGCCATCAGGCAGCGCGCGCGGAACGTGGCGCCGTGCCGAAAGAACTCGATGTGCTTCTGGTAGTAGTCTCGGGCGTAGAACTTGAAGTCCCCGATCTGCTTGTAGCGGAAGCCCTGGGCGTTGGTCAGCGGGCAATCCGCGAGGTCGGGGAACAGGTGCCGGAACTTGCCGTATCGCTCTTCCTCGCGCTCGGCATCGACCTGCTTGAGGATCTGGATGCCGATCGCCTCGGGGAAGATCTCGGCAATCACTTCAGGCGGGGCATCACCGAGCCCCAGCTGGTCCACCATGTCGATGATGGGCGCGTACAGCATGGGGTCAGGCGTTCTTGGCCAGCTTGCCCTCGATCAGGCGCAACATGCCGCCGAAGGTCGCCGTTTCCGGCTGGTCGATCTCGTCGTCGGGGATGGTGACGCCGAACTCTTCCTCGCACCGCATGGACAGGTCGATGAGATCGAGGCTGTCGAGTTGCAGGTCGCCGTCGAGGCGGGTTTCATCGGTGATGGTGTAGTCGCTGCCGCAATCGGACTGCTCGCGGCACAGGGATTCGAAGCGCTTACGGGTATCGGTCATGTTGGGGCCTCCCTTGATTGGCGGGAGGGGACGGTGTTGCTGCCTGCCGCCCCTGTGATCGCGGGCCAGGCTTACTCCGTGCCGCGCTCCCTTTCCAATCTATGCCCCGCCGCGGGCCGGTACTCAATCGACCAGTGCGGCTATTCCGCAATATCAGCGGTAGCGGAAGCCAAACCGCAGCCGCAGGCCGCCCACGGAATAGGTCGGCGTGCCGGTCGTGAACCCGGCCACCCACAGGCTGCGCGAGCCCGAGGCGCCCTGCACCGGCATGGCGAGGCCCAGCTTGGTCAGGACGCTGGCGCCGCCGAGATCCACGTAGGAAGCGGCGAGCAGTTCGACGTGGCCGATGACGTTGGCAAGGGCCTCGGCATCGGTAATATCCGGCGCGGCGTTCTTGGTGCCGAGCCCGATGAGCGCGGTCATCAGAACAAGGTGCATCTGCGCCTTCTGGTCGTCGGCGTCCACGCACACGATGCTGTCGAGGATCGCCGAACCGCCCGGCGCGAGAAGGCACTGCGGAATCTCGACCGCATCGAAGATCACATCGCCCGCGTCCTGGGCGGCGGCTTCGAGAACCGGCGTGACGGTGACGACCTTGGACATGAGCGGGTGATGGGTGAATGCTCCGTTTTCGTCGTAGTAGCCGTTGATGTTGCCCATCATGATGCGTTCCCTTCGGAAGCTGTGGGCCAGGCAATGGCGTAAGCCATCGCAGGCCGAATGTAGGGGTCGCGCAGCCCTCATACCGACACGCGGGACCAGCGACAATGCCGATCCCGCGCGCAGTTGTGGTTATTCGGGTGAATCGTCCCCATCGTCACGCTGCTCGCCAACGTGGGTGTGATGCGCTACGCCCTTGCTCTCGTCGCCCTGAGCGTAATCGACGGCATCCTGAAGGCCCTCGATGATCTTCTCGCCAGCCGATGCGCGCACGCCGACCGCGGGCTCGTTGTGCAGGAACCGGGCTTCGGGCGCCATTTCCGCGCCGCAATCATCGAGCCCCTTGGTGTACGTCGCGCTGGCTTCGTCGTCGTCGGAGTCGGCATAGCCGCTGGTGTCCACGTCCTGATTGAAGCCGTTGTACTCGGGCGCGGGCTTTTCGATCTGGTCCGCCGCCGCTTCCTCGGGCAGCTTGGGCGGGACCGGCATTGGCGGGTCGGCGGGGATCTCTTCGGTTTCCCTGCGGAGGGCTTCTCGCTCCGCCTTCGAGTATCCGAGCGGGTTGTCCTTCGTCAGGCGGTGCTCGGCAGCTTCGCCCCATGCCTCGAGCATGTGCCGCTCGGCAGCAGCAAAGGCGGTGGCCGGGTCGGAGTAATGGAACTCGGGCGCGGTGTGTACGCTGAAGGGCCCGTTGCTGTGGGCGGTCAGCAGCACACCGTTGGCGATCTCGCGAATGTTGATGTTGATCTGCATGGGGTCGTTCTCCTGGGCGAAGAAGTCGAAAGGGTCCACGCGCCGCCCATCGCGCGTGATACCGATGCCGTAGAGTGCTGCGTCGAGGAAGCGCCGCTGTTCCTCGCGTATCTGTTCCACGAGGCTCTTGCCGTAGAGCGGGCGCGTGCGCTTGACCCTGATAGTTTCGGGGCTGGGGCGGCGTCCCATCAGTACAGGCTCGCCAACACCCACGCGAGGATGCAAGCGACCGCGACCGCCATAGCGATGCAGCCCTTGCGCCCAAGCGGGGTGATGCCAGTCGAGAGAGGGCGGCGGTGCCTAATCACGCCCGCTCCCCGGCGATCTTGGCCGCGGTCAGCAGCTTGAACAGCGGCTCGGCGTCGGGAAGGCCGTGGACCTTCAACCAGCGCGGCACCCTTCACCGTCTCGGCCACCAGCGCGAGCGGAAGGAGATCGGCGGGCTGCTCGATGGCGTGGGCGGCGCACGGTCCCTCGTGGCCTGGCTCGCGGGTGCAGTACCAGCCTTCGGGCGGCAAGGTGCAGCCGCGGTCCTGCGGGTGGACGTAGGGGCCGGGCTCGAGAGGCGGGTACGTCTCGCCGTTGGCAATGGCCTCCTGCACATGCCGCGCCTCGATGCAGCGCGGCCTGTCCAGCGGATTGACGCCAGGCCGACCGTGCCACTTCTCGCGGACGTCGATGGTGCGCCCGAACACGTCGAGCGTGCGCAGCAGGTACTCGGCCAAGAGGAAGTCGGGCGTGTCGCTCCCGTTCTCGATCGACCAGCGGTTGATGCAGGACGCAAGATCCTCCTTCGCGGTGCCGGGCGGCTTCTCGTAGCCCTCGGGCACGGCGGGCATGTACGAGTCCACGAAGATATCGGGCTTGCAGGGGTAGAGTTCCCCCTTGATGCCGCGGATGATCCAGTCGCCCTCGGATGCGCGAAGCACTCCTTCCAGCGTCCTGATGCACAGGTAGGCGGCGCCTTCGTACAGGCCCTTCCACACCGAGCCAAGCTCGGTGTTCGGCTTGTTCCGCGCCTCAAGTATCCACTCGGGCGCGGGCGTGCCATCGGGGCTGTCGTCCTCGAGCACGGCGTTGCCGTTCTCGAATCCTTGGAACTGCACCGCCTCGATCGTGACGGGCATCTTGGTGTAGCGGGCCATCAGTGCAGTTCCTTCTTCGCTTCGCGTTGGGCGAG
>Ga0214471_10002713_pt1 | contig 13866 bp, 11 predicted proteins | sample RVTome_5_FD_207665 | JGI IMG/M metagenome (GOLD analysis project Ga0214471, IMG submission 207665) | Soil microbial communities from uranium-contaminated site in the Upper Colorado River Basin, Wyoming, United States - RVT142D155 | ecosystem: Environmental > Terrestrial > Soil > Contaminated >...
ATCGTCGGAATCCGGCCGCTCGACCAGCGCGACTTCCGCGTCGGCGGCGAGCCCTGCCGGGAGTTCGCGCCGCTGCTCGGTCCACGCCGGCGCGAATTCGGCAACGCGCACGCCTGCGGACGTCAACTGCGCCCGGCCGGCGCATGCCGGGGCGACCAACCAGCGCCGCGCCGCGGTCGGCGCGGCGAAATCCGCGCACAGCTCCGCGAGGCCGAAGCGCCGTTGCATCGGAGGCCAGGTTTGGCGCGTCGGCATGGGTTGTCAGCGTAAACCGTCGGGTGTTCCCTCGGAAACTTCGACAAGGGGCTCGTTCCGACAAATTGCGATTCTCTTCAACCAAGAACACGTTAGATTCGTTGCAACCCCAAGGCAAGGTCAAGGCCTCCCCCGTGCCCCCTGGCTTTGCCAACGCCCCTCTTCTCGGATATTCGTCCCATGGTCGTCCCTGCAACCAGTCTCAAGCTTCCGTTCGAGAAATTCTTCGCCGCCAGCGAGCGTCATCGCTGGAAGCTCGAGGACGGCATCGAGTGGGGAGGGATCCGCCGCGATCTGGTCACCGACGACGAACTGATGACCCTCCGCCGCGCGGCGCTCGTCGAAGGCTTCACGCCCGGCTACGCCGCCGATCTGGTGCCGGTCTTCGTCGCCTGCCCGGAAATGTCGGCGTTCTTCTCGATCCAGCACTACGAGGAGTACAAGCACTACCACGCGCTGCGCCGCTATCTCACGCGCTGCGGAGTGGCGATCGAAGACGCCGAGGTCTGCGAGCCGCGCTTGAACCGCGTCAGGTACCTCGACCCGCTGGTCGCGATCCTCAAGTTCGGCGTGTCGGAGATCTTCACGGCGATCTTCTACCGCGAAATCAGCAAGCAAACCAAAGAGCCGGTGCTCAAGCACCTCGCGCACCTGATTTCCGAAGACGAGTACCGCCACTTGAGCTGGTACAACTCCTACCTGGAAGGCTACGCGAAGGTGCACGGAGTGACCGCCGAGCAGGTCACCGCCGCATTGGGCAACTACCAGCACCAGGGCCTCGACGCGATCGGCGACTGGGTGGAGCACTGGAACTACTCGGGCAAGAACTACACCGGTCGCGAGCCGTACCTCTACCTCGCCAAGCTGCTGCGCCGGATCTTCGGGCGCGGCGTCGACTTGCGCAGCATCGCCCGGCAGACCTCGGTGCCCGAGGCGGCCACGACGTTCCAATAGGAAGACAGGGCCGGCGCTTGGACGACTGGGCCCGCCTCGCCGAGCTGCCCTTGCGGGTCGACGGCTACGACCTGCAAGGGCTTGAGCCGGATTTCGACGCGCCGTTCCGGCGCTTGACCACCGTCGTGCGCTTGCACGGCGGCGGTGGCGAAGGCCTTGGCGAGGACGTCACCTACGAGCGCGAGGACCACCTGCGCTGGTGGCGCCACGGCGCCGTGATCCCTCTCGCCGGCCAGCACACCCTGGCGAGTTTCAGCGCGCTGCTCGGCCGGCTCGAGCTCTTTCCCGACCCGCCGACCCGCGAGGAATCGCGGCCCTACCGGCGCTGGGCCTTCGAGAGCGCGGCGCTCGACCTGGCGCTGCGCCAGGCCGGCGGCGCGCTCCATCAAGTGTTGGAGCGCCGGCCGCGCCCGGTGCGCTTCGTGTTCTCGACCGGCCTGGGCCGGCCGCCGGACACCGGGCGGCTACGCGCGTGGCGCGCGCTCCTGCCCGGACTCGAGTTCAAGCTCGATGCCGGGAACGGTTGGGACGAAGCGTTTTGCGCCGAGCTCGGCGAACTCGGTGGCGTCCAAGTCGTCGACTTGAAGGGCCACTACGCGGGCACGAGCGTCCAAGGCGAGGCCGACGCCGCGCTCTATCAGCGCGTTGCGAAGGCTTTCCCGCTCGCCTGGCTGGAGGACCCGGCGTGGACTCCGGCGACCCGCGAGGCGCTCGCCCCCCATCTCGCCCGCGTGAGCTGGGACGCGCCGGTGCACGACGCCGTGAGCCTGGCCGCGCTCGACCCGCGGCCGCGCATCGTCAACGTCAAACCGTCGCGCAGCGGCACCGTGCAGGGCTTGTTGGAGCTCTACGCCTGGTGCGCGCGGGAAGGCATCGCCGCATACGGCGGCGGGCAGTTCGAACTTGGTCCGGGACGCGGTCAGATCCAGTACCTGGCGGCGCTCTTCCATCCCGGCGCTCCCAACGACGTGGCGCCGTGCGCCTTCCATTCCGCAACGCCGCGGCCGGGGACTTCGGGCAGCCCTTTGCGCCCCGCGCCCGCACCCACGGGATTCCGCTGGATCGAGACTTCTCCTTCCCCGGCCCGGCCCTTTCGAGCTCCGGGCGGAAGCAGGACGGGGCGGCTCGTTCGGCGTGCTCTCGCGCGGCTGCGCCGCCGCTAGCCGACCCGCTGCGCCACCTCAGGGATCCGCGACGCTCGGCGCCGCCTGGTGGACGCGCTCGAGCCAGGCCACGAGCGCCGGGCGGGCGGCGACCTGCGCGGCGCTTTCTGGCATCAAGCTCGTGCTGGCGAACTGGTCGATCACGCCGGCCGCGGCGAGATCCGCGCGGGAAAGCGCTTCGCCGGCCAGCCAGCGCCGGTCGTCAAGGCGCATTGCCAGCAGGTCGAAACACTCCCAGGTCTCGCGGCGGCAGGTCGTCATGTCCTTCAGGCCGACGCCTTGGCCCTTCAGGCGCCGGACCACCATCCGGCGGACGTAGGCGCCGATCGACGCCTGGAGCAGGCGCGGCATCCCACCGAACATGGCCGGAAGCAAGCGCGCGAAGCTCTCGTCGTCGCGCCAGCGCAGGTTGGCGCCGTAGAAATAGAGCACTTCGTCGGCCCAGTCTTCCCACAATCGAGCCTCGGCGCGCGCTTTCGGATCGGAAGGGACCAGCGGCGGCTCGGGAAAACGCGCTTCGAGCAAGTCGAGGATGTCGCTGCTGTCCGCCACCAATTCTTCGCCGATCCGGAGCACGGGAACCCTGCCACGCGGATTGAGGCGCCGGATGTGCCGCGGCGAGCCCATGTTGCGGACTTCGAACGCGAGCCCCTTGAAGTGGAGCGCCATCTGCACCTTGGCGCACGGCGGCGAGAACGTGGTGTGGGGCGTCGCCCCCGAATACTGATAGAGAGTGAGCGAAGGCGGTTTGGACATGGTTTCCGGAGCGTGGTCAATCAGCCGGCGGCACCTGCGCCCCGGCCCCGGCCTCTGCCCCCGCCCCTGCCCCGGCGCCCGCGCCCGCGGCGAAGCTGCGATAGCCGTCGCGGTGCCGGTCGTAGAGATGCAGGTCGCGCATCCGCTGCCAGAGGCCGCGCCACGAGAAACGGATCTCACGGACCTGCTCTGGAAAACGCGCGGCGAGAGCCGCGTGCGCGCGGCGCAACCGGAAGTACGGCACGTGCGGCGCCACGTGGTGCGGCACGTGGACGTTGATGTCGTGCCCGAAGAACTCCATCCACCGCGGGTATCGGCAGTAGACGGTCATGCACAAATTCGATGCCGTCGCGTTCCAATCGGCCTTGTCGAGGAACGGCACTTCCGGATGCGTGTGGTGCATGAGCGTGGTCACGCTGAACCAGCCGTAGGCGACCACCCACGGCACCAGCCAGAACTTGACGAGGCCCAGCGGGCCCACTCCCCACCACATCAACGGGAAGAAGACCGCTGCGTAGGCGATCACCACCCCCATCGAAAAACGCATGTACGCGCGCTCACGGTCCTTGCGCACGTACGGGTGGTCGCGGTCGAAGGCTTGCGTGACCAGCTGGTGCAAGGTGCCCGCCCACCAGAACCAGGTGCGGATCATGCGATAGGTGAAGCGCTTGCGCGCACTCAAGCGACGGTAGATCGCCGGCGGCAGCGGCCGCCAGTCGATGTCCTTTTCGAGGCTGTTGGTGTTGGTGTGGTGGTGATGGTGCAGCAGCCGCCACGAGTGGAAGGGATAGAGGAAGGGCGTCATCAGCAGGTGCCCGAAGACGTGGTTCAGACGCCGGTTCTTCGAAAAACTGCCGTGCCCGCATTCGTGCGCGATGACCATCAAGCCCCACGCGACCGTCCCCGCCAGGAACCAGAGCGGCGGCAGGAGCCACCAGGGCGCCACGGCGAGCCCCCACCAGACCACGGCAATCGCCGCCAGATTGGCGGACAGCCCGAGCAGCTGCCGCGGAACACTGCGTTCGAAACATTCGGACGGGACCGCCTCGATCAGTTCGTGGGCGCTGTGCTCGGCTCCAAAGCGCAGCACGGACTCGACGTGCGCGGGCCTCTCGGTGGTCTTGTTCAAGGGGAACGGACGGGAAAGGGGCGCGTCGGCGGGCGCCCGGGGCGCACCCGAGTCTAGCGGCCGCCCTGGCGTTCGGCCGGGCGCGGACAGAGGGAGGTGATCAGCGCAGCGCGAACAGCGCGAACAGCGCGGCGCGATCACCGCGGTAGCGCAGCCGCCGCGCCAGGCGCGCGCGCCACAGCCGGGTTTCTCCGTTGAGCAGATCCACGAAAGTCCGGGCGTCGGCGCGCAGCACGCCGTCCGCCGCTCCAGCGCCGAATTCTCCGACCCGCAAGGCGCCGTCGCGCACCTCGAGCGCGGCCCGCAGCGATTCGGCGCCGGTGAATTCGAGATCGATGCGGAACGCGAGCCGGGCGAGGCGCTGTTCCGGCACGCGCCGCAGGCCTTCCAGGTATCCGCTCACGCTGCGCAGTCGCACTGGATTGCGCACCCGGCGGACGGTCTTGTTGGGATGGCGCGCCGCGGCGGCCTCGGCGGGCGTGCCCGCGACCACGTACACCGGCTCGGCGCGCTCGCGGAGCGGCCGCACGGTCTTCTCGACGTACGCCGCGCGATCGAGCAGCCAGGGGCCCTTGAGTTCTTCGCCGGCGGGACAGACCGCGATGCAGTACGACGACTTGTAGCTCGGGCCGTGGGCGAGCGACTGCCACCACGAGAGCGTCTCCTGGTCGCTCACGCGCTCGCGGTAGTCGCGCGGGCCGGGCGATTCGACCAGGGTTTCGACCCAGTCCTGGAAACCGCCCAGGAACTCGCGGTAGTTGTGGGTCAGGCACGCGCTCGAATCGAACGGCCCGGCGGCCGAAATCGCGCCGACCGGACACGCGGACACGCACAGCAGGCATTCCATGCACGGCGCGGCGCCGAGCGGCTGGCCGTATGCGTCGAATTCGGCGTCGATCAGCAAGGTCTCGAGCAGCACGAAGCTGCCGAACTCCGGGTGGATCACGCTGCGGTGGATCCCCATGTGGCCGAGCCCCGCCTCGACCGCGATCGGCTTGTGGCTGACGTCCCACAACTTGCCGGGCCAGCGGTGCATGTCCATGGGAAAGGACACCGGCGCGACCACGCCGCGCACGCCGAGCGCGTTGAGCCGCGCCAGGATCCGCCGCGCGACGACTTGCAGGTGCTTGACTCCCTGCTGGGTCTCGTCGTTGGCGAAGTGGCGCGGCGGCGCCTGCATGTTCTCGGGATTGAGGCGCACCATGAGCGACACCAGGCTGCGCACCGCGGGAAAGACGATGCGGTGGGCTTCGCGCTCTTCGCCGAGGGCGGCGCGACCGGCCTCCACGAAGCCAGCGCCGGCGGCGCCTTCTTCCAGACAGATCGCGCGCACCTGCTCGGCGTGCACACGCGGCACTTGCTTACTCGCGATAGTCGCTGTCCCCTTGCGCGTAGCTCCAGTGCGCGCCGTCCACGAGGTAGGCCGCGAGTTCCGCGGCGCCGTAGGCCGCGGGGTCGGGCGGCAGGACTTTGAAGATCACTTGATCGGTCTCGGCGCGGCCGGGAAAGAATCCGGCCAGGCCGGCGACCGCCTTGGCCGCAGCCGAACCGGCCTGCGGGGCGACGCGCAGGAAGTCGCAGCCTTGGCGGCGCGCCTCGGCCGACGCCGCCTGGATCAACGCGGCGGCAAGTTCGGCGTCGTGGCCGTCGCACAGATCGATCACCGTGCCGATCCGCGTGGAGCCCTCGTTCCAGCAGCGCAGCACCCCCCACGCGGCGAGCTCGCCGCCGCGCCGCGCTTCGAAGAAGCGATGGATGCCGACTGGGTTGCGGCCGTAACGCCAGTCGAGCACGGCGCGATCGCGCACCAGCGCGATCTGGTAGCGGTCCCGCAGCCGCGCCCACAGCGCGTCGTGGCGTTCGTCGAAGCCTTCGAATTCCCTCACGCCGACGCCGCGGCGTCCGCTCACGTGGCGCAACGCGTGGAAAGGCGTGGCCGCGGCGTGCGCGGCGGCTCCCGCCACGGCGCCGAGCCGGCGCTTGACGGTCGCCCGCGGCGACAAACGCCGGTCGTAGATCGGCAGCGCGAGGAGGTCTTCGTAGCCGAGCAAGCGTTTGCCGAGCCGGCGGTGCGCCGAAGTCACCCGGCCGCCGTAGCCGAACATCACGCCCTGGTTGAGCAGTCCCGTCCACTGCACCCAGTGCACGAACTGCTTGTAGAGCTGCATCCCCCGGCGGAAGTCCGGCGCGATCGCCACGTCGCCGGCCTGGTAGACGAGGTGCTCCTTGCCGCAGGCCCACAGCCGCCGCACCACCGAGGGGTGCATGGCGACGACCCTGCCGCTGTCGATCTCGGTCGCCATGCCGACGGCCGGCATGGCGGGCGTCGCGCCGAAGTACTTCCAGGCGGCGACTTCGTCCGGTCGTTGCTGCCCGAAAACCAGGTTGAAGAAGCCGTTGAGGCGCGGCGCCTGGTCGACGTCGACGATTTCGTAGCGCAAGCCCTCGAAGGGCAGCGGCAAGTCCGCGGGAGTCAGGCGGCCACGCGGCGCACGCGGCCGCGCCGCGGCCGCGCCGCGACTCGCGTTCTCGCCCGGATTTCCGCCGCTCATGTCCGTGTTTTCCCTCGGCAGCGCCTTCCGACCCACTGAAATGGGCGTCGAATCCGCTCCAACAAGACCGAGTCTGCTCGCCGGCAAGTATACACCTGGTGTCGTTGGCGCCGATCTCGGTGCAGCCCGTCGCGAACGAGATGCCCGCGCGTCGCCGGCGCGTCACTCCAGGTAGTCGCTGTCTCCCTGCGCATAATGCCAGCGCGCCGGATCTTCGAGACGGCGCGCGAGTTCGGCCGCTCCATAGGCCGCCGGATCGGGCGGCAGAGTCTTGAAGACCACGTGGTCGACCAGCGCGCGGCCGGGCCGGAAGCCCGGCAGGCTCGCCACGGATCTCGCCAGCGCGGAACCTGGCTGCGGCGCCACGCGCAGAAAGTCGCAGCCAGCGCGCCGCGCTTCGGCCGAAGCCGCCTGGACCAAGGCGCTCGCCAGCTCGGGATCGTGGCCGTCCAGGCAGTCGAGCAGCGTCGCGAAGCGGATCCCGTCCTGGTCCCAATGGCGCAGCACCGCCCAGCCCGCGAGTTCGCCGCCGCGTTTGGCGGCGAAGAAGCGGTGCGGCCCGGCCGGATTGCGGCCGTAGCGCCAGTCGAGCACGGCACGGTCACGGACCAGCGCGACTTCGTAACGGTCGCGCAGCCGCGCCCAAAGGGCGTCGTGGGTGTCGTCGAAGGCCGCGAAGGGTTCGACGAAAAAGCCGTGCCGCCGCCCGCCGTGACGCGCGGCGGACCATGGAGCTCCGACGGCGTGCGCCGTCGCCCCCGCCAGGCCGCCCAGACGCCGGCGCACCGAAGCGCGCAGCGACAAGCGCCGGTCGAAGGCCGGGATCGCGAACAGATCCTGGTAACCGACCAGGCGTTTGCCGATCTTGCGGTTCTCCGGCGCGATCAAGCCGCCGTAGCCGAACAGCACGTCGTGCCGGATCACGCCCGTCCACTGCACCCAGAGGACGAATTGCTTGTAGAGCTGGATGCCGCGGCGGACGTCGGCCGCGATGGCGACGTCGGCGATCTGGTAGATGCGGTGTTCCTGTCCGCGCGCCCACAGCCGCCGCACCACCGACGGATGCATGGCGACGATCCGGCCGCCGTCGATCTCGGTCGCGATCGCGACCGCCGGCAGCGAAGGCTCGGCTCCGAAGTACTTCCAGGCGGCGACCGGGTCGGGCCGCTGCTGGCCGAACACGTCGTTGAAGAAGGCGTTGAGGCGCGGCGCGGCGTCGACGCTGACGATTTCGTAGCGCAGGCCGTCGATCGGCCGCGGCAAGTCCGCCGGGCTCAAGCGCCTCGTCACGCGCTCTGCTTGGATGCGTCGACCGCGGCGAAAGTCGTGTAGAAACCGCCGCTGCGGCGGTCGTAGAGCTGGCATTCGCGCAGCATCGCACGCAGATAGGCGGGACTCGCGCGCGTCTCGCGCAGGTGCTCGGGCCAGGCTGCCGCCAGCGCGGCGTGGGCGCGCCGCAAGTGGTAGAAAGGCACGGCCGTGCTCACGTGGTGCGGCACGTGCACATTGATGTCGTGCATCAAGTACTCGAGCCAGCGCGGAAAGCGGCAGTACACCGTGAGCCCCACCCCGCCGAGGGCCTTGGACCAGCGGCGGCGGTCGAGATTCGGGACTTCGGGGTGCGTGTGGTGCAGCAGGGTGATCAACGCGAACCACGCGTACGCCACGAACCAGGGGATCAGCCACACCTTCACGAATCCCCAAGGCCCGAGGAGGAGGATCGCGGCCGGCACGGCCACCACCGCGAAGAGCGCCACGAGCGCGATCGAGAATCGGACTTTCGACCGGTCTTCCGCGCGGTAGTTCGCCGGATTGAGCGTCCGCACGAACAAGTCGCGGACCACGGCGAGCCACCAGAAACGCTGGCGGAGTCCGCGGTAGACGCGCCGCGGTCTTCCGGTCATGCGCTTGTAGACCGCCACGCTCAAGGGGCACCAGTCGATGTCCTTGTCGATGCGGTTGGTGTTGGCGTGGTGGTGGTTGTGCTGCAGCCGCCAGGAATGGAAGGGATAAAGCACCGGCAGCATGACCAGGTGTCCGACCAGGTGGTTGAAACGCCGCGAAGCCGAGAACGACCCGTGGCCGCACTCGTGTCCGATCACGAACAGGCCCCACAGGCCGGTTCCGGCCGCGAGCCAGAACAAGGGGTAGAGCATCCAGAGCTCCGGCCGCAGCAGGCCCGCCACCGACACTGCGGCCACGGCAAGACTGGTCGCCGCGCCGAAGAGCCCGCGCCAGACCTGCACGCGGTAGCACTCGGGCGGCACGACCCGCTTGACGTCCGCCAGCTCGCTTGCAGCACGCAGCGCGTCGAGGCGCGCCAGGATCGCCGCGCGGCGGTCCGCCAGGTTCTCGTCGGTTGCGGGAGGGGCGGCAGCGGTCATCGACGATGCGGGCGAGAACTTCGGCACGGCGCGCGCAGCTAGTATAGGTGCGGTCCCGTGCCGGCACGCGCGGGAAAGCATCAGGGTGAACGAGGTTTCCGTCTGCGCAGCCGTGGGCCGAGTGGTCCGCACGACCTGGCAGGTTCCGTTCAGCCGCTGCGACGCTTTCGGCCACCTGGCGGCGCCGGCATACCTGGAACTCGCGATCGACCACCGCATGGAGGCCGTGCTCGAGCAGCTCGGCTTCGACACCGTCGCCCACGCGCGCGACAGCGGAACGGCGTTCGTCTTGCGCCAGGCGCGGCTCGATTTCCGGCGCCCGGCCGCGCTCGGCGAAGTCCTGGTCGTCGAATCCTGGATCGACGCCCTGCGCGGCGAGCGGATGCAGGTCGAAGTGCGGATCCGTCCGCTGCAGGGCGGCTCGGACCACGCGCGCCTGAGCTTGGAATCGACGACCATGGACCTGCGGAGCGGCCGCCCGATTCCATTGCCCGAACGGCTGCCCCGCGCCCGGGAGATCGATCTTGCGTCCCTTCCATGGGCCGAAGACCACCCGCGGAACGCCCCATGACGCGTCCCCTCCGGCGCCCGCTTATGCTGTGGTCACCGACATCGCAACCCGCAAGTACCGACCATAGACCATGCGTTCCCGATTCCCCTTCTCCGCCGCCGCGCCGCTCGCGCTCGCTCTCGCACTCGCGTCGCTGACTCCCGCGAGCGCCGCCCAGCAGCCGGCCACGACCGCCGCGCCGGCCGCGACTTTCCCGCTCACCGGCCTGCCGGTCGACGATCCGGTGGTGGACGCGATCTTTGCCGAGAGCGCCGCCAACAGCCGCGTGATGGAGTGGCTCGACGAACTCTCGGAAGGGATCGGTCCGCGGCTCACTTCGTCGCGCAACCTGACCGAAGCCTGCCAGTGGGCGGCCGAGCGCTTCCGCGGCTTCGGCATCGAGAACGTGCGGATCGAAGAATGGGGAACCTTCCCAGTCGGATACGACCGCCACCACGGGGAGGGCCGCCTGGTCGCCCCCATCAAGAAGCGGCTCGAGTTCGGCTTCTCTTCGTGGACCGCCGGCACCGACGGCCCGGTGCGCGGCCCGGTGCTGGCCGCGCCGGCCAGCTCCGAGGAGCTGGTCGAAATGCAAGGCAAGCTGCGCGGCGCGTGGGTGCTGCTCGGCGCCACGCGGCCGCGCTACGACAGCGAGGACACCGACTTCCGCTCGCAGCTCGGACGCTTCCTCGATTCCGAAGGCATCGCCGGAACATTGCGGCCCGGCCGCGGGGAATTGGTCCTCACGGGCGGCAACTACCGCATCGACCCCGCGGATCTGCCGACGCGCGTCGAACTCAACCTGCTTTCGGACCACGCCCGCGAGATCTTCCGCTTGCTCGAGGCCGGCGAAGCCGTCGAAGCCGAATTCGACGTCGCCGTGACGTTCACGCCGGGACCGATCCCGCTCTACAACGTGATCGCCGAGATCCCCGGCACCGAGAAGTCCGAGGAAATCGTCATCGTCGGCGGCCACATCGACTCGTGGGACGGCGCGCGCGGCGCCCAGGACAACGGCACCGGCTGCGCGACGACCCTCGAAGCGGCGCGTTTGCTGATGGCAGCCGGCGCCAAGCCCAAGCGGACCATCCGCTTCATGCTCTGGAGCGGCGAAGAGCAGGGCCTGCTCGGCTCCCGCGCCTATCTCGAGGCGCACCCCGAGGAATTGCCGCGCATCAGCGCGGTGCTCGTGCACGACGGCGGCACCAACGCCGCTTCGGGCGTTGCGACGACCGACGTCCTCCGCGACGTGTTCGAAGAGGCCTTCGCGCCGCTCATCGAAGGCACCAAGGACAACGAGCTCGAGGAACTGCGATTCAAGCTGAACATGGTCGGCAGCCTTCCCGTGGGCGTCGGCAGCGACCACGACTCGTACCTGCGCGCCGGCGTGCCGGGCTTCTTCTGGAACCAGCGCGGCCGCACCAGCTACACCTACATCCACCACACGCAGCACGACGTCATCGGCGAGGTCGTGCCCGAGTACCAGGAACACACCGCCCGCGTGGCGGCGATCGGCGCGTGGCGGATCGCGAACCTTCCCGAGATGCTGCCCCGCGACGGCATCGGCGCTGGCGGCGGGTCGCGGCCCCCGCGGCGCGTCATCGGCCTGCAATTCGATCCCGAGAACGCGCTGGTGGTCGCGGAAGTTTCGACCGGAGGCATGGCCGAAAAGGCGGGCTTGCGCAAGGGCGACAAGCTGATCCGGATCGACGAGGCCAAGCTCGAGAGCTTGACCGACCTGCGCTCCTCGCTGCGTGGCGGAGCAACCCAGCGGAAGATCACGATCGACCGCAAGGGCGAGAAGATCGCCTACCTGTTCGACTGGGACAAGTCGACCGCGACGCAGATCGAGTGATCCCGAGGGTGATCCTTTGACGAACCGGTAGGAAGCGGGGCCGCGCCGGGGCTAAGATGCCCGGCTCGGCCCCCAACCCCAGGTTCGCAATGTCCGCAATCACCAAGGTCCACGCACGCGAGATCCTCGACTCGCGCGGCAATCCCACTCTCGAAGCCGAAGTCACGCTCGCGTGCGGAGCGCGCGGCCGCGCTGCCGTGCCTTCCGGCGCCTCGACGGGCGCGCACGAAGCCCTGGAACTCCGCGACGGCGACGAGCGCTACCAAGGCCGCGGCGTGCTCACGGCCGTCCGCAACGTCAACGAACTGCTCGGCCCGCGCCTGCACGGCATGGACGCGCGCCAGCAAGAAGAGGTCGACCGGGCGCTCATCGAACTCGACGGCTCCCAGGACAAGAGCGGCATGGGCGCCAACGCGCTGCTCGGCGTGTCGCTGGCCACCGCCCACGCCGCCGCGGCCGCTTCCGGGGTGCCGCTGTTCCGCTACTTGGGCGGCGCCGGCGCGAACCGCCTGCCCGTGCCGATGATGAACGTGCTCAACGGCGGAGCCCACGCGGACAACAACGTCGATTTCCAGGAATTCATGGTCCAGCCCTGGGGCGCGCCGAACTTCTCGGAAGGCCTGCGCTGGTGCGCCGAGACCTACCAGGCGCTCAAGGCGCTCCTGCGCAGCAAGGGCTACGCCACCAACGTCGGCGACGAAGGCGGCTTCGCGCCCGACCTGAGTTCGAACGAAGAAGCCGTCGAGCTCCTGCTCGCCGCGATCGAGAGCGCCGGCCTGACTCCCGCTGCCAACGGCATGGCGATCGCACTCGACGTCGCGTCGACCGAACTCTTCGAAGGCGGCAAGTACCGCTTCGAGGGCAGCGACCACTCCTCGGAAGCGATGATCGCGTTCTACAAGGACTGGATCGGCCGCTACCCAATCGTCTCGATCGAAGACGGCCTGGCCGAAGACGACTGGGAGGGCTGGTCCACGCTCACCGACGCGATCGGCGACGACGTCCAGCTGGTCGGCGACGACATCTTCGTGACCAGCTCGGAACGCCTCCTGAAAGGCATCCGGGGCGGCCAGGGCAACGCCATCCTGATCAAGGTCAACCAGATCGGCACGCTGACCGAGACGCTGCGGACCATCGACCTCGCCCGCGACGCGAACTACCGCGCCGTGATCAGCCATCGCTCGGGCGAGACCGAGGACACCACGATCGCGGATCTCGCCGTCGCATGCGGCGCCGGACAGATCAAGACCGGTGCGCCGTGCCGCAGCGACCGCGTGGCGAAGTACAACCAGCTGCTGCGGATCGAGGAGTGGCTGGGGGTTTCTGGGCGCTACGGTGAAGCGCTCCCGCTCACTCCCCGCTAGGAAGTTGGCCCCCTTCGATGGGCATGGAGCCGGAAGTGGAACGCTGCGCGCCACCGAAGCAGGTCCGTCCATCGGTATTGCTCGGATGCGACACCGCTCACCATCGCCGGGGTGCGTGCCGGCGCCTTGCGCGTGATTCCGCGCACGTAGTTTCGATACGCGGCGAACAGCCAGAGATGTGTCTCGAGTCGGCGGCGCTTCTTGCTGTGCGCCCAGGTCCGCCGCACAAGTCGGCTGACGCCGTCGCGAAGTAGTGCGTTCGTATGGTTGATTTGGAACAAGGCGCTGCCGCGGCATCTCGGACCTGATCCGGAATAGGCTGCGTGATGACTTCTTCTGTCTCGGAACAGGCGGCGAAATTGCACTCGATAGCTCGCTTTCATGTCTGTCTCCAGCGTCAGCCGAGCCCGAGGGTCGGCCGAACGCTTGAGCGCGCGCAGGGTCCGCTCCACTGCCGCGGTCGAACCAGAGCGACGGCGGCCGAATCGTTTCTCGGCATTTGACCTGCGGGCGGCAAGTCGAGGCGATAGCTGTCCTCGAGCCGCCAATGGCGCCGTGGCGACATGCACAAGGAAGAGGCTCCTGCGCTCGACCAAGACCGGAACGGTGACCGGGCGCAAGCGACGGTCGGTTTCGAATGTCTCGAGCTCGTCCATTTGCATCGCGCCTCGGAGTCCGCCGTGAATCAAGAGGTTTCTGATCAGGAATTCTCGGTGCAGCAATTGGGCATGGGCCCCGAATCGATCCAGCCGGCGTTCCACCGTCCGCCGCCGGACGCCGAGCATCTCAGCCGCACGTCGCAAGGTGACTTTCGCGCAGAGAAGTCGCGCGACCTCGCTGTCGAGCCATGGTTTGCGCAGACCAAAGTCCACGCGAAACGTCTGGGAGCTGAAGGTCCGCCGGC
>Ga0214471_10002714_pt1 | contig 13863 bp, 13 predicted proteins | sample RVTome_5_FD_207665 | JGI IMG/M metagenome (GOLD analysis project Ga0214471, IMG submission 207665) | Soil microbial communities from uranium-contaminated site in the Upper Colorado River Basin, Wyoming, United States - RVT142D155 | ecosystem: Environmental > Terrestrial > Soil > Contaminated >...
TCACCCGCATCGTGAACAACTCCTCCCATAGGTGCACCCGGACACGCTTCACAGCCGCGTCAGCGATGTCCGGCCGACGGGCACGAAAGAGCAGGAGCCTGTGGTGCTCAGGAACGCTGGGCGTTGCCGGCTGAGACCTGAGACGTGAGCTGAGGAATTCGAGAACCTGAGACGGGTGATTCCGGCGCGGGACGCAGCTCCGCGGGCTCCCCACCAACGTCCCCCGGCCGAGGTCGCTGACCCGGGAGGATGCTCCTGCCGGCTACCCCGCCGGTGGTCGCCCGAGTTCACCTGTTGTCGGCGTCCCGAGCCTGTGCTCGATGGCGTCCGACATGAGCTCTGGCTGGTCGACGAAAGGCACACCGAGCACCCGGTATGTCTCCTCCCGGGCCGGATCGGCGAGACGGGCTACGACCGTGGCGACGCCGAAGCACCGCGACGCGATGAGGGCGGCAACGGCGTCGCATTGTCCGAAGGCGTGGTGGCGACGAAGGCATCCGCAGACTCGATGCCGGCGCTTCGCATCACCGCAACGTCGTAAGCGAGCCCTTCGTGAGCTGTGCCCGCGAATCCGGTTCCGAGCCGATCGAAGGAGCCCTGCCGCACGTCGATCACGGAGACGTCGTGACCGCGATCCGCGAGCAACACCGAAAGGGCTGCGCCGACTCTCCCGCATCCTGCGACGACAATCCGCATCTCCTGGTCAGGCGACCCTCGTGACGGACCCCTCGATGGCACCGTCGCGAAGCAAGGTGACGCGCAGCTGCCCCGGCGTGCTCGGTCCCCTCTCCTTGCCCGGGAACGCTCGGGCGAGTCCTTCGCCCGGGAGGGCGGCAGGTACGAGGACCTCATGCCGGAAGCCTTCGATCCGGTATCGAGAACCGACCATGAGCTCATCTGGTTTCGTGGTCGCTCCTCGACGAGACGGCGTTTGTGGCCCGATCACCTTGATACCAGGCAATGCCGCCATGGATCGGGGTCGATACGCCGCGCTCACGCGAGCCGCTGTGCTCTTGACGGACCACTGACGCGCAATGGCCGCAACCCCTAAGGAACCGGCGGGACCTCGAAGCGATACCCCATACCGGGCTCGGTGATGAAGTACCGAGGAGCGCTCGGCTGGGGCTCGAGCTTCCGACGGAGCTGCGCCATGAACACCCGGAGGTAGTTGGTCTCCTCCCCGTACTGGGGACCCCACACTTCCTTGAGTAGCTGGGTCTGAGTGATCAGCTTCCCGCGATGGCGCACCAGCATCTCGACGATGCCCCACTCGGTCGGAGTCAGCCGAACCTCCTCGCCCGAAGCCGTCGTCACGCGCTTGGCCGAGAGATCGATGGAGAAGTCGTCCGTCTCGATGAGAGGCTCGTCCTCATCCGGCCCGACCTGCCTCCGCAGCGCTGCTCGAAGCCTCGCCAGCAGCTCTCCCATCCCGAACGGCTTCGTCACGTAGTCATCCGCTCCGGCATCGAGGGCGACGATCTTCTCTCGCTCGGCATCTCGCACCGAGAGCACGATGATCGGGACCTGCGTCCACCCACGCAGCCCTCGAATCACCTCGATGCCGTCGATGCCGGGGAGGCCGAGGTCGAGGATCACAGCATCCGGTCGATGGTCCGCCGCTCTGCGGAGTGCATCCTCTCCTGTGGCCGCCGTGTCCACGCGGTATCCCAAGGCCTTGAGATTGATGCCGAGGGCGCGCACCATCTGCGGCTCGTCATCGACCACGAGGATCCTCGCCGGGTCAGCCACGCGCCATCCCAACCTCGGGTGCGAGGGGCGCATCGATGCCCCCTGCGACGTCGAGCGCGATCACCATCGTCGTCCCCCCGCCCGGAGTGTCCTCGATGACGAGCTCGCTACCCATCGCCTCTACAAGTCCACGGGCGACGGCCAGACCGAGACCGACCCCCTCGCGATTGGGGGAGTCGCCCATCCGCTGGAAGGGTTGGAATGCCATGTCGCGGGCGTCGGGTGGTATGCCGGGGCCGCGGTCGCTGATCCTGAGGTCGATGCGGCCGCCCACCACGCCGGCGCCGACCCGGACCGTCTCACGCGGCGGCGACCACGCCAAGGCGTTCTCGACCAGATTGGCGACTACTCGCTCGAGGAGATCAGGGTCGGTCTGCACCTCCGGGAGGGCTTCGGAGATGTCGATGACGACCCGGTCTCCACCCGATCCGAGGCCGGAGATCGCCGACGCGACTACCTCGTCGAGCCCGACCGGTCGAAGAAAGACGTGGACGGCACCGACCTGGACCCGGCTGGCGTCGAGGAGATGGCCTACGAGGCGGTTGAGTCGCTCGGTCTCGTCCAACGCGGTCTCGAGGAATGCTCGGACCTCGTCTGCCGTCCACGCGACCCCCGTCTCCACCAGGCTCGTCAGCGAGGCCTTGATCGTCGCCAGCGGAGTTCGCAGGTCGTGGGAGACGGCACGGAGCAGCGCGGTACGCAGGCGGTCGGTCTCTGCCATGGACTCGGCGGACCCAGCCTCCCGCTCGAGCTCTGCCCTCTCGATGGCCTGGAAGATCTGCGCGGCGAAGGCCCTCAGCACGATGCGATCATCGGCCGTCAGCTTGCCGTCGAGGATGACGAGCACGGTGTCGTCGGTGACGTCCAACACCTCGGTGCCGGCCCGGGGAGACGAGAGCTCCGCAGATCCGTCCCAGGCGAGGGTCTCCCATTCGTCCCCGGCACGCCGCAAGATGCTCACCGCATCGAGCGAGAGAACGTCTCTCACCCGCCTGAGCAGGGCGTACTGATCGGAGGGGAAGACCGGATGCCTCAGTGTCGTCGTGGCGGCGAGCGCCTCGGCCTGTGCCCTGGCCCGGGTCGCATCAGCACTGCGCCGACTCGAGTGGCCGACGAGCAGTCCGACGGCGAGCGCCACTGCCAGGAAGGCGAAGAGAGAGAAGAGATCGTCCGGGTTGGCGATGGTCCAAGTCTCAACCGGCGGCGTGAAGAACCAGTTGGCGAGCAGGAAGGCGGCGACCGCGGTCACCACGGCCGGCAGCGCGCCGCCGATCCCGCCCGTGATCACCGCGGCGAGCAGGTAGACGAGCAGGACGTTGTGGAGCTCTAGCTGCTCACGGCGGCCGAGAAGGATCAACGTGAGGAGAGGAAGCCCCACGAAAGCGATCCCCCATGATCCGGCGCGCCGTACAGATCCGATCGACTTCCGGCGTGGCGGCCTGCGTTGCCGGCTCGGCCGGCGGGCGCCTTCGTATGAGATGACGTGTACGTCGACGGCATCTGAGTTGCGGATCACCCTGGCGATGGGCGAGCCTCGCAGCAGCTCGTTGAGGCGCGATCGCCGCGACGCCCCCATCACGATCTGGGTGGCATTCTCCTCCCGCGCGAAGGCGACGAGGGAGGTGCCTACGTCGTCACCGACCACCTCGTGGTATCGACCGCCGAACTCTTGCAGCAGCTCTCGCTGCGCTGGGAGGGCGGGGCTCGACTCTTCGGCCAGGCCGTCGGTCGGGCGCACGTACACCCCGACGAGGTCTGCTCGGGAGCGCATCGCCAGGCGGGCGGCTCGCCTCACGACCGCTTCACCTCCGACGGCGCCGGCCAGGGCGACGACCACCCTCTCCTTCGTCTCCCACGGCTGATCGATGCCGTGCAGGTCGCGGTACTCAGCAACGGCTTCGTCGACACGGTCCGCCGTCCAGGACAAGGCGAGCTCCCGAAGCGCTCCGAGGTTGCCGGGCCGGAAGTAGTTGGCAAGGGCCGCATCGACGCTCTCAGCCGGATAGATCTTCCCGGCGGCCAACCGCTCTCGAATGCCTTCCTGAGTGAGATCGACCAGCTCGATCTCGTCGGCGCGTCGCACCACCTCGTCGGGGATCGTCTCTCGTTGCAGGACGTTGGTGATCTCGAAGATCACGTCGTTGAGCGAGTCGAGATGCTGGATGTTGACGGTCGAGAGGACGTCGACGCCGGCGTCGAGCAGCGCGTCAACGTCTTGCCAGCGCTTGGCGTGCCTCGAACCGGGAACGTTGGTGTGCGCCAACTCGTCGACCAGCGCCACCTGTGGTCGTCGGGACAACACCGCATCCAGGTCCATCTCCTCGAAGTCGGATCCGCGGTACTCGAGCCGCCTCCTGGGTATGACCTCCAGATCGCCGATCAGGCCGGCGGTGTCGACCCGACCGTGGGGTTCGACGTAGCCGACCACGACGTCACGTCCTCGCCCTCTGAGACGGTGTCCGTCTTCCAGCATGGCGTATGTCTTGCCCACACCGGGAGCGGCCCCTAGGAACACCTTGAGCTTGCCGCGCTTCACGTCGTAACGCTACTTCTCGGCTCGACCGTGCCGGCGGGAGATGTCGTCAGGGTGAGCGGTGACGTGATCATGACAACGCGTCGAGCGCCAGATTCAGTCGCAGCACATTCACGCCGGGCTCACCCAAGAGACCGAGGCCTCTGGAATCCGTGTTGCGACGGATGAGATCGAGCACGACCTCTACGTCGAGTCGGCGAGCCTCCGCGACACGGGCGGCTTGCAGGGTGGCGTTGCTCGATGAGATGTGAGGGTCGAGGCCCGAGGCGGAGGCGGTGACCGCATCGATCGGCACGAGGACCCCGGCGCCCAACCCGTTCACCGATCGGTACTCCGAGACGCGCTCGGCCACCGAATCGAGCAGCTCTGGGCTGGAGGGGCCGAGATTGCTGCCCGAGCTCGCCGATCCGTCGTAGCCGCCACCGGCTGCCGACGGTCGCGAGTGGAAGTACTGCGGCTCGGAGAAGACCTGCCCGAGCAGGCCGGATCCGACGAGTCCCGCATCGTCGTCGATCAAGGAGCCGTCGGCATCATGACCCAAGCCGACCTGGGCGACCCCTGTGACGAGGAGCGGGTAGGCGAGTCCCGTCAGAATCGTGAAGGCGAGGAGCATGCGCAGCGCCGGCATCAGCTGGCGTCTCATAACCCGATCCCCAGCCCTTGGATGATCGAGTCGATGAGCTTGATTCCGACGAACGGTGTGATCAGACCGCCGAGAGCGTAGATGCCGAGGTTGCGTCTGAGCATCACGACGGCACTCTCGGCGCGGAATCTCACACCGCGCAGAGCCAGCGGTATGAGGGCGACGATCACCAGAGCGTTGAAGACGACGGCCGACAAGATGGCGCTGCGTGGCGTGGCGAGATTCATCACGTCGAGTCGATCGAGCACCGGGAAGACCCCCGAGAACATCGCCGGGATGATGGCGAAGTACTTTGCGACGTCATTCGAGATGGAGAACGTCGTGAGCGCACCCCGGGTGATGAGGAGTTGCTTGCCGATCTCGACGATCTCGATGAGCTTGGTCGGGTTCGAGTCGAGGTCGACCATGTTCCCGGCTTCCTTCGCAGCTTGCGTTCCAGTGTTCATCGCCACACCGACGTCGGCCTGAGCAAGAGCAGGGGCATCGTTCGTCCCGTCGCCGGTCATCGCGACCAGCCGACCACCTGCCTGCTCACGCCGGATGAGGGCCATCTTCTGCTCTGGCGTTGCCTCGGCGAGGAAGTCATCGACACCTGCCTCATCTGCGATGGCGCGCGCCGTGAGCGGGTTGTCGCCCGTGATCATCACCGTGCGGATCCCCATCGAACGGAGCTGGTCGAAACGGCTGCGAATCCCTTCCTTGACCACGTCCTTGAGATGGATCACCCCGAGCACGTCGTCGCCGTCTACGACGACAAGCGGAGTTCCTCCGCCGGTGGCGACGCCTTCGACGAGGGCATCGAGCGCTCCAGGAATCTGCCCACCTCGCTCGGCCACCCATCGCTTGACCGCATCGGCCGCTCCCTTGCGCACAGGACGGCCGTCGATGTCCACACCGCTCATCCTGGTTTGAGCGCTGAATGCGACGAGGTCGGCGTGCGAGACGTCTCGCTCTCGCAGATTGAACCGTCTCTTCGCCAGCACGACTATCGACCGGCCCTCGGGCGTCTCGTCGGCGAGGCTCGCCAGCTGGGCGGCCGCAGCGAGGCGTTCCTCGGTCACATCCGGCAGTGGGAGAAACTCCGCAGCCTGCCTGTTGCCGAGTGTGATGGTGCCGGTCTTGTCGAGCAGGAGCGTCGAGCAGTCACCGGCTGCCTCGACCGCCCTCCCGGAGAGGGCCAACACGTTGTGCTGCACCAGTCGATCCATCCCTGCGATGCCGATGGCAGACAGCAGGGCGCCGATGGTCGTCGGGATCAGGGTGACCAGCAGAGCAACCAGGACGATGACGTCCTGTTCTGCGCCGGAATAGATGGCGAGGGGCTGCAGCGTCACCGTGACGAGCAGGAAAACGATGGTGAGCGCCGCCAGGAGTATGTTGAGGGCGATCTCGTTCGGTGTCTTCTGCCGGCTGGCGCCTTCCACGAGCGCGATCATCCTGTCGAGGAAGGTCTCGCCGGGGCGGGCCGTTATCCGGACGACGATCTTGTCCGACAACAGACGTGTCCCTCCGGTGACGGCCGACCTGTCGCCGCCTGCCTCGCGGATGACGGGTGCCGACTCGCCTGTGATGGCTGACTCGTCGACCGATGCGATCCCCTCGATGATCTCGCCATCCGATGGGATGAGCTCCCCAGCTGATACGACTACGACGTCGTCTACCTCGAGCTGCGACGACGGGAGCTGATCCACGTGACCGTCCGGATGGCGGCGGTTGGCCATCGTTGTCGAGCGAGTCCTCCGCAAGTTCTCGGCCTGAGCTTTGCCCCTGCCTTCCGCCATGGCCTCGGCGAGGTTGGCGAACAGCAACGTGAACCACAGCCAGGCAGTCACGAGTCCGGCGAAGACGTCGTCCCCGCCTTCGCCCTCTCCGTAGCGTCGGATGAAGAGAGCCGTCGTCAGGACGCTGCCGACCAGCACGACGAACATCACCGGGTTGCGGGCCTGCACTCGGGGGTCGAGCTTCCTGAAGCTGCCTGCGACGGCGCCGCCCAGGATCGACAGATCGAGGACGGAGCGTCTCGTGACGCGCCCTGTGTGCCTCGTGGTCGCCGGCATCTCCCTCATAGCGAGAGGTGCTCGACGATCGGTCCGAGGGCCAGCGCCGGGAAGAAGGTGAGGCCCGCCACGACGACCACCACTCCAACGATGAGACCACAGAAGAGGGGGGTGTGGGTCGGAAAGGTCCCCGCCGTGGCAGGCGCCACTTGCTTGCTCGCCATGGTGGCGGCGATGCCGAGCACCGGCATGATGAGGAAGAAGCGGCCGACGAGCATCGACAGCCCAATCGTCGTGTCGTACCAGGCAGTCGCAGAGTCGAGTCCGGCGAAAGCCGATCCGTTGTTGTTGGCTCCCGAGGCGTAGGCGTACAGAATCTCGGACAACCCGTGGGGGCCGGGGTTCGCTCGGGAGGCGAGAGCGCCTTCCAGCATCACGGAGGCGGCGGCGAATGTGAGGAGGGCGACGGGCATCGCCAGTATGTAGAGGGCGACCATCTTCATCTCGGCGGCTTGGATCTTCTTGCCGAGGTACTCGGGCGTCCGCCCGACCATGAGGCCTGCCAGGAACACCGCGAGGATGGCGAAGACGAGTAGACCATTGAGCCCAACCCCGACTCCGCCGGGGCTCACCTCACCCAACAGAATGTGCATGAGAGCGAGCCCGCCGCCGAACGCCGTCATGCTGTCGTGCGTGCAGTCGATCGAGCCGTTGGACGTTCCGGTGGTGCTCGCCGCCCACAACCCGCATGCCGCCGAACCGAAGCGAACCTCCTTGCCCTCCATGCTGCCGCCGCCCTGGTCGGCCGCTGCGGTCTGAGCCACACCCAGCGCCTCGAGACGAGGGTTGCCGTTGGTCTCCAGTTGCATCACCGAGACCGCCATCGCCACCCAGACGAGGAACATGACGGCGAAAACAGCCCATCCCTGGCGTCGATCGTCGACCAAGTGGCCGAAGGCGAGGGCGAGGGCGAATGGGACGACGAGGATCGCCCAGTTTTCGATCATGTTGCTGAGAGGTGTCGGATTCTCGAACGGGTGTGACGAGTTGGCATTGAAGAACCCGCCTCCGTTGGTTCCGAGCTGCTTGATGGCGACTTGGCTCGCCACGGGCCCGCCCGGAATCGACTGGCCGGCTCCCTCGACCGTCGTCACCTCGGTGTAGCCGTTCAGGTTCTGGATGACGCCTTGACCGACGAGGAGGATGGCGAGGACAAACGAGAGCGGGAGCAGGATGCGAACGGTGGTTCGTGTGAGGTCGACCCAGAAGTTGCCCAGGGTCGAGGCGCGCCGTCTGACCAGTCCCCGAATGAAGGCCGCCATCACCGCCATTCCCGCGGCTGCCGACGCGAAGTTCTGTACGGCAAGGCCGGTCATCTGCGTGAGGTGGCTCATCGTCGTCTCGCCGCCATACGACTGCCAGTTGGTGTTCGTCATAAAGCTGACTGCGGCGTTGAACGAGATGTGGGGGACGACCGCCGGCGCCTTCGTCGGGTTGAGGGGAAGCGAGCCCTGGAGCCGCTGCAGGGCGTAGAGCGTCAGGAAGGACACTGCGCTGAATGCGAGCACCGAGTACGCGTATGCCGTCCAGCGCTGCTCCCGGGCAGCATCGATTCGACACACTCGGTAGATGAGCCGCTCGAGGGGGTCGAACAGACGGTCCCCCGGGCTCGTTCCGCCGCCGTACACACGAGCCATGTAGCGACCCAGGGGCACCGCGCCGACGACCACGGCCGCGATCAATGCAACGAGCCCAGCCCAGGCTGTCAACGACATGTCAGAACTTCTCGGGAAACAGCAGCGCCGCGAGGAGGTACCCGGCCAGCACCACGCCGAGGACGAGGCCGACGATGTTCTCGGCGCTCATGGTGACGAGTCGTCGGGACGCGCCTCGTGGTCCTCGACGGCCCGAACGATCCGATCGAGGCCCCTCACATAGGCCACGCACAGTGCGAAGAACGTCAACCCGATGACGATGAATGCAACGTCCGGCACTCCAGACTCCCACCCGGCCGGCTGGATGCCGGCGACGTTCACATGGTCCACAGGGCACGGACACATGCAATGGGTTTGACGGGTTCCTTGCGCGCCGGTTCGCCGACTTCACCGGGACTTAGCGGGCCGTGATGTTCATCGAGATTCCGGACGCCTACCCGTCCGGCGTGTCGGCGTCGGGCCCGGCACGCTCGACGGTGCGCAGATCGCCGTTGCTGCGCAGGTGGTAAGGAACGCTGGTCACCGCGATCCCCGCCTCCCCGGCGAGGGTTGCCTTGATGGCGAGGCCCGTCTGGTTGTGGAGAAGCTGCGGAACTCGACCTGGCACGACGAACTCCGGGATGACCGCCGTTATCAACGTTCCGGGCACCGCGGCACGTCTCCGTTCGCGAACGTACCGAACGAGCGGGTCGACGATGCTGCGGTACGGGCTGGCGACGATGACCAGAGGTATCTGGTAGCCGGCATCCTGCCACTGACTCTCCAGCCTCTGTCTCTGGTCCGCATCCACGTCGATGTGAATCGCCGTGACCGGTGGACCGAGACGCTGAGCGTATGCCAGGGTCTCCCTGATCGGCCTCGTCAAGTCGGAGATGAGAACCACCTGTTCGATGCGTCCGATGGGGATCTGGACCAAGCGGCTCCGTCGCGACCGTCGCAACACGTTGAGGTCGGTGACGACGACACCCGGCTCGAAGAGCAGTCGGGACTTGATCGCCAGACTGTGCCGGTGGGCGAACGGGGCGAGGATCGAGCGGATCCGTACTCTGTCGGCGAGGATCACAGTGATGATGGTGTCGGGGTGGGCGTCTCGTTCGAGGCGGACCCGCTCGACGACCCTTTTCGAGATGGAATCGCGCTCCCCAGGGATGATCTCGAGCGCGTAGCCGGGATGGGCGGAGTCCCATGCGTACACGAGGTCGTCCGACCGGGGCTCCTCGGCGTGGACGCAGCTCAGCGCCTCAGAGTTGATGAGCTCCGCGTAGCGCAGGGCACGGTCGGTTCCCTCGTCGTGGTGGGCGACGAGCACGATGAGCCTCGTCGGACGGGACTCTGCGGTGACTGGGACCTGCCTGAGCTGGGTCGCCACGCTCATGTAGTGCCGGCGGATGGTCAACATCAGGGCCACGAGGGTGGGCACGATGAGGATGACGATCCATGCCCCATGCACGAACTTCACGGTCGCCACGACGATCAGAACGACGCCGGTGGTGAACGCCCCGACCGAGTTGATGATCACCGACCGCCTCCACTGCGGCTCCCTGGTTCTCACCCAATGTCGCACCATGCCTGCCTGGCTGAGAGTGAAGGCGGTGAAGACGCCCACCACGTAGAGCTGGATGAGGCGGCTCACTTCCGCGTCGAACACGACGAGCAGGATCGACGCCATCACCGCAAGCGTCACGACCCCATTCGAGAAGACGAGGCGATCGCCTCGATTGAGGTACTGCCGAGGCATCAGCTTGTGCCGCGCGAGGATCGCCGAAAGTCGCGGAAAGTCCTGGTACGCCGTGTTGGCGGCCAGTATGAGGATGGCCGCCGTGAACACCTGCAGGGCGTAGAAGCCGGCTCCCTCGTTGAAGACGGCGCGGCCGATCTGCGAGACAACGGTCCCGTACTGGTCGATCGTGCCCTCGGAGATCCGTACGTCGAACCATCGGGCCAGCGTCGAGATCCCCAAGAACATCGAGATCGAGATGACGCCCATGATCCCGAGCGTCGTCGCCGCGTTGTGTGCCTTCGGCTCGCGGAATGCCTGCACCCCGTTGGCGATCGCCTCGACGCCGGTGAGGGCGGTCGAGCCCGAGGCGAACGCCCGGAGGACCAGAAAGATCCCGAGGGCGCCAACTTCCGGCTCTAAGGCGGCCCCGGACGAGATGGCGTTCGGACATTCGCCGTCGAGGCAGGCCGCGAATCCTACGAAGAGCATGACCCCGACGGTCGCCACGAACAGATAGGTGGGAGCAGCGAAGATGGTCGAAGCCTCCTTGACCCCGCGCAAGTTGGCGATGGTCAACAGGAGCACGAAGAGGAGAGCAATCTCGACGCGCCATGGGATGAGGTCGGGGGCGGCCGAGGTGATGGCGGCGACACCGGCCGCAACGGATACGGAAACGGTCAGCACATAGTCGGTGAGGAGGGCAGACGCCGCAACCGTCCCGGTCCGGATGCCGAGGTTGTCGTTCGAGACGATGAAGGCTCCACCACCGTCGGGGTACGCCTTGATCGTCTGCCGGTACGAGACGATCACGATGAACAGAAGGATCGCGATTGCCAGCGACAAGGGCGCCAACGCGCTGAAGGCAGCCGTGCCGGCGAGCGCCAGCACGAGCATCGCCTCCTCGGTCGCGTACGCCACGGAGGAGAGCGGATCGGATGCGAACACGGGGAGCGCCAGCCGTTTGGGAAGCAACTGTTGGTGCTCTTCGAAGGTGGCGAAGGGCCTGCCGAAGAGTCTCCGCTTGAGACTCACGTTGGATCGACCTGTCAACGGTCTTCCTCTCGTTGCGAGGCGCTCTCGCGCTGGACGCAATCCGGCTCCGAGAAACAGAACACGCCGCCCGAATCGGACGGCGCGTTTCCAAGTGTTGTCGCCTCCGGGTTCTCAGTCGTCCGGCGTTAACGCGTTGCTAGCGCATCTCGGAACGACCCTGACACGGAAATGACGTCGGTCGACTCACCGAAGGGCCAGCGCCATGACGGCAACGCCGGCAAGGCCGGCCAGAATGGAGAGAACGAGGAGCAAGTCCCACCGCAACGCCAGAGCGGGTTCGGTCTCTTCGACTACGCGGTGAGCCAAGCTCGCTGCCAAGCGGGCCGCGACAGCCGTGACGAGTCCTCCTCCGACCACTTCGGCCACGGCTGGATGGCCCGACGAAACAGCGACGACAGACACCGTCGATGCCCCGACCACGATGGCCGTCGCCAGCCCGCCGCCATGCGGTGACCTCGCCGGACCCATGAGATCGATGTAACGCACCAACGCTCGGCTGACAACGGTGCTTGACGTACTCGTGCCGCCTCGGGGTCGACATGCAACGCCGTCTTGACGGCCACATCCACGACGGTGCCCGTTTACCACGCGATGCCGGCGCCGCGGATGCGACGATGCCGGTGGTGACCAGGCGTAGCATCTCGGCCATGGCGTACAACCAGGGTCTGGCGGACGACATCCGCGCCCACCTCGGGGCCATGAAGGGCCTGTCCGAGAAGGAGATGTTCGGCGGGATCGCCTTCTTGGTGAACGGGAACATGGCCGTTGGCGTCAGCGCCGACGACCTCATGGTCAGAGTCGGCAAGGAAGCCCACGACGAGGCAGTGGCTCGACCGGGCGCCCGGATGTTCGATCTGTCCGCCAGGCCGATGCGCGGCTGGATCGTCGTCTCGCCCGAGGGGATCGCCTCCGACGCCGACCTCGCCTCGTGGATCGACCAGGGCGTCGCATTCGCCGAGAACCTGCCGCCGAAGTGATCGCCGACCCTCGTCGGCATCGCACACCCTGAGCTCGCGCCCGACGCCCCCACATCAACGCCTTCGGCCGGCGCGCCTTCGGTCGAGTCGGTCGTCCGGCCGTCTCACGCCATCAGCGTCACCGCGGACCCGATCGAAGCCACGTCGAGCTGCGTCTGGTTGTCTCCTGGCGGGTCCCAGCGATCCGGGCGATCTCGACGGAGCCTCCTCCGCTGACGAGCTCGGTCTTCGAATCTCGCTACATGCCGCGGCCGGCTCGCCCCGCGACGTCCCTGATACCCAAACCGATGAGTATGAACAAGATCCCGGTGAGGATCGCCATTCCGGCCACCCCAAACGCCACCACCGAGGTGAACAGTGAGGCCTGCAGGAATGCCGCGCTCGCCGCGGTCGCACGCAGCGGGTCATCTCGCTCGAGCTCGGAGTAGTGCAGGCCGCCGGTGGCCTCGAGGGCGTGCTTATCGATGACCTTGGCCTGGCAGTACGCGCTGAACGGCCCGTTCACCTCGTCACCGCCGAGACACGATGCATCGTCGGCGACCGTGATCTCCTGTTCGTCGAGCGTGTTGCTCACCACGACCCAGGTCGCGATCCCTCCGACGATGAGCAGCGCGCCGATCACGATCGAAGCGATGAAGGCGGTCTTTCTCATCCTCGCACCTTCCTGTTGCTGCCCATCACAATACGCCGCGCTCGCCCGTGGACAGTGATTGGACGCCTCCCTTAGCGGGCGCGTCACTGCTCCGGAGATGGGGTTCGCAGGGTCACCGTCGGCCCGGTCGGCCAGCCTGGCGCCGATCACCGGCCGGCACTGACGCCGGATTCTCGACGGTCAGGCTTGCCTGGCGTCGCGCCGTTCCTGATCGGCCGCTTCGCGCGCTTCGCGGCGAGCCCGATCTGTCACCTCGCGCTCCGCCCGGCGCGCCTGGGTCGCCAGCTCGCGCTCGGCTCGGCGTGCCCGGTCGGCCGCCTCACGCTCGTCGCGGCGCGCCCGGTCCGCCGCCTCACGCTCCAGCGCCTCCCCCGAATGGAGGCGGTCACGCTCGGCCGCTCGCTCTTCGTCGTCGCGGGCGCGACCGATCAGGCGCTCTTCTTCATGGCCGGCACGCTCGGCCAGCCTCTCTTGGTCGTTCCGAGCCCGTTCGTTCAGGCGCTCGTCACGCTCCCGTTTGGCCTTCGACCGCTCGTCATCCATGATCTCTTTCGGCCTCCATCGGCAACCGCGCTATCGCTCAGGAACATACACGCTAACGACCACAACGACCCCGGTCGCACGTGCCGGCCCGATGCGCCGCCTCCTTGAACCCTCCGCTCCGCCGGGAGCGTGCCGGGGACGCCAAGAGCGGAAATGTTGAGCGAGCGTCGCAGGGTTGTGACTTCCAGTCACGGGCCGCGCTGCGACTGGAGCACGGCTTCTGTCCCGTGCCCGTCGCCGACCTTGGGCCCGAGCATCAGATAGGCCTGCAAGACACCCTT
>Ga0214471_10002715_pt1 | contig 13858 bp, 22 predicted proteins | sample RVTome_5_FD_207665 | JGI IMG/M metagenome (GOLD analysis project Ga0214471, IMG submission 207665) | Soil microbial communities from uranium-contaminated site in the Upper Colorado River Basin, Wyoming, United States - RVT142D155 | ecosystem: Environmental > Terrestrial > Soil > Contaminated >...
CTTCGAGGAGGCTGGACTGGAGGGCGGTGTCGTTGAGTCGCGCCCAGGCCGAGAGGAGGTTCGCGTGGTGGTTGCTGCTCGTCTGGTTGAAGTCGGTCCAGAATTCGAGTAATGCGGATTGCTTCGCGGTCGAATTCAGGGTCGTCCAGACTTCGAGGAGGCTGGACTGGAGGGCGGTGTCGTTGAGTCGCGCCCAGGCGTCCAAGAGCGCCGAATGGTGGCCTTCGCTGGTGGCGTTGTGGTGCGCCCAGAAGGCGTCGATGCGGGAGAGGGTGTTGTTGTGTTGCGCCCAGAGGGTGTCGCGGGCGGCGAGCACGTCGGCTTGGGTGGTGTTGTGGAGGCTCCAGAGGAGGTCGCGGGCGCTGCGTAGATCGTCGCGGGTGTCGTTGACGGCGGACCAGACTTGCACGAGTGAGCTTTGCGCGGCCTCGTCCCCTTGGCGGCCGTCGTCCCCGGCGCCACCGTCGCCGGCGCCGCCGAACGTTTTTCCGTCGCAGATTGACTGAATCTCGGCTTGGCTTAGGGCGCGTTGCCAAATCTGGTATTCATCGATGTGGCCGTCCCATCGTTTCGTTTCGGGGGCGTTCGAGCCGACCCAGAGGTTTTGTTGCGTGTTCACGACGGTGTTGATTCGGCCGAAGGTGCCGTATTCGCGGTCTTCGACGGTGCCGTTAACGTAGAGGGTATGGGTGTCCGTTGTTTTTGTGGCAAAAATGCAGTAGTACGTGTTGGGTTCAAGGACGGTCGTACCGAGGAGCCCGCCGACGAAGTTACCGGCGGTGTTCATGAATTGTGCCGAGGGGAGGGTGGCACTGACGGAGCTATCCATTAGGCGGCTGTGGAAGCCGATTTCGGCGGCGTCGCGGTCAGTGAACGGCGAAACGTCGGTGCTTATGAAGGCGCCGATCGTGATGTTGAAATTATTTCCCCAGATCGGCTTGAAGGGGACTACGACAACGTCGTTTGTACCGTCGAACCCAAAGCCGGTTCCTCGTGCGCCGGGTTCGCCCAGGACGACGCCGTTGAAGGCTGTGCCGTCCCGTCCGATGGGGCTCGAATCGCGAACGGTGGTGCCGCTGGTTTCGTTGAAGGGCCAGTGCCCGATGAGGCCGTTAGGGCCGCTTTCGCTGCCGAGTCTCCAGTCCGTGTCGGGAATGTTGAGGCTTGGGGGTGCGGCGGCGGCTCCGGCGACGATGAGGGACAATATGGCGACGGCGTAGGCGCCGTTGCGGAGCCGCCGTTTCATGGTTGTACCCGGTCGTGCCAGCGTCGGGCGGTCGTGACGAGGCTTAGGAAGCCGATGAGGAGGAGGGGGAAGAGGGCGGCGATGAGGACGGTTTCGAAGGCCCATTCGTTGAAGTGGTTCGCCTTGAGCAGCACCGCTTTTTCGGCGCTGAAGCTCAAGAGGCCGAAAATCATGATGAAGATGATGGCGTAGCCGTAGGCTACGGTGTGGCCGAGGAGGGCGGCGTAGTCGAAGCGGGCGCCCACGTGGCCGAAATGGGACGGTGTGTTAAAAGGAGAGGGTGGAGAGGTCCCCGGCCGCGGCGAAACGGGGGATAGGCGGCCGGGGGGAGGCGTTCAGTCGGACTAGCCTTTGCCGATGCGGACGGCGCGCATCACGAGGGCGACGATCGCGAAGAGGCCCGCGAACGCGATGAGCAGCCCGAACACCGACAAGAGCGTGTTCGCGGTCGTGTTCCCGGTGTCGGCGTCTTCGACGGCGTGTACCGTGTCGTTGACGGCGCTGAGGAACGTCGGCGCGAGGGCGGCGAGAATCAGGAGCGTGACCACGGCGATGATGATCACGCTCACTACGCCGCTGACCCGGCCCAGGTTGATGAAGCCGCTACGGTCGTTGGTTAGGCTAGTCTCGGTCCCTTCGATGAGGGACGGGTTTTTGTGACCCATGCCGGCTCGATTGGTGGCGTCCAGTAACCCCTTATTTACGAAACCCTTTTTAGGCACGTGGTCCGCCACAGTTACCTCTACGTGTTGACGGCGCGCGAACACGAGTCGCATCAACGGTTTTTGGCGTCCGCGTCGCCGGAGGAGGCAGCCGCGAACGGGGTCGCGTTCTGGGTCATTTTTCGTCAATCTCGGGATGCGTCAACACCCACACGGTCGCCCATAGCAGAAGGCCCGCGAAGAGGACGTAATCCCAAGTACGTCCGAGGTCCCGACACAGGCCCATGAGTCCCAAGAGGACGGGGTCGCAGGCCACGGGGGATTATGCGGCTCACCTGATTGAACGGTTGCGGTGGCGCATGGGCCACGACTACGACAACGTTTTGCTCATCGATGGGCCGGAGGGTACGGGTAAGTCAACGCTCGCCTTGCACCTACTGGACAAGCTTGACGCGGCGTGGCGGGCGGAGACGAACATCCTTTACGATTGGGGGGATTTGGCGACGGCGCGCGCCTTGGACGAGTCCGGGCGCACGATTGTTCTGGACGAGGGGAGCAACCTGCTCTATTCGCGGGACCATGGCAAGGTTGCGAACCGACGGTTCACACAGCTGTTGTTCCAGTGTCGGCAACAGAACAACACGTTGATCGTGTGCATCCCGAATCGGCGGTGGGTTGATTCGACGCTGCGTGAGCACCGCGTCGAATACATGTTGCACACCTACGCCCGTGGGCGCGCCTTGGTGTCGAAGCGGTCGCAGAACGCTTTCACGGGTGAGGTCAAGTATCGGGCGGTCGGGAGTCTCCGGTATGCCAAGTTCACGGGGGCGAAGTGGGCGGATTATAAGCGGTTGAAGACGGCGGCGTATGGTCGGTTTCGGGATGGGATGCGGCCGAGTCCGGCGCAGGAGGAGGCGATCTCGAAGCGGCGGCCGGCGTTCACGCCGCGGCAGTTGGGGACGAATCCGCGCGCGTTGGGGTCGAGTCCGCGGGTGCGTGGGGCGGGGTCGAGGGCGGCGGGGACGAATCCGCGCGCGCAGGGTCAGAATCCGCGGGCGTTGGGGACGAACCGGGACCATCCACACCGGCGGCGGTCACGTAAAGGGGAGTAGGGCGCCGATTCCTTCCGCGAGGCGGATAACGATGGCGAGGAGTGCGATGAGGAAGACGCCGTTGCAGAGTACGGCGAGTGGGAATTGGACCCACCAGGGCATGCCGGGGAACATGTCGAAGGCGAGGAAGCGGACGATGAATTCGATTACGTCGAGGGCGAAGCCGGCGATGGCGCCTACGTCGCTGAAGAAGCCGCCGCTGAAGTCTGGGGCTGTGGGGAGGTTGGCGGCGAATTCGTCGCCGAGCATGACGCCTTGGATTACGAGGGTGAAGGTGCAGAAGGCCAGGATCGCGTAGAAGGGGAGGCTGAGTTGGATGCCCATTCATCGCCTCGTGAAGGCGATGCCGACGGCGACGCCGACGGCGGCGAGTACGAAGATGAACCAGAGGGGGATGAAGCCGAAGGCGACGCTGAGGCCGAGGCCGAGGAGGCCGCCGAGGACGGCGAGGGCGGGGCCGCCGACGAAGAAGAAGCCGACGGCGAGGCCGCTGGTGAGGGCGATTCCCCATATCCAGCCGCCGGCTTCGGCGCCGACGCCGAGGGCGCTGAAGGCGTTGTTTGCGTTTTGGAAGATGCCGGTTCCGGGGGCCGTCGTGGGTGGGGGTGGGACGGTGCCGCCTTCCGCGTCGTCTAGGCCTTCTTGGGTGGTGGGTTGTTCGCCGGTGCCGCCGATGGGGACGGGTACGCCGGTCGTGAACGGGTAGATCGTGTAGACCGTGACGGCGGCGCCCGTCGCCACCGTCAAGTATTGGCCCGTGCCGGTGATCCACATTCCAACGATTTCGTCGCCGGCGTGGGTGAGGGTGCCTAGGGTGTCCGCGGTGTCCACGTCCACGAGGCGTAGCGTGGTCGCGGTGTCTTGGTAGGCGGCGAATTCGCCGTCGTAGCTCATGGCGACGTTGCGGCCGCTTGTGATGGCGGTGCGGGAGACTCCGTTGAGCCATTGGGGGTGTTGGGCGCCGGTGGTCGTGTTGTAGACCCAGACGGTGTCGCTTTTTGCCCAAATGCTCCAGAAGGGGCTACAGTCGACGCTGTAGGCGAGGTTGGCGGCCGAGAGTTGGTTGCGGAGAATCCATCGGAAGTTGTCCGAGGTGAAACCGGGCGGTTCGGTGGTGGCTTGGTTCGTGGGGGTCACAAGCGTCCAGATGCGGGGCGCGCTTACACTCATGGCGCCCAAGAGGAGGGTGCGGGATTCGGTTGGCGGCTTCCAGCCTTCGCGGGTGGTGCACATTTCGGTGGGTTGGATGCTGCTCCCGGTGGCGGCGAACGTCTCGTGCTCGAAGTCGCTTTCGTCGTCGCGGAACATTTTGACGAAGGCGCCGATGCGGCCGTCGGCGATGCCGGCGGTCCACCCTACGCCGGTGCAACGGCTGGTGAACGGGGTGAAGAGGCCGCACGTGTTGAAGCCGGGGCCGAAGGTGCTGGTGCCGTCGATGGGGAAGGCGTCGATCTCGCCGACTTCGTGCCAGTCGTTCTCGGCTTCGAATTCGTTGAAGGCGCCGTCGAGTGGTATGTCGCGGGTGCAGTAGTCGTTGAGGCAATTGCTGGCCCAGTTGGGGTCGCCCATGGAGGCGCTTCGGACGCTTAGGTGGGTAATGTCGAGGGGTTCGTCGGGGTCGCTGCACGAGAGGAACGCGACGTGGTCGCCTTTCGTGTCCGAGTCCCAGGCGAATACGCCGTCGAGGTTATCGCAACCAATGAGGCCGGCTTCGGTGCCCAACGTGTCGAGGGTGAGGCCGTTGAGGCTGAACATGCGGGTCCGTTCGGGGGCGAGTCCGGGGTCGTTGACCCGGATGAGGAGGGTGCGGCCGATGAAGTGCATGTCGGCGCCCACGATGGTTCCACCCGTGACGAGGGTTTCGACGCTTAGCGTCGTCGTGTCGGCGTCGGCGCCCAGCGTGTACCGGATGCGGAATTGGAGGTCGAACCGGCTTGGGCTTGGTGCGGGTCCGTGGGGGTCGAGGGCGGACCATGCCACGTAGGTTAGGCTGCCGACAATGGCGATGGCGCCCCCGCCGTGTGGATAGTCGTCGGAGACTGAAGTGGCGGTCGTGCCGGCTTCCGTGATCGCGAGGGCGAACGTGCTCCATGTGGCGCCGCCGTCGAGGGTCTGGCTGACGGAGGCGTTGCTGCCTTTGCCGCTGCTCGATTGCGACCGGAGGAAGCGGTAGTCAGCGTTGGATTCGCGAACGACGTCTACGGCGCGGTCGCTGCTTGTGCCGGTGGGGACGGTGAATTGGTCCCACGCGACGCCGTCGCTTGATGAGTAAAAATTGGTGACGCCGCCGGGTCGGATGCTGGCGCCGTAGTGGGTGCCGCTGGCGTGGTCGAGGTAGGCTCGGTGGTGGATGACTCCCGTGTTGAGGCTCGCGCAGGACCACGCGGCGCCGGCGTCGGTCGTGTCGCAGGACCGGAGGGCGCCGGTTACGCTGTTTCGGTATAGGACGGTCCAATCGGAGGCGTTGCGGACGAGCACGCTGGCGTTCTCGGGTCGTCCACTGCTGGCGACGGTTTCAATGGCGGCGCTCGAAGTCCAAGAGGAGCCGGCATCGGTGGTGTGAAAGAAATTGATGGTGCCGGTAATGCCGTTACGGTGGGTCACTACCCAGTTCGTGCTCGATGATCCACCGATCCCGCAGTGTCGGGCGACGGGTGGCCCAGTGGCTAGTTCGGTGGCGGTGGTCCATGAAACGCCGGAGTTGCTTGAGAATTGGGCTTTGAGGATGGGTGTTGTGGTGCCGTCCGAGTAGCAGATGCCGCTGAATGTTGTACCTGGCACGGAGGCCATGCTGGAGCCGTTGTCGGCGCGGACGTTGGTTCCAAAACTGGTTAGGAGTGGGCAGTTTGTGTTGGTGCATTTCCATACTCGGAGGGCGTTGTCGACGCTTTGGGGTCCGCTGGATTCGGCGAAGAGTACGCTGGTGCTGAGGTCGGCTCGTGAGACTTGGGCTGAGTAGTAGTTGCCGCTGCCGACAGTTTGCACGTTCTCGTCAAAGGCGCCGCCGCCGGTTGGGGATTGCCAGGTGGCTTCGAAGGCGGCGGCTTGTGGTGTGATCCCGGTGATGATGCCGCCGGCGAGGAAGAGGCCCAGTACGACGGCGGCGAAGGCTTTGGGGTGGTGGGTCACGCGGCTGGATGCGCGGGTGTGCTATATTTTTGCACCCCCCGGTCCCCCCAGTCGTTCCGGGGTTAAGAATCGGGGGTTGCGAGGATGGCTCCGAGGAGGATGAAGCCGAAGGCGCCGCCGAGGAGGGCCACGGTGATGATGATCCATCCTGGGATGGAATCAAAGTAGCAACCGAGGGCTAGGCCGGCGCTCATGGTGATGATGAGGGCGGCGGCTGTGTAGGCGCGGGCGCGGGTCATGGTGGCCCTGCTGGTGCGCATGGGGGGTTGAGATACGCGATCCATTGCCGGCTGTTGTGGGCCGTTGAAGCGTTGCGGATTAATCCCTCGGCTTCCATGTCGCGGAGCAGTTGCCACGTGCGGGTGTGGCTCAGACCGACGACGATTGCGATCTGGGTGGTCGTGGTGCCGACGGCGGCGGCGTGGATTGCCTTGAGTATCCAGTGGCGGTGGTGCTCGATCTGCCCGCGGGTACGGCCCTGATGGGCTTGGTACCGTGGGCTTTCCTTGATCCGGCGGCTGATGAGCAGGCCCGCCGTCGCGTTGCGTTTTGCGGTAATGACGTCCATCACGGTCTGCCGCGTCATTGTGTCGTCTCGAGCCAGCGCGCTACGGCGGTCGAGAGCCCATCGGGGGCGTTTGGTCGCACATGGTGGGCGCGGTCGTCGAAGAAGGCGACGTAGTAGGGTTTGCCGTCGCGGACGCGGTCGAAGTGTTCATCGAGGTTGTGCGCGCGTAGGAACTCGAGGACGTTGCGGCGTGGGCGTGTCGAGTAGATTTCCAGGCTGACGCCGGCGAGGCGTAGTCGGGTGAGGCCGTCTTCGACGCCGGCGATTAGGCGGCCGCGGGCCACGGGGCCGTCCCATTTTTCGTAGTGGTGGATTACGCCGTCGAAGTCGATGAGGACGACTGGGGGTTCGCCGGCGGCTACGATCTCGTTGAGCCAGTCGGCGCGGGTGCGAACGCTCACGAGGACGCCTCCACGATGGCGCCGCAATCGCGGCAGCGGCCTTGGGGGATCGTGATCCATTCGGCTTTGGGGCCGCGTCGGTAGAGGCGGCGGACGACGCGGTGAGTACACGAGGCGCTCATCCGACCACCGACGATACGCACGGCCCGCATTGGCAACCGTAGCCGTGTTTCGCGGCGCGGACGTTCAGGGGCGTCGGCCAGTGGGGGTCGCAGACTTTCTTCCAGTGGCCGTCTGGGCGGAGAAGTTCGCAGCCGCAGGGGAAGATTTCGCGCACCTTGGCCGGGATTCGAATCGTGCGCGCCGGGACCGCTACCCGGCGGGGCGAGAGGGCACTCATTGGGGCATCTCCCCGTCCACGCTCTCATAGTAGTCGTCCGGGTACAGGTAGTCGATACCGAAGGCTTGGGCAAACTTGAGGTCAGACCCGCAGGAGGCGTGGGCACGGCTCTGGTAGTCGGGGCAGGTGCCCTCGATGTGGGGGCAGCAGAGGCCGCAGCAGTCGCTCACGAGGACGCCTCCAGTTCTTCGACCACGATCCGGGCAATCTTCCCCCAGGCTGCGGACCTGGCTGCGGACCAGGCTGCGGACCAGGCTGCGGACCTGGCTGCGGACTCGGCTGCGGACCTGGCTGCGGACTCGGCTGCGGACTCGGCTGCGGACCTGGCTGCGGACTCGGCTGCGGACCTGGCTGCGGACTCGGCTGCGGACCAGGCTGCGGACCAGGCTGCGGACTCGGCTGCGGACTCGGCTGCGGACCAGGCCATAGACGCCCCCCACGCATGCCAGTAGGCGAACGTGGGGCTCACGACGCGGCCCTGTGCCGCATGCTCATAGAGCCCCGCCACCTGGCGAATCGCCGCCTCGACGGGTGCGAGCGTCTTCGGCGGCTCCCCGCTCGCCTGGGCTGCGGGCAAAGCGACCTCCAGCAGGATACGGCCGGTCACGCGGTGGTACGCGGGCCACAGGTCGACGCCGACTGGGACGGCGGAGAGGAACCGCTCCGGCCACAACTGCGCCTCCGCCACGGAGAGGCCCTCGAAAACGGCGTCCTCAAGGTACGCCCACGCGCCTGAGATGCCCAACTCGACGGGGTAGCGGGCATGGTGGTACCCGTCGACGGTACACGCGACGGCGCACCCCTTCTCGCCCAGACTCGGCGTACCCGTGGCGCCTTGCATGAGTCGTTCGGCTGCGCGGTGACCACGGATGATGCCGATGCGCTCCTCCTTGAGGGCCTGGGAACCGTGGTAGCTCAAGTCGCTCACGAGGACGCCTCCGGTTGGTCGCATGGTTCGCACGTGTAGACGAGGCCGGTGAAGTATACGTAGGGCGCTGGCCCGCGGTGGCGGTCGCACCAAGACCCGTTCAACCCGACTTCTTCGGCGCGGCTCATGCGGGCTCCTGGCAGCAGCTGCCTACGGCGTGGTAGTGGTCGTCGGCGCCGCAGATCGGGCAGGGGCCGGGTGCGAGTGCATAGGGGTTGTGTTGTCGGTATTCCAGGGCTTTGGGGTGCATGGTGTTCGCCTCCATCTACTGTAGACACCGGGAGGATATAATACTGTCTACGGGAGTCGTTGTTGGGGTGGGCCAGACGGTTCAACCCCGTACCGCCATCGCTGGACGTGTTGGCCGCGGTCGTGACCCAAGTGGCAGCGTTGGCACAAGTGGGCGAGGTTGTCGAGGTCTTGGGCGAGTTTACGGCGATCGTAGACGTGGGCGGTGGTGAGGACGACGATGCTGCCCGTCCGTGGATGTGGGTGTCCGTGTCGTGCGCCGCACCATTCACAGGCGTTTTTGCTGCGGGCGCGGATTTGGGCGACGATTTGGGGCCAGTTGGGGCCGTACTCGGACATATCGGTCGGGGTCATAGTTCACTGTCCTGGGGCACGTACTCGAAGGCGCCCAGACCCACGGGCGCCTCGTAAGCCGCCTTTCGGTCGCGGGCGACCTTGACGCGGGCCGCCTCAAGCCGGCGGGCGAATTCGGCCTCCCCGATGTGGTCGCGCTGTAACTGGGTCGCGTCGCGGCCGGGGCTGAAGGTCGGCTCGTCGGATATGACCCACAGTGGGTGATCGCGTAAATCCATCGGCCCAGTGAACGGCGGCGGTGGGTCGAAACCGATGTGGGCTAGGCGCATCCAGTCGTTGAACGGGATTCTCTCGTCCGCCGTTCGACACAATAGGCCGAGATTGGGCCTTTTTGTACAAAGCCACTGGTTGTAGCTGACTTTCCCGAACCACGTGACCGTCGTGGGACCCCTCCGGCGAGTTTGTACTATTCCCGTACCCTTCGGTACGGCAGGATGGACGCTTTCGAGGGTGCTGGTGGCGGCGTGGGTGAGGCAGTAGTAGGCGGTGCCGTAGATGGTGTTGCGGCGGCCGAGGTCTTTGATGATCCAGCCGTCGCGGCGGTAGGCGCGGCCGGTGAGGCGGCGGTTGACGGGGTTTTTGCGGGGGGTGAGGATGTGCCAGTGTGGGCCGTCGACGGGTTTGATTCGGAGGTTGAAGCGGCCGGGGCAACGTTGGTGATGAAAAATCATTGTGCCGCCGTCTACGCCGCGGAGTGCGAGGGCTCGGACGGCGCCTTTGCGGAGAGCCAAGTAGCCGGGTTCCCATCCCATGAGGCTTTTCGCAGCTTCTTGGGGTGGGCTTACGACGACGTGATAGGCGGTGTAAACGGCGTCCTTGACGCCAATTTCGGTGTAGCCGCGGTTGTAGGCGTGGAGCCAGGACTCGAGGCGGTAGGTGATGGCGTGGGCGCGGTCGTGCTCCCAACAGGCGCCGCGGGGGAGGTCGGGGTCGTCGTCGTAGCGGGCGGGCCTACAGACGTTGCAGCCGGCCGTCTTGCAGGTGGCGATGTAGGGTTGGACGTGGAGGTGGGGTAGGGTGCCGTGGGCGATCTGGTGCCATTGGCTGCATCCAGGGCGCGCTTGGCGTTGGTGGGGGAGTTCCCAGTGGACGCGGCTCCAGTGGGCGGCGGGTCCGAGGCGTTCGCCGCCGAGGGTCATGGTTCGGGCGAGCGCGAGGGTCCGCTTGCGGACGGCCGGGTGTTGGCGTTTGAGGTCGTAGGCGACGGGGTGGTGCCATTTTTGTCGGGCGTCGGCGAGGTCGATGGTCGTCGGTTCGGGTCGGGGTCGGCCGGCCCAGTCGGTTTCTGGGCCGTTGGGGATGGTGTCGCGGCCGCAACCGCCCAGGTTTTTGTGGCAGCGCCAGTGGTCGGGGCCTTGGTAGCGGGCCGCCTGGGCGCCGCATAGGGCGCATTGGTAGAGGCGGTGGGGGTTGTCGGCGGGGTCGAGGGGCGCCGGGGTCGGTGGCGTTCCTGGGGCGTCCTGTGGCTTCTGGTGGGGTGCTAGGGATTCGACCGGAGCCGTTAAGAGGCCGGCCTGTTCATTCTGCAAGTACCGCACCTCCTTTTGGCTCGTGATGGAGACACTGGTGGGGCGTCCGGGGGCTCATTCGTGGGCCCCCGGTTCTCTTTCGTCGATTTGCCCTCGCGACGGTGACATGTTAGGGCAGCGGCTATGGGGAGGTCCTTAATCACTTGCGCGGTCAGTTCTTGGGCACTTTCGACCCACGTGGGCTAAATCGTTAGAGCCTCAGTGCATTGGAGTTTGCAGTGGAGTTCCCAGTCTTCGCCGGGGATGTGACCCTCGCATTGTGGGCATAGGACCTCTTCGCCCCGATCGAAGGCACCGGCCAATAAGTGGGGGTACGGGCTCAGGAGCGATGCGGCTGCGCGCCGGCGGGCGCTGGCTTCGCGTTCGGCTAACAGGCGCGCTTTTCTCTCCTTTCGGTTCATGGAGTTCCCTTCAATGTAGGCGTGTCTTCGTCTTGTTCGAGGGTTCCGGTGGGGAGTTTGTTGTAGTCCCAGAGGCCGCGGCGTTCGAGGGCTTCCTTGAGGAGGCCGGCGATCTCGTACATGTCGTTGAGTCGGAGGGTGGCCTTGCCGCCTTGGGTGATTTCGTCGTAGGCGTCTGCGAAGTCGGGGTCCTTGATGGCTTTGGCGCGCGCCCATTGCAGGAGGCCTTGGAACGAGGCCCAGGCGCCTTCGGTGGTGCCGTGGGTGCGGGCGTCTTCGAAGAAGGTTACGAAGAGGACGCCGAAGAGGTTGGCTTCGTCGGCGTAGGGGAAGACGCCGGGTTTGTAGCCGCCGTCGCCGGCGTCGAGGTCAGGCATTGGTGCGTCCCTTGAGGTAGGCGTCTTTGATGCGGGCGGCTTGGAGGAATTCGAGGCTACTGTAGCACCAGCAGAAGAGACAAAAAAGGAGCCATTGGAAGGTGAATCTGGGTAGGGATTGGTCGAGTCGGGCTTCGGCGGCGATGACCCATAGGGAGGCCGACGCGGTGAACATGAGGGCGGCTAAGGCGTGGTAGCGGTTCATGCGGGCGGGTTCCTCGATGCCTTCGTCCAATCGATGCGCACCAACCCCAGGAGTTTGAGGTAGACGAAGCACAAAACGAAGGCGGCGGTGAGGAGCATGAATTCGATCGCGATGTTTTTGGGGCTCATGTTCACCGTCCGAGTCCGAATTTGCGGCGGCCTTTGTTGGCGTCTTTGACGGCTTCGGTGCTGCCTTGGACGGCGAGGTAGATGGCGCCGTTTTGGCGCATGTCCTGGGGGCCGCGGGGTCGGAGGTTGGGGGCGAGGCCGACGCCTTCGGGGTCGTCTTTGTGCCAGCCGCCGAAGCTGCGGACGACTTGTTCCGAGCCTTTCATGCTGATGGCGCGGGTGAGTTCGAGGTAGGGTCCGAGGAAGGCGTCCAGCGGGTTTTGGGGGTCAGTGATGCCTAAGAGTTCGGCGTAGCGGCGGAGCTCGTCGGCTTCGGCGCTGAGTCCTGCGAGGGCGACGACGAGGGCGCCTTCGATGTTGGCGTTGGGGCGTAATCGTTTCGTGTCGTAGAGGGCTTCCCAGGCGCGTTCGTTCGTCATGGTTGCAATTTGCCGGCGAGGACGATGATGGTGATGGTGTTCGCCAAGAGCATCACGATGAAGATTCCCATGATGATTTTGGCCCACTTGAGGTAGTCGCCGGCCGTCATGTAGGCGACTTGTCGCATGCGAATGTCGCGGTTGGCGGTGTAGGTTTTCTTGCCGTCGATGCCGATCCATTGGCTGGCGCCGCAGTAGTCGATTTGGATTCCGCGTTCGGCGTCGATGAGGACGCCTTCGCCGCCGTTCCACGCCATTTTGGCGTCGAGTGGGACGGTGAGGCCGCGTTTTTTGAAGGTCAAGTTGCCGGCTTGGTCGGGACGTATCCTGACCGTTTCGCGTTGCTTTGTGGCTGGATCGAGGAGGGTGGCGTAGATTTTGCGCGTCATGAGTCGGGGTCGGCCTCGATCTGTTTTTGTTTCCAGTCGACCCAGGCTTCGAGGAAGAAGGCGAGGACGAGGAGCATGAGGCTCCAGAGGAAGTCGTATTCGCCGATGTTGATGATGCTTCCGAGGACGCCGATTAGGCTTGCGAAGCCGACGAAGAGCCAGCCGCGGAGCATGGCGAATACGAGGAATCCGAGGAAGAGGAGGAGGGCGGTGGTTTCGCTTTCCGTGATGCCGGGGAGGCTTTGGAGGGCGAGGATGCCGCCGCCTTCGGGTAGGAGGACGGTTCCGACGATGAGGCTGATGGGGCTTTCGACTGTTTCGGTGAATTCGGCGGTCGCGTAGAAGGTGCTGCCTTGGAAGGTTGAGGCGGCGAGTGGGAGGATTTCGAAGGTGTGGGCGCCGTCGCTCATGCCGGCGGGGAGGGGGCAGGAGATTAATGGGTCCATGCTTTTGCTAAGTGAGGGGTCTAATGGTAGCCCGGCTTGGCGTTGGTACGTCCACCGGCACCCATCTAGGGCGGTGCCGTCGACTCGGATCTCGTAAGTGGCGTTTGTGTTGGTCGAGGATTGCGGCCTCTGGTAGTGTACGGATGCGTATAGGATGCCGCGGCGTTCCACGATGGGTAAATCGTGGGGCGTGTCGATGATCCACTGGGTAGAGGCTTTGCTGCCGTTGGCCGGGGTGACGTAGCCGTTGGCGACGAAGGCGGCCCATGAGCGTGTATCGTTGACGGTTTCCTGGGTGGCGTTGGCGACGCCGGGGTGGGTGGCTTCGATGGTGGCGTTGAGGCGGGCCTCGAAGGCGGCGAGGTAGACGCCGATGGCGTCGTGGCCGCTGATGAGGGTGGCGACGTTGGCGGCGGCCGTCGCGTTGTAATCCGTCCAGAATTCTAGAAGTGTGGACTGTTTCGAGGTCAAGTTTAGCGTCGTCCAGACGGCGTTGAGCGTGGACTGTTTCGCTGAGTCTGGGCCGGTCGCCGTGTTGTTTACGCTGTCCCAGACTTCGAGGAGGCTGGACTGGAGGGCGGTGTCGTTGAGTCGCGCCCAGGCCGAGAGGAGGTTCGCGTGGTGGTTGCTGCTCGTCTGGTTGAAGTCGGTCCAGAACTCGAGGAGGGCGCTTTGCTTGGCGGTTTCGTTGAGGGTGGACCAGATCGAGAGGAGCGCCGAGTGGTCGCCGGCGCTCGTGGCGTTGAAGTCCGCCCAGAATTCGAGGAGGGCGCTCTGCTTCGCCGTGAGGTTGAGCGTGGTCCAGACGGCGTTGAGTGTGCTCTGCTTGGCGGCGTCGGGTGCGGCCGCGGTCGCCGTGTTGTTTACGCTGTCCCAGACTTCGAGGAGGCTGGACTGGAGGGCGGTGTCGTTGAGTCGCGCCCAGGCCGAGAGGAGGTTCGCGTGGTGGTTGCTGCTCGTCTGGTTGAAGTCGGT
>Ga0214471_10002716_pt1 | contig 13858 bp, 14 predicted proteins | sample RVTome_5_FD_207665 | JGI IMG/M metagenome (GOLD analysis project Ga0214471, IMG submission 207665) | Soil microbial communities from uranium-contaminated site in the Upper Colorado River Basin, Wyoming, United States - RVT142D155 | ecosystem: Environmental > Terrestrial > Soil > Contaminated >...
CGATCCGCTGCCGCAGCCGCGCGGGCAGTATGAGCTGCCGTTGGATGCCCCGGTCTCGCGCTCCGGTTTGAGCGTCGAGCACATCCGGCAGGGCTTCCGGCAGGCGCTGAAAGCGCAGCGGGCGGAGGAGATCGCGCGGGGCATGACGACGATCGGTCCGCACCGGGACGAATTGCGCTTCCTGGAGAGCGGGGTGGACCTGGGGACGTACGGGTCGCGGGGGCAGGTAAGGACGGCGATGCTGGCGCTGAAGCTGGCGGAGGCGGCATGGATCCGGGCCAGGACCGGCCAGGCGCCGGTCACCCTGCTGGACGAGGTGCTGGCGGAGCTGGACACGCAGCGGCGGGAGGACCTGCTGGCGCGGCTGGGGGACGGCGAGCAGACGCTGCTGACCACGACAGACATGGACCTGTTTACGCCGGATTTCGTCGAGCAGGCGGCACTGTGGCGGGTGGGATCCGGCCGCATCGATACCGCTTACAAAGCAACTGAGAGGTAATTTTTCTACCTGAAAAAAGTAATTTCGAAAGACGGCACCCCTATCGCGTTCGACCGGTCGGGTAAGGGACCCGCGATCATCCTGGTAGGGGGTGCATTTCAGCATCGAGCGATCGACCAACAGACGGAACACCTTGCTGAACTATTGGCGCAGCACTTCGCCGTGCTCCACTACGATCGCCGGGGACGAGGCGACAGCGGGGACACGCAACCGTATGCGGTCAAGCGTGAGGTCGAAGATCTCGAAGCCCTCATTGAAGAAGCAGGTGGATCGGCGTTCGTGTTCGGCATGTCTTCCGGCGCAGTCCTTGCCCTCGATGCGGCGGCTGGCGACCTTGCCATCACGAAGCTGGCGTTGTACGAACCACCGTTCAACAATCCGGGCATTTGGGGCTTGCTTGACGATAACGCCCGCCCAGCGGCGGAGAATTACACTAAGCAGCTCATGGCTTTGCTGGCCGAGGGCCGCCGTGTTGTGGCGGGAACGCTGGGCAGAAGGGGTTCGAGGCTGGCAGCTGGCGGTCAACGCCGATTTGAACACGGTGCAGGAAGCCAAAGAAACCAATGTCTATGGTCCCTGGAGAACGGCGCAGGCGTTCATCCCCTTGCTGCGTAAGAGCCAGCATGGACCGATCGTGAACGTGAGTAGCGAAGATGTGTTTATCTTATAATTGATCTATGGCTACGTCAATTTTAGCCACCAAACTTTACATCCCCCCACCTCGACCTAAAGTTGTCCCCCGTCCCCGCCTGATCGAGCGGCTGAACGAGGGCCTGCACCGCAAACTGACCCTCATCTCTGCCCCGGTGGGTTACGGGAAGACGACAATGCTGAGCGAATGGATCCCTCAGAGCGAGCGCTGCGTCACCTGGGTCTCCTTAGACGACGGTGATAATGATCCCGTGCGTTTTTGGGCATACTTTATCGCGGCTTTGCAAATGTTGGATGCGGAGATCGGCAGGAATGCCCTGGCACTTATGCGAACTCCTAGGCTCCCATCTTTTGAAGCGATCCTGACCACATTACTCAATGAGATTGCCGCGTTCCCGGAGGACTTTGCCCTCGTCCTTGACGACTACCACGTTATGGATGCCAAACCGGTCGACGCGTCGACGTCCGTCGACGATGCCCTCACTTTTCTGCTCGAGCACCTGCCGCCACATATGCACCTGGTCGTCACCACCCGTGAGGATCCAAATCTACCCCTGGCCCGGTTACGCGCCCGGGATCAATTGACCGAGATACGCGCCGCCGACCTGCGCTTTACTCCTGGCGAAGCAGCCGTATTTCTCAACCAGGTGATGGGCCTCAACCTCTCGGCTGAGGATGTGACCTCACTGGAGACCCGTACCGAAGGCTGGATTGCGGGGCTCCAGCTGGCGGCACTCTCGATGTGGGGGCGAGAGGACGTTCCCGGGTTCATAAGGGCTTTCGCTGGAGACAACCAGTACATCGTGGACTATATGGTCGCAGAGGTCCTGCAGCGTCAGTCCGAACGTGTCCGGAGCTTCTTACTCCAGACCTCCATTCTCGACTGGTTGAGTGGCCCGCTGTGCGATGCCGTCACCGGCCAGGAGGAAGGCAAAGCGCTGTTGGAGACCCTGGAGCGAGGCAACCTGTTTGTCTCCCCGCAGGATGATAAGCGCCACTGGTTTCGCTACCACCACCTTTTTGCAGATGTTCTCCGTGCGCACTTGATGGAGGAGCAGCCCGATCGAGTACCTACCCTGCACCGGCGGGCGAGCGAGTGGTACGAGCACAATGGTCTGGAGATTGAAGCTTTTCAGCATGCGGCGGCTGCCAATGATGTCGAGCGCGCCGAGCACCTGATTGAGGGAGAGGGGATGCCCCTGCAATTTCGTGGTGCGGGCGCCCCTGTACTAAAGTGGCTAGAGTCGCTGCCCAAGACAGCATTGGATGCCAGACCCTCGTTGTGGGTGACGTATGCCTCGACGTTATTGTTTGGCGGGCAGCATACCGCCGTCGAACAGAAACTACAAGCCGCTGAAGCAGCTTTAGCTGCAGCAGCCCTGCAAGGCACCGAACCAGACGACAGAACCAAAGACCTTGTGGGCCGGATTGCCTCCATGCGGGCTACGTTGGCTGTTATTCAGCACGATGTAGAAACCATCATTACCCAGTCACGCCGCGCCCTGGAGTATCTGCACCCCGATAACCTGCCTGTCCGCACTGCCACTACCTGGACGCTGGGGTATGCCTATCAGCTACAGGGAGACCGTTCCGCGGCCAGCCGGGCCTATACCGAAGTCATATCTATCGGTAACTCGTTTGGGGATTCCATCTACACCATAGCGGCTACAATAAATCTCGGTCAATTACAGGAAGCAGACAACCAGCTAGCTCTGGCGACAAGGACCTACAGGCGCGTCCTGCAATTAACAGGTGATCCGCCGGATCCGATTGCCTGTGAAGCGTTTCTTGGCCTAGCCCGTATTACCTACCAATGGAATGATCTGGATACCGCCCAACAGTATGGGCAACAATGCCTCCAACTGACGCGACAGATGGATAGTGTCGACACCTTCGCTTCGTGTGGGGTGTTTCTCGCCCGTCTGAAACTGGCACAGAGAGATGCCGTGGGTGCGGCTGCCATTTTAGCGGAGGCTGAAGCGTTCGTGCGCCAGCATAACTTTATGCATCGGATGCCTGCTGTTGCTGCCGCCCAAGTGCTTGTCCTGCTTCGGCAGGAACCGTTGCTTCAACAGGGCAATCTGACGGCAGCCGCAGCTCTGGCTGAGACCCACGAACTTCCTACCAGCCAGGCCCGCGTGTACCTTGCCCAGGGAGACCCGTCCACAGCATTGGCGGTGCTGGAGCCACTGCGCCGCCAGGTAGAGGCGAAGGGGTGGGAGGATGAACGGCTCAAGGTTATGATTCTACAGGCGATCGCGCTTCATGCGGTCGCTCTGCGAGCGAATGGCGAAAAGGATAAGGCTGTGCAATTGCTGGGTGACGCGCTAACGTTGGCAGAGCCGGGCGGCTTCATCCGCATCTTTGTGGACGAAGGCCCACCCATGGCTGCACTACTACAAGAGGCCGCGAAATACGGTACCGCCCCGAACTATGTGAGTCAATTACGGGCAGCCTTTGGGAAGGCTGAAGGCAGAACGCCCGTCACTCAGCTTTTGATCGAGCCACTGAGCGAACGTGAACTTGAAGTGCTCAGGCTGCTCCGAACCGAATTGAACGGCCCGGAAATTGCCAGCCAACTCATGGTGTCACTGAGCACCATGCGTACCCACACCCAAAACATTTACAACAAGCTTGGGGTGAACAATCGTCGGGCAGCCGTCCGCCGCGCTGAGGAACTCGATTTGCTGTAACGAACACGCAATCACCAACCCCGGCCCTGGCAGGTGTGTCGAGCCACCCGTTGGGGCTTTTTAATTCCCTCACAACCTCCCGATCAATAAACCATCACATCAATCATCACATGTAAGGATGACGCCTCATCACATTATCTTGTATCCTTTAGTCTAAGAAATAAACCAATGCAATTCCGTTGAGATTCATCCATATGAGGAAAATGCAAGAGGCGCAGAATGAGTGAAACACACTCATCAACTGAGGATCATTACGAGTCTGGGCTTTACGAAATACGCCTCAAGGGACACCTTAATGACCGGTGGGCCGACAGGTTTGAGGGCTTGACCATCACACTTGAAGACAACGGCGATACGCTTTTAACCGGCCCGGTGGTCGATCAGGCCGCATTGCATGGATTGCTAAAAAAAGTGCGGGATTTTGGAATGCCATTGGTCTCGGTCATTCAAGTCCAATTCAATGAAACTCATCCATATCGTTCAAAAAAGGAGACAAACAAATGAACATCAATAGAAAGACCACAATCGGTGAAGCAGGCAAGCTTGCGAACACCAACCGCCAGACCGCCCTCAAGGAGAGCAAAATGAAGGTAACAACCTCAAAGCTCATCCGTTGGGCAGGTTTACCCGCCATGGCGGCAGGGATCATCTTCATTGTCATTCAGCCGATCCATCCACCTGACATTCTTTCGTCAGTCACTACCAGCACCTGGGCAGTCGTCCAGTCCTTGAAATTCACCATGGCCATTCTCGGCCTGTTCGGCATTGCGGGGCTCTACGCCAGGCAGGTGGAAGAGTCCGGCTGGCTGGGTCTGGCCGGCTATCTCATGTTGAGCCTCTTCTATGCGCTCACCGTGGCCTTTTCCTTCACCGAAGCTTTTATCACTCCGCTGTTGGCGACCGAAGCGCCGCAGTTTGTGGAGAACGTCTTGGGGTTGGCCTTTGGGAACTTTGGCGCGAACCTGGGAGCCATCTCAGGGCTGTATCTGCTAGCTGTGCCACTGTTTTTGCTCGGCGGCCTGCTGTTTGGCATCGCGACGCTGCGCGCCGGTGTCCTGCCGCGCTGGGCAGCCATTCTGCTTGCCTTCGGGGCCGCCTCGCCCCCTGTGCTTTCCCTGCTGATCCCCCACCCGCAGGATCGTATTTTGGCGGTGCCGATTGGGTTAGCCCTGATCTGGCTGGGATATGCACTCTGGTCTGAACGGCGAGCGCCGGTCTCGGAACCCATGCCTGGCATAGAAAGGCCCCAGCTCAGCCAATCTGGAGCCGACTAAGTTCGCTTGAGACTGCCTGGAGTAGACAAGCGGCCATACGGCCGCTTGTTTCATTGTGTACTCGATCGTCACCCTATCAATCACCACCGATGGTGATGACGCCTCACCACCTGGCCCGGTATCTTCGGGACGCGCTGTGAAACACACACAGCACTGCGTAAATCCGTCCAAGGAGCTGAAAATGAAAGCGAATGTCTACGATGAAGGTCGAGCCCCCGATGTGCCTCAGCCCAATGAGCTAGGGAAACCTACGCCTCAGAAAGCCAAAGCGCCGGCAAGAACAGTTTCGGCAGAGTGGCTCGTGCCCGCCGCACTGATTATGCTCGGCCTCATTCCGCTCGCCGCCGGCGCCTTCCGCCTAACCGAGCTTGCCGGCGGCGCGGAAATCACATCGGCCAACGCACGGTTCTTTGCGTCGCCCCTGCCCGTGGTGCTGCATATCGTGAGCGCCGGCGTGTATGCCATCCTGGGCGCGTTCCAGTTCGCGACCGGTTTCCGGCGGCGCAGGCCCGGGTGGCACCGCGCGGCCGGGCGGCTCCTGGTTCCATGCGGACTGCTGGTTGGGCTTTCCGCGTTGTGGATGACCCTGTTCTATCCCCGCGCGGATGGCACGGGTGATCTCCTCTATGCATTTCGGCTCCTGTTTGGGTCGGCCATGGTCGTGTCCATCGTCCTCGGCTTTGCCGCGATCCGGCGGCGGGACGTGATCCGACACCGCGCGTGGATGATGCGCGGCTACGCGATCGGGCTAGGCGCGGGCACGCAGGTGCTGACCCTACTGGCCGGGGAGTTGATTGCCGGCCCGCCGAGTGAGCTCAGCGATGCGCTGCTGAAAGGCGCGGGCTGGGTGATCAATCTGGCCGTGGCCGAATGGGCCATCCGCAAGCGGCCGGCCCATTCGGCCCGCACGGCATCAGCCGTTGTTTCCCATCTGCAAAGAGCTCAGCCTGAAGGAAGCGGCCTATCCAGTTCCGCAGAGCTTCGTTCTTAGGCGGGAATGCATGAGGAGCGCGATGAGTGAAACATACGTAACGGCAACCGAACACGACAAGCCTTGGCGATGTGAGCTTTGCATCAAGGGACACCTTGATGACCGGTGGGCCGACTGGTTTGGGGGCGCGACCATCACACTGGAAGACAACGGCGATACGCTTTTAACCGGCCCGGTGGTCGATCAGGCCGCGCTGCATGGATTGCTAAAAAGAGTGCGTGATTTAGGACTGCCCTTGATCTCAGTCATTCGCGTTGAACTCAGCCAGGCAGCTGCGCCAGATGTCAAACAGTAAATTGAGGCAAGCTACTTAGAAAGGAGGTTTCCATATCAAGGAAATTGACAAAGAAAGCTGATAAACGTTATACGTAAGATCTATTTATTCTAGATACAACCTAAAGGAGAAAACACAATGACTACCAAAGTAAGTGCAAGACTGATCGGAGCGCTGTTTCTGGCGGGGTTTGTCGTTTACGGAGTGGGCTTCGGACTGGTGTCTTCCGTTCTCGGCACCCCTGACTTTCTTTCGAGAATTTCAGCACTTCAGACCACCCTGGTCCTCGGCGCCTTTCTGATGTTGTTGAACACCGTGGTGGATGTGGGGAAAGGGGTTCTGTTCTTCCCGATCCTGGAGAACCGCGGAAAGCGAACCGCGCTGGCCTACCTGGCCGCGCTGATTGTCCAGGTGGTCCTGCTGGACGTCGGGGTGCTCTGTCTTCTGATGCTTGTTCCCCTGGGCCAGTACGCTGTTGACGCCGGGGGGGCGAGCGTGGCTTGGGCCACAGCCCTCGGGTCACTCCTGACCCAGTCGAACACCATGGCCTACCATATCGGCCAGGCGACGCTCGGATTCGGGGGCGTATTCCTGTGTTCGCTGCTGTTCCGGACCCGGCTGATCCCCCGATTCTTGTCGGCTTGGGGTTTGATCGGCTACGCGATTCACGTGGCGGGATCCATCGCTGAGATCTTCGGGATCCCTATCAGCCTCATGCTCTTGATCCCCGGTGGACTCTTTGAACTGGCGTTGGGCTTCTGGCTCCTCATCAAGGGTTTCCAGCCCGAGGCGGCGGCCTACGTTCAGGGTCGTGAGGACCGGGTTGCCGTGATGGGGACCGCATAGCGCTCGCTCAAACCCGATCTGGGCGGCCTGGGCAGTGGATGCCCAGGCCGCCGCAGGCGATAGAAACTCACAAATTCCCTCTAATTGTTACAAATAAAGAATCATATAAGAAAGGATTCCAAAATGAAAGCGATTGTATACAAAATATACGGCTCACCGGATGTTCTTCAGCTCAAAGAGGTTGAAAAACCTGCTCCAAAGGACAATGAAGTATTGGTAAAAGTCTACGCGGCATCCGCAAACGCTGCCGACTGGCATCTTATGAGAGCAGAGCCGTTCCTGGCACGGTTAGAGAATGGGCTTCTAAAACCCAAAAACACGAAGCTCGGCGCTGATATAGCCGGGCGCGTTGAAGCTGTTGGCAAGAACGTAACGCAGTTTCAAGCAGGTGATGAGGTATTTGGGGGCTTGCCCTTAAATGTGTTGGGCGGTTTTGCCGAGTATGTATGTGCTAATGAAGATGCATTGGCATTGAAACCGGCCAGGCTGACCTTCGAGCAGGCAGCAGCTGTCCCTTTAGCGGCATTCACTGCTTTGCAGGGTCTGCGCGATAAGGGACAGATCCAGCCGGGGCAAAAGGTTCTGATCAATGGCGCATCTGGGGGTGTGGGTACGTTTGCGGTGCAGATCGCCAAATCTTACGGGACGGAAGTCACGGGCGTGTGCAGCACGCGGAATTTGGACATGGTGCGTTCAATAGGCGCAGACCACGTCATTGATTACACGCGGGAAGACTTCACCAATAACGGGCAGCAATATGACCTGATTTACTGCGCTGTTGGAAATCGTTCGGTTTCAGATTATCAGCGTGCATTAAGTCCCAATGGAATTTGTTCCGTTGCCGGGTTTACATCCCTCTCGCGTATGTTCCAGATTTTGTTACTGGGAGGGAAGAAGGTCGGTCTGATGAGAACAGCGAAAGGCAACAAAAAAGATCTGCTTTTTATCAAGGAACTTCTAGAAGCCGGCAAAGTAGTGCCTGCCATCGATAGATGTTATCCATTGAGTGAGATCGCTGATGCTATCGGGTATCTAGAAGCAGGACACGCTCAAGGAAAAGTCGTGATCACTGTGCACCAGACTGAACCTGACATATCGCTGCATCTGCCTGTCGCTATTCCAGTACCTTTCATTGCTGTTAGTGAGCCTGCTCGTTAGGTTGCCATACCCAGGCAGCCCGACCCGCCGGACCTCTGCAGGGATGAGGAAGAAATCCGGATCGCTCTGGAGGCGATGCGCGGAGAAGAGACCGCGGCTCAGATAATAGGTACAAGCGGCAGTAAAGGAGTGACACGTTGAAAGATCATATGAACGGCAAAGTCTGTCTCGTGACCGGCGGGACCAATGGTATTGGCAAGGCAACAGCGCATGCGCTGGCGCAGATGGGCGCGACTGTGGTGATCGTTGGGCGAGATGCTCAGAAGGCAGCGCGAGTCACCGAAGAAATCAGGGCGGCTTCTGATAATCAGAATGTGGATTGGCTGATGGCCGATCTATCGTCGCAGCAGGATATTCGACGCCTTGCTGCCGAATTCAAGACCAAATATTCACAACTCCATGTCTTGCTTAATAACGCAGGCGGAACATTCACGACACGCCAGGTAAGTGTGGATGGAATCGAAATGACCTTTGCGCTCAATCATCTCGCCTATTTCCTGTTATCGAATTTGCTGCTCGAGCCGATGATAGCCAACGCGCCGGCTCGGATCATCAATGTTTCATCGGATGCGCATTCCGGCGGCAAAATTGATTTCGAAAACCTTCAGGGCGAACGTTCCTATTCGAGCTTTGGGCCCTATGGGAATTCCAAATTGGCGAACATTCTGTTTACCATCGAACTGGCTCGTCGCTTGGAGGGAACAGGCGTGACCGTGAATGCGTTGCACCCAGGCTTAACGAGTACGGGATTCGGGAAGAATAATCCCGGCTTCTTAATGAAAATAATGGGGGTAGTCATTCCTTTGGTTGCACGTTCCCCGGAAAAAGGTGCAAAAACTTCCATCTACCTGGCGTCATCACCAGAGGTACAAAGCGTTACCGGAAAATACTTCGTGGATTGTAAAGTGACCCAACCAGCTCCGCAAGCTGCCGATAGTGCTGTCGCCAGGAGACTTTGGGATGTCAGCGCCGAAATGGCACATCTAGCGAATGCAGTGCCAGAAATGGCATAGCGGCGAATAGACAGAATTGAACCATCGGGCATGGAGCCAGTAGCAGGATAAAGCGGAATACAGCATGGAAACGATTGGATACACTGAATTGGGACAATTACAGATAAGGAAACTTCGATGCGAGAAAATCAAATTAATTGGCTTTTCTGGCTATTTTGGGTTTTAGCGTTGCTCAGTTTCCCGATTGCCGGGCTTCTGGCAAACCTCGTTGGCTCTGTCACTACGCCGGTGCGAGGTCTCCTCGCTGGCGCAATTGCTGGGGCCGCTCTCGGTCTCATTCAATGGATTGTGCTTAAATCACGACTGCCACAGCTGCCAATCTGGTGGGTCGTCGCCACCAGCGCCGGCATGGCTATCGGACTTGCAATCAGCACAGCGGTTCTCGGAAGCGAGACCGCTGGCAGCGAACTCTTATGGCGCGGCGCCATTACCGGGTTGTGCATCGGCGCGGCGCAGGGCATTGTCTTTCAACAACTCTTACCCTTGCCGCAATCGGTCATCTGGGTTGGGGTTGTAGGTCTTGCCTGGGCCCTGGGGTGGTTTATCACGCGCAGCGCAGGGATTGACCTCAGCCCGAAATGGGCTGTGTATGGCGTGTCTGGCGCATTGTCTTTCCAATTGGTGACCGGGCTGGCACTCTATTTCTTGCTGCGCTCAGCTCAAGGACTGAAGTGATGCTTAAACCTATCACTGGACTGCTGCTCATCCTTGTTCCGATTGCGTTCAATGCCACCTTCTTTCTCCTGCAAAAAGCGTTTTCGTATCCCGACATCCTACGCCAACCCACAGAGACCATCTTGAGGCGGTTCAAGGAAGGCGGCGCGCCGCTGCGCCGTCTTTGGTATGCTTTCTCATTTTCGGCGGTGCTGTTCACTCCAGTCCCTGTTTTGGTTCACCAGGTATTCGGGCTAGATGCGCCCTGGTTCCTGGTGGTCGGCACAGTCATTGGCGTCCTGGCGGGCGTGGTCCAGTTTCTGGGGCTCATCCGCTGGCCTTTTCTGGTTCCATCCCTGGCTGAAATATACACCGATCCAAAATCCACCCAGGCCACTCGTGACAGCGTGGCAGTGACATTCCAGGCTTTTCATCGCTATGTGGGAGTGGCGATTGGCGAGCATTTAGGCTACATTTTCACCAGTACCTGGACCGTTCTCCTGTGTGCCGCAATCATTAAGACCGCACTCGTCCATCCACTTTTTGGTTGGCTGGGAATACTTCCAGCCATTGGTGTACTGGCAGGCGTATTTGAGGAAACGGGCTTCAAAGCCGCGGGTGTGGTTAACGCGATCAGTTATATCCTGTGGTCTATCTGGCTGATTGCCTTTGGGGCTGCTTTGCTGATCCGGTAAAGGTTGGGTTTAACAATATGAAAGCGATTGTTTATACAAAATATGGACCGCCGGATGTTCTTGAACTAAAAGATGTAGATAAACCTACTCCCAAGGAGGATGAAGCGCTGGTAAAAGTTCATGCGGCATCCTTAAATGCGGCTGATCTTGAAATCCTGAGAGGTAGGTGGAGCGCCCGTTTCGGGGGGCCCCTAAAACCAAGGCATAGGACCCTCGGATCTGACATCGCCGGGCGGATTGAAGCGGTTGGCAGAAACATAAAGCGGTTTCAGCCAGGTGATGAGATATGGGCGGATTTATCCTTGTTGGGTTATGGTGCTTTTGCCGAATATGTGTGTATTCCTAAAAATGCATTAAGGCTGAAACCGGCCAGGATGACATTCGAGGAAGCCGCGGCCATACCTTCAGCAGGAGCCAATGCCCTGCAGAATCTTCGAGGTGTTGGATCATCTTCGCCCAGTTTTCTTCTATCGGATAAAGGAGAGATTCAGCCAGGGCAAAAGGTTTTGATCAATGGTGCGGGTGGTGGTGTGGGTACCTTTGCGGTGCAGATTGCCAAATCGTTCGGAGCTGAAGTTACTGGCGTGGACAGTTCAAGTAAATTGGACATGCTGCGCTCGATCGGTGCAGACCATGTCATTGATTATACTCAAGAGGATTTCACCAAAAGTGGGCAGCGGTATGACCTTATTCTTGATGTTGTGGCATCTCACTCGATTTTCGATTACATACGGGCTTTGAGTCCCAAGGGGATTTTTGTGATGGTCGGAGGTTCCGGGGCTGCAATTCTTCAAGCGTTTATCCTTGGACCATTGATTTCAATGACCGGGAGCAAGAAATTGGGAATCGTGATGTGGAAACCCAACAATCAAGAAGATTTGTCGATTTTGGAAGATCTTTTTACAGCCGGCAAAGTAGTGCCTGTTATTGATAGATGTTACCCGTTACGTGAGGTCCCTGAAGCGTTGCGGTATCTTGAAGGTGGACACGCCAAAGGAAAAGTAGTCATCACTGTGGAACATAATAACGAAACCTGAAAACCTTGAAGAGGTAAGGATGAAAGCGATTGTCTGCACGAAATATGGGCCACCGGATGTTCTTCAGCTCCAAGAGGTAGATAAGCCTGCTCCCAAGGAGGATGAAGTACTGACAAGAGTACATGCGGCAACAGTAACAAGAGGGGACGTTATGCTTCGAAAACTCCACCCATTGTCATTTCTCCCATTACGACTGTTTGGAATGAGGAGAAAAAAGATACCCGGACATGAGTTCGCCGGAGTAATCGAATCAGCGGGCAAAGCCGTAAAACGATTCAAGGAAGGTGATCAGGTTTTTGGAACGACCACAGGGTTGAATGTTGGTGCGAATGCTGAGTACGTGTGTCTGCCTGAAGAATGGCCGTCAGGAGTGCTGGCAATTAAACCAGCCAACATGAGCTATGAGGAAGCCGCAGCCGTACCTGTCGGGGGCATGACAGCATTATATATTCTAAAAAAAGGAGATATTCAGGGTGGACAAAAAGTCCTGATCTATGGTGCTTCAGGTAGTGTCGGTACTTATGCAGTGCAGCTTGCCAGGTACTTCGGGGCAGAAGTAACCGGGGTTTGCAGTACTTCGAATTTGGAATTAGTGAAATCTCTGGGAGCAGATCTGGTCATCGACTACACCCGTGAGGATTTCACCCAAAGCGGTGAGATCTATGATGTTATCTTTGACGCGGCAGGCAAGACATCGTTTTCATGGTGTAAAATCGCACTAAAAAAAGAAGGATCCTATCTTTCGGTTAAATCTTCAACAAAAGAACAGACTGAAAATCTACTCTACCTCAAAGAGCTGATCGAGGCAGGGAAGGTAAAATCGGTCATCGATAGATGCTATCCATTGGCACAAACTGCCGAGGCGCACAGGTATGTCGAGACAGGCCACAAAAATGGAAATGTTGTCATAACTTTAGACCATATTTAGATGAAACCATTTCGGGTGCAAATGATGGATAATTTATGAAAGCAATTGTATGGACAAAATACGGACCACCAGAGGTCCTTCAGCTTAGAGAGGTGGCAAAACCTGCCCCAAAAGAGACTGAAGTACTGATAAGAATCCATGCGACAACCGTAACCGCAGGGGACTGCGAGATGCGAAGTCTCAAATTCCCTGTCTGGTTGTCGCTCCCCATGCGGATCTATGCAGGTATCAAAAATCCCCAAAGAGTTACGATACTAGGGCAGGAGTTAGCCGGGGAAATTGAATCGGTAGGCAAAGATGTCAAGCTGTTCAAGAAAGGTGACAAGGTTTTTGCAACTACCGGTTTTGGTTTTGGTGCTTACGCCGAGTACAAATGTCTGCCTGAAGAACCCAAAATGGGGGCGTTGGCAAGTAAACCGGTCAATATGACCTATGAAGAAGCCGCCGCCGTTCCTACTGGGGGGCTTGAGGCATTGCATTTTCTTCGAAAAGGAAATATCCAAAGCGGGCAAAAGGTTTTGATTATTGGCGCAGGCGGAAGTATCGGTACTTTTGCAGTACAGCTTGCCAGGTACTTTGGGGCGGAAGTGACTGGTGTGGACAGTACGGGCAAATTAGACATGCTGCGCTCGATTGGTGCAGACCAGGTCATTGATTACACTCAAGAAGATTTCACCAAAAATGGTGAGACCTATGATGTTATTTTTGACGTGGTGGGCAAGAGTTCGTTGTCACGTAGCCTAAGATCGCTAAAACAAAATGGACGCTATCTCTTAGCGAACCCTGGGCTGACCCAGATGGTTCGGGGCCCATGGACTTCAATGATAAGCAGCAAGAAAGTATTATTTGGGGCAGCCAGCCAAAAGACTGAAGATTTAATTTTCCTCAAAGAGCTTATCGAGGCTGGGAAGATAAAACCGGTCATAGATAGACGCTATCCCTTGGAACTGACGGCCGAGGCTCATAGCTATGTTGAAACAGGGGAGAAAACGGGAAATGTAGTCATAACTGTGGAACAGAATAACAAAACTTAACCATATGACCTCTTTTGAACTTAGCCGATATCTTGATTATTGCAGCGAAATGACAAATGATCACGAAAATTCATTAATCAGATAAAATTACTCGTATAACCAACGACCAAT
>Ga0214471_10002717_pt1 | contig 13852 bp, 5 predicted proteins | sample RVTome_5_FD_207665 | JGI IMG/M metagenome (GOLD analysis project Ga0214471, IMG submission 207665) | Soil microbial communities from uranium-contaminated site in the Upper Colorado River Basin, Wyoming, United States - RVT142D155 | ecosystem: Environmental > Terrestrial > Soil > Contaminated >...
GATCGACTGCAGTCCAGCAGCTGCTGGCGGCGGGCTCTCCATGACCTGGGTCACCCGGGCGCGGGTGATCCCCTCCCGGCGGGCGATGGCGGCCTGGTTGGAGGCGTCGCCGGAATCGAGGAGGGCCTGCCACTCGATGGCCTTGCGGAGTAGCTCGACTACCCGGGGCGTCTTGGGCTCCCTGGGCAGCTTCGGCTTGCCCCGGCGCGGCGGCACGGCGCTCACCACCCGGTCGTCGGCCGCCCGGCGCGTCAGGGTGCCCACGTTGCCGTTTTCGAACGCCCCCCTGGGTCCCAGGGCGATCTCGACCGTCTGTTCGCGGTAGGCGGCCAGGGGCGCGCCGGTGCGAGCGTCCAGTGCCACGTGGACGATGCGGAACCAGACCTCGGGCTCGGCCAGGGTTTCCCGGCGGTTAGTAGACCGGTACATTCGGGGAGTCTCAACGTGCCAGTCTTCGAACTGATCAGGCCCGCCCAGTGAGCAGCGCCAGGGCTTCACCGGCGGTGCGGAGAGTAAGCGGGGCCCCTTTGTAGTCTTTGGGGTTGCGCGTGACCAAGCAGTCCGCCCCAACCTCCAAGCAGGCCGCTGCCTGGGCGCCATCCTCGAAGTCGCGCAGCCCAAGTCCGAGGGCCCGCTGAAAGCTTGCATTGTCGAGTGGCACGACCGTCAGGAGTTGGAGGAGATCACTTGTGGCGGTTGCGGCAGCCGCTCGGTGTAGTACACGGTTGGGATTGCGTGACTGGCCACGTAGCCCACGGCCTGACCCTTGGCAACGGCGTCCAGCAACGCGGTCGCGTCTTCGACCCACGGCTGGCGCTCCAACACAACGTCCAGCAGGACGTTGGTATCGATCAGGAGGGCAAGCCCGGGGCCGCGCGTCGGCGATTCAGCGACGGCCATACTTCCGAAGCAGATACTTGCGATACGCCTCCCGGCTAGTCTTTGCGCCGGCCGCGATTCCGCGCAAGCGACACACCAGAGGCGACAGCTCGGCCGTCGCCGGCCCCTGCAACGGCAGTGCGTTCAGGAAGTCGTTTACCATCTGCGACAGGTTCTTACCATGCCGGCGGCCGTAGCGTTCGCCGCGCGCGATCGCCGCAGGCTCCAGTGAGAGGTTCTTGGGTACCTTGGCCATAGTGGGCGCCTTTATGCGCATGTTGATAACAGCAGCATCCGCATAATCGACGTTTTCGTCAACAACAAGGCCAGTCCCCCCCCTTCCTCAATGCAGTGCGGTGGACGCGCCCCCTTCGCCCACCGCACCTACGCCGCGGGCGCCCTGTGGGCCGCCGGGTTCCTTACCTCCCGGTTGACAGCTGCGCCTGACCAGGCCGGCTGGTTCGCCATCCGGCTCGATCTCGCGGGAATCCTCTATACCGCTGCCTCGTTCGTGGGCGGATGGAATGCGCCGCCAGCGTCGCCGAGCGCAGGGGTGATCGCGGCCAGGAAGTCGCCCAGACGCACCCGCGCCCCCGGGGCGGGGGGACGGCCGAACGCCGCTCGCGTCCACAAAGCCGTCTATCGGCGCGGCCACTTCGGCCAGCCGGCCGGCGGCCGCACGGCCGGGTCGGTGAGGCGGTCGGGCGTGCGGAGCAGTTTCCCAGCGCGCGCGCCCGCGCCCCGTTCCCCGAGGCGGCCAGCGCGTCCGCCTCGAGCCGCACCAGGGTGGCCATGGAGCGGGCGTAGAAGATCCCGGTGCGCGCGCGCGCCGCGCGCGCCGCCGCCGTCGGGCAGCCGTGCCGACCCGCTCGATTCCGTCCCTGCAAGCCGGCCGGACGCCAGCCGCGCGATCACGAACCACGTTTCACCATCATCGTCGGCATATCGGTACCAGGTGAGGCGTTGGTACAGCACACGCGCGTTCGCTGTATCACCCGCCGCACGGAGCGCGTCGGCGTGGAGGAGCACCAGAGTGGCCACCGTACGGGCAAGGAAATGCTCCTGCCGAGTTTGCTCCAGCAGCGCAGCGGCCCGTGCATACTCACCCCGCGCAAAGGCGAGCGCGCCGTCCAGGCAGTTCTCCGCGATACGGTAGGTGCGGAGACCGCGCCCGGCATCACGCGTCCGGAGCAGCCGCCGCACGCGCTCGATCGTCTCGCGGTCCCCGGTCCGGGCCGATACGATTGCGATCCGTTCGCCGATACGGGCCATCGCCGGCGGGGAGAGGTCTACCGCCTCGAGCCGGGTCAACGCGTCCCGAGCGGCCCGCCGCACGGCCGAACGCTGCGCGGGATCGTCCACCGTCGCCTCCGCCTGAAGCAACAACGCTCGCGCCACCGTCTGGACGGCCTGGACGCGCGGCCAGCCTTGCATGATGGACAGCTCCCGTGCGGCCGAGTCGGGCCGGCCCATGGCATGGAAGACAAGATGGCGCAAGTACGGCCGCATGTTGCTTCCTCTGCCGGGCCACAGGCTGTCCACCCAGCGCAGGGCCGCTGGATGATCGCCGCGCGCCAGCGCGATGTACAGCTCCGTCTCCCACCTCGCGCGGTGGGTCCCCAGCGCACGCATCGCGTTCCGCGCGGCTGTCGTATCCCGCAGCGCCAGCAGGCCGAGCATGAGATTCCGGAGGTTCGGCGCCCCGGCCGCAGGATCGAGCCGCAGGGCTGAATCCGCCGCGGCTGCGAGCCCTCGCCAGTTTCCGAGCGCGCGCAGTGACCACGCCATCCCTTCGAAGGCGAGTCCGTCGTGAGGATAGGCGGCCGCAAGCACTCGCCACACGGCCAGCGCGCTGTCGGGCCGGTCGAGCATGAGCTGCTCATAGCGGGCTCGCACGATCAACCGCTCCCGCGGTCCCAGACGTTCGGACAGGGCGAGCGCACGCTCCATGTGGTAGTCGCTGCGGCTCTGCTGGTCCACATGCCAGTACAGGTCGCCCAGGTAATAGTGCGCCAGCGCGAACGCACTGTCGTGGACGAGCGCGGCCTCGAGAAGCTCGATGGCCCGGGGTCGGTCCGGCCCCGCCATGGCCGCGCGGGCCAGGGCGTAGGTCCGAAGCGCGGCGAGGGACGTGGTGGAAACGGCGGGGAGCGCGCGGGATGGGTCCGGCCGTACGCCCAGGATCCGGGCGCGTATCTCAGAGGCGATGCGTGCAACAGCCGGCAGGACCTGTGCGTCGGTCAGCGGCCGCTCGATGGCCGTCGCGAGCGTGGCGCCGGTCCCCGCATCCGAGAGCCGCACCACGAGCTGAGCGCCGCCACCGAGAGCCTGGACCGCGCCGGTAAGGACCACGGCCGCTCCGTATCGCTGCGCAACCTGACGCGCGACGTCGGGCGTGAGCGGTGTCTCCCCCGGGCGGCGCATGAGCTCCAGGGACTGCTGGATCGCCCCCTCCGGGACGATCCGTACGCCGGGCTCCTGCTCGAGCGCTGCGCCGAGCGCCTCCCGCACGGCGCGCGCGAGCAGGGTGTCGGCTCCGCTGATCTCGCCGAGCAGAAGCACGTGGGAGGACCCGACGGCCGGGGCCCATGGCCGCGCGATCACCGACCAGGCCACGCTCACGAGTGCGAGAGATCCGACGCCGGCCAGCCAGCGACGGTGCCGCAATCGCCCGCCTCGGGGAGCAGGTGCGACCGAGGCCGTGAGCGGAGGGACCGGAGAGGCGGGAGGGGCAGGTGCGGCAGGATCCGCGGGGCGCTCGTCACCGCCTGACGAGGCCAACTCTTCCGCCAGCCGCTCCAGAAACGCATCCGGTTCGATCTCCAATTCTCCCCGGACGAGCGCTGCATGGATGCGGTGGTGCCGGAGCGCGCCGGCACGGTCGCCCGCGGCCGCGAGCGCGCGCATGAGGCGCGCCGCCACCTCCGAGTTGAGCGGGTCGAGCGCGGCGCTTCTCCGCAGGTGCTCAGCGGCGCCCCGGGGGTCGCCCGCCTCCAGCGCGGCGGCGGCGAGATCTCCCAGGGCGCGCCCGCACACTCGCCCCAGGCGCTCGCGCTCAGCCTCGATCCAGCGCTCCAGCTCGGGCGCGTCGGACAGGAAGAACCCATCGAGGAAGGGACCCCGGTAGAGCGCGACGACCCGCTGCAACTCCCCGGCCTCGAGGGCGGCATTCAGGTCGGCCACGTCACTCGTGACGACCTGCGGGTTGAGCCGCACGTCGTCCACGCCGCTCAGGACAGCGTCGGTGCCGAGGTCGTGCCGGATCGCGTACAGCGCCTGGGAGAGTGCGTGGCGCGCGTGTTCCGCGTCCCGCTCCGGCCAGAGCAGCCCCAGGAGCTTGTCGCGGCTGACACCTCTGGTGGGCGCCGCGGCGAGGATCGCAAGGAGCGCAAGGCGTCGCCGCTGCGTCGTCCGGCCGGCGAGCGGCGCGTCGTCTGCCTCGAGGGAGAGGCCGCCTAAGGTTCTGAGCCTGAACGGCATACAGCGCAGATGACGGTAGTCGGAGAACCCGCTGATAAGCCCGACTTAATCTATCGGCATCGCGCGCTCCCAGCGAGCCACGCGGCACGCAACGTCGCGTTCCGCGTCCGCTACCGAGAGGTATCTATGCGCGCGCGAACAGGTTCACTATCGAGGGACATCGTCATGAAACGCAACTTTCTTGCACTACTCGTCATGGCCACGACCGCCGCGTGCGAGCGCCCCACCGCGCCGGAGACCGAGGAGCCGGTTCGGTCTCCCAGCTTCTCGCTCGTGCAGGAGGTGAGCGTCACGGATCTGGGCACGCTGGGTGGCACGTCCAGTTCGGCCTTCGCGGTCAACGACCTCGGCCAGGTGGTCGGTGGATGGCCGGCGCTGGGCGAATCGCACGCGTTCCTCTGGGAAGCCGGCACCATGACGGAGCTCGCCGGGGGGCATTGCGCCTGGAGGGTCAACACGCTTGGCCAGGTGGTGGGCAACGGCCGAACCGTGGTCGGCCACGTTCACGCGTTCCTCTGGCAGGCCGGTACCGCCATCGACCTCGGTACCCTGGGTGGCGACGTCAGTTCTGTGGGTTGTGGAGCGCGACTCGGCAGTGAGGTCTTTGTCCCTTCTGGTGGGATCAACAACCTCGGCCAGGCGGTGGGTACCAGCGAAACCGCGACCGGCGAGTTCCACGCGTTCCTTTGGCAGGCCGGCGCCTTGACCGACTTGGGTACCCTGGGCGGCAGCTTCAGTGGCGCGCAGGCTATCAACGACGTCGGCCAGGTGGTGGGTGTCAGCCGAACGGCGGCCGGCCATCTTCACGCCTTCCTCTGGGAGGCCGGCACGTTGACCGACCTGGGCACGCTGGGTGGGGAGCGCAGTTTTCCCAAGAGCATCAACGTCCTCGGACAGGTCGTGGGCCAGAGCGAAACCCAAGGGGGCGAGTTTCACGCGTTCCTCTGGCAGGCCGGTGTCATGAGCGACTTGGGTACCCTGGGCGGGAGTGGGAGTGCTGCCACGGCCATAAACAACGTGGGCCAGGTGGTGGGCTGGAGCACAACCGCCGCAGGGGTCTTTCATGCCGTCCTCTGGGAAGCCGGCACGATGACGGACCTCGGCACCGTGGGCGGGGGCCGCAGTGACGCTTCCGCCGTCAACGACCTCGGTCAGGTGGTGGGCCAGGGCAGAAGGGCCCCCGACGCCGACGCCTACGCGTTCCTCTGGCAAGCCGGCACCATGACGGATCTGGGTGGCCTGGGCGGCACGGGCAGTTTCGCAGCCGCAGGGGGCATCAACCGCCTCGGACAAGTGGTCGGGAGCGCCCGCAACGTCGCTGGGGATATCCACGCCGCGCTGTGGACGACACTGCGCCCGGCGACGCCGGAGGAAGAGGTCACCGTGATCGAGGACGCGGTCACGGATCTCGTCGGGGACGGCTCCCTCTCCGACGGACAGTCCCAGCCGCTTGTGGCTTCGCTCGACGCCGCCACCCGGCTCCTGAATGACGGCAACGCCGCAGGAGCCGCGCGCCTGCTCGAGGCCTTTGTACGCCAGGTCGACGCGTTCGTCCGGGCCGGGATCCTGTCGGCCGAGGATGGTGACCGTCTCACCACGGCCGCCCGGAATGCGATCGAGCAGTTGAGTGCAACGCCGTAGACGTTGGCCGGACTCAGCGCACGGTACGAAAGCGGCGCTCAGTGTCATGATTACTCGGCGGAATCGGAGGGCCGAGAATCTCGTGAGGCTGTCACGTGCTCGCCGGTGGAACCACGGTCGCCTTCCCGGGTGGCCGGCGGCGGCCGTGCTGCTCAGTCTGCTGTCGCTCGGATGCCGCGGTCCGGCGCCGCTCACCGCCGACACGCCGCTCCACTTGGAGGACCATCTCGCCGCAGCGTTGATCGAGGGGTCCGCGCTGCCGGCCACGGGCCCGGCGGCCTCCGACTCCGCGCCGGCGCCGTTCGGCGTCCGCTCGGTGACGATCGGCGAGCGCACGCACCGCGCGCTCTACATGCACACCCCCGCGCGCTTCAGCTATCGGGTGCGCGTGCCGGCGCACGGACGGCTGGACGCGCACCTGGGCCTACTGCGGGACGACGTGGCGGTCACCTTCCGCGTGACGGTGAGATCCGGCGACACGGAAGAGTCCCTGTTCTACGAGCGCTACGCCGACGCCGCGCGCTGGGGAGAGCGCTCGGTGAGCCTGTCGCAGTACGCCGGGCAGATCGTCAGCCTGACGCTCGTGGCCGACGCCGAAGAGCCCGGCGCCATGGCCCTCTGGGGCGCTCCGACCGTCGTGGGTAGCGCTGTTGCAGGAGAGCGTGTGTCAGAGGTCGTGTGGACCGATGCTGGCACGTCGTGGCAAGCGTACAGCACCACCGCCGCCGAACCGCTGCGCGGCGGCCCTACCTGGAGCCGGTCCGACGGGCCGCGCGGCGGGCGGCTCTACGGTCTGGCGGCGGATGCCGAGCGCATCGTGGCGGTCGCTGAGGACGGCGCCGTGATCGAGACCCGGGATGCAGGCGTGACGTGGCATCGCGTGCCGCATGATCGAGAGAAGTGGCTCGACGCTGCGGCGCCCTCACCCCTTTCGCCATGGAACCCGTCCCGGCCATGATGCGGTCCGCATTCCGCTGGGCGCTCGGCCTACTTACCGCCTCGATCGTCGCGGCGTGCTTCGATAACCCGACGGCCCCGACCTCGCGAATCGGCGTGCTGGCCCTGGCACCGGTCTTTGAGAGCGCGCACGCGGGCATCGTCGACATCGATCGCGTGCGCGTCACGCTCGTGCGCCTGACCGACGGTACCAAGGTTCAGGACACGGTGCTTACGGTAACCGAAGAGCAAGACAGCGTGGACCTGGCGTTTACGGTGCCCACGCTCAGCGCGACGGAACGGTTTTCCGTCACCATCGCGCTGGTGACGCCGGCGGGGGACACCGCGTTCCTCGCGGGCCCCGACACGGTGATCGCATCCGCGCAGGGCGCTGCTACGCCTCCCCCACCGATCCCCGTGACGTTCAAGTACGTAGGAGTCGGGTTCGACGCGGCCGGCATACGCTTCGTTACGCCCGATACCACGATGTTCTTCGAGGAGACGCTGCTGGTCGCGGCGGAGGCGCTGGACTCCGCGGGCAACGCGATTCCCAACACCCCCATGGCGTTCGCGTCGCTGGACACGGCCCGGGCCACGGTGCCGGATCCGAGGGCCGGCAGAGTGGTCGGCCGGAACCAGCGTGGCCCGGTTCAAATCACGGCAACGCTGCTCACGGGCCAGAGGAACACAGTGTCGGTGACGGTGCAGCCGGCGCCAAGCGCGATAGCCATCGAATCGGGCGACTCCCAGTCGCGGACGGTGGACTCGGCGCTGGTGGAGCGAGTGGTCGTGCTGGTGAGCGCGAGCGACCGCCTGGGGGTCCTGGGCATCCCGGTGCAATTCGCCACACCAGACGGCGGTACTCTGGTTCCGGAGTCGACCATCACCGACTCGACCGGTCGCGCCGGGGCCGTCTGGACGCTCGGCCCGCTCGCCGGGACGCAGGCGGCGGTCGTCGAGGTGTCCGGATCAACCCAGCTGGCGGTGACCTTCACGGCCACGGCGACTGCGGGGCCGGTGGACTCGGTCGCGGTGAGCCCCGACGCCAAAACGCTCGAGGCGCTGGGCGACACGCTTCAGGTCACCGCCACGGCTTTTGACGCCAACAGGAACCTGGTTAGCGACGCGACGTACACGTGGACCACGTCCGACGCATCGGTGGCGACCGTGGACCCCGCCGGGCTCGTTACCGCAATGGGGGTGGGGGCGGCCCAGATCGGCGCGAGCGCCCAGGGCGTGAGCGGTGCCGCCCAGCTCACGGTAACACAGTCAATAACGTCGATCGCGGTGACGCCGGGAAGCGCCACCCTCGAGGTACTGGGTGCCACGCAGCAGTTCGCCGCCGAGGCGCTCGATGCGAACGGTAACAGCGTGAGCCCCCAGCCCACGTTCACCTGGGCGAGCGGCGACGAGACGGTGGCCACCGTGGATCAGGCCGGGCTCGCCACCGCGGTAGCGAACGGCACGGCGGGGATTAGCGCCGGCGCGGCGGGGGTGACGGGCAGCGCGGACCTCACCGTCACGCAGGCCATCGCGGCTATCGCCGTGACGCCCGCGAGCGCGACACTCGACGCCCTCGGTTCCACGCAGCTGTTCAGCGCGGAAGCACTGGATGCAAACGGAAATCCGGTGGATCCACAGCCTACCTTCACCTGGGCCAGCGGCGACGAGACCGTGGCAGCGGTGGATCAGGCCGGGCTGGCGACCGCCATGGCCAACGGAACCGTCCTGATCACGGCAAGCGCCGCCGCAGTGAGTGGCACGGCCGACCTCACGGTCGCGCAGGCGATCTCGTCGATCGCGGTAACACCCAGCAGCGCGACGCTCGACGCCCTGGGCGCGACGCAGCAGTTCACCGCCGAGGCGCGCGATGTCAACGGCAACCCGCTGGCCACCCCGCCCCCGTTCACCTGGGCCAGTTCCAACGAGACCGTTGCCACGGTGGACGCCAACGGGCTCGCAACGGCCGTCGACCTGGGCAGCGCCCAGATCTCGGCCACGGCCGACGGGGTGTCGGGCAGCGGCGAGCTCACCGTCACGCAGGAGATCGCGTCGATCGTTGTCTCGCCTGCCACCGCAACGCTCATTACGCTGGGGGCGACGCAGCAGTTCGCCGCCGAGGCGTTGGACGCCAACGGGAACCCGGTGTCGCCACAGCCTACCTCCACCTGGGCCAGTGCGGACGAGACCGTGGCCACGGTGGACGCCAACGGGCTCGCAACGGCCGTCGACCTGGGCAGCGCCCAGATCTCGGCCACGGCCGACGGGGTGTCGGGCAGTGGCGAGCTCACGGTCACGCAGGAGATCGCGTCGATCGTTGTCTCGCCCGTCACGGCGACGCTCACGGCGCTGGGCGCGACGCAGCAGTTCAGCGCCGAGGCGTTGGACGCCAACGGGAACCCGGTGTCGCCACAGCCTACCTTCATCTGGGCCAGTGCGGACGAGACCGTGGCCACGGTGGACGGGACGGGTCTGGCGACATCGGTCTCCAGCGGGTCAGCGACGATCTCGGCCAGTGTCGATACCCTGATCGGCTCTGCGGAACTATCGGTGACCCAGGTCGCGACGCAGCTCAGCTTCACGGTCCAGCCGAGCGACACAGAGGCGGGTGCGGTCATCAGCCCGGCCGTAGAGGTCACGATTCAGGATTCGTTAGGCAACACCGTCACGGCCGCGACTGATAACGTCACCGTCGCGATCCTCGACGACCCGAGCGCCAGTGCTACGCTGAGTGGGACGACAACCGTCGCGGCGGAGGCAGGGGTGGCCGTGTTCAGCGATTTGAGCATCGACAACGCCGGATCAGGCTACACGCTGGAGGCGGCGGCCGGTACTCTCCAGCCCGATACGAGTGCGGCGTTCGATGTCCTGGAAGCGCCTCGCAGTACGGGGGTCACGTGGATTAACACGAGTGGTGGTAACTGGAGCGAGCCTTCGAACTGGAGCAGGGGCACCGTACCGACATCGACAGACACGGTGTACATCACGCTGGAGGGGACGTACACGGTCAACCTCGACGTGGATGCGACGGTGTATGCGCTGGAGGTGGGAGGGCCGAGCGGGACGCAGACGCTCTCGATCAGTGGGCGAACGCTCACGGTTGACTCCAGCGCTGTTTTTTTCGGCGGCAGCACCGGAGCGCTCAATCTTAGTCATGGTACGCTGGATGGAACCGGAACGGTAGTTAATCAGGGAAGTTTCGTGATCACCAGCAGTATCGTGAACACACCGTTGCTCAATGAGGGGACGGTGGTGGCCCGTGGGACGAGTGTGATCAACGGGGCGCTGACGACCGACACGAGCTCGGTGGTGCGGGTGGAGGCCGATAATGCCGCTGTTGAGGGGACGCTGACGGTCGCCAGTGGGTTTACGAACAACGGGCTCATTGACTTGACAGAGATCACCACCATCACCAGTAGGCCGGCGACGTTGGCGATCACGAGCGGCACGTTGGTGAACGCCGTGGGCGCTACGATTCGCTCCCTGCCGGGCACCGCTAGTGGTGGCCGCACGCTCACGGCGGTGCTGGACAATCAGGGCACGGTGACGGTGAGTCGCGGCCTCACCCTCAACGCGAGCTCGGCCGCGCACACGAACAGCGGGCTGGTGGAGCTCACCGGCGGCACCGGCGGCAATCTGACGCTCAGCCAGAGCGGCACCACGCCGAGCTTCACCACCACCGGCACCATCATCATCGACAGCGGCCGCACCCTCACCGTCAGCGGAGGCCTGTTTGACTATCAGAGTGGGGCCCTGGGCGGCACGGGGACGCTGGCTTTAAGCAGTGCGACGCTGGCGCTCGGGGTCTCGTTCACGCGTGACACCCTGGCCCTGACGGTGAACAACTCCACGATCAACGGGCCGGGGACCTTCATCAACGGGACCGGCGGCGCACTCACGCTGATCTCCAGCACGGTGAATGCGGATCTGGTGAATCAGGGGACGGTGGTGGCCCGTGGGACGAGTGTGATCAACGGGGCGCTGACGACCGACACGAGCTCGGTGGTGCGGGTGGAGGCCGATAATGCCGCTGTTGAGGGGACGCTGACGGTCGCCAGTGGGTTTACGAACAACGGGCTCATTGACTTGACAGAGATCACCACCATCACCAGTAGGCCGGCGACGTTGGCGATCACGAGCGGCACGTTGGTGAACGCCGTGGGCGCTACGATTCGCTCCCTGCCGGGCACCGCTAGTGGTGGCCGCACGCTCACGGCGGTGCTGGACAATCAGGGCACGGTGACGGTGAGTCGCGGCCTCACCCTCAACGCGAGCTCGGCCGCGCACACGAACAGCGGGCTGGTGGAGCTCACCGGCGGCACCGGCGGCAATCTGACGCTCAGCCAGAGCGGCACCACGCCGAGCTTCACCACCACCGGCACCATCATCATCGACAGCGGCCGCACCCTCACCGTCAGCGGGGGGACGTTCACCAACGACGGGGCAGGTGTCCTCCAGGGTGCTGGCACGTTGAACGTCTCGGGCACCGCGTTCGCGAACAACGCCGCCATCAACCCCGGTACCTCTCCCGGCATCCTCACCATCACGGGGAACGCTCCGCTCGGCTCGACGTCGAGCCTCAACATCGAGCTCGGCGGCACCACCGCGGGCACCGGTTACGACCGGCTGGGCGTCAGCGGCACCGTCACGGTCAATGGGAGCCTCGACGTCGACACACTGGGCGGCTTCGCGCCCGTGGCGGGCGACACCTTCGCCGTCATGACGTTCGCCTCGCGCGCCGGTGGGTTCAGTTCGGTCACCCTGCCGACGATTTCGGGCCTCACGCTCGACACCGTGTGGGCCGAGGCGGGGACCACCGACACGCTGTTCATTGTCGCCGGTACTTCCAACCTCAACGCCTGGACCAACGCGTCCGGCGGTACGTGGAACACCGCCAGCAACTGGAGCAAGAACGCCGTCCCTGTCTCGACCGACAGCGTGGTGATCGATGCGGACGGGACATACACCGTGACGCTCGACGTGGATCCTGCGTTCGGCAGCATTTCGTTCGGCGGCACGAGCGGCACCCAGACGCTCGCGGCGAGCTTCCGAACGATCGGCGGAACCGGCACGGTCACGGTGGGCGCCAATGGAGTGCTGACACTCGTGGAGACAACGGTCAATGCAGCGGTATCGGGAACGGGCACCGTCCGATCCACCGGCGGCGTGAGCAGCATCCTCGGTCCCTATGCTCTTGACGGGGCGACCGAGATTGTGAGCAGTTCCTCCACCTTCTTCAATACGAACGCCAGCACCCTCACACTCCTCGTGACGGGGAACGGCAACCTGGCCGGCACCGGTACTCTCGAGGTGGCCGACAATCTCACCTGGAGCGACGCCAACATCGGGAACGCTGCGGCTCAAGGCGGGACGGTCCGCGTCTTGTCCGGCGCGACGCTCTCGATCAGCGGTACGAACAATCATTCAGACGGATACACGGTAGCCCATGCGGGGGCCGGCACATGGTCGTCCGGGACGAACCGGGCTTCCGGCGGCGCGACCCTGGTAAACGAGCCTGGCGGGACGCTCACGATCACGGGAGGAATCAGCCAGGCGAACTCCGGCGGAGGACCGCAGTTCGTGAACCAGGGAACTCTGGTGATCAACGCCCCGGGGTTACGGCCCACGGTCGGGACGGCATTCGTGAACAGTGGCACGCTGGAGCTCACGGCCGGCGTCCTGGATATCAACTCGACGTTTACCCATGCGGATGGTGCTCTGCTCCATGGGACCGCTACGCTGGACCTGGCCGGTGCGAGCGTCATTTCCTTCGACGGGGATGTGAATCCGGGGACGTCACCCGGTATTCTCGCGATCACGACACCGGTCGGCGGCCTCATTCAGACGGCGCTGAGCACGGTGAATGTGGAGCTGGAAGGCACAAGCGCCGGCACGGGCTACGACCGTCTCGATTTCAGCGCCGCCGTCACGCTCGACGGCGCCCTGGTTGTCGATACGAACGCGTTCACGCCGGCCGTGGGCGACTCCTTCGCGATCATGACGTTCGCGTCACGAACCGGGGCCTTCGCATCGGTTACGCTCCCCACCATCACCGGCGTTACACTCGACACGGTGTGGGCGGAGGCCGGCACAACGGACACACTATACCTCGTGGCGAGCGCGCCGCCGGCCGGCACCGAGGCACAGTGGCAAGGTGACGTGAACACCGATTGGGGAACCGCCGGCAACTGGGATACCGGCGTAGTTCCGGACGACACCACCAACGCCTTCGTCCCGGCTGGGACGCCCAACGCGCCGAGTGTGGCGGGCAGCCAGACGGTGGATAGCCTCGTGGTAGAAGACGGCGCCACGCTCACGATTCAGGGCGGCGCCACCCTCACCGCCTCGGGGAGCGTCAGCGCCGGCACCACCATCACCGGGGCCGGCACGCTCGTCGTGACCGGAGCCGGCAACACCGTGTCCGGTACCATTTCCAATCTGCGCACCACCGATAGCATCACGGTCGCCGGTCCTCTCACGATCACCGGCAATCTCGACGCATCGGGTGGTCCGGGTACCGCCCCGAATGTCCTCGTGCTGAACGGGTTCCCGGTGACGGTCGCCGGCGACCTGACATTTGGTCCGACGGGCTTTGGCGGCGTCCGGTTGGAGCCGGGAGACACACTGACGGTCGCAGGAAACGCCAACCTCGCGGGCGGTGGCACGGATGCGCGGCTCGCAAGCGGTGTGCTTCGCGTCGGCGGCAACATCACGACGGCGTTTGGCGGCTACGGTCCTACGGGCACGCACAAGTTGATCTTGGACGGCTCGGGACCTCAGACGCTCAGCCTGGTGAACCCGACCACGTTCACCATGCAGGAAGTCGAGATCGCCAACACGGCGAGCACCGTCACCTTCCTGACCGACGGCGAAATCGACGGCGTCTTGACCGTACAGCCCGGCGCGGTGCCGGTGG
>Ga0214471_10002720_pt1 | contig 13837 bp, 13 predicted proteins | sample RVTome_5_FD_207665 | JGI IMG/M metagenome (GOLD analysis project Ga0214471, IMG submission 207665) | Soil microbial communities from uranium-contaminated site in the Upper Colorado River Basin, Wyoming, United States - RVT142D155 | ecosystem: Environmental > Terrestrial > Soil > Contaminated >...
AGCAGGAGCTGGTAGCGCTCGCCCGGGGCGCGCCAGTGGAAGCGGGCGGGCCGACCTTCCTCGAGGTCGAAGATCTCGCGCAGGGCCGCCTCCGCGCGCGCCGCGTACTTCTCCGGGGCGTACGGGGCCATGCCCATGACCTTGTACTCGTGCTCGCCGAACTTCATCCCCATCGCCAGCGTCACGAACGAGTAGAAGGCGCCCGCCGAGCCGGGCGCGCTCGGCGTGGCCTCGTGCCGCTCGAGCGCGAGCCCCCGGCCGGTGGAGGCGGTCGCGCAGAGCCCGTCGCCCGAGTTGTCGTTGGTGAGGACCAGCGCATCGCGTCCCGCGAAGCCCGAGCCCCAGTAGGCCGCCGCCGCGTGACAGGTGTGGTGGTCGAGGCACACGATGCGGTCCGTCGCGAGGCTTAGGTGGTCGGTGACGAACCCGAGCCGCTCACGCTGGGAGATGCCGAACTTGCCACGGGAGGCGTCGATCAGGCCGAACTTGGCGCCCCACTTCCGCACCTTCTTCTCGAGGGCCCGACGCCGGGACGGCCACGAGACCCCGTAGTACTCCTTCGCGTAGGCCTCGTCGTGCAGCACCCGGTTCAGCCACTCACGCGAGGCCGCGTGGGCCCCCGCCAGCGCCACCAGGTCGATCTGGGCGGGCGTGATGGCAAGCTCGCGGAGAAGCGCGTCGATTGCGCGGCGCGGGTAGCCCGCGTCGTTCTTGAGCCGGCTGAAGCGCTCCTCGGAGGCGCAGCCGATGACCCGGCCGTCCCGCAGGATCGCCGCGGTCGCACAGTGGGTCTCGTTGATGCCGAGGACGATCATGACGCGGCCAGTATACCGCCCCGGTTCGCCGCTCTCTCTGCTCTCGGGAGTGGGGTATCGGGTGAGGGGGCTGAGGGGTCCGGAGGCGGAGGGGCAGCCGGCCGGCGCGTGGTGCGCGGGAGCCACGTGCCGCCCCGGCGGGGCCCCACGAGCTGCACGCCCGGTCGCCGGCCGTCCCGGGCTCGCCTTCCCCCTTTCACCGGGGTCTTGCGGTGATCGGAATCTTGACAGTCGTTTCGGGGGTCGTGTACCGTACCGGTGCCTGCCGAACAGTGCTCGACCGATCGACCCGGCCCAGTCCCCAGGCAGATTAGGAGCGATGAGCATCGCCGAAAGACAGACGTGCTCCGATGCGGGAAGCGACGGACGGACCACCCGACCGGGCGCCGTCGCCATGATGGGGGGCACGGCTCCCGCGCTCCGGGTGATGCTGCCATCACCGCCGTGTCGAGTCCAAACACCGTGATAACCACCTCAAGCGGCCCCGCGGCGACGACCGCGGCCGGCCAGGGAAGGAGCTCAGCGATGAGCAACCAGAGAGACGGCAAGGTCACGAACCGGCGCAAGTTCCTCGCCGGGGCCGCGCTCACCGGGGCGGCGACGCTCGCGTTTCCGCAGGTGTCACGGGCCCAGACGGTCACCCTCAAGATGCAGGGCTCCTGGGGCGCCAAGGACGTGTTCAACGAGTTCGCCGAGGACTACGTCAAGCGGGTCAACGAGATGGCCGGTGGGCGGCTGAAGATCGACTACCTGGTCGGGGGTGCCGTGATCCACCCCTTCCAGGTGTTCGACGGGGTGCACGGCGGCCAGATCGACGCCGCGCACACCGTGACCGTGTACTGGTACGGCAAGCACAAGGCCGCCTCGCTCTTCGGCACCGGCCCGGTGTTCGGCTTCAACGCCAACGAGGGTCTCGGCTGGATCCACAACGGCGGCGGCCGGGAGCTCTTCGAGGAGCTCCAGACGAAGATCATGAAGGTCAACATCAAGAGCTTCTTCGCGATGCCGATGCCGACCCAGCCCCTCGGCTGGTTCAAGAAGCCGGTCAAGAGCGCGGCCGACATGAAGGGCCTGAAGTACCGCACCGTCGGCCTGGCCGCCGACCTGATGCAGGCCATGGGGATGGCGGTGGCGCAGCTGCCGGGCGGTGAGATCGTGCCGGCCATGGAGCGCGGGGTCATCGACGCCTTCGAGTTCAACAACCCGACCTCGGACCGCCGCTTCGGCGCCCAGGACGTGGCCAAGAACTACATGATGGGCAGCTACCATCAGGCCACCGAGTACTTCGAGATCATGTTCAACCGCACCAAGTTCAACGCGCTGCCCAAGGAGCACCAGGCCCTCCTCCAGTACGCGGCCGAGGCGGTCTCCTCGGCCAACGAGTGGAAGGGCATGGACTACTACTCGAAGGATCTCCAGGAACTGATCACCAAGGACAAGGTCAACGTCATCCGCACGCCCAAGGACGTGTTCCAGGCGCAGATCAAGGCCTGGGACGGGCTGATCGAGGTCCTCGGCAAGGATCCGTTCATGAAGAAGGTGATGGACTCGCAGAAGGCGTGGGTGAAGCGCGTGGTCTTCTTCGGGATGTTCAACTCCGCCGACTACCGCACCGCCTACGAGCATCACTTCGGCAAGCTTGCGCTGTAGCCCGATGCGTCCGGGTCGGGCGGCGGCCGTTCGCGCCGCCCGACCCTTGACCCGACCCTTGAAAGGAGGAGGGGTGGAACGGCGCGAAATGCGCACTAGACCGGCATGACCCGCTTCCTCTTCTTCATCGACTCCCTCAGCACCTGGGTCGGCAAGGCGTTCGCCTGGTTGATCCTCGTGCTCACCTTCGGCGTCAGCTACGAGGTCTTCGTCCGCTACGTCCTGGGCGCGCCGACCACCTGGGCCTTCGACATGAGCTACATCACCTACGGCGCCCTGTTCCTCATGGCCGGCGCCTACGGCCTGTCACGCAACAGCCACGTGCGGGCCGACGTGGTGTACCGCTTCTGGCGGCCGCAGACACAGGCCTCGGTAGATCTCGTGCTCTACGTCCTGTTCTTCCTCCCCGCGGTGGTGGCCTTCATGTACTCGGGCTGGGGGTACGCGGCGGCGTCCATCCGGTTCCGCGAGGTGAGCATCTTCAGCCCGGCCGGGGTTCCGGTGTTCCCGCTGAAGGCTCTGATCCCGATCGCCGGCGCGCTCCTGTTCCTGCAGGGGCTCGCCGAGGTCATTCGCTGCATCCTGTGCATCCGATCCGAGAAGTGGCCGCAGCGCCTGCACGACGTCGAGGAGATCGAATCCGCCATTCTCCGCGAGCGGCAGCAGCTCGAGCGTGCGGCCCAGGCCCGCGGCGGTCGGGAGGGAACGAAGGCATGACCGACCCACAGGTGGGCATGGTCATGCTGGGTGGCTTCATCTTCATCATCATGCTCGGCTTCCCGATCGCCTTCACCCTCATGGCGATGGCGGTGAGCTTCGGATTCTACGCCTACTACGTGCCAGGCCAGGACATCCTGACCAACCGCATCTTCAGCCTGCTGGTGCAGAAGGCCTTCGAGGTCATGTCCAACGACGTGCTGACGGCCGTGCCCCTGTTCCTGTTCATGGGGTACGTGATCGAGCGCGCGAACATCCTCGACCGTCTGTTCCGGTCCCTCCAGATCGCGGCCAAGCACGTCCCGGGCTCGCTGGCGGTGGCGACGCTGCTCACCTGCGCGATGTTCGCCACCGCGACCGGGATCGTGGGCGCGGTGGTGACCCTGATGGGACTGCTGGCCTTTCCGGTGATGCTGCGGGCCGGCTACGACGTCAAGCTCTCCGCGGGCGTGGTGTGCGCGGGGGGCTGTCTCGGCATCCTGATCCCCCCCAGCATCCTGCTCATCGTCTATGCGGCCACCGCCGGAATCTCGGCGGTCAAGCTGTACGCGGCGGCCATGATCCCGGGGTTCATCCTCGCCGGCCTCTATGTCCTCTACGTGATCGGCCGGGCCATGCTGAACCCGGCCCTGTGCCCCAAGCTGCCCGAGGAGGAGACCAACGTCCCCTTTCTCGAGGTCGTCCGGACGCTGGTCACGTCGTTCTTCCCGCTCGCGGTGCTCATCGCCGCGGTCCTCGGCGCGATCCTGTTCGGCCTGGCCACGCCCTCGGAAGCCGCGGGAGCCGGCGCGCTCGCCAGCCTCATCCTGGCCGCCGCCTACGGCGCCCTCAACTTCCAGATGCTCAAGGAATCCGTGTTCCTGAGCGCCCGGGCGACCGCGATGGTCTGCTACCTCTTCATCGGCTCGTGGACCTTCGCGTCGGTGTTCGCGCTGCTGGGCGGCCAGGGGGTGGTCGAGCGCTTCTTCCTGGGCCTGAATCTGTCGTCCACGATGTTCCTGATCCTGACCCAGGTCATCATCTTCATCCTCGGATGGCCGCTCGAGTGGACCGAGATCATCATCATCTTCATCCCCATCTTCTTGCCGCTGCTCGACACCTTCCAGGTCGATCCGATCTTCTTCGGCATCCTGGTCGCGCTCAACACCCAGACCGCCTTCAACACGCCGCCGGTGGCCATGGCCGCCTTCTACCTGAAGGGGGTCGCGCCGCCCGAGGTCAAGCTGGCCGACATCTTCAGCGGGGCCCTGCCCTTCGTGTTCATGGTGTTCCTGTGCATGATCCTGGTCTACGTCTTCCCCGGGCTGGCCCTGTGGCTGCCGGACTATCTTTACACCCCGCGGTGAGCCGGCCCCGGCGCCCCGCGAGCGGCGGCCTCCGATGAGCTTGTGCGCGCGGTCCCTCACCGAGGCGGTCGAGGATATCCGGGAGGGCCGCGTCACCGCCACGGAGCTGGTGGGCGATTGCCTGAAGCGGGTCGACGAGCTCGAGGCCACCGTCCAGGCCTGGGCGTTCCTCGATCCCGACTGCGCCCTGCAGCAGGCCGCGCGCGCGGACCAGCTCCGGAAGGATGGCAGGGCGATGGGGCCGCTGCACGGCGTCCCCATCGGGATCAAGGACATCTTCGACACCCTGGACATGCCGACCGAGCTCGGCTCGCCGCTGTGGGCGGGCCGCGCGCCGCGGCGCGATGCGACGGTGGTCGCCCGCCTGCGCGAGGCGGGGGCGGTGATCATGGGCAAGACCGTCACCACCGAGTACGCGTGCTTGCAGCCGGGGAAGACGACGAATCCCCACGACGCGCAGCGGACGCCGGGAGGCTCGTCCAGCGGCTCGGCCGCGGCGGTGGCGGCGCTCATGGTGCCGGGGGCCATCGGCTCCCAGACGAACGGCTCCGTGATCCGGCCCGCCGCCTTCTGCGGGGTGGTCGGCTTCAAGCCGACCCACGGCCTCATCTCGCGCGGCGGCGCGCTCCTGCTGTCGCGGACGCTGGATCACGTCGGGGTGTTCGCGCGCACGGTCGAGGACGCGGCGCTGCTCGCGGAGACCCTGATCGGCGTGGACGAGGACGACCCCGACACCCGCCCCACCGCCCGGCCGCCGCTCGCCGCCGTGGCCGGGGCCGAGCCCCCGCTGCCGCCCCGCTTCGCGTTCGTGCGGTCGCCGGTCTGGGAGCACGCGGAGCCCGAGACTCGCGAGGCGTTCGCCGAGCTCGTCGCCGCGATGGGGGAGGCGGTGACCGAGGTCGAGCTGGGGGCGAGCTTCGCGCGGGCGGTGGAGATGCATCGCACGATCATGGAGGTCGAGATGGCTCACAACCTCCAGCGCGACTACGACAAGGGCGGGGACCGGATGAGCCCGGTGCTGCGCGAGCTCCTGGACCGGGGGCGCGGCCGAACGGCCACCGACTACCTGCGCGCGGTCGCGGGGATCCCGACGCTCAACGACGTCCTCGACCCGGTGTTCGACGAGTACGACGCGATCGTCACGCCGGCCGCCCCGGGGGAGGCGCCGCGGGGGCTCCAGTCGACCGGGCAGCCGACCTTCTGCACCGTGTGGACGTATCTCGGCACGCCGACGCTCACGCTGCCGCTGCTTCGATCGTCCGGCGGCCTGCCCCTCGGCGTCCAGCTGGTCGGGCGCCGGGGCGGCGACGCCCGCCTGCTGCGGACTGCGCGCTGGCTCGTGGGGCGTCTCACCCGCGGGACGACGCGGCCGGGCGGGAAGCGTGCGGCGACGACGAAGAGGACATCGACATGACCCTGATCACCGGTCTCGTGGGCATCACGCTCCTGGTGGTGTTCCTGGGAATCATGGCGTGGTGGATCAAGGCGCTGCCCTTCACCCTCATCGTGGTCGCGGTGGTGCTCCTGCTCCTCTACGACTTCGTGCGAACGCTGCGCTACGGCGAGGGCGGCGACCGCCCCTGAAGGGGCGCAACCGGTCTCCGGCCTCAGCGAACCGGCACCGGCGGGAGGGTCACCGCAACCTGCTCCTGATCCCGCCGCACGATCAGGGGCAGCGGGCCGTCCGGGCCGGCCGCGAGCAGGGCCTCCCGGACCGCGTCGAGGGTCACGACCGGGCGCCCGTTGACCTCGGTCAGCACGTCGCCCACCTGGAGCCCGGCCCGCTCCGCCCGGCTCCGCGGCAAGACGGCAGCGACCGACGGCACCGCGGGAGGCCGCGCGCCCCCCAGCTCGGGTTGGGCCTCCGGGTCACGGACCAGGAAGCCGTACTCGGCGGCCACGCGGTCGGCGGCCACCGCCGCGGGCATCGCGCCGACCTTGACCTGCACCGGGCGGCGGCCCTCCTCACGGCGCAGCACGGTGAGCTTCACGCTGTCGCCTACCGTGGTCGAGGCGATGGCGCGCTGCAGGCCCCGGGAGTCCACCACCGGCCGGTCGCGGAAGGCCACCACGAGGTCGCCGGTTCGCAGGCCGGCGGCCGCCGCGGGCGTCTCCTTGATCACCTCGACGATCACCGCGCCGAAGCCCTCGCGCAGCCCGAACCGCTGGGAGATCTCCTCCATCTCCTGCTCGGACAGATCGCGGATGCGCACGCCCAGCCACCCCCAGCGGGTGGCCGCCTCCGCCGCGGGCGCGAGCAGCGCGATGGCCAGGACCAGCGCCGCCACCCGGCACCTCACGGGCGCCCGCCCTCCCCGGTGAGCTGGCTCAGCAGGTCGTCCAGCGCGGCGACGAGCCGCTCGAGCCGCCGCTCGACGTCGAGCTCTTCCAGAAGCGCCTGCCGCGTGGTCGGCGCGGGGATCAGCGCCGAGGCCACCTGGTCGCAGAGCTCGGCCGGCTGGTCGAGACCCTCCATCATGGTCTGCAGATCCTCGCCCGACCGGCCCACCGCGGAGAGGATCTGCCGGCAGCGCGCCTTCACCCGGCCGGTCAGCGCCGGTACCGCCCCGCCTTCGGCGCCCGTCTCGCGGAGGGGCGTGGCCGCCACCATCCGGTAGAGCGTGTCGGTCGGCAGCTCGCGATCGATGCGCACCCGCCCGTCGCCCCGCAGGAGCAGGTTGTAGCGGCCGGACGCGAGGCGCTCCCACTGCACGATCCGCCCCACCCCGCTGACCGGATAGACGGCCGGCTTGCCGTCGTAGCTGCCCTCGTAGCCCGGCTTGAGCCCGACCACGGCCAGCCGCTTGTCGCGCGACAGGCAGTCCGTGACCATGGCCCGATAGCGTGCCTCGAAGATGTGCAGGGGCAGCATCGTGTGCGGGAAGAACGTGAGGTCCGGTAGCGGAAAGATCGGGAGCGAGATCTGGGCCGACAACCGGCCTACCCGATGCTGGGGAGCTTGAGCGCGGCCACCGCGTCCACCCGCGCGACGGCGGCGGCGGCGATCTTCCGAAAAGCCTGGGCCTGGGCCGAGTCGGGGCGCCCGACCGTGATGGGCACGCCCGAGTCGCCGCCCTCGCGCGTCTCCATCTCGAGCGGGATCTGGCCGAGCAACGGCACGCCGAACTCGTCGGCCACGCGCTGGCCCCCGCCCTCGCCGAAGATGCCGTAGCGGCGGCCGGTGTCGGGCGCGATGAAGTAGCTCATGTTCTCGACGATGCCGAGGATCGGCACGTTCAGCTTCCGGAACATGCCGAGCGCCTTGCGCACGTCGAGCAGCGCCACGTCCTGCGGTGTCGTCACCATGACCACGCCCGAGAGCGGGACGACCTGCGAGAGCGAGAGCTGCGCGTCGCCCGTGCCCGGAGGCATGTCGAAGACGAGGTAGTCGAGCGGCCCCCAGTTGACGTCGCGCAGGAACTGCTGCACCGCCGAGTGGATCATCGGACCGCGCCAGACCAGGGCCTCGCGCTCCGCCACCAGGAGGCCGATGGACATGATCTTGATCCCGTGGGCCTCGACCGGGATGATCTTGTTCTCGAACATGCCCGGCTTGCCCTTGGCGCCCATCATCAGCGGCACGTCGGGGCCGTAGACGTCCACGTCCACCAGGCCGACCTCCGCGCCCGCTTGCTTGAGCGCGAGCGCCAGATTCACCGCCACCGTGGATTTGCCCACGCCGCCCTTGCCGGAGGACACCGCGATCGTGTGCTTGACCTCGGGGATGAAGTCCGCGGCGGGCGCGCCCGGCTGGCCGTGGGCATGACCCTGAGCCGCCGGGGCCTGCGGCCGCCCCGCGCCGGCTGCGGAGCCCATCTTCACGCTGACCCGGCTCACCCCGGGGAGCTGGGACACCGCCTTCGAGGCGCTGCTGTGGAGCGCGGCCTTCGTGGCGGGCGACTGTCCGGCGAAGGCCAGCGTGAAGGAGACCTCCGCCTCGTGCACGTGGAGCTCCTTGACCAGACCGAGGCTCACGATGTCCTGGCCCTGGTCCGGATCCCGGACGGTCCGAAGCGCGGTGAGCACGGTGCTCTCGGTGGGTGTCGTCATGGGTGATAGGGCCGCAGTATAGAGGCCGAGGCGGGCGGCGTCAACGTGCAGACGCCCAGACTGGTGCCGTCCAAGCCCTTGGAGAACTTGAAAAATCCGGTCGGAACTGCTACAACCATCAGGTGCTCGGGCCCGACGACTTCCGCCGTGTGATGAGTCACTTCGCCACCGGAGTCACCATCATCACCGCGTGGGACGTCGACCACCGGCCGACCGGGCTCACCGCCAGCTCGTTCACCTCCGTGTCACTGCACCCGCCCCTGATCCTCGTCTGCGTGTCGCAAAAGGCCCAGAGCTACCCGGCGATCAAGTCGGCCGGCCGCTTCGCGGTCAATATCCTGAGCCAGGGCCAAGAAGTGGCGTCCCGGCGCTTCGCCACGTCGACCAGCTCGCCCGGTGAGGAGAAGTTCGCGGGCCTGGAGTACCGGCCCGGGCAGCTCGGCCTCCCGATCCTGCCGGACGCCCTGGCCCAGCTCGAGTGCACAGTGGTGCACGACTACCCGGGCGGCGACCACACCATCTTCGTGGCCCAGGTCGAGAGCGGGGAGTGGAGCGGTGACGCGGGCAAGGAGCCGCTCCTGTACTTCCGCGGGAAATACTCGCGGCTGCACTCTTAATCAGGAGGATCGCGTCGATGCCCGTCCCGCTGTCCCGACCGCCGGTCGACGATGAGATCAAGGCCGCCGTCTTGGCCGCCATCGACTCGCGGCAGTACATCCTCGGGCCGGAGTCCAGGGCCTTCGAGCAGGAATTCGCCCGGTACACGGGGAGCAAGCACGCGGTGCTCACGAGCAGCGCGACCGCCGCGCTCTGGATGGCCCTCAAGGCCTTCGGGGTCAAGGCCGACGACGAGGTGCTCGTGCCCTCGCACACCGCCTTCCCCACCGTGGAGGCGGTCTGCTTCGCGGGCGCGGCGCCGGTCTTCGTGGACGTGACCGACTCCTACACCGTCGATCTCGAGGACGCGGCCGCGAAGGTGTCACCCCGCACGGTGGGCTTCGTGCCGGTCCACCTCTACGGCCATCCCGCGGATCTCGACGGCGTCCGGCGGCTCTGCGCGGAGCGCAGCCTCTGGCTGCTCGAGGACTGCGCACAGGCGCACGGGGCCGCCTGGCAGGGGCGCAAGGTCGGCACGTTCGGGCGCGCGGGCGTGTTCTCGTTCTACCCGTCCAAGAACCTGACCGTGATGGGCGACGGGGGCCTCGTGATCACCGACGACGACGACGTGGCCGCGCGCTGCCGGCGCCTGCGCGACCACGGCCGGCTCAACAAGGACGTCCACGCCGAGATCGGCTTCAACCTGCGCTTCAACGACATCCAGGCCGCGATCGGCCGCGTGCTGCTGCGGCGGCTCGACGCGATGAACGATCACCGCCGCCGCCTCGCCGCCCGCTACCAGCGCGGGCTCGCGGGCCTGCCGCTGGTACCGCCGGCGGAAGCGCCCGGCGCGCACCACGTCTATCACCTCTACGTGGTGCGGACCCCCGAGCGGGACGGGCTCGCGAAGTTCCTCAAGGAGCGCAACATCGCCACCGGCATCCACTATCCGGTGCCGAGCCACCAGCAACCGGCGATGGAGCCGTTCAATCCACCCCCGTTGCCCCGGACGGAGCGCATCGTGACCGAGATCCTGACGCTGCCCATCTCGGCCGGCCACACCGAGGCCGAGGTGGACCAGGTGGTGGCGGCGGTAAGGGAGTTCTTCCGCGCCCGGTGAGCGACCGGCGCTGACCGGACCCGCGTGAGCCGCGCGTGAACATCCTCCAGCTCTACCCGAAGTCGGACTATTTCACCGGCGCGGCCATCCAGCTCCGCGATCTCGCGCTGGGGCTGGCCGGGCAGGGCCATCACGTGGTGGTCGCCACGCGCCCGAACGAGCACTGGGGCCGGGCGTGCGCGGCCGCCAACGTCGAGCACGCGGCGGTGCCGATGCGGAACGGCGTCGACCTCCGCTCCGCGTGGGCGCTGGCCCGGCTCATCCGCGAGCACGAGATCCAGATCGTGCACTGCCAGAAGGGGCGCGCGCGGACGCTGGCCCTCCTCGCCGGCCTCACGGTCCGGATCCCGGTCCTCGTCCTCAACCGCGGCGTGAGCTTCCCACTCGACCGCTGGAGCCGCCTCGGCTACACCACGCCGCGGGTGACCGCGGTCGTGGCGGTCTGCGAGTCCATCAAGCGCGGGCTCGTCGCGGCCGGAGTGCCCGCCGCGAAGATCCACGTCGTCTACTCCGGGACGGACCTCGGCCGCTTCCATCCCGGGGTGGACGGCCGCCGCGTCCGCGCCGAGCTGGGCCTGGGTCCGGAGCACGCCCTCGTCACCCAGGTGGGCATCCGCTCCTGGCGCGGCAACGACGACGTGCTCGAGGCCATGGCGCGCGTCTGCCACGCCGCCCCCCACGCGCGGCTGCTCTTCGTGGGCGCCCCGCCCCCGCGGGTGTTCGCCCTGCGCGACCGCGCCTTCCGGCGCGGCATCGGCGAGTCCGTGCACGTCCTCGGCCACCGCGAGGACATCCCGGAGATCCTCGCCGCGAGCGACCTCGTGGTGGACGCCTCCTACGCCGGCCTCGGCCTCACCGGCTCGCTCCGCGAGGCCCTGGCGGTGGAGACCCCGGTGATCGGCACCAACCTCGAGGGGCATCCCGAGCTCATCCTCGAGGGCGAGACGGGGCTGCTGGTCCCGCCCCGCAATCCGGATGCGCTGGCCCAGGCCATCCTCCGGATGCTGGAGAACCCGACGCGGGCCAAGGCCATGGCCCGGGCGGGCCGCAAGCGGGTCGAGGCCCACTTCTCCATGGCCCAGAAGGTCCAGCGGACCGAGGCGCTCTACGAGCGGCTCTGGGCCGCGAGCGGGCGGCCGTGAAGGCGCGCTACCGGCTGCTCGCCCGGCTCCTGCCGTACCTGCGCCCCTACTGGCCGGTGCTCGCGCTGGGCGGGCTGCTCGCCCTGGTCGTCTCGGGCGCGGAGGCCTTCGTCGCCTGGCTGGTCAAGCCCGCCATGGACGACATCTTCCTCAAGCGCGACGTGGCCATGCTGAAGGTGATCCCCCTGGCATTGCTGGGCGCCTACGTGGCCAAGGGATTCGGCCGCTTCGGCCAGTCCTACCTGATGGCGTCGGTGGGCGAGCGCGTCATCGCCCGCATCCGCGGCGAGCTCTACGCCCACATCCAGTCCATGCCCCTGGCCTTCTTCGCCTCGCTGCATTCGGCGGAGCTCATGACCCGGGTGGTCACCGACGTCAACCGCCTCGCCCGGCTCTCCTCCACCGTGCTGGTGATGGCGGTGCGCCACGTCGGCACCATCGCGGCGCTGCTCATCGTGATGTTCCTGCGCGAGTGGCTGCTCACCCTGATCGCGATCGCGGTCTTTCCCCTCGTGGGCGTGACCATCCGGGCGATCGGCCGCAAGCTCTACAAGATCAACAAGCGGACCCAGCAGAAGATCGCGGAGCTGAACGTCGTGCTCCAGGAGTCGTTCACCGGCACCAAGATCGTGAAGGCCTTCGGGCGCGAGCGGCTCGAGCAGGAGCGGTTCGACCACGTCAACGACCGCCTGCTCTCCCTCGCGCTCCAGGATCGGCGCGTGGACGAGATGGCGGAGCCGGTGATGGAGATCCTCGGGGCCCTCGCCATCATGGGCGCCCTCTGGTACGGCGGCTACCGGGTGATCGCGGGCGCGCTCACCCCCGGCGAGTTCTTCTCCTTCACCGCCGCGGTGATCCTCCTCTACGGCCCCGTTCGCCAGCTCTCCCGGATGGTCAACACCGTCCAGCAGTCGATGGCCTCGGTGGAGCGGGTATTCGAGATCCTGGATACCCCGCCCGCCATCGTGGACGCGCCCGACGCCCGCGCGCTCCCCGGCTTTACCGAGTCCATCGTGTTCGAGGCCGCCGGCTTCCGCTATCCGGAGGCGGAGGAGTGGGCGCTGCGGGACATCTCGTTGACGGTGCGGAAGGGCGAGCTGGTGGCCTTCGTCGGCATGTCGGGCGCGGGCAAGACCACCCTGATGGAGCTGCTGCCGCGCTTCCACGACGTCACCGCGGGGCGCATCACACTGGATCGGCTCGACCTTCGCGGGGTCACGGTGGCCTCGCTGCGCTCGCTGATCGGCATCGTGACCCAGGAGACCTTCCTGTTCCACGACTCGATCGAGTACAACATCGGCTACGGCAAGCCGGGGGCCACGCGCGCCGAGATCGAGCACGCGGCCCGGCTCGCCCAGGCCCACGACTTCATCGCGGCCCTCCCCGAGGGCTACGCGACCTCGGTGGGCGAGCGCGGCGTGAAGCTCTCCGGGGGCCAGGCCCAGCGCTTGGCAATCGCCCGTGCTTTTCTGAAGGACCCGCCGATCCTGATCCTGGACGAGGCCACCTCGGACCTGGACGCGGAGAGCGAGTTCCTCGTGCAGCAGGCGCTGTCGGAGCTGATGCGCGGCCGCACCGTGCTCGTCATCGCCCACCGACTCGCCACCGTCAAGCACGCGGATCGGGTGGTGGTGGTGCACGGCGGCCGCATCGCCGAGATGGGCACCCACGAGGAGCTGATGAGCCGCGGCGACGGCATCTACCGCCGCCTCGCCACCCTGCAGTCGCTCGACGCCCTCCCGACCCCCTGACCGGAACCCTCTCCCCCTCTCCCCTCAGGGGAGAGGGCGGGGTGAGGGGTGGTCCCGGTTGAGCCGTACCGCCGCGCGCCCCCCCGCGGCGAGCATGGCCGGGTAGACGACCCAGCGGCGGAAGGGCTCGATGAGCTGCATGTAGGCCCGCCCGAGACGGCCCTTCGGGCGCACGTAGACCGCGAGCCGTGGCCGGCGGTCGGCCACCGAGACGTGCAGGAACGCGGTGACCGTGCGGTTGGCGATGCGGAAGAGCTGCTCGTCTGGCTCCTGATACGCGGCCACGAACCCGGCGCTGCCGGGATCGAGCCGCAGCACGCGCCCGAGGGCCGCCCGCACCCCGAAGAGCGCGCGGCTCGCGAGCGACCGGGGCTCTCCGCGAAAGGCTTCGAGCCACGCGGCCAGCGTCACGCCGGGGGCCAGCGGCGTCGCGACCTCCCAGACGTCGTGCAGCGCAAGCCGCTCGGCGGCGGCCAGCGCGTGCACGCGCCACGGGCGGCGGAGGTGATCCGCGGGGTCGATCCGCCCGCCACCCGGCATGCTAGCCTGGATTATTCACGAACGCGTGCGCCGCGTCCGATGCGCCCCCTCACCCTGTCCCTCTCCCCCTCCGGGGGCGAGGGGATCGAGCCGACTCCCTCTCCCTCGG
>Ga0214471_10002721_pt1 | contig 13830 bp, 10 predicted proteins | sample RVTome_5_FD_207665 | JGI IMG/M metagenome (GOLD analysis project Ga0214471, IMG submission 207665) | Soil microbial communities from uranium-contaminated site in the Upper Colorado River Basin, Wyoming, United States - RVT142D155 | ecosystem: Environmental > Terrestrial > Soil > Contaminated >...
TCGTATTCGGCAACGGGGACGCCGGCGGGATTACCACGCCGCTCGAGCCGATGGCCGCGCCGTTCTCGGCGGCCGTGCCGCCGTTCACCGTAAGGTTGCCATCCACCAGGAGCGTCAGGTCCGTGCCGGTGGTGCTGGCGCCCGGCGCCCCGATGCGTACGCCTGGGCCCCCCGGTGCACCGCCCAGAAGTGCGCCCTGCGACGCCAGCGTCACGTTGCCGGTGACGTCGATCAGCTGGTGGCCGGCCTGGATCGTGGCCACCGTATCGACGCCGCCGAAGCCGTTGGCCATATTGATATGGCGCGCGAGCACAGTCTGCTGCCCGATGGCGCTGGCGACGATGGCGGCGTTGTTCGTTACACCGCCGTTGCCGCCGAGTAGGTTGATATCGCCGCCGCTGACGTCCACCCGCTGATCGGACTGCGAGCTGATCACCGCCCCCGCGCCGATGCCGCTCGACCCGCCCTGCAGGGCGATGCCGGCCGCGGTGACACTTTGCAGCCCGCCCGGGCCGATCTTGAAAATCCCCGAGTTTCTCTGGGTGGGCGAGATCGCGCCCCCGAGCACGTTGAGTTGTCCACTCGCCGCGATCGTCTGGTTGCCGCCTGGGGTGATGTTCACAATCTGCGCCGTGCCGAAGGCGCCGGGCACCTGCAGGCTCATATCCCCTGCCGTCGTGCTCACAGTCTGGTCGCCGCCGGTGTTCTGGATGAGCGCGCGCCGGCCGTTCTGCGCGGCCAGGCTCACCGATTGCGCCATGATCGTCTGCCCGCCCACCGACGAGACCACCGCATCCTGCGTGCTCGCGTCCAGGGTCAGCGCCCCGCCGGCGGTAAGGCTCATCGTGCCGCCGGAGCTCACGTTGCCGACGTTGAGCGCGCTGGAGTTATTGAAGGTGAGAGTGCCGCCCACCGTCGAAGCGCCGAGCGACCCCACCTGGTTGGAGCCCGACAGCGTCGCATTGCCGGTGGACTTGAGCGCAAGCGTGCCCGCTCGGATGAAGCTGCCGGAGGCCTCGCTGATCGAGGCGGCGTCGAGCGTAACGCTGCCTAGCGTGCGAATGGAGCTCGACTGGGTCACGCCGTTCAATTCGATCGCGCCGTCGGCGCGGATTTCGATGTTGCCGCCGGCAAGCGCCGTGCCGTTGCCGATGCGCGCCCCCGAGGCCAGGCCCTGGTTGAGGACGACTCTGCCCGCCTCGATGTAGATGTCATTGGTGACCGCCGCCCCGCCGCTCGAGCCGACGATCGCGCCGTTGTTGAGCGCGCTGCCGCCCGTAAGAAGCAAGTCGCCGTCGACGAAGAGCTTCAGGTCGGTGGCAGCACCGGAAAGCCCGCCGATGCGCACGCCACCGATGGTCCCGCCGGTGGCGTTGCCGGTCAGCACCACGTTGCCGCTCGCATGGATCTCCTGGTGGCCGGCGCGCAGGCCCGCGAAGCTGTCGGTGCCGCCGAGCCCGTTCGTCATGCTGATGTTGCTGACGTGGATCGTCTGCAAGCCGCCAGGGCTGCCCTGGAGCAGCGCGTCGCCCGCGACGCCCGCCGTGATGACGATGTCGCCGCCCACATTGACCGTCTGATTGGCCACGTCGGAGCGAATCATGGCCAGGTTGCCCGTGCCGACCGAGCCGCCGGTGATCTCGATGCGGCCGGTGTCGATCACCTGGTTGCCGGGGCCTTGCGAAGCGATCCGCGCGGAGGTGCCGTTGCCGCTGCCGCCGCGCACCTGGATCTCGCCGGCAGTGACGCGCTGCTCGCCGCTTCCGTTGTGGAAGAAGCCGACGGCTCCCGAGAGGATGCCGCCCCGCACGAGCAGCGTGCCCGGCGTGCTGATCGTTTGCGTTCCGGGCCCGGCCAATGTCGTAACCCCCGAGCCGCCGCCGACCGTGATCGAGGCGGCGCTGATGTCCTGGCTCGCGCTCTGAATGGAGGTCGGGAAGCAGCAGACCGTGCTGCCGACGTTGAGCGCGCCGGCTGCCGAAATGTCGATGTTGCCCCCCGCCGCCTGGACAGTGCCGGATATCTGCACCATGCCGCCGCCGTCCAGGACGATCTCGCCATTGCGCTCCACGAGCGCGTTGGCGCGGATGACGCCGGAAGTGTTGATGACCGTGTCGAGGAGCGAGTTCGCGCTGCTCGCCTTGAGCATCACCGTGCCGCCATCGGCCTGGATCGTGCCCGTGTTGATTACGGAAGCGGCGAAAGCGGCCTCGTCGACGCTGATGCTGAGAAGGCCGTCGCCCACCATGTCGAGCGTCACGCGGTCACCGGCGCCGAGCGCCACCTTGCCCGAGTTGGCGATGATGATGCCGTCGTTCCGCACCTGCGGCCCGATGAGCGCGGTGAAACCGCCGGAGGTGACGATGCTGCCGGGGACCCCGTTCATCCCTGCCTGGTTGACTACGCTGCCGGTATTGCACGGATTGGAGCCATCGCACGGGTTGTAGAACTGATAGATGCCGTTGAGGAAATTCTGGTCGGTAATCGAAAGGGTGGAAGCGACGAGCGCGCCGGCCGAGACCGAGGCGCCGGGCGCGAACAGCACGCCGGCGTTGTTGACGAGGAAGACCTGGCCGTTGGCGGTGAGGCGGCCGAAGATTTCGGAGGGACTGTTGCCGACTACGCGGTTGAGCAGCGCCGCGGAGGCATTCGGCTGAGTGACGTTGACGTGCTCTGAGGCGCCGATGGAGAAGCCCTGCCAGTTGACGATGCCCTTCTGCAATGTCCCCTGGTGGATCTGCATCGACTGCTCGGTCGGACGGGTAACGGTGACGCCGGGGGTGACGACTTGCTCGCCAGTGGGGAGCGCGTAGCTTTCGCTCCAAGGCAGGAATGCTGCGGTGATGGCGAGAGCAACGCGCTTGCCGCGCGGCGCGGCGCGACGACCAGTTCGCTTATCCATCTTGTACCCCCTTGCTGCCGATTTGCTGCTTGAAGCCGGCCTCTCCCCAGAGGCAAGCACGATAATTCTAGCGTCGCGGCCCCCGTGCTGACCATCGTAGGGGACCGGCACGGCCGGCACCATCCCATGATCCCGGGACTTAGCCGGCCGCCCGCTCGCCGAGCACCCGCAGCTCGATCGCCCGCATCACCGCTGCTGCGGCGCAGTGCACCTGGAGTTTCCGGTAGGCGTTCTTGATGTGGCTCGCCACCGTGTGGGCCGAGATGCCCAGCCGCTCGCCGATCTGCGCATAGGTACAGCCGCTCGCCAGGAGGCGCACTACGTCAGCTTCGCGCAAGGTGAGCATGTCGGCGCCTAGTTGCCGATGTGCACTTTGTAGCGCGCGCCGTTCGAGAAGCTGCAGGTGCCCGCGCCCTGCAGCGGCGTGTGCATCTGGTATTCGCAGCTCATGAACGAACCGCTCGGGCCCCAGGCGCTGGCGATCCCCTTGCGGTCGTCGCCCGAGACGCGGGTCGCTTCGCCGGTGAGAACCTCGCCCGCATACTGGATCTGGAAGCGGCCCTTGCCGGTCATCATGTTGGTCACGGTGCCGGACACCATGCCGGTCTGCGTGGCGACGTCGTTTTCCGGGTAGAGGCGCGCGTGCAGCACCTTGGGCATCGCCGGCTGCGACGGCTGCGCTGCCGGATGCGCCGGCCCTCCGGGATACGGCGCCGGATGGGTCGGGATGTAGATGGCGTAGTTGCCGTCCGAGCCGACCGGGACCACATAGCAGCCCGCCAGCGAGAACGCCTGCAGGCCGATCGCCACTGCGAGTTTCGTGAGTTTCATGCTGCGCTCCTTTGGTGAGGTCCAGAGCCCCCTGCCCTGGTGACCCCAGCATCGGGGAGGAGCGCAGCCCGATCGGTTACCGATCGGTTACGGTTGCCTTAAATTCGGCAAGTGGATCAATTTCAAGGCATTTGTCCTGCAGGGCGCGCGCCCTGTCTTCGTCGCCGCGCTCCTGCCAGTGGCGGCAGACTCGCGCCAGCACGCGGGTGAAGCGGCTCCGCAGCCGCTCGCGAGCCTGGATCATCCACGCCGCGTCGGCGTCGTCGGCCATGAAGCTGCCGCGGTACACGGCGAGCAGCCTTTCGACCATCTTCTCGACATGCTCGCCGTCGGCCGATTCCAGGTCGGAGGCGAGCTGCTCGAAGGCCCAGGTGTCGAGCCAGAAGTAGCGCCGGTCGAGCGACAGCCGCCCCTCGTGCAGCGTGACCGCGCGGTCTTCGCCGAGGAGCTTGCGCAGCCGGTGCAGCGTGCTGGTGAACGAGCGGTGCGCGGAGTCGCCGTCGATGCGCGGCCAGAGCGCATCGGTGATCTTGCTTTCGCTCACCTGCTCGCCGCCGTAGGCGACCAGCAGCTTGAGGAGCTCGAGCGGCCGCTTCTTCGCCTTGCCCGCTGTTTTTCCTGCAGCGGCGCCGAGCGGCTCGTCGTGGCGCAGCAGGCGAAAGCCGCCGAAGGTCTGCACGCGGTAGGTCCACGGCCAGCCCTCGACGCCGAGCGGCGGCTGCTCGGGCACCAGCGCGCGGCGCTTGATGAGGCTCCTCGCGTAGTCGGGCTCGATCCCGGCCTCGAGCGCCTGCGCGAGCACCCGCGCCACCGCGGCGGGCCGCCACCACAGGAAATGCGAGTAGCCGTACTCGCGGCCGAGCTGCAGGCCGCGGCGCAGCGCGGCGAGCCCGGTGCGCTGGCGGCCATGCGCGAGCGCGATCTGCGCGAAGCCGATGAGGCAGGTGAACTCGAGGTGGCGGTTGTCGATGCCCTCCACGAGGCCGCGCAGCGTCTGCAGGTGGGCGACGCATTTGCGCTCGTCGCCGCACTCCGCGAGGATCTCGGCGAGGGCGGTGCGGCACAGCACCTCGAACAGCGGGCAGCCGACCTCGATCGCCATCCTGAGCGCGGCCTTCTCTTTCTGCAACGCGCTCATCAGGTCCTTGCGCAGCATCGCTTCCCAGGCCTGGGAGTGGTGATACATGCACAGGTTCAGGCGGCCGGCGCCGGCACTGCGCGCCTCGAGCTCGCGGGCGAGCACCTGCGCGGCGCCGAGATTGCCCGAGCCGAGCGCGCCGCCGTAGCCGTGGACGAGGAGCTGGAAGGTCCAGGTATGCACGCCGGTGGCCTGCGCGATCTCGAGGCCTTCGCGCATCGCCTTCTCGCACGCCGGGCCGTCGGCGACGAGCATGGCGTACATCGTCTCGATGTTCTTCAGGGTGATCAGCGAGAACGGCGTGACGCCCGGGGCGCCGCCAGCCTGGCGCATCGCGGCGATCAGCTCGGCCGCGCGCGAGAACAGGCCCGTCCACATCATCGTGAGCGCGGCGAGCACGCCGACGAACATCTTCAGGTTGACGTCGGACTGGACCGCGGAGGCGTGGAGCGCGCGCTCGATCCACTGCTTGATGTCGCGCCGCTGCGGCTGGCGCAGCGTGAGCGAGATGAACATGCTGGACGCGACGCGCGCCTCGAGCTCGGGGGAGGGCAGCCGCGCGCCGCTCTTCTCGGCCTCGTCGAGCACCGCGATCCAGCGGTCGAGCAGCGAGCAGTCGTCGAGCTCGTACAGGATGGCGAACATCGCGCCGGAGGCGGAGAGCACCATGCCGACGCCGTCGGCGCCCGCGCGGAACAGCTCGAACGCCTTCTCGTAGAGGATGCGGCCTTCACGCGGCGTCAGCTGCGCCTGGCTCGCCGCCGCCCAGTAGATGGTCCAGGGGCGCTTCGCCTGCACCTCGGCGGGCAGCTCCTCGACCCAGCGCGCGACGGTCTCGCCGCGCCCCTGGCCGACGAGCGCGGCGGCGTGCGCCTCGATGAGGCGCGCCATCTCGCTCCAGTCGTGGCATTCGCGGTAGATCGCCACCGCGTCCTCCACCCGGCCCGCCTGCTCCATTTGCCGCGCCGAGGCGCCTTGCAGCTCGCGCCGGCGATCCTTCGACAGACTTTCCGCGGTGCGCGCCTGCAGGAAATCACGCAGCATCGGGTGGTACTGGTACACCGGCTCGGGCAGCGTATCGCGCACGCTGACGAAGTAGTTGTTGCGGTTGAGGCCCGCGAGGAGCTCGCCCGTGCCTTCGTCGCCGGAGAGCTCGCGCGCCATGGCGGTCGTCATTTCCGGCAGGTAGGCGGTGTGCATCAGGAACTGCTGCGTGCGCGCATCGGACTTCTGGAAGATCTCGCCGGCGAGGTAGTCGAACACCAGCTGGCGGCTCGATGACCCCGGCGGGTCGGAGATCTTCCCCTGCTCCAGCATCAGCACGAGGCCGGCGGCCCAGCCCTGCGTGCGCGCATAAAGTGCATCGACGGCGTGGGCGGTGAACCCCGGCCTGCGTTTGGCGGCGATCGCCCCGGCCTCTTCGCGCGTGAGGCGCAGCTCCTCCCAGCCGATCACCGCGAGCGCCTGGTTCGCGCGCAGGCGCGTAAGGGCCGCGGGCGGATCGCCGCGGCTCACGATGAGGACGCGCCCGCCCGGCGGCAGCGTCTCCAGGGCGACGCGCATCACCTCGTGCAGCTGGGACGAAGCGGGCACGGCCTGGTAGCCGTCGAACACCAGCGCGAACGGCGCCTTGAGCTGCGCGAACAGGCGCTCGAAATAGCGCCGCGTGAACACAGCGAGCCCGGATTGGTATTCCGGCGTGAGCAAGGGAAGCCGCTCGCCCTCGCCGTCCTGGGGCGCGGCGGCCAGGCTCAGGTAATAGAAGAACGTGGCGACGTCGGCGTCGCCCTCGTCGAGCTGGTACCAAAGGGAAGGAATGCCGGCATGGTCGACCCAGCTGGCGGAGAGCGTGGTCTTGCCGCAGCCCGGCGGCCCGGTCACCCATGCCACGGGAACCTCGGTGTCGAGCAGCCCGAACAGCCGCTTGCGCGGCAGGACGCCGGCGACGCTCGGCCGCGTCGTCTTCCCCAGCGACACCGTCTTCGCCTTCATTTCATTCGCCCCTCACCGCCCCCTCGCGTCTCGGGTCGGCGCCTCCGCGCCAGCCGCCGGGCATTCGCTCGATGCCGTGCAGGCCGCTCGTCAGGGGGATTCTATCTACTTGATGGCCTTTATCCGTAAGGGGAGCAGAAAGCTGTTCATACCGGCTGCCCTGCTCGATAAGGGTCGGGCCGTTGCGCGAGCCGAAGTTGGGCAGATCGATCGCGGCCTGGATGCCGAGGCCCCAGTCGAGAGTGCCGACCAGCGCCTTGGCGACGTAGTTGATGATCATCGACCCGCCGGGGGAGCCCACCGCCAATTGAACTTGATTCTTGCTATCGAAAACGACGGTAGGGGCCATGCTGCTGCGCGGCCGCTTGCGCGGCGCCACGGAATTGGCCCCGCCGGGCGCGAAGTCGAAGTCGGTGAGCTGGTTGTTGAGCAGGAACCCGCGCACCATGATGCGGCTGCCGAATGCGCTCTCGATCGTCGTCGTCATGGCCACGATGTCGCCGCGCGCGTCGACGATGGAGAAATGGCTCGTCCCGGCTTCCGCGTCACCGGGCGGTGCGAGCGGCATTGCGCGCTCGCCGATCAGTCCGGCTCGCTTATCCAGATAAGCGGGCGAAACCAGGCTCTTCACGGGAACGGCCACGAAATCCGCATCGCCCAGATAGCGCGCGCGGTCGGCGTAGGCGAGCTTGCCGGCCTCGGCGAAGAAGTGCAGCGCTGCCGCGGATCCGGGAGGTGCGCGGGCAAAGGCCGTGCGCTCGAGAAGCCCGAGGATCTGCAGCACGGCGACGCCGCCCGAGCTCGGCGGGCCCATGGAGCAGATGCGCCACCGGCGGTACGGACCGCAGACCGGCTCGCGCTCCAGCGCGCGGTAGCTCCTCAGGTCCTCTTCGCTCAGGTCGCCGGGCCTGGCGTGCGTGCGCACCGCCAGCACCATGTCCTTCGCGATGTCGCCTTCGTAGAACATGCGCGCACCGCCGCGCGCGATGACGCGCAGCGTTTCGGCGTACTCGCGATTGACGATTCGCGGACCGGAAAAAACATCACTGCGCAGAAACCGTTCACGCGCGAGAGCCTCACGCAGCTTCGGCGAAGCTTCGAAGCCCTGCTCGGCGATGCGGATCGCGGCTTCGAACAGCTCGTGCCAGGGCAGGCGGCCGTGACGCTGGTGGGCGAGCTCGAGCATGCGCAGCACTCCGGGCACGCCGACCGAGAGCCCGCCCACGGCGGCATCCAGGAACGTCATGGGCTTTTCATCTTTGATGAATCGATCCGGAAGTGCCGTTGCCGGAGCAACCTCGCGGCCGTCGTAAGTGCGCAGCTTCCTCTCGCCTGCCGACCAGTGCAGCATGAACGCGCCGCCGCCGATGCCCGAGGACTCGGGCTCCACCAGGCCGAGCACCATCTGCACCGCGATCGAGGCATCGACCGCCGAGCCGCCGCGCTTCAGCACCTCCGCGCCCGCCTCGGCCGCAAGCGGATGCGCGGCGGCGACCATGGTGCGCTTCGCGCTCTGCGCCCCGCAGACGGCGCAGAAAACAAAAAGGGCGGCCGCGGCCGCCCTTCCCAGAATCCTCGCGCCGCGCCTACTGGACCTTGTAGTCAACCAGTTCCTCTCCCGAATGCTCCCCGGGGCCGCCGCGCCGCCCGATCGGCCTGTTCTCGAGCGTGATTTTCGCCCAGCGCTTGATCTCCGGAACGTACCAGATGACGTTGCGCGAGGTGCCGGAGGCGAAGGTGTTGTCGATGCGCTGATAGTGTCCCTCGGAGATGACCTTCAAGGCGCGAAACCTTCCTGCCGGCACCACCACCTCTTCCCAGCCGACGACCTTCACCTGACGCTCGTTCCTGGAATTCGCGGCCTTCTTCGGCATGATGACTTCGAAAGCGGCGGAGTACGTCGCGCCGACCTGGAGCGGAAACCTGAACCAGCCGGTGTGGGGATTAAAGACCCTGCCGGGTACCGTTACTGCGTTCCAGTCCGAGGTAAAGGTGGTATCGACCTCCCCCTCTTTCCCTTTGCTGGTGCTGACCACCTGGATCACGCCGCGCTCGGCGAACACGACCTGCATCTCGTACCGGCCGCGCGGCTTGCCGGCGTCGTAGTCCATGCGCTGGTAGGTCCAGCGGTCGCCGACCTTGACCTCTGGCCGCGGCACCTGCGCAGCGCCGGCCAGAGGGATTACCAGCAACAGGGCCGCAAGCACCCTCACGCTGCTACACCATTAGAGGAACGAGGAGCAGCGCGACGATGTTGATGATCTTGATGAGCGGGTTCACCGCGGGGCCGGCGGTGTCCTTGTAGGGATCGCCGACGGTGTCGCCGGTGACCGCCGCCTTGTGGGCGTCGGACCCCTTGCCGCCGTGGTGGCCGTCTTCGATGTACTTCTTCGCGTTGTCCCACGCGCCGCCGCCGGTGCACATGGAGATCGCGACGAACAGACCCGTGACGATGGTGCCCATCAGCACGCCGCCGAGCGCCTGCGGCCCGAGAAGGAGGCCGACGAGGATCGGCACCAGCACCGGCAGGAGCGAGGGGATCATCATCTCGCGGATGGCGGCGCGGGTGAGCATGTCGACCGCGACGCCGTACTGGGGCTTCGCCGTGCCCTGCATGATTCCCGGGATCTCCTTGAACTGGCGCCGCACTTCGAGCACCACCGAGCCTGCCGCGCGCCCCACCGCTTCCATCGCCATGGCGCCGAAGAGATACGGGACCATGCCGCCGATGAACAGGCCGATGATCACCATGTGGTTCGACAGGTCGAAACTGAAGGCCTTGCCGCTCGCCTCCAGGGCGTGCGTGTAATCGGCGAACAGGACCAGCGCGGCGAGCCCCGCCGAGCCGATGGCGTAGCCCTTGGTGACCGCCTTGGTGGTGTTGCCGACGGCGTCGAGGGGATCGGTGATCTTGCGCACCGAGTCGGGCAGGTCGGCCATCTCGGCGATGCCGCCGGCGTTGTCGGTAATCGGGCCGTAGGCGTCGAGCGCGACGATGATGCCCGCCATCGACAGCATCGAGGTCGCGGCGATGGCGATGCCGTACAGGCCGGCGAGCGTATACGACACCAGGATCGCGACGCACACGGCGATGACCGGCCAGGCGGTGGACTTCATCGAAACGCCGAGGCCGGCGATGATGTTCGTGGCATGCCCGGTGACGCTCGCCTCGGCGACATGGCGCACCGGCTTGAACTGGGTGCCGGTGTAGTACTCGGTGATCCACACCAGGAAGCCGGTGAGCGCGAGGCCGACGACCGCCGTGCCCCACAGGTGCCACACCGTGATCAGGCGCTTCGCACCGCCGATTTCGAACGGCACGTCGCGCAGCACGTCGCCCATCACGTAAAGCGTGATCGGCCAGAACGCGATGAGGGCAAGCCCGCCGGCCACCCAAAGGCCGCGGTAGAGCGCGGGCATGACGTTTACTTCGCCCGGCTTCGCGCGCACGAACCAGGTGCCGGCGATCGAGGCGATGATGGCGAAGCCGCCGAGCGCGAGCGGGTAGACCAGCGCCGCCGGGCTCGTGGTCTGCACCATCAGCGCGCCGAGCAGCATCGTGGCGATGATCGTCACGGCGTACGTCTCGAAGAGGTCGGCCGCCATGCCGGCGCAGTCGCCGACGTTGTCGCCCACGTTGTCGGCGATTACCGCCGGGTTGCGCGGGTCATCCTCGGGGATTCCCGCTTCCACCTTGCCGACGAGGTCGGCGCCGACGTCGGCGCCCTTGGTGAAGATGCCGCCGCCGAGCCGCGCGAAAATCGAGATCAGCGAGCCGCCGAACGCCAGCCCGACGAGCGGCTGGATGACGTGCGCCAGGTTCGACTTGTCGAGCGCGTTGGCGTAGAGCAGCGCGTAGTAGCCGGCGACGCCCAGAAGGCCGAGCCCGACGACGAGCATGCCGGTAATCGCGCCGCCCCGGAAGGCGACCTGCAGCGCCTCGTTCAGGCCGACGCGCGCAGCCTCGGCCGTGCGAACGTTCGCACGGACCGAAATATTCATGCCGATGATGCCCGAGGCGCCGGAGAGCACCGCGCCGAGGAGGAAGCCCCACGCCGTCGCCCAGCCGAGCTGCGGCACGAAGCCGATGACCAGGAACAGCACCACGCCGACCATGGCGATGGTCTTGTACTGGCGCCACAGGTAGGCGATCGCGCCCTCGCGCACCGCGGCCGCGATCTCGCGCATGCGCTCGTTGCCGTCGGGCAGGCTCAGGATGCGCGTGCTCTGCCAGATGCCGTAGACGATCGCGAGTACCGCGCAGACGAGCGCGAAGATGAGGCCTGCGGCCATGTGCTTCTCCCCCTGAAGTTGCACTTCCCCTACGAAGGGGGCAGATTTTATCAGGTCAGCGCAGCGAGAGCGCGCTTCGTGACCTCGTCGACGCTGCCGCGGCCGGAGATTTTTCGGTACTTGTCCGCCGCGAGACGCTTGTAGTAGTCGACGAGCGGCCGCGTCTGCGCGCGGTACACCTCGAGGCGCTTCCTGACCGTCTCCTCCAGGTCGTCCTCGCGCTGCACGAGCGGCTCACCGGTGGCGTCGTCCTTGCCTTCGGTCTTCGGAGGATTGAACTTCAAGTGGTATACGCGCCCGGAGCCCGGATGCACGCGCCGGCCGCTCATGCGCGTAATGATCTCTTCGTCCGGGACGTCGATCTCGAGCACGTAGTCGATCGCGATGCCGGCCTGCTCTATGGCGTCGGCCTGCGGGATGGTGCGCGGGAAGCCGTCGAAGAGATAGCCGGCCTTGCAATCGGGCTTCTTCAGGCGCTCCTTCACCAGATCCATGATGATGTCGTCGCAGACCAGCTGGCCGGCGTCCAGCACCTTCTTGAGCTCTGTTCCGAGCGGCGTCCCCGCCTTGATCGCCGCCCGCAGCATGTCTCCGGTGGAGATCTGCGGAATGCCGAACTTCTGGCGGATGATGTTCGCCTGCGTGCCCTTCCCCGCTCCCGGCGGCCCGAGAAGAATCAATCTCATGAAATCATTTTACGCACCGCCTCGAGATCCTGAGGCGTGTCGACCCCGGGCGGGATCTCGGCCTCGCTCACCGCGACCGCGATGCGGTGGCCGTGCCAGAGCACGCGCAGCTGCTCGAGCGCCTCGGCTTGTTCCAAGGGACTCGCCTTCAAGCGGGAGTATCTTTTCAGGAAAGCAACCCGGTACCCATAGATGCCGGCATGGCGGTACCAGACCGCCCCGGCCTCGCGCGGGTAAGGGATCTGCGCTCTCGAGAAATAGAGCGCGTAGCCCTTGGCATCGAGCACCACCTTGACCACGTTGGGGCTGGCAAGCGCCTCGGCGTCGTGGATCGCGTGGCACGCGGTGGAGACGCTCGCCGCGGGCTTTCTTTCGAGGATGCGGGCGACCTGCGCGATCAGCTTCGGCGCAATCAGCGGCTCGTCGCCCTGGACATTCACCACGATCTGCTTTTCACCCAGTTTCAGCTTGGTTGCCGCTTCGGCTAGACGATCGGTGCCCGAGGCATGGTCGGCGCGCGTCATCACCGCGGCATAACCCCGCGCGCGCACCGCCTGCGCGATGCGCTCGTCGTCGGTCGCCACGTGCACCCCCGCCGCGCCGCTTTGGGCCGCGCGCTCGCACACTCGCACCACCATGGGCTTGCCGCCGAGGTCGGCCAGGGGCTTGCCGGGGAAACGCGTCGACGCGTACCTCGCCGGAATGATGACGTGGAACTTCAAGCCACTTCTTCTTCCGGCGGCAGCTTCCTCGCTTCTTCTTCGAGCATCACCGGGATCCCGTCCTTCACCGGGTAGCCGAGACGATCGGCCTTGCACACCAGCTCGGCCGCGGGCTTGCGGTAGACGAGCTTGCCCTTGCACAAGGGGCAGACCAGGATTTCAAGCAGCCTTGGATCGACGGCACTCATCGAGTTTTCCCAGCAGCCAGGCGCCGAACGCGGGATCGAGCTTGGCGCTCACGGGCAGCACCCACCAGTCGGGCCGCGCGGCGCTGCGCAATTTTACCGCGTCCTTCTCGGTGAGCATCACCGGCAGGCCGTCGCCGAACTCCAGCTCGCGCGGGCTGAAGGCGTGGTGATCGGGGAACGGATGCGGCATGACCTTGATGCCCGCGCGTCCGAGATGCAGGAAGAAGCGGTTCGGGTCCCCGATGCCGGCCGCCGCGTGCACCTTCTGGCCGGCGAACGCCTTGAGGGGCTTGCGCTCCCGGGCGTCCGTCATCCGATGCACCTCCTCGCCTTCCAATTTCATTGCATACCCGGTAACGGCCGAGGCGTGGGAAACCACGGCATCGACCGTCTTCAACCGCAAGCGCGGCTCGCGCAGCGGACCCGCCGGCAGCATGAAGCCGTTGCCGAAGCCGCGCGCATCGACCACCGCGATCTCGATGTCGCGCCGCATCCGGTAGTGCTGCAGGCCGTCGTCGAGCACCAGGACGTTCACGTCGGGATGCGCGGCGCGCAGCGCTTGCGCGACCTGCACCCGGTCCGGGCCGATCCACACCGGGCAGCCGCTGCGGCGCGCGAGCACGATCGGCTCGTCGCCGACTTCGGCGGCCTCCGAGGCGACGGTCGCCGCGCGCGCAGCATCCACTTTTGCGCCGTAGCCCCGCGAGAGGATCGCCGGCGACCAGCCCTTGCTCTTGAGGAGCTCCGCGATCCAGATCACGAGCGGCGTCTTGCCGCTGCCGCCGACGGTGAGGTTGCCGACCACGATCACCGGGATTCCAGGATGCGCGCTCTTGAGAAGACGAACCTTGTAGAGAGAGAGACGAAGCGCGACGAAGATTCCAAAAATCAGGCTCGCCGGCCACAGCAGCCAGGCGAGGGCGCCGCGACGGTACCAGAATTTCACTTACTTGGGAGACTGGGTGGTGAAGGTGATCTGCGACAGCCCGGCGAGGCGCGAGGCCTCCATCACGCGGATCACCGACTGGTGCGTGGCGGTGGCGTCGGCGCTGATGACCACGATGGGCTCCTTCAGCGG
>Ga0214471_10002722_pt1 | contig 13829 bp, 11 predicted proteins | sample RVTome_5_FD_207665 | JGI IMG/M metagenome (GOLD analysis project Ga0214471, IMG submission 207665) | Soil microbial communities from uranium-contaminated site in the Upper Colorado River Basin, Wyoming, United States - RVT142D155 | ecosystem: Environmental > Terrestrial > Soil > Contaminated >...
CATGTCGGGGAACAGGCTGTCGCGCCGGCTGATCTCGCGCAGGTAATTCTCGTCGAAGTCGTTCCGTCCCAGCATCTCCGTGCAGCGGTGGAAGCGGTGCAGGTGGGTCTTGAAGCGCTTGGCGGAATATTCGACGGCCGTGCCGGTCTTCATGAGAAACGCCCAGTCGCTGGCCTGGGCGAGCAGCAGCTCGCGCGCCGCCTGGTCCAGGGCCCAGCGCTGCATGCCGCGCGCATCCGGATGGTGCCGCACCAGCCCGGCCATGATCTCGGCGGCGTCGTGCAGGTAGGGGTACATCCAGTCGTTGCTGCCGTTCAGCCAGACTTCATGGAAACCGCCCGCGCCCCAGCTGCACTCGGGCGGCTGGCCGATGTCGGGTGCGCCGTAGCGGTCGAGATATTCCAGCGGCGTGATGGTCTTCACCTCGTCCTGGTCGCAGGCGATCTTGCGCAGCAGAAAATCGATCCACTGCGGCCCTTCGAACCACCAGTGCCCGAACAGCTCGGCATCATACGGCGCGACCACGATCGGCGGCGCGTCGCAGGCGTCGCGCAGCCACCCGACCTGCTTCTGGCGGTTGAACATGAAATTCCCGGCATGCGCCGCGGCCTGCTCGCGCGCCCAGCCGGGATGATAGGGCTCCTTCCAGTCGCCCTGCCCGGTGATGCGGTGATATTTCAATCCGGTGAAGCCGCGGATGCCGGCGTGCAGCAGCGGGCGGATATGCGGCGCATCCACGTCGAAGCCGGCGTCGCGGTAGAACTCGCGGTACACCGGGTCGCCGGGATAGCCCTCGATCGCCGACCACACCTGTTTGGACGATTCGTAGTCGCGGCCGAAGGCCGCCGGCCCGCCCGGCGTGCGCAGCGGACGATGCACGCCGTAACGCGGGGCCGGCTCGGCGCCGAGCACGCCGTGCGAATCGAGGAAGAAATGGTCGATGCCGAACTCGGCGAGAATCGCGTCGAGGCCCGGCGCGTAGGCGCACTCCGGCAGCCAGATGCCGCGCGGCCGGCGGCCGAGGATGCGCTCGTGGGTGCGCACCGCCATGGCGAGCTGGGCGTAGACGCTCTCCGGCTGCGTCGCGAGCAGCGGCAGGTAGCCGTGGGTCGCGCCGCAGGTGAGGATCTCCAGGTGCCCGGCGTCCTGCAGGCGGCGGAAGGCGCTTGCGATGTCCAGGCGGTCGTGCTCGAAGAAGCGCCGGCGCAGGTGGTCATAGCGCCCGCGGTAGAACTCGACCACCGGCCCGAAATGGCCGTCGCCGCGGGTGCGTGCCGCTTCGCCGTCGAGCGCCGCGAGCCGCGCGTCGAGATAATCGAGGTAGCGCTGGGAAAGCAGCGGGTCGGTCATCATCGACAGCAGCGTCGGCGACAGCGACAGCGTGACGCGGAACGGGATGGCGTCGCGCGCCAGTCCCTCGAAGACGTCGAGCAGCGGCAGATAGGTCTCGGTCAGGCCCTCGAAGTACCAGTCCTCCTCGAGGAAGCGCGCATGCTCCGGATGCCGCACGAACGGCAGGTGGGCATGCAGCACCAGCGCCAGATAGCCTTTCGGTTCCAAAGGCGGCGCTAGCGGCTGCTGATGACGTCGGGCCGGGACAGGAAGGCGCCGCTCGACCCCAGCGGAGTCTCGACGAAGCGGCGGCGGAACAGCGCCGCGCTCAGCCAGAACGCCGGGCCCGCGTGGCGCAAGGGAAGGCGCGGCAGGCCGCGCTGCATGAGGCTCAGGAACACCCCGTCGCGGTATTCGCCGAGCTGCACCAGGGCATCGCCGGCACCGAAGTCGGCGTCCAGATGGAAATAGAAGTTGCCCCGCGCCGACGGCAGGGCGACCTCGCTCAATACCTCGGTGAGGCCGCCGACCATGCGGCACAGGCGCAGCCGCAACGCGGCCGCATCGGCGTCCGCGGGTAGCGACCAGTAGGCGTGGAGGATGCCCGGCTTCTGCGGCAGCAGCATGAGCGTCGGCCCGCGAAGCATCGGCAGGCGCTCGATGTCCTCGCCGAGGTCGTCGGCCGGTTCGGTCGCCGCGCTGATCGCGTACTTGGCGCTTTCGGCGTCGCGTGCCGGCGGCTGCCACCAGGCGGGCGGCCACGGCGGATTGGCCGCGCCCGCGCCGGCTTCGGCGCGCGCCGCATCCGCGCCGTCAGTGTCCGGCGGTGCCGGCATTGCGGTCCGGGCGGTCTCGACGCCAGGGGAAATCCGCGCCTTGCCCGCGGGTGCGCTGACCGCCGGACGGTGCCGGGTCGCGGCCCGGCCGCCTGCCGCCTTGGACGGCGCGCTGCCGGGTTTCGCGGCGCGCGCGGCCGGCTTCGGTTGCGCGGTTTTCTTCACCGCCGGTTTCCTGCCGGCCGCGCCGGCGCGTTGGCGCGGGGATGCAGTCTTGAGCAGGGCGAGCAGCTGGTCCTTGCGCAGCTTGGCGTAGCCGCTCAAGCCCCGCGACTTGGCCAGCGCGCGCAACTCGTCGATGGTCTTGTTCTGCATGTCGGCTCCTTTCCGGTGCGCCGGCCGGCGTCGCGGGGCGACGGCGGCGCGGCCTCCGCGCGGCCGGCGCGCGGCGGTGGTGTCGTGTTCGCGGTGATGTGCCTATACTTTCACCGTCGGCACGTCTTGTCAAAGGGGCGGCGCGCGGGGTCTGGTCAGGCGCGCCGGCGGGAGTATGATGTTGATCTCCGTCAAGGTTCGACGCGGCGCTTGGCGGGACAATATTGCGTCGTCATCGGTTCGACGATGCCTTCCTTCATTAGTTTTGTTCAGTTTGGCCAGATCTTCAAGGAGGAGCGGCGTGAAACTGCAAAAGCTTCGTGCGATCGCGCAGGAACGGGGCGTAGCGCCCGGCAAGCATGACAAGATCGAGCTGATCCGGATGATCCAGCGCACCGAGGGCAACTTCGACTGCTTCGCCACCGCCCGCGACGGGGTGTGCGACCAGACGGGTTGCCTGTGGCGCGAGGACTGCTTCGAACAGGCGCGCAAGCAAGCCGTGCACTAAAGCACCGCCCCCGCGGCGGGAAGGCCGGCAGGCCGCCAGGCCGAGGAGGTTGAAATGATGGACAACATCGTCCGCTTGCTGGGCGACGAAGCCGATCGTTTGCTGTCGCACCGCTGCACCACGGTGGCGCGCGACAAACTGCATCTGCCGGGCCCGGATTTCGTCGAGCGCGTGCTGATGCGCTCGGACCGCAGCCCGCGGGTGCTGGCGAATCTGCAGCGGCTCTTCGATCACGGCCGGCTGGCCGGCACCGGCTACCTGTCGCTGCTGCCGGTCGACCAGGGCATCGAGCACTCCGGCGGCAGCGCCTTCGCGCCCAACCCCGACTACTTCGACCCCGAGAACATCGTGCGGCTGGCGATCGAGGGCGGCTGCAACGGCGTCGCCTCCACGGTCGGCGTGCTGGGCGCGGTCGCGCGCCAGTACGCCCACCGCATCCCGTTCATCGTCAAGCTCAACCACAACGAACTGTTGAGCTATCCGAACCGCTACGACCAGATCCTGTTCGCCGGCGTCGAGCAGGCCTTCAACCTCGGGGCGGCCGGCGTCGGGGCGACCATCTATTACGGCTCCGAGGAGTCGCATCGCCAGATCCAGGAGATCACCGACGCCTTCCGCTACGCGCACGAGCTCGGCATGGTGTGCGTGCTGTGGTGCTATCTGCGCAACAACGCCTTCAAGAAGGACGGCGTCGACTACCATGTCTCGGCCGATCTCACCGGCCAGGCGAATCACCTCGGCGTCACCATCGAGGCCGACATCATCAAGCAGAAGCAGGCCGAGAACAACGGCGGCTTCACGGCGCTCAATTTCGGCAAGACCCACAAGAAGGTCTACAGCGAGCTGACCACCGACCACCCGGTCGATCTCACCCGCTATCAGGTGGTGAACTGCTACATGGGGCGCGCCGGCCTGATCAACTCCGGCGGCGCCTCGGGGCAGAACGATCTCGCCCAGGCGGTGCGCACCGCGGTGATCAACAAGCGCGCCGGCGGCATGGGCCTGATCTCCGGCCGCAAGGCCTTTCAGAAATCGCTCAAGGACGGCGTCGCACTGCTCAATGCCATTCAAGACGTGTACCTGGAGCGCGGCGTGACCGTCGCCTGACAGGTCGAGGAGATGACATGTTCCTGAAACACATAACCACCGGCGACCTGGTCGAGATCCTCGACAACGCGGCGCTGTTCGATCCCTGCGCCGGCGAGGTGCAGGGGCGCTTCCATGCCGGCGAGGAGATGCCGGAGCCGGCGCCGTTCGCCAAGGCCGATCTGCAGTTCCCGTCCGGCGAGGCGTTGCCGCGCTGCTGGATCGATCCCGGCTACAAGGAGCGGGCACGCCGCCAGGCATCCTGAGCGCACGCCGCGTGCCGTGAGATTGTTCTCGCGCTGCACCCATCCCGGGCACGCGCAAGTCCGCGACTCACCGTAACGGTGCAGACGCGCGCGTCGAATCCGAAAATCCCACGCATTTCCCGCGCCCGGCCGGCGTTGATCGTGCTGGCACAATGCTTGCTGTTCCGTGATCACGGCCCGGGCAATTCGCGCCCGGGCGGTTACCGAACCGCGGAGCGCCTGCTCGCTCCGCGTTGAGGGATGGCCCCGCGCGTGACGCGGGCAGTGTCGGACATGATCGCGCGATCCAACGGCGGTTCGCGCTTTGGACAAAGGCGTCCATTCGACCGGGTTTCGCCCGGCGCGGATGGGCGCCTTTTTATTGCTGACGCCAGCGCAACGGGAGACGACGATGACACCGAAACAGAAGACCCTGGTCCAGTCCAGTTTTGCCCAGGTGGCGCCGAACGCCGAGCAGGTGGCGGCGCTGTTCTACAACAAGCTGTTCGAGCTCGACCCGAAGCTCCAGCCGCTGTTCAAGGGCGATCTCGAGGAGCAGGGCCGCAAGCTCATGCGCATGCTCGCCACCGCGGTCAACGGCCTCGACCGGCTGGACGCGCTCGTGCCGGCGGTGCAGGACCTCGGCCGCCGCCATGTCGCCTACGGCGTTGCGCCCGAGCACTATTCGACCGTCGGCGCGGCGCTGTTGTGGACGCTCGAGCAGGGCCTGGGCGACGCCTTCACGCGCGAGCTGCGCGACGCCTGGGCCGCGGTCTACGGCGTGTTGGCGCAGGCCATGAAGGACGCGGCCTACGGCGCGGCCCGGCCCGATGTCGGCCTGGCCGGCTGAGGCGCGCGCGCCGGAGGCCGCGATCGGCGTCGCGGCGCCGATCGTGATCGTCGGCACCGGTCCGGCCGGCATCCATGCCGCGCAGGAACTGCTCAAACGCGACCCGTCCTGCCCGCTGGTGCTGTACGGCGACGAGCCCTGGGAGCCGTATCACCGCGTGCGCTTGTCGGCGCTGCTCATGGGCGAGATCGGCTGGCAGGCGCTCGACAACCGCCTGCAACCCGCGCCGGGTCATCGCGTGGCGCAGCGCCATCATTGCGCCGTCCTCGCCATCGACCGCGCCGCGCGCACTGTGCGCGACGCCGCCGGCCGCGTGCAAGCCTACGGCGCGCTGATCCTGGCGGTCGGCTCGCGCCCGCATATTCCCGACATCGTCGGCGTCGACCGGCCCGGGGTGTACACCTTCCGCGACCTGAGCGACGTGCAGCGCCTGCTGGCGCGGCGCGCGCGCAGCCGGCGCGCCCTGGTGCTCGGCGGCGGACTGCTGGGCCTGGAGGCGGCGCGCGCGCTGCGCCGCGACCACACCGAGGTCTGCCTGGTGCACCACGCGCCGCGCCTGATGAACCACCAGCTCGACGCGGCCGCGGCCGGGCGCCTGCAGCGCTACGTCACGACGCTCGGCATCGAGCTGATCCTGCGCGACAGCATCAAGGAGATCCTGGGCGAGGCGCGCGTGACCGGCGCGCGGCTGCGCGGTGGCGCGACCGTGGCCTGCGACACCGTGCTGCTCGCGACCGGCATACGCTCGAACACCCAGCTCGCCCTGAACGCCGGCTTGAGCGTCGGGCGCGGCATCCGCGTCGACGATGGCCTGCGCAGCTCCGATCCGCATGTCTTTGCGGTCGGGGAATGCGCCGAGCATCGCGGCCGGGTCTACGGCCTGGTCGCGCCCTGCCTCGAGCAGGCCGCGGTGGCCGCGCACAACGCCCTCGGCGGGGACGCGCGCTACGAAGGCTCGTTGGCGGCCGCCCAGTTGAAGGTGGTGGGACTGCCGATCTTCAGCTTCGGGCGCGTCGGCGACGAGGAGCCGGCCACCGACCTGCGCAGCGTCACGCATGCCGATCGCGACGGCCGCCGCTATCGCAAGCTGGTCCTGCACCGCAATCGCCTGTGCGGCGCCATCGCCGTCGGCGGCTGGAGTGACAGCCTGCGCATACAGGAGATGATCCTCGCCAACCGCCGGTTGTGGCCCTGGCAACTGTGGCGGTTCCGAATCCGCGGCCGGCTCTGGTCCGACGCGGCCCGGAGCGTCGCCGACTGGCCGGCGGGCGCGACGGTCTGCCACTGCGCCGGCGTATCGCGCGGGGCGCTCAGCCGCGCGCTGGGCGACGGCTGCGGCACGCTCGAGGACTTGAGCGCGCGCACCGGCGCCGGCCGCGTCTGCGGCAGCTGCCGGCCGTTGCTGAACCAGTTGCTCGGCGCGCCGGCACTGGTGGCGACGATGCCCGGTCGCCGGGGGCTGCTGGCGGGCGCGCTGCTGGCGCTCCTGCTGGGGGCGCTGTTCCTCGGCTTGCGCCCGATCGCGGTCGCCGACTCGGTGCAGCGTCCGTTCCATCCCGAATTCCTGTGGACCGACGCAAGCTGGAAGCAGGTGAGCGGCTATACCCTGCTCGGCGCCACGCTGCTCGGCCTCGGGTTCACGCTGCGCAAACGCTGGCCGCGCTTCCGCTGGGGCGGGGTCAACGCCTGGCGCGTCGCCCATGCCGGTCTCGGCGCGCTGACGCTGGCGGTGCTGCTCGCGCACACCGGCCTGCGCCTCGGAGAGCGCCTGAACTTCCAGCTCATGACGAGCTTTCTCGCGCTCACCGCGCTCGGGGCCGTGGCCGGCCTGAGCGTCGCGCTCGAGCGCGTGCCGACGCGTTTCAGCCGGTGGGCGCGGTCGGCCGGCGGCCTGGCGCACGTGGTGCTGACCTGGCCGCTGCCGGCGCTGATCGGATTTCACATTGTGTCGGTGTACTACTTTTGACGATGCCGAGCGGCGATGCCCATGAAGACACCCGCACTCTGGATCGCCGCGGCGGCGGCCGCCCTCGGCCTCACGGCGGCTCTCTCCATGACCCTGCTCGGCGCGGACCGGCGCCTGTTCGCGCCGGGGGACATGACCGGCGGTCACTACCAGATCGAGATCGCCTGCGACGCCTGTCATACGCCGTTTCAGGGGGTGAGCCAGGAGGCCTGCGTGCAGTGCCACGGCGCCGGGCTCGAGGCGGGCAATGACTCGCACCCGCGCAGCAAGTTCGAGGACCCGCGCAATGCCGACCGCGTCGCGCTGCTCGACGCGCGCCGCTGCGTCACCTGTCACGTCGAGCACCGGCCGGAGCGCACGCGCGCCATGGGAGTGACGCTGGCCGCCGATTTCTGCGTTCACTGCCACGCGGACATCGGCGCGGAGCGACCGTCGCATCGCGACCTGGGATTCGAGACCTGTGCCGGCGCCGGCTGCCACAACTATCACGACAACACCGCGCTGTACGAGGAGTTTCTGCTCAAGCATCGCGACGCGCCGCCGCCGGCGGCGACGCCGCGGTTGCCGTTGCGCGCGGCGCCGCCGACCGCCAAGGCGCCGTTGGCGGCCGGCGACCGGGACGGATCGCCACACGCGGCGGCCGACCCGGGCGTGGTCGACGCCTGGGCGCTGAGCGCGCACGCGCGCGGCGGTGTCAATTGCCGCGATTGTCATCAGCCGGCGGACGCCGCGGGTGCTCGCGCGGCCTGGCGCGACCGGCCGGGGCCCGCGCAGTGTGCGGCCTGTCACGCTGCCGACGCCGAGGGTTTTCTCGACGGCCGGCACGGGATGCGGCTTCGGCAGGGGCTCACGCCGATGTCGCCCGGGCAGGCGCGGCGACCGATGCGCGGCGATGCGCATGACCGCGGGCTCGGCTGCACGAGCTGCCACGGCGCCCACGATTTCGACCCCCGGCGGGCGGCGGTCGACGGCTGTCTCGGCTGCCATGACGACACGCACAGCCGCGCCTACCGCGAGTCGCCGCACCATGCGCTGTGGCAGGCGGAGGTCGCGCAGCACGCCCCGGCCGGCAGCGGCGTGTCCTGCGCGAGCTGTCATCTGCCGCGCGAGATTCACCGCGACGCGGGACGCGAGCGCGTGACGGTCCAGCACAACCAGAACCGCAACCTGCGGCCGAACGAGAAAATGATCCGCGGCGTGTGCCTCCACTGCCACGGCCTCGCCTTCGCCATCGACGCGCTCGCCGATCCCGCGCTGATCGCGCGCAATTTCCGCGGCCGGCCGTCCCGGCACATCGAGAGCCTGGACATGGCCGCGCAACGTCTTCATCCATCCGACAACCCGAGGAACTCACCATGAACGACATCAACAAGCTGTTCCGCGCATCCGTGCTGGCCGCCGTGCCGCTGCTGTTCGCCGCCTGCAGCGACGAGCCGGCGAGCGCCGTCACGCCCCGGGTCATGGCCGACAATCTGCACCTGGTGCTCGAGACCGACCGGACCGTGTACACCCGCCTCATCGTCAATCGCCTGCAGAACGAGGAAAAGGTCATCAAGGCCAGCGAGCACTGGAAGGAGGACAAGGCGCTGGTGCTGCCGGCGCAGATGTTCCGCGCCGGCGCCGAGATGGTGCGGGACAAGGGCGCCGGCTTCAGCTATTCGCTGCTGTCGCTGTGGCCGGTGAACAAGCAGAACGCGCCGAAGACCGGGCAGGAGGAGGCCGGCCTCAAGTACGTCGCCGACCACAAGGGCGAGAACTACTACGGCGAGGAGACCCTGGGCGGCAGGAAATACTTCACCGCCGTGTACGCCGACATCGCCGTGGCGCCGGCCTGCGTGACCTGCCACAACGAGCACAAGGACACGCCGCGGAGCGATTTCAAGATCGGCGACGTGATGGGCGGGGTGGTGATCCGCATTCCGCTCGACGGCTGAGCGCCGCGGGCGCGCCGCGCGACCGGACGGAGAGGCGTCCCGGCCGCCGTCACGCGGCGGCGGCCAGCGCCTCGTCGTAGAGCGCGAGGTAATCGCGCGCGCTGTGCTCCCAGCTGTGGTCCTGGGCCATGCCGGTGCGCATCGTTTGTTCCCACACCCGCGGCTGGCGGTAGAGCGCGAGCGCGCGTTGCACGGCCGCGATCAGCGCCGCGGCGTTCGGCCGGTCGAACGCCACGCCGCTGGCGATGCCGGCGGCGAGCGCCTCCGGCGTGGCGTCGATCACGGTGTCGGCCAGCCCGCCGACCCGGTGCACGATCGGCACGCAGCCGTAGCGCAGGCTGTAGAGCTGATTGAGCCCGCAGGGCTCGAAGCGCGACGGCATGAGGAAGGCGTCGCTGCCGGCCTCGATGCGGTGCGCGAGCGCCTCGACGTAGCCGATGCGGACCGCGAGCCGGCCGGGGAAGCGTCGCGCCAGCTCGCGCAGCGCCTGCTGAAACCGTGCCTCGCCGGTGCCGAGCATCGCGACTTGCGCCGGCAGCGCGAGGATTGCCGGCAGCGCCGCGATCGTCAGGTCGATGCCCTTCTGTTCGACCATGCGCCCGATGTTCCCCAGCAACAGCACGTCGTCATCCGGCGGAAGGCCGAGTTCCTCCTGCAAGGCGCGCTTGTTCGCGCGCCGCGCCGCGAGATCGCCGGCGTGGAAGGGCCGGGCGAGCGCCGGATCACGCGCCGGATCCCAGTCGACGGTATCGATGCCGTTGAGGATGCCGCGCAACACGCCGGCACGATGACGGAGCAGGCCGTCGAGGCCGCAACCGAAGGCCGGCGTCTGGATCTCGCGCGCGTACCCAGGGCTGACGGTGGTCAGCCGGTCGGCGAACGCGAGCCCGGCCTTGATGAGCGACAGCTGGCCGTGGAACTCGAGCGCGTCCGGATGCCACCACTCCGACGGTAACCCGAGACGGTCGAACACGGGCCGCGGGAACAGTCCCTGGTAGGCGAGATTATGGATGGTGAAGACTGTCGCCGGCCGGGCCGCTTGCCGCGACAGCAGCGCCGGCACCAACCCGGTCTGCCAGTCGTTGGCGTGCACCAGCGCCGGCCGCCAGTCGAGCCGGGCCCGCCCGTCGGCGATCGCCGCCACGGCCTGCGCGAACAGCGCGAAGCGCTCGGCGTTGTCGCGCCAGGCCACGCCGTCGGGAGCGAGATAGGGGTTGCCGGGACGGTCGTAGGCCGGCGGGAAATCGACCAGCCAGGCCGGCACGTCGCCGGGCAGGCGGGTTTCGAGCAGACGCACGCGTCCGCGCACCGCCGGCAGATCGAGCTCGGCCACGCAGCGCGGCGACGGCGCCCGCGCCAGGGCGTCGCGGTAGCCCGGCATCACCAGGCGGGCATCGCTGCCGAGGCGCCGCAGCGCCGCCGGCAGGCTGCCGGCGACGTCGCCCAGCCCCCCGGTCTTCATCAGCGGCAAGGCCTCGCTGGCGGCGTAGAGAATTTTCATGGTCGGCGGGTTCGCCTGCTCGATATCGTTGTTTGATGGATCCGCATTACACGAGCATTGCACTCTGGTTTGGCGACGGCCTGCGCCCGGTTTCGCGCGGCCGCGGAAGCATGGTAAGGTATTTTTCGTGATGCCGACAGTCGTCGTGAGCGGCGCGCCGGGTCGCGATACAAGGAACGGGGGTGAGGGAGCAATGAAAAGAGAGCAGTCGCCACGCTTCGTCAGCCGTCTCACGCGCGACACGTTGGCGCTGATCCTCGCGGGCGGGCGCGGCACGCGGCTCAAGCACCTCACCGAGTGGCGGGTGAAGCCGGCGGTGCCGTTCGGCGGCAAGTTCCGCATCATCGATTTCCCGCTCTCCAATTGCATCAACTCGGGCATCCGCCGTGTCGGCGTGCTGACCCAGTACAAGGCGCATTCCCTGATCCAGCACATCCAGAAGGGCTGGGGGTTCCTGCGCGGCGAGTTCGGCGAATTCGTCGAGCTGATGCCGGCGCAGCAGCGCATCGCGACCTCGTGGTACTCGGGCACCGCCGATGCGGTCTACCAGAACATCGATATCATCCGCAATCACGATCCGGCCTACGTGCTGATACTGGCCGGCGATCACATCTACAAGATGGACTACGGCCCAATGCTTGCCTTCCACCTGGAGCACAACGCCGACATGACGGTCGGCTGCATCGAGGTGCCGCGCGAGCGCGCCAGCGCCTTCGGCGTGATGAAGGTCGACGCGGACGGCCGCACGCTCGAGTTCCTGGAGAAGCCGGCCAACCCGGAGCCGATTCCCGGACGCGAGAACCTGGTGCTGGCGTCGATGGGGATTTACGTCTTCAACACGCAGTTCCTCTACGAGCAGCTCATCCGCGACGCCGACACGCCGAATTCCAATCACGATTTCGGCAAGGATATCATTCCCGCGGCGATCGACAACTACCGGGTGATGGCCTATCCGTTCCGCGACGCGCACAGCGGCGCGCAGGCCTATTGGCGCGATGTCGGCACCGTGGACGCCTTCTGGCAGGCCAATCTCGAGCTGGTCGACGCGGTGCCGGAGCTGAATCTCTACGACGAGGAGTGGCCGATCTGGACCTACCAGGAGCAGCTCCCGCCGGCCAAGTTCATCTACGACGACGAGGACCGCCTGGGGCTCGCGGTGAACTCGATGGTGTCCGGCGGTTGCATCATCTCGGGCGCGGTGGTGCGGCGTTCGCTGCTGTTCTCCAATGTGCGTCTCGACGCCAACGCCAGCGTCACGCAGTCGGTGGTGCTGCCGGACGTGACGATCAACCGCGGCTGCCGGGTGCAGCGCGCCGTCATCGACAAGGGCTGCATCCTGCCGGCCGGCACGGTGATCGGCGAGGACCCGGACGAGGACGCCAAGCGGTTTTATGTCTCGCCGGGCGGCGTGGTGCTGGTGACACCGGAGATGCTCGGGCAGGAACTGCACTATGTCCGATGAGCCGCGCCTGCGGGTGGTGCTGTGCTGGCACATGCACCAGCCCGAGTACCGCGACCTGATGCGCGGCGATTATCAGCTCCCGTGGACGTATCTGCACGCCATCAAGGACTACGTCGACATGGCCGCGCACCTGGAGGCGCAGCCGGCGGCGCGCGCGGTGCTGAACTTCGCGCCGCTGCTGCTCGATCAGATCGACGACTACGCGCGACAGGTGCGCGGGTTTCTCACCAACCGCGTGGCGCTGAGCGACCCGCTGCTGGCGGCGCTCGCCGGCCCGGTGCTGCCGGGCGGCGTCGATGCGCGCCACGCATTGCTCGCCACCTGCCTGCGCGCCCACGAACGCCATATGATCGGGCGCTTTCCGGCCTACCGGCGGCTCGCCGAGATGGCGCGCTGGCTGGACGCGCATCCGGACGTGATGCTCTACGTCGGCGATCAATTCCTCGTCGATCTGATCGTCTGGTATCACCTGGCCTGGCTGGGCGAGACCGTGCGCCGCAACGACGTGCGCGTCCGGCGGCTGATGGAACAGGCCAAGGGCTATACGTTGCACGATCGCCGCGAGCTGCTCGCGGTCGTCGGCGAGCTGCTGGGCGGCGTGATCGGACGCTACCGGCGGCTGGCCGAGGCCGGCCGGGTGGAGCTGTCGGTGACGCCCTACGGGCATCCGATCCTGCCGCTGCTCATCGACCTCGCCAGCGCGCGCGAAGCCCAGCCGCAGGCGGCATTGCCGCTGGCGCCGGCCTATCCCGGTGGCAGCGAGCGCGCGCGCCGGCACATCGAGGAGGGTCTTAAGGTGTTCGAGCGGCACTTCGGCTTCCGCCCGCAGGGCTGCTGGCCGGCGGAAGGCGCAGTCAGCATGCCGGCGCTCGAGCTGCTGGAAGAGGCCGGCCTGCGCTGGGCGGCGAGCGGCCAGAACGTCTATCGCAACAGTCGCCGGCCGCCGGACGCGGCGGGCAAGGCACCGCCGCTGCCGGACCTCGCCTGCCTGCATCGGCCGTATACCGTCGGCGATGGCCGGCTCGCCTGCTTTTTCCGCGACGACGGCCTGTCCGATGCCATCGGCTTCCGCTACGCCGACTGGCACGCCGACGACGCCGTCGGCGAGCTCATCCACAATCTGGAGCAGGTCGCCGACGCCTGCGAGGACCAGGCCGGCAGCGTGGTCGCGATCATCATGGACGGCGAGAACGCCTGGGAGCATTACCCCGAGAATGCCTATTACTTCCTGTCGACGCTGTACCGCCGGTTGAGCGAGCACCCCGGCCTCGAGTTGACCACGTTCTCCGCCTGTCTCGATGCCGGGCCGCCGGCCGCGAAGCTCGATCGGCTGGTCGCCGGCAGCTGGGTGTATGGCACCCTGTCGACCTGGATCGGCGAGGCCGACAAGAACCGCGCCTGGGACATTCTGGTGGACGCCAAGCGCGCCTACGACGAGGTCATGGCGGAAGGCCGGCTCGACGCATCGGCGCGCGCGCGGGCCGAACGCCAGCTCGCGGTCTGCGAGGGGTCGGACTGGTTCTGGTGGTTCGGCGACAAGAACCCGGCCGGCACGGTGCGCGACTTCGAGCGCCTCTACCGCCTGCACCTCGCCAATCTCTACCAGCTCCTCGGCCGTGAGCCGCCGCAGTACCTGTCGCAGCGCCTGAGCTTCGGCGGCGGCGCACCGGCGCTGGGCGGCGTCATGCTGCCGGGCCAGAACGGCTGACTGCATCTACGGGTTGTAGGCGGGGCTTCCAGCCCCGCCGTGCACGGCGTCGACCGCATTGCGGGTCTGTCCGGGCGCCGGGCTTC
>Ga0214471_10002723_pt1 | contig 13827 bp, 10 predicted proteins | sample RVTome_5_FD_207665 | JGI IMG/M metagenome (GOLD analysis project Ga0214471, IMG submission 207665) | Soil microbial communities from uranium-contaminated site in the Upper Colorado River Basin, Wyoming, United States - RVT142D155 | ecosystem: Environmental > Terrestrial > Soil > Contaminated >...
CGGGGCGCCGATCACGCCAGGCTTCCGGCGGCAACGGCGCTCCCCGCCACCAGGACCAGCGCCTCGCAGCTCTCGATGACGGCGCCGTAGGCGTCGCCCGATACGAAGCCGACACGGCGGCGCACGGTCGCCGCGATCATGATGGCGGTGGCCGCGGCGGCGGCGAGCAGCGCGGCGATGAGCGACGGCGCGATCAGCAACGCCGCGGGGGCGAGCAACGCCGTGGCGGCGAGCGCCTGAACGGGGCCCAGGTCGCGGGTGATCGGCGCGCCAACGCCTTCGTCGCCGCGCCCGTAGGGGAACGCGACCATCGCCCCGACCGCCGCCCAACGAGCGATCGCCGGCGCCAGCAGCAACCAGGCGACGCGCCGCTCGCCGATCGAGGCGAGCGCCGACCACTTGATGGCGATCAGAACGATCGCCGCGGCGACGCCCATGGCGCCGGCGCGCGGATCGACCAGGGCGGCGCGCGCCCGCTCGCGGTCGAGGCCCGGCGCCAGCGCGTCGAACACGTCGATGAGCCCGTCGAGGTGGAGGGCGCCGGTGATCAACAGCCAGCCGCCGAGCACGAGGCTGGCGCGCACCGGCATCGGCAAGCCCGCGAGCCCGCTGTCGATGATGGCGAGGCCGCCGCCCACCAACCAGCCGACCAGAGGAAAGAAGACCGCCGATCGCGACGCGGCGGCCGGCGACCATCGCCCGGAAACCGGCACGATGGTGAGGAACGACACCGCCGCCGCCAGCCCGCGGATCACGGCGACACCCCCGAGACGCCGGCCTGCTCGAACGTCGCCATCTCGACGTGGAGGCGCGCCGCGGCGCGGATGACCGGCATCGCGACGGCGGCCCCGGACGCCTCGCCGAGCCGCAGGCCCAGGTCGAGCAGCGGTCGCAGGCCGAGCCGCGCCAGCGCCAGGTCGTGGCCGGGCTCGGGCGAGCGGTGGGAGGCGATCAGGTAGTCGGCGCAGCGAGGCGCCAGCGCCACCGCCGCCAGCGCCGCCGCCGCGGTGATGAAGCCGTCGAGCACGATCGGTATCCGCCGCGCCGCGCCCTCCAGGATGGCGCCGGTGAGCGCCGCGATCTCGAGGCCCCCCACCTTGGCCAGCACGTCGAGAGGGTCCGTGGGGTCGGGGGCGTGGAGGCGGAGCGCGGCGGCGATGAGCTCCGCCTTGGCCGCCACCTTGGCGGCGTCGATCCCGGTGCCCGGCCCGGTCACGGCGGCGGCTTCCGATCCGAGGATCGCCGCCACCACCGCCGCCGCCGCCGTGGTGTTGCCGATCCCCATCTCGCCGAGCCCGACGATCCCGGCGCCACGGCCGGCGGCCGCGGCGAGCTGGGCGCGCCCGACCGCGATCGCCTCGGCCACCTCGTCGGGCCGCAGCGCCGGCTCGCGCGTCAGGTCGCGGCTACCCGAGCGGACGCGGGCGCGAACCAGCATCTCGGTGGAGCAGCCGGCGAGCAGCGCATCCAAGGGAGGTCCGATGCCGACGTCGACGACGCGCAGGTCGGCGCCGTCGGCGCGGGCGAGCACGCTGATCGCCGCCCAACCGCGCAGGAAGCTGCGCACCATCTGCCCCGTCACCTCGGCCGGATAGGCGCTGACGCCGCGCGCGGCGACGCCGTGATCGGCCGCGAAGACGAGGAAGGCAACTCGCTGCAGGCGGTCGAGGTCGCCCCCGGTCATCCCGGCCAGCTCCACCGCCAGCGTCTCGAGGCGCCCCAGGCTGCCGGGCGGCTTCAAGAGCTGTTGCTGCCGCCGGCGCGCGATCCGGCGGGCTTCGGCGTCGATCGCGGGGATCTCGAGGCCGGCGAGCACCGTCGCCGCCATATCCGTGAAGGCGGCTCTGGGGCCCCGACCGTCGCGGGCACGCCCAACCTGTGGGCGCTCCGTTGTGATCGCATCCTCACGGGAGAGCGAATGACGAGGCCGTCGCCACGCTGCGGGCGGACGACCGCCGCAACGAGCGGCCGCGGCCGGGGCACCGCCGCGCACCCGTAGTCCGCCCCCCTCTCCGGGTTCCGCGGCGGTGAAAACCGCGGCATCGAGGAAGGCAGGGGTCACGCCGTAGCAGGCCCGCAACAGGGCGGCGGTCAGCAGTTGCTCGGGGGGCCCGCAGGCCAGCAGCTCGCCGGACCGCAACAGCGCGACCCGGTCGCAGTGACGGGCCGCCAGGCCGAGGTCGTGCAATACCGCGATGACCGCGAGGCCCTCGCGGTCGGCGAGGTCTCGAATCGCCTCCATGCTCCGCGTCTGATGGCGGAAGTCGAGGTGCGAGGTGGGCTCGTCGAGGAGCAAGAGGCCGGGCTGCTGGGCGAGCGCCATCGCCAGCACCGTCATCTGACGCTCGCCACCGGACAGCTCCTGAACCTGCCGGCGGCGCAGCGCCGCCACGCCGAGGGCCGCCAGCGCGCCCTCGACCGCCGCCTCGTCGGCCGCCGTCGCTCGGCCCAGGTGCCCGAGGTACGGGTTGCGGCCCATCTCCACCAGCTCGGCGACCGTGAAGCCGGCCGGCAGCTCGTACTGCTGGGGAACGACGGCGAGTCGGCGGGCGAGCTGGCGCGGCCCCATCCCGCGCAGCGGCGAGCCGTCGACGGTCACGCTCCCCGCCCGCGGCGCCAGCTGCGCGGCGAGGCAGCGCAACAACGTCGTCTTGCCGGAGCCGTTGGCGCCCAGGACACCGAGAATCTCGCCGCCCTCCACCTCGAGGTCGATGTCGCGCAGGACGTCGCGGCCGGGATAGCCGGCGCTCAGCCCACGCACCGCGAGGCGGACGCTCATGAGGCGATCACTCCCCGCGGGCGGCGCCGTAGCCAGCACGTGCTCATGCCGTAGTCGCCCCTCGCTGGTGGCGCAGCAGCCAGAGGAAGAACGGCGCCCCGAACAGCGCCGTGACGATGCCGACCGGCACCTCGGCGGGCGCGAACACGACCCGCCCGAGCGTGTCGCAGGCGACGAGGAAGACGCCGCCGGCAACGGCCGCCACCGGCACCAGCAGGCGATTGTCCGGGCCCAGCGTCAAGCGGACCGCGTGCGGCACGATGAGGCCGACGAAGCCCACCACGCCGGCGCCGGCGACGCTGGCGGCGGCGAGCACCCCGGCGAGGCCGAGCATCAGCGGCTTGATACGCTCGACGGCGAGGCCGAGGTGCTGCGCCTGCGCGTCGCCGAGCAACATCACGTTCATGGCTCGGCCCAGAAAGAGCGTCGCCGCCAGCGGCACGACGATGTAGGGGGCGATGAGGCGCAGCGTCGGCCAGCTGGCGCGCGCCAGGCTGCCCATGAGCCAACCGAGCAGATCGGAGGTCTCGAAGGCCCCCTGGCCGCGGATCAGCACGAACGCCGTCAGCGCCGAAAGCAAGGAACCGAGGGCGACGCCGGCGAGGATCAGGTTGGCGGCCGGCAGGCGACCTCCGACCCGCGACAGCGCCACGATCAGCCCGCTCGCCGCCAGGGCGCCGGCGAAGGCCCCGAGCGGCAGGACCTGGCTCCCCAGCGCCGTCAATCCCGTGGCCGTCACCAGCACCGCGGCGAACCCGGCGCCTCCCGACACACCGAGCAGGAAGGGCTCGGCCAGCGGGTTGCGCAGCAAGCTCTGGTAGAGCGCCCCGCCCACCGACAGCGCCATGCCGACCAGCAGGGCGACCAGCACCCGCGGCAGCCGCACCTGCCAGACGATCGCGTCCCAGCTCGCCGGCACGCCATCCAGCGGCGTGCGAAACAGATGATGGGCGACGATCGCCTGGATCGAGCGCAACGGTATCGGCACCGAGCCGACGCTGGTGGCGACCGCGGCGACCAGCGCCAGGGTCGCGACACTGGCGAGCGCCATCGTCAAAGCGGTCGGAGCCGGGATCTTCACGGTCGTCGGCCCCGGCTGGCGGCGAGCGCCAGCGTCAGAGGAGCCGGAGCCGGGATCCTCACGCTCGTCGGCTCCGGGCGGCGGCCGACACCATCCTCAGAGGGGCCGGAGCCGAGGTCCTCACGGTCGTCGACCCCGGCCGGGGTGAACGCCTCGGGATGGATGGCGCGGGCGATGATCTCGAGCGCCTCGACGATCCGCGGCCCGGGGCGGCCGGCGAGGTCGGGGTCCTCGAGGACGACGATTCGTCGCGTCCGGACGGCCGCGATCCCCGCCCAACCGGGCCGCGCGCGCAGCTCGGCGGCGGTGACGCCGGACTCGTGGCCGGCTACGAAGATCACCTCCGGGTCGGCGGCGATGACGAACTCCTCGGACAGCCGGGGGTAGCGATCGCCGGCGGAGGCGGCGATGTTGGCGCCCCCGGCACGGACGATGAGGTCGTGGGGGAACGAGCCGGGGCCGGCGCTATAGAGATCGCGGCTGAGCTGGTACAGCACCCGGGGGCGGCCGCGGGCGCCGACGACCCGCGCCTGCACACGGGCCATGCGCTGGCGCAGCCGCCGCGCCGCGTTCCTGGCACGCGCCTCGCGCCCGACGATACGCCCGAGAAGCTCGACGCGATCGATCGCCTCGGCGGCGTCGCGCGGCTCGATCACGAAAACGGTCAGGCCGAGCCCCCGCAGCCGCGGCGCCACGCCCCCGGCATGGAAGCCGGCGGCCAGGACGAGGTCGGGCCGCAGCGCCAGCACGCGCTCGACGTCGATGTCGGCGAAGCCCCCCACCCGGGGGACCGCCGCCGCCTCGGGCGGGTGCTCGTCGAAGCGCGTCGCGCCGACGAGCAGGTCACCGGCGCCGATGTGGAACAGCGTCTCCGTATTGCTCGGCGCCAGCGACACGATCCGCCGCACCTGCCGCGGCAACTCCACGCGGACGCCGGAGTCGTCGACCAACGCCACCCGGCCGCCGCTCTCCTGCTGCCAGGATCCCTCATGCATCCATCCTCGCGGCGGTGTGCTCGCGCCGACGCCCGGCGCGCCGGCGATGCCTAGGCCGAGCACGACCACCGTCCCCACCGTCACCGTGGCCACCGTCGCCACCGACCTCTTCATGGGACGGAGCACTCAGCGGCGGGTCAGGGTGACCGCCAGGCCGACGTAGCCGCTGACGCCGGCGGTGCCGAAGCCGACGACCTCCTCGTAGTCGGCGTCGAAGAGGTTGTCGATCCGGCCGCGCAGCGCGACCGCGTCGTGGAGGCGGTACTCGCCCGCCAGGTTGATCAGCCCGTAGGCCGGCAGCGCCACGAGGCCGGAGGGCCCGCCGTCGAAGCGCTCGCTCTTCACCCGCAGCTCGCCCCAGGCGAGCAGGCGGGGCGTCGCCTGCACGGTCGCCCGAACGCTGCCCTGGTGGCGGGGCCGGCGGACCAACTGCTGGTCGTCCCCCGCCGGATGGGCGTTCGTGTAGGTGTAGCTGCCGGCCAGCCTGAGGGTGTCGGACGCCAGCCACTCGGCGCTCAGCTCGAGGCCGGCGGCGATGACGTTGCCGATGTTGGCGGGGATGCCGGCGACGAAGTCGAAGGCGATGAGCTGGTCGATGTCGTTGTAGAAGACCGTCGCGTCGCCGACCAACCGATGCTCCGGCAGGAAGATCTCGACCCCGGCGTCGAGGCCGAGGCTCTCCTCCGGCTGCAGGTCCGGGTTGCTGAAGCCGGGGAAGTAGAGGTCGTTGAGCGTCGGCGCCATGAAGCCGGTGCCGGCCGACCCGTGGGCGCGCGCCCGCTCGCCGAGATCGACGCTGGCGGTAACGCGCCCCGTCCACTTGCCGCCGAACGTCGTGTGCTCCTCGTAGCGCAGGCCGGCGCCGAGGTGGGCGCGATCGCCGACGCTCATGCGGTCCTGGACGTAGACGCCGATCACATCGACGCTCTCCGAGAAGCCGTCGGCGCCCAGCGCCGTGCGGCTCTCGACCTCGGCCCGCTCGCGCCGGTACTCGACGCCTCCCATCAGCGTGTGGCCGGCCGCCAGCTCGAGCTGGCTCTGCCAGTCGACCTCGCGAATCGACGAATCGAGCCCGAAACCGAGAAAGAAGTCCCCCGGCGTCTCGGTTTCGAGCTCGGCTTCGCTCGTCGAGACCTCGACGATCGAGGAGTAACGGCCGCCGTCGTAGCCGACCGCGCCGCCGGCGTAGATGTCGCGCGCGCTTTGCGCGTTGCCCGCGTGGTCGACCGGGCCGCTGACGAAGTCGTAGCCATCGAACTCCAGGTCGCCGTCGAAGCCGCGGAAAAAGGCGCGGGCGACGACGCCCACGTCGGAAGTCCAGTCGACCCGGCCGTCGTACGTCAGGTTGCGGTAGCCGTCGGCCTCGGGGTTGCCGGCGTCCTCGCTGGCGGCCGAAAAGCCGCCGCTATCGAGAAACGCCAGGTTGCCGGCGTAGCGCAGCGATCCGGCCTGCCCGTGGCCCCAGGTCCGTAGCCCGCCGGTGTCGTACGAGCCACCGTCGACCTCGACGCCCCAGGTGCCGGCGCCGCTGCCTTGCCGGGTGATCACGTTGATGACGCCGCCGATCGCCTGCGAGCCGTACAGCGTGCTCTGCGGCCCCTTGACGATCTCGACCCGCTCGATCTGATCGGCGCTGATCTGCAGGCCGGCGAGGTCGTAGGCGCCGCTGGTCGGCGAGTTGACCTTGATGCCGTCGATCAGCACCAGCGTGTGGTTGTTGTCGGCGCCGCGGATGAAGGCCTCGGTCAGGGACCCCGGCGGGCCGCCGCGCGCAACGCTCACGCCGGGGGCGAGCTGCAGAACGTCGAGCAGCCAGCGGGCGCCGCTGGCGCGAATCTCCTCGCCGCTGATCACCGAGACGCTGCTGCCGACGTCGCGGATGTCAGCCGGGTCCCGCTCGGCGGTGACCACGATGGTCTCCTCGTAGCCGGGCCGCTGGGCAACCTGCTGCGCGCCGGCCTGCTGTTCACCGGCTGGTGCTTGTTGCTCGCCGGCTTGTTGCTCGGCGACGCTCGGCGGCCGGCCGCCCGGCGTCGCGGCGACGTCCGCGGCTACCCAGGAAAGGGCCGCGGCGACGGCGGCCATGCTCAAAACGAAACGAAACGGCACAAACGAAAAGCGGGGCTTCATGGCATCCTCCTTCAGATGCCCGGCGAGAAGCCCCGCGAGAGGGTCCGGGGAAAAGAAAGCCCGAGCCGGAACGGGCTCGGGACGATCGTACGGTTCCCCGTTGACGATGTCCCTCCCGCGAGGGCCAACCCGATCGGGTTGGTTACGGTGTCCTGGCTTACGGATCGTCCTACTCGCCGCGCCTTCCCAGGGCGGTGACCCCAGTGGCGGTTGCGGCGCGTCGCGCGCCACCTTGAGGTGGCGAGCGGCGACCGCCGCGGCTTTCGTCCCCGATTACAGTTGCGGGGCAGCGTGGGATTCGCACCCACTTCCCGTTGTCGAAGAGTCAATGAGCTGGCCCACTAGTATCATGGGCGGCGCGCGCCGCCAAGTGCCGGCGCCCGACCCGGGGGAAATTCACGCCGATGCTCGCCGCTGCCCAACTGCACACGCTGGCCGCGCCGTATCGCGCCCTTGGCTGTCACGATCGCAATCGAACTCCTCACTGCTGCACATCGTCGGCTAGAGAGGCAAGTTTGGTGAAAACGATGCCGAGCCCCGCCGGGTGGGGCGTTGAACAGGAAGAGGGATACCTCCCACCCTTTCCGAAGGGGAATGCGCGAAGAGCTCGCGGCGGCAGGCGGCGGTCTCACGTCCGCGCCTCGGTCACCCTCGCCGCTGCCACGGTCGCGACGATGTTGGTGGCCGGCTGCACCGCGCCGCGCCCGGATGAGCGAACCGTCGTCGTGCTCGCCGCCGCCAGCACGATCGACGCCTTCGAGGCCGCCGCCGCCGACTTCACGGCCGACACCGGAGTCGAGGTGCGCATCAGCTTCGGCCCCAGCTCGACGCTGGCCCGCCAGATCGCCGAAGGGGCGCCGGCGGAGATCTTTCTCTCGGCCAGCGGCCCGTGGGCAGATCATGTGGAGGAGCGCGTCGCCGTGTCGCGGCGTGAGGCGCTCGCCGGCAACCGGCTGGTGGTCGTCGCTCCCGCTGCCGGCGGCGGCGGCGATGGCGGCGAGGCCACGGTCGCCGAGGCGCTCGCCGCCGGCCGCGTGCGCCGGCTGGCGATCGCCGACCCGCAATCGGTCCCCGCCGGCATCTACGCGCGCCAAGCGCTGGAGCGCCTCGGCCTCTGGCAAGAGGTCTCGGATCGGCTGATACCGACGGTCGACGTGCGGGCGGCGCTGACACTGGCGGTCGAGCGCGAGGCCGACGCCGCCGTCGTCTACGCCAGCGACGCGGCGAGCAGCGACGAGGTGCGGATCGTCGCCGCCTTCGATCCCGGCTTGCACCAACCGATCGAATATCCTCTACTGCTGCTCGGCGGGGCCGGCCCGCCGGCGCAGCAGATGTTCGAGTTCCTGGTAACGGAGCGGGGCCGTTCCCATTTCCTGGCGCGCGGCTTCACGGCGCCGCCGCGCTGATCCTTGGTGAGCGCATGATGGGCTTGACCCCCGCCGAATGGGCCGCCGTCGCGCTCAGCGTTCGGGTCGGCCTGGCGGCCGTGGCCATCACCCTGCCGCTCGGCATTGCCGTCGGCTGGCTGCTCGCCCGCCGCACCTTCCCCGGCAAGTGGCTCGTCGAGGTGATCGTCAACCTGACGCTGGTGCTGCCGCCGGTGGTCACCGGCTACCTGCTGCTCCGGATGCTGGGGAGCCAAAGCTGGCTCGGCGGCTGGCTCGAGCAGACCTTCGGGACGCGCATCGCCTTCACCTGGTGGGCGGCGGCGATCGCCAGCGCGGCGCTGGGCTTCCCGCTGATGGTGCGCGCCATCCGCATCGCCTTCCAGGGCGTCGATCCGCGGCTCGAGCAGGCCGCCCGCACGCTCGGCGCCGGACCGCTCGACGCCTTCCTGACCGTGAGCCTGCCGCTGGCGCGCGGCGGCATCATCGCCGGCGCGGTGCTGGCGTTCGCCCGCAGCATCGGCGAGTTCGGGGCGACGATCACGTTTGCCGGGAACATCCCGGGCCTCACCCAGACGCTGCCGCTGGCGGTCTTCTCGGAGATGAACCGCGCCGGCGGCGACGGGGGCTTCCGCCTCGCCGTTGTCGCCGTGCTGCTGGCGGCGGCGGCGCTGGCCGCCAGCGAGTGGCTGGAGCGCCGCGGGACCCGGCCATGAGCGGTCCCTGCCGGCGGCTCGCCGGGATCGCGAGCAACCCTGCACCTGCACGCCCGGGTGATGGAGCAGCTCCGTGGCTCGCCCGGATCGCGAGCAGCCTGACACTTGTTCGCCCGGGTGATGGAGCAGCCCCGTGAGCCGCCTCGAGGTGGCGTGCCGGCATCGCTTCGACGGCGGCTTCGAGCTCGACTGCGAGTTCGTCGTCGAGCAGCGCACCACGGCGCTGTTCGGCCCGTCGGGGGCCGGCAAGACCTCGCTCCTGATGATGATCGCCGGCCTGCTGCGGCCCGATGAGGGGCGTATCGTCTGGGACGGTCGGGTCCTCGCCGACACCGCCGCCGGCATCTGGCTGCGCCCGGAGCAGCGCCGCCTCGGGGTCGTCTTCCAGGACCAGCGCCTCTTCCCCCACCTCTCGGCCGAGGCCAACCTGCGCTTCGGCGAGCAGCGGCGCGGGCGGCGCAATCCGGGAGGTCGGCGGGGCGCCCGCCACGACGGCGAGCGGCCGCCGTTCGACCGCATCGTCGAGGTGCTCGACCTGGCCGGCCTGCTGGCGCGGCGGCCGGAGACCCTCTCCGGCGGCGAGCGCCAGCGGCTGGCCCTCGGCCGGGCGCTGCTGAGCGCCCCGGAGCTGCTGCTGCTCGACGAGCCGGTGGCCGCCGTCGACGAGCCCCGCCGCTACACGATCCTCCGCTACTTCGATCGCGTCGTGCACGAGTGGGACCTGCCGATGCTCTACGTCTCGCACCACCGCGCCGAGGTGCAGCGGCTCGCCGACTGGGTGATCGCCGTCGAGAGCGGAAGCGTGAGCGAGCAGGGCCCGCCCGAGCGCGTCCTCGGCGCCGGCGCCGTGCTCGCCGCCGGCGAGGCGGTCAACCTCATGCGGCTGATCCACGTCGAGGCCGCCGCCGACGGCGGCTGGCGGGCGGTGCTCCCCGGCAGCGGCGGCGAGCTGGCCGTCCGTCTGCCCGCCGGTGCCTCGCCGCCCGGCGATCCCACCTACGTGCAGTTCGCCGCCTCCGACGTGATGCTGGCCCGCGGCGAGATCGCCGGCCTCTCGGCCCGTAACCGCCTCCCCGGCATCGTCATCGAGCTGGTCCCCCGCGCCGGCCGCGTCTTCGTCGCCCTGCAGGTCTCCGGCCAGCGCCTCTGGGCCGAGGTCACCGCCGGCGCCGCCGAGGACCTCGCTCTCGCCCCCGGCGCCGAGCTCACCTGTCTGATCAAGAGCGCCGCTCTCCGCGTCGTGGAATGAACCGTTGACCTGCCCAGGAGATCGATGACATCCGCGAGGGGCCGGCCCAGGCGGTTGACGAGCGACCCCAACGAAAGCCAGGACTCGGCCGCTTCTATTGACAGCCGATAGAAGGGCGTGTAGGCTGCCTCCTATTGTCGCTCGATAGGAAAGCTCAGTGGCCAAGCGAATCGATCTTCTCCAAGGCACGCTGGACCTGATCGTGCTGGAGATGCTGCGCTCCGGGCCCGCGAACGGCTGGCAGCTCACCCAGTCGATCCTCGTCGTGTCGCGGGGCGCCTTCAAGGTCAACTACGGGTCGATCTACCCGGCGCTGCGCCGGCTCGAAGCGCAGGGTTGGGTGAAAGGCCGCTGGGGGACAACAGAAAACAACCGGCGAGCCCGCTTCTATGAGCTGACGGCCTCGGGACGGAAGCAGCTCGCCGGCCAACGCGAGGCGTGGGACGACTTCTCCAAGGCCATCGGGCTGATCCTCGAGGCCCACTAGCAGCACGTACAAGGTCCACGCGCCACACCCATTTCCCACTTTCACGACGGCCTGCTAAAGGAGGCACGCAATGCTCGCTCGGTGGCTGATTCGATTACGGGCGTTCCTTCGCGGGCGACGGGTCGACAGCGAGTTCGACGAGGAGCTCGGGTACCACCTCGAGCAGCAAATACGGCTCAACAGGGAGCTCGGAATGAGCCGGGAGGACGCCCGCTGCGCGGCCCTGCGCGAGCTCGGCAACCCGCTCCAACTCCGGGACGAAGCTCGGGAGACCTGGCGCTGGCGCCGGCTCGATGAGCTCGGACACGACATCCGCTACGCGGTCCGGGCGCTGCGTGACCATCCCGGCTTCAGCGCCGTTGCCATTCTGTCGCTCGGGTTCGGCATCGGCGCCACAACGACCCTGTTCAGCGTCATCGACGCGCTTGACTTCCGCCCACCGCCGTTTCACCAGCCCGAGAGGTTGGTCTTTCTGGCCGAGCTGTGGCCGGAGACCGAGCCTGATTGCCCGCGCTGCCCCGGGCGGACCTGGGCGGCCACAGCGAATGAATGGCGCACGCGGACCAGCTCGTTCGAAGCGTTCGGGATCCAGAACGACTCGTACCTTTGTCTGGAGGACGCTGGCGTCGGCGACTGCCCCGACGTGGGTTATGCGTCACCGGGCTTCTTCGGGGTACTCGGCGTGCGACCGGCTCTCGGGCGGGAGTTCCTGCCGGAGGACGCCCTCCCGGGGGCCGCGGCGGTCGTCGTCCTCAGCCACGACACCTGGAAAGGGCGCTTCCACGGCGACCCGACTGTCATCGGGAGGCGTTTCGAATACGCCGAAGATTCCACCTTCTCCACGCGGCAGTCGAGCACCATCGTCGGAGTGTTGCCCGAAGGCTTCCGCTTCAGGCGGGACAATCCCTTCTGGATGCCGCTGACCGACGACTCGGGGCGCCGGGATACCACCGTCGTGGCCCGTCTGAAGCCCGGGATCGCACCCGCGGCGGCGGACGCGGAGTTGAGCGCCGTGCACAGGGGACTCGTCGCCGCAAGGCCCGATGCCTACAAGGGGCCCGACGCCGCGGTCAGGCCCCTGCGGGAAGCGCTCCAGTGGCGCCGCGGCGAGGGGCGCGGCACGCTGTTCGCGATCGCGACGATCGTGCTGCTCATCGCGGTACTGAACGTCGCCGGGATGTTCACCGCGCGCGCGGCGGCGCGGCATCGGGAGCTCACGGTGCGCCGCGCCCTGGGAGCGTCCGGCGCCCGGCTGGTGCGCCAGCTCCTGGTCGAAGGCGGCACCCTGGGCCTCGCCGGCGGTCTGCTCGGAGTCACCATGGCGACCTGGGGCGTGGGCTTCGCGAGCCTCTCGTTCGGCATGGAACGCAACGGCCCGCCTGCCCAGCTCGACCACCGCGTCCTGGCGTTCGCTACGGGGCTGTCGATCATCGCCGGTCTGCTCGCCGCCCTCCTTCCCGCCGTAGGCGTGGGGCGAACCGACCTCTATTCGGCGCTGCGCGAACCGGCAGCGTCGGGACGCAAGGAACGTGCCGGCTGGACACCCCGTGTGCTGCTCGTCGGCCAGATCGCCGCCGGTCTAATCCTGCTGAGCGCCGCCGGGTTGCTGGGCTCCGAGTATCTGAAGCTTCGCTACCTCGATGTCGGCTACGACCCGGTGAACGTCTACGAGGCCCGGCTCAACTGGCCGTACCGCGAGGAGCCCGAGCTCATGCGCCCTGAGGCGGAGCGGGCCCGGGCGATGATCGAGAGGATTCCGGGCGTCGTTTCCGCTAGCCTCAGGTACATAAGCGGGTCGAGGCCCGCCATCATTCGAGCCGAGGGCCTCTTCCCAGGCGGCGAGGAAGAGCTTTCCGCTCCCGTCGTCAATCGGGTCGATGCCGATTACTTCGAGACACTCGGCATCCGGATCGTAGCCGGCCGGTCGTTTTCCGAGGACGACGACCGAAGCGCGCCCCTCGTTGCCATCGTCAACCGGGCGGCGGCTTCTGCGTACTTGCCCGGCCGATCGGCGCTCGGCCAGCGGCTCTTCCTCGGTGACAGCGCTTCGGCAGGCGAGTGGGTGACCGTGGTCGGCGTCGTGGAGGACGTCGAGCGGGGAGAGTACGTGCGGCGCCACTTGCCGAGGCTGTACCGGCCCCTGGCCCAAAGCCGCCTCTATCACCCGTACATCACGGTGGATTTCAAGGTCGCCGAGTCTCATCCGGAAGTGCTCGGAATGGTGCAGTCGGCGCTGCGGGAGGCGCTCGGTAGCCCGATCAGGCCGGTGACGTCGCACGAGGGGGAGCTCGCCGACAAGTTTCTCTCGCAACGGATCAACGCCGTCGCCCTCAACCTGTTCGCCGCCTTCGCGCTGCTTCTCGCCGGCGTGGGCATCTACGGGAACGTCGCCTACGCAGTTACGCGACGCACCCGCGAGATCGGGATCCGGGTGGCTCTCGGTGCCGAACGAGGGAACGTGCTCGCGCTCCTGGCACGCAGCGGCATCGCGATCGCGTTCGCCGGCGTCACCTTGGGATGCCTCGGCTCGCTGGCGCTGACGCGCATCATGCAGTCGTTCGTTTCCACAACCAGCGTGACCGATCCCTGGGTGCTCGGCGGCGCCGCCTTCTTGATGGCCTCCGCGGTCCTGGTGGCCACGTATCTGCCCGCTCGAAGGGCGACGGCGGTGGATCCGACGGTGGCGCTCCGCGACCAGTGAGCGACCAATCTATCGGCGTTCCTGCTCGTCGGGGCGAACGGCCGGGGCCTCTCCACGAGCATTAGCTCACCGCCCAGGGCTTGGCAGCCAGGCGACCCTCGCGATTAGAATCCCGGCGTAGACTACGCTGTTTCACGAACGAACCACCTAGCCGAGGAGAACGGCACCATGCCGATGCCCAGATCCGTCCTGTCGCGCACGATCCTGATGACGTCTGTCGCCCTGGTGGCGGGCGGCGCCGCCGGGGCGGCGCAGCAGAACGTCGTCGAGTTCACCCCCACCGTCGGGCATCCGACCTTCGCCG
>Ga0214471_10002724_pt1 | contig 13825 bp, 10 predicted proteins | sample RVTome_5_FD_207665 | JGI IMG/M metagenome (GOLD analysis project Ga0214471, IMG submission 207665) | Soil microbial communities from uranium-contaminated site in the Upper Colorado River Basin, Wyoming, United States - RVT142D155 | ecosystem: Environmental > Terrestrial > Soil > Contaminated >...
CTCCCCAGGCCACCAGCCCCCCCCCGATGCCCGTTGCTGAGGTCTCGCACCGAAGGTGGTGTAGGCGATGGGGTACTTGTCGGATCTTGGTTCAACGTCGTATTGCACCCCGAGTGCGACGGGATCGGCGCCGAGTGAACGGTAGAAGGCGTGGTTGATGGTGAGGAGACTGTCCCGCGGGATGCGGGCCGACAGGCGCCGGTCAGCTTCGCCGTTTCGATAGTACCAGTCCCAAGGCTCGATCAGCCCGTCAGGCTGAACATCCCGCCAAGCTTCCAGGGCCGCCACGAGCCAGGATTCCACCGAGTCGCCGGGAATCCCGAGTCGTGCCGCGCGGCGGAGATGCGGGTATTCCCCATCCGCGGCTCTCCAGCGATCGGCCCTTCGCCTCTGTACCAGGCGCCATGGGCTGTCGGGTCCATCGTCGCCATTGACCGCCTGCCAGATCGGTTCGAGCGCGCGAAAGAGCCGGCGACGTCTCACGGAATCGTCCGTCGTTGCCATCAGCCCGAAGACCGTCAGCCGATCGAGGTGTTCGTCATCGAGACGGACGTCCAGCGCTGCATATCCATAGCAGGCGAAGATCCGTGCGACGATGGCGTCCTCGCCGTTGGTGGCAAGGAGGGCCGACGCGTCGTAGGTGCAAGAGACCGTCTCACCATCACCTCCCGCCTCTCCGGCATCCACTGCGGGTGCCGGGTCGGCGCCGAGCGACCGCGTGGTGGTTGCCTGGATCAGCCGATAGGCGCGGAGGTCGTCAGGACCCAGGCTGGTCGAGTCTGCCAGTGACAGTCCAGCAAGGAGTCGGGCACGGGCATCGGTATAGCCGGTTCGCAATTCCGCTATCGACACCCCGTGCGCGTTGGTGTCGCGTCCGGAGGCCGTGGTGACATCGAGTTGGTCGGCGAAGTACCTCGTATCCTGATAGGCACTCTCTGTCGCGGCGAGCGGCCCATTCATCCACCGTTCCCCTGCGCTGCCACCCGATGGTCCGGCCCCGGTACAACCGAACAGCAAACCCGTGAGCAGGACCGCGACCGGACGGGTCACCTCAGGAAACAGTCCAGGTACTCGACTTGAGTAGGGCCGTCTCGAGATCGCGTGGGCCCACCTCCGATTCTCGAGCAACCTGCGCCTGCAGTTCTTCGTGGTAGGTCGGTGCTGGATCGTCGTAGAGCACACCCAGCGCCATCGGGAAGGCGGGTTGGGGGAGTCCCGCAAGAAGGGTTGCCAGCGTCCGGTTGGTCTGATCATGGACCAGCACATCAGCTTCGGTGACCCCATTCTCCCCCAGCGTCACAATTTCCAGGGTCAACGAGTTGGGCTGGAGCCGAAGTCCTCGGTTGTTCTCGGCGCCGAAGAGGAGGGGCTGTCCGTGTTGCAACAGGAGTTGGGTATCGGCCGCCGTCTCTCGGGCCGTGAACCCCTCGAAGACCGCATCGTTGAATACGAGACAGTTCTGGAAGATCTCCACGAAGGAGGCTCCGCGATGTGCACGAGCCCGCTTCAAGGTTTCGGCGAGATGGGCTTGAGTCGTGTCGATCGACCGAGCAAGGAAGCGGGCCCCTGCGCCCAAGGCGAACATGGCCGGCACCAGCGCGGGGTCGATCGAACCATATGGCGTCGAGGGCGATCGCGTGCCACGCCGAGAGGTGGGAGAAGCCTGCCCCTTGGTGAGACCGTAGATCTCGTTGTTGAAGAGCAGGATCTGCAAATCCACGTTTCGGCGCAGCACATGGAGCATATGGTTGCCACCGATACTCAGCCCATCACCATCGCCGGTCACCACCCAGACATCCAACTCCGGATTGGTGAGTTTGACCCCGCTGGCGATGGCTGGGGCGCGACCATGGATACTGTGAAAGCCGAACGTCTCCATGTAGTAGGGGAACCGCGACGAGCACCCGATGCCCGAAACGAATACCGTGTTGTGGCGGGCGGCGCCAAGGTCCGCGAGAACCTTCTGGACCGCCTTGAGGATCGCGTAGTCACCACAACCGGGACACCATCGGACTTCCTGGTCGGTGGCATAATCCTTCGCCTTGAGTGGGAACGGGGTTGTTGCGGTCATGACGGTTAGCCTTCCTTCAACGCGACGCCGATCGCACTTCGGATCTCGGAAACCATGAATGGTTTGCCGGTCACCTTCGACAGCACCTGGGCGTCGACCAGATAGGTGCTCCTGAGTATCGCCGTGAGCTGTCCTGTATTTTGCTCTGGGACCAGAATCCGGTCGAACCCTCGGAGCAGGTCCCCCAGGTTCCTGGGGAACGGATTGAGGTAGCGCAGATGGGTGAAAGACACATCGAGTCCCTCATCCTCGCGAGACTGTAACACCGCTCGGCGGATCGGTCCGTAGGTCGATCCCCACCCCACGATGAGCAGGCGTCCCTTTTCCGGCCCCACGTCGATTCCCTGCAGCGGAATGTCATCCGCCACCCGAGCTACCTTGTCGGCCCTCGTTCTGGTCATCTTCGCGTGGTTATCGGGGTCGTAGGAGATGTTTCCCGAACTGTACCACTTCTCCAATCCCCCGATCCGATGCTCCACACCTGGAGTGCCTGGGATCGGCCAGACACGCGCCAGGGTCTTGGGATCGCGTTGGAAGGGGTGGAACCCATCGGTCGGCTGTGCGTATTGGACGTGATCGACCGGTATGGCGGAAAGATCAGGAACGAGCCAAGGCTCCGCCGCGCTCGCAAGGTAGCCGTCCGAAAGCAGAATGACGGGCGTCATGTGACCCACGGCCAACCGGACCGCCTCCATGGCCACCTCGAAGCAATCGGCTGGAGTCGCAGCGGCGAGGATCACCAGCGGGGTCTCTCCATTCCGACCGTACATCGCCTGAAACAGGTCCGACTGCTCGGCCTTGGTCGGCATCCCCGTCGAGGGACCAGCCCGTTGGGAGTTGACGATGACGAGCGGGAGTTCAATGCTGACGGCCAGTCCCATGGCCTCCGTCTTGAGAGCAAGCCCAGGACCAGAGCTCGACGTGACACCCAGTGCGCCCGCATATGATGCTCCGATGGCCGAGCAGATGGCGGCGATCTCGTCCTCTGCTTGGAAGGTCACGACGCCAAGTGGGCGTAGAGTCGCCAGGGCGTGGAGTAGTGTCGAAGCCGGCGTGATCGGATACGACCCGAAGAAGAGTTGCTTGATGCCCACCGACCGTGCCCCGGCAATCAGTCCGAAGGCCAACGCGTCCGCCCCGTTGACTGTGCGGTAAACGCCGGGGGGTAAGTCCGCGCGGAGTACCGAATAGGCCGAGAGGTGTTCGGGCAACTCCGCGGTCTCACCAAATGCATGTCCGGCGTTCAACGCGGCAATGTTCGCCTGAGCGATCGCGGGCGCTTTGGCGAACTTCTCCTGGAGCCAGTCGACCGTGGCTTGCTTGCCGCGACCATACATCCAGAGCATGAGACCGAGGGCCCACATGTTCCGCGAACGCAGGGCCTCCTTGGAACTGAGTCCAAAGTCGGCGACGGCCGCGGCCGTGAGCGCAGCGATATCGAGGGGCATCACCTGGTAGGGATTGAGCAGGTCTCCCTCGAGGGGATTCGATTCGAAGCCGGCCTTCGCGATGTTACGAGAGGTGAAGCCACTGGTATCCACGACGACGAGCCCCCCCACCCGGAGGTCCTGGATGTTGACCGTGAGGGCGGCGGGGTTCATGGCCACGAGCACATCGAGCTCGTCGCCGGGGGTCATGATGTCGATGGCCCCGAAGTGGATCTGGAAGGAGGAGACGCCGAACGTCGTTCCCGCTGGGGCGCGGATCTCGGCTGGGTAATCAGGGAAGGTGGAGAGGTCGCTTCCGGCCAGCGCGGCTTCCATTGTGAATTGCGTGCCGGTGAGCTGCATGCCGTCACCCGAATCTCCCGAGAAGCGGATGACAATTGCATCGCGCGCATCGCGGCGCACCTTCGACCCGGCCACGGCCGGTAGACTCATGTGGTTCCTCCAAGGTGAGACCCATCCTCGGGCTCACCTAATGATAATCAGTCGTTCAGGGTGCTTTGACTCCGACGGGTGTCAGGCGGGTGATGGCTTGACCGTCGCCTACTTGCCCCTCTGCACTCCGGCCCCAGCAGAGCGCCGACCCCGCGCTGCTCCGTGCGCAGGTGTGCTGCCCTCCTGCGCTGATTGCGGTGTAGCTCAGGCCACCAAGTACGCCCACGGGCGAGGATCGCAAAACGGTGGTCCCATCGCCCAGACGGCCCAGGCCGTTGGATCCCCAGCACCATGCGGACCCAGCGCCATCGAGACCGCAGGAGTGAAGGGAACCTGTGGTAATGGCAGAAAATGAAGTGCTTCCCGCCACGGTGGTGGGCATGAGGAGTTGAGCAGGCAAGGAACCGGTCCCCAACTGTCCGGAGGTTCCCAGGCCCCAACACCAGGCCACACCAGTGGTGTCGATGGCACAGCTGTGCGCCCCACCTGCGGCCACCGTCGTGTAAATACCAGCCCCACTCACGGAAGTCGGAGTGAGTCGATCGGTCGTCGTCCCGTCTCCCAGGCGACCGTTGACGTTAGACCCCCAGCAGAGAACGATACCATCCATCCTCACAGCGCAGGTGTGGGTTGTCCCGGCGCTCACCGTAATAAAGTTGAAGCCGCCAGTGACGAGCTGCGGGATACCGGCATTCTGGGTGAAGCCGTTCCCCAGTCGGCCGTTGGCCCCCGCCCCCCAGCAATAGACCGATCCGTCGGCCTTGAGACCACAGGTGTGGAACGCACCAACGGTCAGCATGGTGAACACGTGCCCGCCCGTCACCGTCACGGGAACGAGGGAGGATGTCGTCGTGCCGTCTCCCACCTGCCCTGAGGAGTTCAGTCCCCAGCAATGGGCGGTACCGGCCACGGCCAGCAAGCAGGAATGTGACTGACCGGCACCCACCTGTGTCGGCACCAGGGCTCCGGTGACCACGACGGGCATCGAGTCCGGCGAGACCGTCCCGTTGCCCAACTGACCGTTGATGTTTGTCCCCCAGCATCGGCCGTCACTCGCGAGCGCCGCGCAAGAATGTGTGCCCCCCGCCGAGATGGCTAGGACCGTGAGATCCACCGCCGTCGCACTGAAGGCCTCGGCAGGAGCGGTCCCAACGGATACCGACAGGCCATTGACTCCTGGAGTCAGCCCCAGTCGCCACGCGCCGATTCTCGCGGTTCCCGTGGCATCGGTAACCGGGCTCGACGTGGTGAGCGTCCCACCGCCCGCCGTAACGACGAACGCGACGGCAACTCCTGCAATGGGGTTGTCGAATGCGTCGGTGACTTTGACGGCCGGAGGTGTGTCAACCGCGCTCCCGATCGTAGCCGACTGCAGATCGCCTTCGAGGATGGTGATCGAAGCCGGTGGACCGATCACGCCGGTGGCATGGAAGGCAACCATCCCGTTGGTCAGCCCGGTCACGGTGGCGCTCAAGACGTTCAATCCGATACCGGTACCCAAGGTCCAACCACCAACCGCAGCCTGCCCCGCCGCATCGGTGATCTGTGATGGGCCGACGATCATTCCCCCACCATCGGTGACCGAGAAGGCGACCTCCACCCCAGGCACAGGATTCCCCGATCCATCCAGAACCCTCACGGTCGGAAGCACCGGAACCTGCGTCCCGGCGGGTACGGTCTGGTTGCTCCCGGTGGCGATGACGATGCTGTTTGGTGGCCCGTGTTCGAGAGCAATGTCGGGGGACGTGGCCGAAGCAAGTCCCGAGGCGCTGAAGCGAAGAGTGCGGGGGCCAACTGCTCCCGTGATCGCCAGGTCAAGGAAGACGGCTCGACCATCGTTGTCTGTGCGTAGTGCCGTCGTCCCGGAGAGGGCGCCTCCTCCCGACGCGATGGTCGCGGTGATCAGCACGCCCCGACTCGCGACTGGGCTCCCGGTGGCATCCGAAATCTGGATGACGGGTTGCGGACTCAGCGCCACGCCTGCTGCGGCGGTACTCGATGGCGAGGTGGCAATCACCAGCCGCGCAGCGATGGGCGCAGTAATGGCTGGGGTCGTGGAGCAGGAGATCCCTGCCCAGAGGCAGACGATCCCCAAGGCGACGGTCTTGCCGCCGTACCGATGACTTAGCTTGGGTTTGGACACGACGGAAACCTAAGCAATTTCTACGCCCCCGAGAGGGGGAGATGCGGGCGGGATTCCAGCTGGGGCGGGAGGATTCGAACCTCCAACTTTCCGGTTAACAGCCGGACGGTCTGCCAGTTGACCTACGCCCCACGATGTGAGAATGTCTAACAACAGCGAGGACCCTATGCCACTCTCCCCCCCACGCGAGATCCAGGCCCTGGTCGACGGGCTGGAAGAGGCGTTCCAACGACGTTCCTGGCACGGCACCAATCTCCTGGGAACCATCCGCGGCCTGGACCCCCATCGGGCCCTCTGGCGGCCACAGACGAAGCGCCACAACATCTGGGAACTGGTGACGCATGCGGCCTACTGGAAGTACGCCGTGACGCGCCGACTAACGGGCGGACCACGTGGCGCATTCCCCCTCGCCGGTTCCAACTTCTTTCCTCGCGACCAGGGCTCCGTCGCGGAATGGAAGCATGATGTGCAACTCCTCAAGCAGTGTCACGCCAAGTTGCTGGAAGTCGTGTGGAAGATGCCCAAGAGCCGTCTCCACAAGGCGGCGTCAGGGCCCGGAAAATGGACGGCCGAGGAAATGATTCGGGGAGTGGGCGTGCACGACCTCTATCACGCCGGACAGATTCAACTCCTCAAACGACTATATGACGACGCATGAGGGCTCAGGTTCTTGACGTCGAGCCAAGCGCCGCCAGATGAGGCTCGCTCAGCCCGCCCATCTCGAAAACCGACACCCCCGCGGCACCGTTCGCCCTTGCCAGTCGAATGGCTTTAGCAAGATCGTCCGGTGTGAGAGCGGGAAGGTAGAGCCCGGCATGCAGCTGCGTGTTGGGCATCGCGCCGAGACCCTCGCGAACCGCCTCCCCCACCCAGGACACATCCTTCAGGTAGAACGAGTGGTAGATCATGGGAAAGACCATGTCGAGCGGCCACTCGTCCCATGCCTGCCGCACCAACTGACGCGCCAGCGTCGGCGTAGGGAAGACGGCAGCGCTGATCGGCTTGCCCCGAGCATGGACCACATCCGCCAAGGTCCTCACGACGCCGGTCACACTATCCCAACGAAAACGGCGCCAGGCCTCATCGGCCGTTGGATCCGGGAGCAACAGCGGATCGAAACCTGAGATCCTCTCGAACTCCGTCCGACACACGTCACAGTAGCAGAAGTCGAACTCCGGCAACTCCCGGTCCTGAACGAGACCGTACTTGTCCCACAATCCGATGGGGAGAATGACATCGGGATGACGGATGTAATCGAGATGCACGCCGTCCACGCCTGGACGCGCCGCGACCTCGTCGACCACCTGCCGGAGATAGTCGCGCACCGGCTCGCGACTCGGGCAGACCCATTGGTAATACCCGACGTAGGGAGGTGTGGTGAGACTCGATTCTCCCTTCCGACTGACACTGAACCACTCCGGGTGGGTTTCCTTTGCCCAGTCGTCTCCTGGGCGGTTGAGGACCCAGATCCAACGATGAAAGCTGAGGCCGGCGCCATGGGCAAGATCGGCGAGAGTGGTGGTGTCGCCCCCACCAACGAGGACACCGGTCACTCCGGCAGCTGCGAGCCGCTCGAAGCGCCGGGTCCACTCGTCCGCCCCGACCTCACCGCCACCGTGCACCCACGCCCAGGTCGAAAAAGGGGTCCCTGCACTGGCACAAGCGGCTGGGCTGGTCCAGGAAAGGGCAGCGGCGCCTCCGACAGCACGACTCACGAGGTCAAGAAAGTCTCTGCGCTTCATGGGGAACCCTGTCTCACTCCTTCCAGATTCTCCCCTCATCGGTGATGTGCCATTCCGACTCGCCGATCGTGCTCCTCAAGTCATACCCGTCAGGTGTTGATGTGAGGGTGAGTGTCGGTGCCAACACGGGGTCCAGAGCAAGGCTCAACTCTTCCAGGGTGTCAGCGTACCGGCCGTGCATTCGATGGTAACCACGCTGTGCATAGTACGCGCGCCTGAGGAGCCACCGCACCGAGGCATCCATCGGGGGAATGAACGAGACCTCTCCGTCAGCGGATGTCCGCGAGGAGAACTGGACCACCCCCCACATCTCGGGGAGATGCATGTTGACGGCGTACTGTGGCGACCAGACCCAATTGTGTTCCGGGCGCGGCCGACCCTCCGGCGTGGTCTGCTTCCGATAGGCCCCGTCAACCACTTCGGTCTCCCATTGGACGCGAGAAAAGTTCATGCGCCATTGGTCGCCGTCCTGCGGTGGTACCGAGGTTCGACCGCTGTCGGAGAAGGCCTCCCAGGGAATCGCAAGTTCGACATGCCATCCACGGTCCTGGTCATCAGCACGATTCAGCGTGCCGTCCACCCAGACTGCGGAGCGGAGACCGTCGATGTCCCAGCCAATGTCCTCGGGTCCGCCGTCCCGATAGGGTCGCGCGAGGAAGAGGTCCCAGACCGTCCCCAGGGCATTGATCTCGAGTTCGAAGTAGCGATGGGTGTCTCCGTCGGGATCGACGAAGAGTTCGAAGTCGTTGTCGTAGTAGATCACCGTGTCGCGCTGGGTGAGCGTCCCCCAGACGTGGGGTTCGACGAGTTCGGCCCCCACGTAGAGGAACCCTGCATCCCAGATCAGCTTGACGCGAGTCTCCCATCGCGGTGCAGCAGCGTCACCTGACGATCCTTCGATGTCCACGAACGGCTCCGACCAGGGGGCAGCCGCCCAGCCGGGATCGTCGAGTCGACCGTCAATCTCGGGAGGAGTTGCGATTTCGTAGGCCAGGTACCCGCGCACGGCCGGGGACTCTGCGCGATCCCAGGTGGGGAAGGTGTTATCTCGAGAAGTGGATGGCGGCGACGTCTCGCTGCACGCCCCCGCCGCGATCAGGAGTAGGAGGACTCGGGCCCGATCGCGGCGGCGGAGGGAGCAAATGATATGGAGTTCCTACCTGTTACATCCCATGACCTGACCCATGGGATCTGTCGTGGTCTGGTCGTCGTCGACTTCGCTGCCAAGCCCGAACCAGGTGTCGTCATTGAGGTACGCCCGAAGGCTTCCCTCATCGGTCTCCTTCTTCAGAGTCCAGCAGACGTTGGAGGGAGCATCGGTCAGATCGATCTCTGCATCACCCGTACCCGCCACCTGCCCGTAACCACTGATGTCGCCGGACCAACTCGTGTCCGACTCGATGACGAGGAACTTCTCGTCACACGCGGAAAGCAGGGGAAGGGCAAGGAACAACAGGAGCATTCGTGATCTCATGGGGCCTCACAGGGGGAAGACCGTCTTCACATGATAGGAAACTGTCGTGCGAACGTCCAATCCCGACACAGGACTCGACGGTCAGTCCATGGAGCTGAGTCGGACCGCTGCTGCTCCCGGGTCGATGTAGTTGGAGTGGGCAAGGAATGCCGGGTCGGGAGCCCAGGCAAAGACGACGACCCCGTTGGCGATGAGGTGGACAATGCGGGAACTGGTCTCCCAAGGGAGGGCGGGACAGCCAAGCGTGCGTCCGAGCCGGCCCTGCGCGGCTCGGAGGGCGTTGACACTGCGGGTCCCGTGAATCACGATCCCCCTGGCCCGGGCGTTGTCATTGATCCCCGGCTCGAGCCCGCGCAGGCGGAGCGACAGGCCCTTGATGCCGTAATAGGTATTGGCAGTGACGAAGGTACCCAGGCTCGACCGATAGCTCCCATGCCGATTCGAAAACGAGGTCGCCCAAGTGCCTCCGGTCTGGACGGCATGAGCGACGTATTCGCGAACCAGCACTTCCCCGGTTGCCAGGTCAACCACCCAGAACCTGGGCTGCGTAGACGGCCGAGAATAGTCGATGACGCTGAGGAGCGAGCTCCGGGTCTCTCCCCGTTCCATCGCCACCGCGTGGGCCGAAAGTGCGTGGCTCCAGGCCTCGTGGGACATCCCGGCAGGGGGCACGTCGTGGTAGACCCCCACCCCCCACGCGCCGTATGGCAGGTAGGCCGGAACGCATCCCACACCCAGCAACAGGAGGAGGGGCAAAACGGTAGAACGATATGGATTACGCATCGAGCGACTACTTCGCAAACGACGTGCCCACAATGCCTTGGGCAGATTCCAGGCCCTCCAGACCCATGTAGGGCAAGGGCTTCCGTTCTCAGCCGGCGGGGGTCGGGCTATCGAATCGCGAGGGGGCTCTGGGCTGACACATGGCATTCTGCCCCGCTTCGAGGGTCCTCCGGGTTAACGAGGACGCGCTCGGATCGTCTGAATGGGCAGGAGGGAATCACCGTCCGTCGCCATGGCGAGGACAGAAAGAAAGAGCACGATGACGTACAGAAAGAGACTGGCCCTCTTTACCCTGGCCGCCACCTTCGCGGTTACCCCGCTGGTTGCGCAACAGGGTCCGGAGCGACAACAGCGTCCTCGACGCGCCCCACAGATTCAAGCACAACGGAACCCATCGCCCGAGCTGGCACTCCGCCTTCGTGAGCGCCTACAGCTCACCGACGACCAGGTGGCCCAGCTCCAGTCGCGACGCCAGCAACTTCTCGAGCGCCGCAATCAGCAGCGCCAAGAAATAGCGGAACTGACGTCGAGATTTCGTGCCGGGGATATCACGCGTGAAGAATTACGACAGCAATTGACCGCTCAGCGGGAACGTGTCCGGGCGCTCGGTGCAGAACGTGCCGGAGCCGAGGATGTGTTGACCGAGGCGCAGCGTGAACAGCTTGGGACCATCCGCCGCGGAGCGGCCAGGATGCAAATGCGGCGTCAAGCCTTCCAACGCGGGCGTGCCAGTGCGCTTCGAGACCGCCAGGGTGCACGAGGAATCAGAGGGGCACAGGGAATCCGGGGTGCACGGGGAATGCGGGGCCAGCAAGCCCAACGAGCCCAACGTCCCGCGATGCGCCGGAGAACTCAGCGCCCGCCGGGCAGCTTCTGAGAATCGACCCACGAAAGGTGAGAGTGAGGGGCGCTAGCCGCGCGCCCCTCGCTTGAACCACATCGCGTTTCGGGCGTAGCTCTCGGTCAACGCCGAAATCCTCTTCAATTCCTGCCGATCGAGTGCCTTGAACTCTGCCGCGATGGCCACGTTCTCCTCCAACTGCGCCACCGTATTACATCCCACAATGACCGTGCTCACGGGATGACTGAGGGTCCAATGCATCGCCTGCCGCATGGTCCGCAGGCCACCCTCCCGGAAGAGCCGTCCCCGTGCCGGGATCTTCATTCCGATGATCCCCATCTGCTTCTCGACTGCCAGCGGCAGCAGTTCAGTCGCGAACGGGAGGTAGTGTGGGTCGGCGGCGTTGAGCGCCATGAGGATGGTGTCGAATGGGTATCGCTCGATGGCGTGCATCAGCACCGCCGGGTCGGTGTGTCCCGTCACGCCGGCAAAGCGGACCGTTCCCTCGCGTTTGGCTTGTTCGACCGCCTTGAGGGCGCCGTCCGGACCCAAGATCCGGTCCAGTTCCTCATCGGTGGCGAGCCTGTGGATCTGCCAGGCATCGAGATGGTCGGTCTGCAGGAGCCGAAGACTCTCTTCCAGTAGCCGCATCGACCCGTCGTAGGTGCGGTCGTGCGTCTTGCTGGCGAGATAGACCTCCTTTCGGCGCGTCGCCATCACCTCGCCGATATAGGTCTGGCTGATGCCTCGGCCATATGCCGCCGCGGTGTCGATGTAATTGACCCCGAGATCGATGGCCCGGTTGATTATGGCAAGGGACTCATCCCTGGTCCCGTCCTTCTCCAGGGTCGCCTGCCCCCCCAAGCTGAACAATCTCACCTGATGTCCTGTACGCCCTAAGGGGCGCTCTGCCATCCCGGCCGGTTTCGCCGCACCCAGCATGTGCGGATTCAAGGCCGCTGCGGCGGCACCTGCGGCACCCGCCTTCACGAAATCCCGTCGGCTTAGATCGCTTTCCGTCATGTCAGTCTCTCCCGGGCAACAAGGACCATCGCTTGATCCACGTACTATTTGCCGCGTCCCGATGAAGTGCGGGTGAATCGGATGTGAATCCCGGCCTTGGTCCAGCCAGGGACAGCTTTTCCGCGCTCCCCGGCCCCTCGCCCGGAACCGGGTTTGTCTCTATCTTCCCCGTCCCATGACCGATATCCTCACCCAGCTCAAGACTTCTCTCGCAGACCGCTACGACCTCGAACGTGAGGTCGGACGCGGGGGCATGGCGACGGTATATCTCGCGCAGGACCGCAGACACCACCGGCCGGTCGCCCTCAAGGTTCTCCATCCCCACGTTGGCATGAGTCTCGGCCCGGACCGGTTCCTCCGGGAGATCCAGATCGCGGCCCGACTGCAGCACCCCCACATCGTTCCGCTCTACGACTCGGGCCGGGCGGACGAACTGCTCTTCTACGTCATGCCTTATGTGGACGGGGAATCGCTCCGGCAGCGTCTGGAACGCGAAGGGCGCCTGGATCTCGAAGAAGCCGTCCGGATCGGGAGGGCCGTGGCCTCCGCGCTCGATTACGCGCATCGGCAGGGCGTCGTCCATCGGGACATCAAGCCCGAGAACGTGATGCTCAATCAGAATGAGCCGGTGGTCACTGACTTCGGCATCGCCAAGGCGGTGAGCGCAGCAGTCTCCGACAGTCTGACCCAAACCGGCACCGCGATCGGCACACCCGCCTACATGAGCCCCGAGCAGGCGTCGGGCAACGTCGACCTCGATGCCCGCTCGGACATCTACTCGCTCGGTGCGATGCTGTATGAGATGATCGGCGGTCAGGCTCCGTTCAGCGGCCCGACCGTCCAAGCGATCATGAAGCAGTTGTTCACCGATCCTGCTCTCCCGATCCATACCCACCGTGAAGATGTTCCCGACTGGCTCGACTCCGCGGTACTGAAGGCCCTAGCCAAGGCCCCGAACGACCGCTACGCCACGGCCACCCAGTTTGCCCAGGCACTCACATGGCCGTCCGGGCAGTCTACGCCAACGGGAATGCCGGCCGGCACGTCCAGCGGTTGGCAGTCGATCGCGGTGCTCCCCTTCGTCAACATGAGCGCCGACCCGGAGAACGAGTACTTCAGTGATGGTGTCGCCGAGGAAATCATCAACTCTTTGAACAAGATCGAAGCTCTCCGCGTCGCATCTCGAACCTCCTCGTTCGCTCTCAAGGGAAAGGGTGAGGACATCACTGCGATCGGGCGCAAGCTCAAGGTACAGACGGTGCTCGAGGGCGGGGTGCGGAAATCGGGCAATCGACTCAGGGTCACGGCCCAGTTGATCAACGTCGCCGACGGATACCAGCTCTGGTCCGAGAGATACGATCGGCAGTTGGAGGACGTCTTCGCGATTCAGGACGAGATCGCCGACAACATCGTGCGGGCCTTGCGTGTGGTCTTGAGCGAAGACGAGAAGAAGGCGATCGAGAAGGCGCCGACCGAGAACATCAAGGCCTACGAGTATTACCTCCGTGGGCGCCAATTCTTCCATCTCTGGAGTCGGAACGGCATCCAGTACGCCCGCCGCATGTTCGAACGTGCCATCGAAGAGGACGCGAAATACGCCCTGGCGTATGCCGGGATCGCCGACTGCTGTTCCTTCCTCTACATGTACTGGGACGGCAGCAAGGCCAACCTCGACGGTGCGGATACGGCGAGCAAGAAGGCGATCGAACTCGATCCCGAGAACGCCGAGAGCCATGCCTCCCGGGGCTTCGCCATGTCGCTCCGAAAGGAGTACGCCGAGGCCCGTGCCGAGTTCGAGAAGGCCCTGAAGCTCGACCCTCGACAGTTCGAGGCCCATTACCTCTTTGCCAGGGCGTGTGTGCAGGAGG
>Ga0214471_10002725_pt1 | contig 13823 bp, 11 predicted proteins | sample RVTome_5_FD_207665 | JGI IMG/M metagenome (GOLD analysis project Ga0214471, IMG submission 207665) | Soil microbial communities from uranium-contaminated site in the Upper Colorado River Basin, Wyoming, United States - RVT142D155 | ecosystem: Environmental > Terrestrial > Soil > Contaminated >...
CAGCGCCGCTCTTGGGCGCAGGTAAGCTCGCGCGGGCGACACCGCGCCTCAGCCGAGGCGCCGACCGCGCTCGACGGCGTTGCTGCGCTTGAACTCGATGCTCACCTCAGCCGCGCCCGACGAACGGCATCCTGGTCGCCATGATGGTCATGAACTGCACGTTGGTCTCGAGCGGCAGGTTGGCCATGTGCAGCACCGCGGCGCCGACGTGGTTGACGTCCATCAGCGGCTCGACGCGTATCTCGCCGTCGGCCTGCGGCACGCCCTTCGCCATGCGCGCCGCCATCTCGGTCGCCGCGTTGCCGATGTCGATCTGGCCGCAGGCGATGTCGTATTTGCGCCCGTCCAGCGAGGCGCATTTGGTGAGTCCCGTCACCGCGTGCTTGGTGGCGGTGTACGGGGTCGAATTGGGGCGCGGCGCGTGCGCCGAGATCGAGCCGTTGTTGATGATGCGCCCGCCGCGCGGAGTCTGCGCCTTCATGATGCGGAAAGCCTCCTGGATGCACAGGAACATGCCGGTGAGGTTGATGTCGACGACGTTCTTCCACTGCTCGAAGCTCAGTTCCTCGAGCGCGATGCCGGGCGCGTTCACGCCGGCGTTGTTGAACAGCACGTCGAGCCGGCCCCACTTGTCCTTCACGGCGGCGAACAGCGCCTTGACCGAGTCGGGCCTGGAGACGTCGGCGCTCACCACCAGCGCGCGCTCGCCGGCTGCGGATTCCTTCGCGGTCTGCTCGAGCGGCTCCTTGCGCCGCCCGGCGAGCGCCACGCGGTAGCCGTCCTTGAGCAATGCGAGCGCCGCCGCCTTGCCGACGCCGCTGCCCGCGCCGGTGACCAGCGCCACCTTGTTGTGCGATGCCATGGAGCGATCCCCCGGGAAGACACTGCGAACGAAGTTCGCCCGAATGGTACCGCAGCGCTTCCTCGCTGCGGTAGAGTTGGGGCGGCGTTTCGATTCCCGACTGCGCGCAGGAGAGAGGAGGAGCAGCGATGCGTGGCGTGGTGTTCAAGGGCGAGCGCGAGCTCGAGCTGATGGAGTTTCCGGACCCCACGCCCGGGCCCGGCGAAGTGGTGCTCGAGATGAAGGCCTCGGGCATGTGCGGCAGCGACTTGCACGCCTACCGCGCCTCGCGCACCGGCGGCGGCATGGGCGCATCGCTCGGCCTCGGTGGCGACGGCAAGCCGGTGATCGCCGGGCACGAGCCCTGCGGCGTGGTCGCCGCGCGGGGCGCCGGCGTGCCCGAGAAGCAGGCGCCGGGCGGCATGCGCGTGATGAATCATCACTACAAGGGCTGCGGCAGCTGCATGCATTGCCGCGTCGGCTGGTCGCAGTTGTGCGGCGCGGGCATCGTCGTGTACGGCGTCACCGGCAACGGCGGGCACGCGCCGTATCTCAAGGTGCCGGCCTCGACGCTCGTGCCGCTGCCCGAGGAGCTGAGCTTCGAGGAAGGCGCCGCGGTCTCCTGCGGTACCGGCACCGCGTATGGCGCGCTCAGGCGCATGAACGTTTCGGGGCGCGACACGCTCGCGGTGTTCGGCCAGGGGCCGGTGGGGCTTTCGGCGACGCTGCTCGGCACCGCGATGGGCGCGCGGGTCATCGCGCTCGATGTGAGCCCCGAGCGCCTCGCGCTCGCGAAAGCCTTCGGTGCCGATGTCGCCATCGATTCGCGCAAGGGTGATCCGGTCGCGGCGCTCAAGGACCTCACGAAAGGGCAGGGCGTCGATCTGGCGCTCGATTGCAGCGCGAGCAGCGCGGCGCGCCTCGCCGCGGTGCAGGCGACGCGCACCTGGGGCACGGTGTGCTTCGTCGGCGAGGGCGGCACGGTGACGCTCGACGTCAGCAAGGACCTGCTGCGCCGGCAGATCACGCTGATCGGCTCGTGGACCTTCAGCGTCAACGGCCAGGAGGAGTGCGCGCGCTTCGTCGCCCGAAAGAAGATTCCGCTGAAAAAGCTCATCACCGAGCGCTACCAGCTCGAGCAGGCGCGCGAGGCGTACAAACTCTTCGACACGCAGACCACCGGCAAGGGGGTGTTCGTTTTCTGAGCGCCGCGCGGCGCCCGGCGGCTCGCCCCCGCGTCCGCTAGCAGGGCGCGTAGAAATTCCGGAGCCACTTCGGGTCCTGTGGGCCCCGAGCACTCGCACCAAACGTTGCTTCAAGGTATCGTCATCAGCATGATGGATATCGCACAATGGCTCGAGTCGCTCGGTCTACGCCAGTATGCCAACGCGTTCGCGGCGAACGACATCGATGACGAGATGCTACGGGATCTGAGCCTCGAGGATCTGGAGAAGCTCGGCGTCGCGTCGCTGGGTCATCGCAAGAAGCTGCTGAAAGCCATCTCCGCTCTCGGTTCGGCGACGACGCCACCGCCGGACGCAGCGCCCCAGGTGAAAGCGGCTGCAACGCGAGCCGCCCCATCCGGCGAAGCCGAGCGCCGCCAACTGACCGTGATGTTCTGCGACCTGGTCGGCTCCACCGCGCTGTCGACGCGTCTCGACCCGGAAGTGCTCCAGGATCTGATTCGGGCGTTCCAGGACCGGTGTGCCGGCGCGATCTCGCGCTTCGATGGGTACATCGCGCGCTACATGGGCGACGGGATGCTGGTGTACTTTGGTTTTCCGCGTGCACACGAGGACGATCCGGAGCGGGCGGTGCGCGCCGGCCTCGATGTCGTGAGCGCGATCGCGGATCTTAACCGGGTCGCCGCAGCAAGCAATGGCGTGGACCTCACGGTGCGCGTCGGCATCGCCACGGGAATCGTGGTCGTGGGTGACATCGTCGGCGAGGGCGCGGCGGCCGAGAGCGCGGTGGTCGGCGAGACGCCCAATCTGGCGGCGAGGCTCCAGGGCGTCGCACAGCCGAACCAAGTGGTGATCAGCTCGTCGACGCGCGATCTCGTCGCCGGGCGCTTCGAGTTCGAGGACCTGGGTGTCCAGCGGCTCAAGGGACTGTCCGATTCGGTGAAGGCGTGGCGCGTCGTCTCGGAGACGAGCGGCGAGTCGGAGCGCGCTCACACCCCTGACCCTTCGGTGAAAGCCATGCCGCTGGTGGGACGCAGCGAAGAACTGGGCCTGCTGTTGCGCGCATGGGAGGCGAGCAAGGAGGGGCAGGGGCAGGTGGTGCTCATCAACGGCGAAGCGGGGATCGGCAAGTCGCGCCTCCTCGACGCCTTGCGCACGCGCGTCGAGGGCGAAGACTATCTCTGGGTCGCGGTTCGCTGCTCGCCCTACCACGGCCAGACCGCGCTCTACCCCGTCATCAGGCAGATGGAGCGTGCGTTGCGCTGGATCGCCAGTGAAAGCAACGAGGACAAGCTCGAGAAACTTGAGAAAAGGCTCTCGCAGCTCGGCTTATCGCTCGCTGAAACGGTGCCGCTGTTCGCCGCCCTGCTTTCGCTCGAGCTGCCCGCGGATCGTTACCCGCCGCTGTCGTTGTCCCCCCAGCAGCAGCGGCAGATGACGCTCGATGCGGTGACGGGTTGGCTGTTCGAGGAGGCGGAACGCCGGCCCGTGCTGCAGGTGTGGGAGGACCTCCACTGGGCCGATCCTTCCACCCTCGAGCTGCTCGCCACCTACGTCGAGCAGGCGCCGACCGCGGCCCTCCTGAACGTGCTGACGTTCCGGCCGGACTTCACGCCGCCGTGGCCGCAACGCTCGCACATGACGCCGATCACGCTCAACCGGCTCGAGCGCGTCGAGGGCGAGGCCATCATCGCGCACCTCGCGGGCGGCAAGGCCATGCCGCGCGAGGTAATTGATCTCATTGCCGCAAAAGCCGACGGCGTACCGCTGTATATCGAAGAGCTCACCAAGAGCGTGCTCCAGTCGGGGATGCTCGAAGTGCAGGTGGATCGCTACGTGGTCAAAGGATCGCTCAGTGCGTTCGCGATCCCGGCGACTCTGCAGGACTCCTTGATGTCCCGCCTCGATCGGGTGCCAAAGCTTCGGGAACTCGCGCAAATCGGGGCGGTTCTGGGTCGAGAGTTCGCCTACGAGATGCTCAGTACGCTCGCCGGCCTGGAGGAATCGACCTTACGCGACGGCTTGAGCCAGCTGGTGTCCGCGGAACTCCTCTACCAGCGTGGCCGTCCGCCGCGCGCCAAGTACATCTTCAAGCATGCGCTCATCCAGGAGGCTGCCTATCAGTCGCTGCTGAAGCGTTCGCGCCAGCGTTTCCATCGGCTGGCGGCGGAGCTGCTGGAAGCGCGCTTTCCGGAACTGGTCGCCGCACAACCCGAACTGCTGGCGCATCACTTCACCGAAGCCGGACTGATCGAGCAGGCCATCGAGTACTGGATGAAGGCGGGGCAGCTGCTGAATGACCAGGGCTGGGTCAGCATGTCCATGAATGCTTATCGCAGCGCGCTCGCGATCGCCGAGGGGGACGCCGAGCGCTGCCGGGCCCTGATCGGTCTGGCGGGCGGAATGCGCATCGTCGACAAGTACGACGACGCCTTCAAGGCCCTGGACGAAGCTCTGGAGCTCGCGACGCGGCAGAACCTCAAGGGCGAGCTGGCGCGCATCCATTACCTGCGCGGAAACCTTTGCTTTCCCCTGGGGCGCGTCGCCGAGTGCATGAAAGAGCACGAGAAGGCGCTGCACTACGCGGGCGAGGTCGCCGACACCGAGAACGAGGCGCGCGCGCTGAGCGGGCTGGGCGATGCGGCCTATTCGAGCGGGCGAATGCGCACGGCGCATGACTACTTCCGCCGCTGCGTCGAACTGTCCAGGCGGCACGGCTACGTCGCGATCGAGGCCTCGAATGGCTACATGATCGCCTGGACCCGCCTGTACATGAACGAAGTGCGGGAGGGCGCGGCGGAGGCGCGGGCGGCCGTGTCTTTCGCCGAGAAGATCGGCAACCACCGCGCGGAGATTGTGGCGCGGGCGGCTGCGGCCCGCAATCTCTGCGAGCTGGGCGAGCTCGATGAAGCCGCGAGCCACGTCGAGCGGGGACTGAAGATTGCCGAGAACCTGGGTGCAGATCGCTTCAATCCTATTCTGACGATATTTCGCGCGCAGATTCAATGGGCCAGGCATGGCCCGGGGAAAGACATCGACGCCATGATCGATCGCGCGGCGGAGGTATCGCAAGCGACCAGCATCGGATTCGTCGGGCCCTGGGTCCTAGGCACCCTGGCCCTGGTGAGCGGCGATCCCGAGCGGAGCAGGAAGGCCATGAAGGACGCGGAGGCGATCCTCGCCGGGAATTGCGTAGGCCACAACTACTTCGCCTTTTACCGGCAGGCCATGGAGGTCTGCCTGCGGCTCGAGGACTGGGACGAACTGAATCGCTTCGCCGACGCACTGGAGGCCTACAGCAAGCCGGAGCCGCTGCCGCGAACCGATTTCTACATCGCCCGCGGTCGCGCGCTGGCCCGATTCGGCCGGGGAGAGCGGGACGATTCTACGAAACAGGCGTTGCGGCGCCTGCGCGACGAGGCCAAGCAGGTGGGTCTGATGAGCGCGCTGCCGGCGCTCGAGCAGGCGCTGCAAGCGGGGCCGGCGTGAAGCGACGAGCGGATCGTTGTGGCCGTAATGAGTGCCTCCCCAGCGCGACGCGCTGAGCTTACCCAAGCGTCCTTCGCTGCCTGCCGCGCGTGCGCTCATGCTCGTAGGCGAGCGCGGCGCCGATGATCCCGGCGTCGTTCTTCAGCCTCGCCGGAACGATCGGTGTCGGCAGCGTGAGCAGGTGCAGAAACTTATCGGCCTTCTTGCTCACTCCGCCGCCGATGATGAAGAGATCCGGCCAGAAGTACGCATGCAGCAGGTGCAGGTAGGCGTCGACGCGGCGCGCCCATTGTTTCCAGCCCAGGCCCTGGTCCTCGCGCACGCTCGCCGCCGCCCAAGTCTCGGCGTCGCGGCCTCGCAGCGTGAGATGGCCGAGCTCGGTGTTCGGCATCAGGTGCCCGTTGATGAAGAGCGCGGTGCCGATGCCCGTGCCGAGCGTCACCATGATGACGAGGCCGCGCCGCCGGCGGCCCGCGCCGAAGTGCATCTCGGCGTAGCCCGCGGCGTCGGCGTCGTTGATCACGCTCACGCGGCATCCGGTCACGCTTGCGAAGCGCTCCGCAGCGTCGACGCCGAGCCAGCTGCGCGAGATATTCGCAGCGGTGCGCAAACGGCCGCTTTTGACCACTGCCGGCACCGCGCAGCCGATCGGGCCTTTCCAGTGAAAGTGCTTCGCGATTTGGACGACCGCGCGTGCCACCGCGCGCGGCGTCGCGGGCTGCGGCGTCGCAATGCGATGTCGCTCCTCGAGCAATTTGCCGCGGCGTGTGTCCACCGGTGCGCCCTTGATGCCCGAGCCGCCGACGTCGATGCCGAGAACCTTGATGGCGCGCCTCCTGTCCGGCGCGTGAACGCGCAGAAGCGGGCATGGTAGCGCAAGCGCGCGCTCAAGGTCGCGCGCGCAGCGGGCATCCGTCACGCGCGCAAACCGGTGCAGACGGTAAGCTTGACTCACCGGCCATGCTGCCTAGAGGAGGGCGCAGTGGAGATCAAGGTCAACGGCAAGACCACCGAGATCGAAGTCGATCCCGCGATGCCGCTGCTGTGGGTGCTGCGCGACGTGCTCAACCTCACCGGTACCAAGTTCGGCTGCGGCATCGCCGCGTGCGGCGCCTGCACCGCGCTGGTGGACGGACTGGCGGTGCGCACCTGCGTCACGCCGGTCGGCAGCGTCGCCGGCAAGGCGGTGCGCACCATCGAGGATCTCGGCGGCATCGGGCTGCACGCGCTGCAGCAGGCCTGGATCGACAAGCAGGTGCCGCAGTGCGGCTACTGCCAGTCGGGCATGCTGATGGCGGCGGCGGCGTTGCTTTCGGCCAACCCGAGACCGAGCGACGCGCAGATCGATGCCGCGATCAGCAACATCTGCCGCTGCGGCACCTACCAGCGCGTGCGTGCGGCAATCCGCTCGTTGGCCCGGGTGGTGCGGGAAGGGATGTGAAGCGACGCAGTTTCCTGCTCGGTGCGCTCGGCGTCGGCGGCGCGCTGATCGTCGGCTGGAGCTTCCTGCCGCCGCGCAGCCGCATTGGCACCCGCGACACGTTGCCACCCGATGCGGACGCGGTAACGCTGAACGGCTGGGTGCGCATCGGTCGCGACGGCACGGTGAGCGTCGCGGTGCCGCGCTCGGAGATGGGGCAGGGGGTCCATACCGCGCTGCCGATGCTGGTCGCCGAGGAGCTCGACGTGCCGCTCGCGCTTGTGCGCGTCGAGCAGGCGCCGTTCGACGCCATCTTCGGCAACGTGGCGATGCTGGTCACCGGTCTGCCGTTCCACCCCGACGCGAGGCAAAGCGCGCTGGTGCGCACGAGCGAGTGGATCGTCGCCAAGCTCGGCCGGGAGCTGGGGCTGCAGGTTACCGGAGGCAGCACGAGTGTGCGCGACGCGTGGTGGCCGATGCGCGAAGCGGGCGCCGCGGCGCGCGCCATGGTGCTTGAGGCCGCGGCGCGGCACTGGGACGTGCCCCTCGGCGATTGCTCGATCCTCGACGGCGTCGTTCGCAATATTGACGGGCGCCAGGTGTCGCTTGGCACGCTCGTCGGCGCGCTGCGCGAGGTGCCGATTCCGACCAACGCGCCGCTCAAGGATCCGCGCCGCTTCCGGCTCATCGGTCAGAGCGCGCCGCGGCTCGATCTCGCCGAGAAAGTGACCGGCCGGGCGCGCTTCGGCATCGACGTGCGCCTGCCGGGCATGCTGTACGCGACCGTGCGCACCTGCCCGATCATCGGTGGGGGACTCGGGCGCGTCGGCTCCGAAGCCGCGCTCGGGATGCCCGGGGTGGTGCGGGTCTCGACCCTCCCCGGCATGGCGGGCAGCGCACCCGGCGTGGCGGTGGTGGCGAACAGCTACTGGGCGGCGAAACAGGCGATCGAGCGGCTCGAAATCGAGTGGCACCCCGGGCCGAACGCCAAGCTGTCCTCGGCGCAGCTGATGCTCGAGCTGCGTCACGCGCTCGCCACGCAAACGGGGATCGCGTTTCACCGCCGCGGCGAGGGCGCAGCAGCGCTTGCGCGCGCGGCGCGCATCATCGATGCCGAGTACGACGTGCCTTACCTCGCGCACGCAACGCTCGAGCCGATGAATTGCACCGCGCAATTCGTCGACGGGCGCCTGCGGATCTGGGCCCCGACGCAGCTGCCAAGCGTGCTGCGCCACGTCGCGGCGCGTTCGGCCGGGATCGATTCCGAATTGGTCGACGTCACCGTGACGCTGCTTGGCGGCGGCTTCGGGCGGCGCCTCGAGGTCGATTTCGTGCCGCAGGCGGTGTCGATCGCGCGCGACGTCGCGCCCGCGCCGGTGCAGCTCATCTGGTCGCGCGAGGAAGACATGACGCACGACTTCTACCGCCCGGCGGCGGTGGCGCGCCTGACCGCGGGCTTCGACCTCAACAACCGGCCGCTGGTATGGATCACGCGCAGTGCGAGCGACGCGATCGTGCCGCAGTACCTCCGGCGCGCCTACCCGGATTTTGCGGTCGACTACCCGGACAAGACTACCGCCCAGGGGCTTTTCGACCAGACCTACGAGTTCCCGCACCGAGACTGTGCCCACGTGGCGCACGAATCGCCCGTGCCGGTGGGCTTCTGGCGCAGCGTCGGGCATTCGCACAACGCGTTCTTCGTCGAGAGCTTCATCGACGAGCTGGCGTACGCTGCGGGGCGCGACCCGTTCGCCTACCGGCGCGAGCTCCTCGCCAAGCATCCGCACTACCGCACGGTGCTCGAGCTCGCGGCGCTCAAGGCGCTCTGGGGCCGGGTGCGGCCCGGGCGAGCGCAGGGCATCGCGCTGCACGAATCCTTCGGCTCGATCGTGGCGCAGGTGGCTGAGGTATCGCTTGCCAACGGCGGCATCCGCGTGCACCGCGTGGTGTGCGCGATCGACTGCGGAACGGTGGTCAATCCGGACATTGTCGCGCAACAGATGGAGGGCGGCGTGATCTTCGGGCTCACCGCGGCACTGCACGGCAGAATCACCATCCGCGACGGGCGCGTAGAACAGAGCAACTTCCCGGATTACGAGATGCTGCGACTCGCGCAGGCGCCGGTCGTGGAGACGCACATCCTGCCGAGCAGCGCGCCGCCCGGCGGCGTCGGCGAGCCCGGCGTTCCGCCGATCGCGCCCGCAGTCGCGAACGCGGTGTTCAGGCTCACCGGCAAGCGCCTGCGCTCGCTACCGCTGCGGCCGCAGTCCTGAGGCGAACGCGCTACGCTCGTGACGCCCCTGCGGCGCACGAGCGCCGCCATCGTCGCGGCCGTCGCGGCGCGAGTCCCGCCGCTCGGCGCCGCGCGAACGCTCGCGCGTTTCGCTGCGTGCGTCCATCGGAGGCCGCGGGCGCTGCTCGATGCGCGGGGAACGCGCTTCGAGCGCGGGCCGGTCCTGGCGCGGCACCGCGCGCGGCGCGACGCTGCGCGCGGGCTCGCGGATTTCGCTGCGCGCTTCGACGGGTGGCCGCGCGCGCTCGATGCTGCGCGCACGCTCGCGCATCTCGACCCGGGGCGGGATCTGCTCGCGCTCGGCGCGCGGGGCGCGCACATCGGCCGCGCCGCGCCCGTCGCGCCGCACATCGCGGCGCTCGTCGCGGCGTTCCTCGCGTCGCTCGATGGCCGGCGCGGCGCGCTCGCGCGTCTCGGGCCGGGCTTGCACCGGAGTACGTGTGCGCTCGGGCTCGACTCGCCCCGGCTCGCGATGTCCGCCGAACTCGCGCCGCGCGTCGTTGCGACCGGGCTCGTAGCGCTGGCGTACCGCCTCATTGCGGTAGGCTACGCTCCTGCGGTGCGCCGCATCGTGCCGCCAGACCGCGGGCGAGCCGCGGCGCACCGCCTCGACGTGGCGGTGCTCGACCACCGTGACCGGGCGATAGTAGTAGGGCACGCGCACCACGTGCACGCGGCGCTGCGGCCAGTCGAAGGCGCCGAAGAAAAACCCGACCGACAGGCGCACGCCGCCGCCCCACACGACGCCAACCGAGACGCCCGGCCGGACGTAATAGCCCGGCCACGGCGCCCAGCGCACCGGCGGGTACGCCGGCCACCACCAGTTGCCGTACACCACCAGCGGGTCGTAGTAGGGCACGTAAACCACCTGCGGGCTCGCCGGCGTGACGACGATCGTCTGCCCCTGGCGCGACACCAGCGTGGCGTCGTTGCTGCCGAGGTTGCCGGCAGACATCGCGCGCTGCCGCAGGCTCTGCACCGTGTCCATCACGTGCGGCTCCTGCTCGAGGAAGGCGTCGCCGAGTTGCCGCATCCAGTCCAGTCGCTCGTCCATCATCGCGAGCACGCGCGGGAAGGCGACCAGCGACTTGACGCTCGGGTCCCAGGCCTGCTGCTCGACCGCCTGCACCGCCGAGTCGCCCTGCAGCTCCGGATGGGCTTTCGACCAGCGCGCCGCCTCGATCACCTCGAACGGATAGGTCGAGGCCATCAGGATCTGCGACAGCAGCGCGTCGGGATAGAGCGCGATCGGCGCGAGGATCTGGTCGAGTTCCTGCTGAGTGAAGGCGCGCGCCGGCGCGGCCGCAGCAGGCGGGGGGACCTGTGCGAGGGCGAGCCCCGCCGCCAGCATCGGAACGAGCAGCCCAAGCAACCAGGTACGGAAGAGTTTTCTCATGGCGACCTCCTTTTTCATGCCTCCCATTGAATCGGGGCGGCGCGGGTCACGCTTCGACAAATTGCAAGCGGATGTAACCGCGCCGCTCGCAAACCGCCGCGCGGAAACAATTTGTTACCCCTGCCCGCCCGAACGGGGGGCAGAGTGGTGCCGTCTAATGCGGAGGCGATGCGGACTTCGCCACGGAGGCAAACCATGAAATCAGCGAAAACGATTCTGGCAACGGTGCTCGCGCTCGGCGTGGTCGCGGCTAGCGGGCAGGTGCTCGCGCGCGACGGCTGGCATGGCGGCGGCGGCCGGCATGGCGGCGGCGGACACGTTCGCTTCGGCGTCACGATCGGCGTGCCGCTGTTCTGGCCCAACTACTACTACGGACCGCCGGCCTACGCGTATTACTACCCGCCGACGGCGGTGGTGCCCGCCTCGCCCCCGACGTATATCGAACAGGGTGCGCCGTCGGCCACGCCGTCGCAGAGCTACTGGTATTTCTGCGCCGGCTCGAACGCGTACTACCCCTACGTTAAGCACTGCCCGGGCGGCTGGCAGCGGGTCGATCCGCAGCCGCCGCCGGAATGAACTCGAGAGGCAAGCCATGATTTCCCGCAAAACTGCATTCGCGTCGGCGTGCGCGGCGCTGCTGCTTGGCGCCTGCGCCAGCGCGCCGACCGGCCCGAGCGTCATGGTGCTGCCGGGCACCGGCATGAGCTTCGACCGGTTCCGCGCCGACGACTACGAATGCCGGCAGTTCGCCGGCGCGCAGGTCGGCGGCACGAGTGCCGAGCGGGCCTCGAGCGACGCCAGCGTGAAAAGCGCCGCGATCGGCACCGCAGTCGGCGCCGTAGCAGGGGCGCTGATCGGTGGGGGCCACCAAGGCGCGGCAGTAGGCGCCGGCACCGGCCTCGTCGTCGGCGCGGCGGCGGGATCCGGTGCCGCGCAAGACTCGGCGTACAGCCTGCAGCAGCGCTACGACATCGGTTACCTGCAGTGCATGTACGCGAAGGGCAACCGCATCCCCGTTGCCGGGCGTTTCGAGCCCGCGCCCTCCTACGGGCGGCGCAGCTACGCGCCGCCGCCCCCGCCCCCGCGTTGACCGTCGCTACGGCAGGATCGGCGTCGGCGCGGGCAGCGCCAGGCCACGGCGCGCCATCTGCTCGCGCACGCGGTCGGGGTAGTCACTGATGATTCCGTCCACGCCGAGCGCGAGCATGCTGTCGATCGCTGCCGGATCGTTCACCGTCCACACCACCACCTTGAGGCCGAGCGCGCGCGCTTCCTTCAGCTTCGCCTCGTCAAGGTCGCCGAAGTAGGGGGACCAGATCGCGCCGCCGGCGGCCTTCACCATCTTCGGCACCGAGCCGTGGTCGCGGTAGCGGATGCCGGCAGTCCAGCCCGAGCCGAGCAGCGAGTCCGCCGCGATGTTGTCGAGCCAGCGCTGCTGCGCGCTCAGGTACACGGTCGCGATCTCGGGCGCTTCCTTCTGCACCACCTGCAGCGTGCGCCACTCGAAGGACTGAATGGTGCTTCTCGCTGTCATGCCGGCTTCGCGCAGCGCGGCGATCACCACGCGAGCGAAGGCCTCGGGCAGCGGAGTCTCGCCAGGCTTGTCCGGATCGAGCTTGGTCTCGATGTTAAAGCGCACGGTTTCGTTACCGGCCCTGCGCACCAGCGCGAACAGATCGGCGAGCCGCGGGATGCGCGTGCCATCGACGCTCTGCTGCAGGGGATAGCGCGCCGCGTAGTTGGTACCGGGCTTGAGACGCCCGACGTCGTAGCGTTGCAGCTCCTCGAAGCGGAGCGCGTTGATCGCGGGGCCGCGCTGCTCCAGCCAACGGCCGTCGGGCCCGCGCACAATATCCGGATTGAGCGTCGCATCGTGCGAGATCACCACCACGCCGTCGCGCGTCACGCCGAGGTCGAGCTCGAGCGTGGTCACGCCGATCGATAGCGCCGCGGCGAATGCGGGCAGCGTGTTCTCGGGCGCAAGGCCGCGCGCTCCGCGATGCGCCTGCAAGTCGAGCGCGCCGGCGGCGAGTGGGAGCATGAGCGCGGCGAGCGCCGGGAGCGATCGGATCATCGGCACGCGGTGCGCGCTAACGCGTCACCGCGAGCTTCCTGGCATTGGCGAGCGCCTCGGCCGCGCGCGCCGCCTCGTCCTGCGCGCTCTTGCGCGCCTTGGCGATCAGCGCCTTGTCGACCACCACGCCGGGGCCGAGCTCGCGCGCGAGCCCGGACTGCGCATCGGAGAAATTCACCAGCAGGTTCTCGTAGGCTTCGATCGAGCGCCGGTACTCGGAATTCGTTCTGTCGAGCTGCTCCTTGCGGCGCAGCGCCTCCTTGATCCAGTCGCCGCGGCGCTGCGCGACGCTGCTGAAGTGCGCCACAAGCACCTGCGTGGCCTCATTCAATTGGGTATGCATTTTCTGCGTTGAGGCCTGCACGCGCACGATGCCATGGACCGCCGCGAGGAACTCGCCCGCGGCGTAGCCCAGCATGCGGATGCGCGACACGTCCAGGCTCTCGAAGCGCGCGACATGCTGGCTCATCGCGGCGACGTGCGCCTCCAGCGTCGCCTGCGTGTCGGGACGGCCGGCGAGCGCGGGGTCAGCGCGGATGCCGAGCGCCTCACGCAGCCGCTTGCTCGAATCGGCGGCGAGTTCCTTGACCTCGCCGCCGAGGGACGTCTTGCGGTACTGGCCCCAGCCGAAGGCGCCCAGGATCGAGACGATGATCAGCGCGGCGACCGTGGCGGCGATCTTGTGGTTCGTGCTCATGGTGCGCATTCTCCCGTTTCGGCGCTGCCGCGAAAAGGCCTGCGCGCCCGTGCCCCCGACGCTGTATATATACGAGCGCGGCGGCTAAAGGAAAGAACTATGTACTGTTGCGAGGCGATTCCCGCGGGTGCGCGGCGCCTGTCGGCCGTTCGCGACAGCCGCGCCGGGCGTGGCCCCGCCGGGAGGAGTCCATGATCGATTTGCACGCGATCGCCGAAATGCCTGAGCGCGACGCGCCGCCGGCGATCGCCGCGCTCTACGCCGAGATGCGCGAAGCGCTCGAGATGCCGCTCGTGAACCTGATCTACCGGCATTTCGCCACCCATGCCGGTTTCCTGCCCTGGGCGTGGAGCGTGGTGCGGCCGCTGGCCGCGTCCGGCGCCCTGCAGTCGCTCGCGCAACGTTTGCGTGGCCGGGTCCAGGATCGCG
>Ga0214471_10002728_pt1 | contig 13818 bp, 13 predicted proteins | sample RVTome_5_FD_207665 | JGI IMG/M metagenome (GOLD analysis project Ga0214471, IMG submission 207665) | Soil microbial communities from uranium-contaminated site in the Upper Colorado River Basin, Wyoming, United States - RVT142D155 | ecosystem: Environmental > Terrestrial > Soil > Contaminated >...
ACGGGTTCGGTCACGCCGACGGAGTCGGTCACGCCGACGGAGTCGGTCACGCCGACGGAGTCGGTCACGCCGGCGGGGTCGGTCGCGCCGGCGGGGTCGGTCACGCCGGCGGGGTCGGTCACGCCGGTGACGACCTCGAAGCCGACTGGGTGTGAGCGGAGTCAGGGTGCGCTGGAGCGCTCGCCGGCGGTGACCGCGGCGTCGATCCGGTTGCCGGGGGGAGCCAGGGGCACGACCAGCGCGGCGAGTAGACACACGACGGGTGGTGGCCGTAGTTGGAGTCGAGCACCAGGGCGGTACCGCCGCGTGCCGCCGCGTACATCTCGTGGACCCGGCGCCGGTAGTCGGCGAGTTCGACGTAGGCGGCGGCGAAGTCGTCGTCCACGTCACTCAGCCGTCGAGGCTGATGCGGATGCGCCGGAAGCCGCGGCCCTTCGACTCCACCTTGCTGATGCGCACCGCGCCGACCTCACGAGTGGAGGCCACATGGGTGCCGCCGTCGGCCTGGCGATCGAGGCCGACGATGTCGACGACCCGCACCTCTGTCAGGTCGGGCGGCAGCAGGCTGACCTTGGTCCGGATGAGGCTGGGGTCGGCGTCAGCCTCGGCACGCGGCAAGAACGCCACCTCGACGGGGCGGGCGGCGGCGATCTGGCGGTTCAGCTCGTCCTCGAGGGGTTGGCGGTCCTCGGGGTCCCACGTCTCGATCTCGAAGTCGAGCCTCCCCTCCCCCGGTTCCATGTTGCCGCCGGTCACCGGGCTGGCGAACCGGTCCCACACCACGCCGCACAGGGCGTGCATGGCGGTGTGGGTGCGCATCAGCCGGTAGCGGCGCTCCCAGTCGACGACGCCGACGAGAGGCGTCCCCGGGGGCGGCAAGTTGCCCTCCACCCAGTGCCATACGTCGTCACCGTCGGCGGCGACCCGCACCACGGCGAGGCGGTCGTCTCCGATGTGCAGCTCCCCAACGTCAGGAGGCTGGCCACCTCCGCCGGGGTAGAACACGGTGCGATCGAGGAGGACCCGGCCGTCGTCGTGGTCTACCTCCAGCACCACGGCGTCGACCCTGCCGGCGTAGGCATCGGTCGAGTAGATGCGTTCGGTCATCGGTCCTCCTCGGTGATCGTAGGCCAGCCGGCCATTCTGGCGTGGCGGCGAGCTACGGTTGGCCCTCACCTCACGACGACGGAGGCAACGATGTCGGCACCCCAGGTCCTCTACTTCACCGATGACGACGCCGCCAACCGCCTGATCGCCGCCGACGACCTCGCGCTGCTGGTCGGCATCGTCCTCTACCAGCAGGTACCCACCGAGAAGGCGTTCAGTGGGCCGTTGGTGCTGCGCGAGCGCCTTGGCGGGCCATTCGATGCCACTCGGATCGCCGAGATGGATCCGGACGCCCTGGAAGCGGTCTTCCGGGAGCGGCCGGCGCTGCACCGGTTCCCTGCGGCGATGGCAAAACGGGTACAGGCGGTGTGTCGCCACCTCGTCGACCACCACGGTGGTCGAGTGGCCGGGTTGTGGGAGGGGGCGGCCGACGCCCACGAGGTGATGGGCCGCCTCACGGCTATGCCCGGTTTCGGCGACTACAAGGCGCGCATCTACCTCGGCGTGCTCGCCGAACGGTTCGGGGTACGGCCCGCCGGGTGGGAGGAACACCTGCCCGACTGGCCGTCGATCGTCGACATCTCGGGCGCAGGCGACCTTCAGGAGTTGAAGGAGCGCAAGAAGGCGTGGAAGGCGGCAGGCGGCCGCGAGTGATCAGCCCCGGCCCGCCGGGCGTGCCGTGCGCCGCAGCAACAGCGGGTAGCCGACGACGACCACTCCCGCGAAGAGGAACCACTGCACCGCGTAGCTGAGGTGCGGACCGTCGTCGAGCTGTGGCAGCGGTCGGGGCCGCGGCAGATCGCCCGCCGCCGGCTGCGAGCCGGTGAGTTGAACCCACATGGGAAAGAGCGGCCCGTCGATCTGGCTGTCGAGGCGTGCGAGGTCGACTCGGGAGATGCGCTCCAGAGTCCCCGTGGCCGGATCAGTGGGCCCGAACCGTCCCCGCACCTCGGTGGTGCGCAGCACGCCTTCGACGTTGGTGATGACGTCAGCGGGCTCGGCGCCCGCCACCGGCGGCCCGGCGACGTCGATGGGAACCCATCCCCGGTCGACGACCACGACCGTGCCGCCCACGTCGAGCGGCGTCAACACGTCATGGCCGGACACGCCGGAGAGGCTCTGTGCCTGCAGCAGCACCTCCTCGTCGAGCCGATAGCGGCCCTCGAGCACCACCCGTGTCCACGCCAACTCGGCGCCACCGTCGTCCAACGGCGGCAGGTCGGACAAGAGCACCGGGTCGGCGGCCGTCCTGGCGGCGACGGTTGCGTTGAAGGCTCGGCGCTCGTCGAGGCGGCGTAGCTGCCAAAGGCCCAGGTTGACGAACCCGATCACGGCGAGGACGGCGACGAGATGGCCGACGATCCAGCGGCGTGTCACCACAAATCGGTAGCGCCCCGGCATGGGGGGGATCGTATCCGCTCGGGGGGTCAATCGGCGGCGGCCATCTCGGAGCCGTAGCGGCCGCCGGTGCGCCAGTACACGCCTTCGGCGCGGGTCAGGAACCCCTCGTCGACCAGGTAGCGGCGCAGCGCGGCGTAGTCGGAGTGCCACAGCTGGAGTGCGAAGTTGACCGCCGCTTCCTCGTAGCGGACACCGGGCTCGAACTCCTGGGCGAGTCGCTCGAGCACCACGCGCCGCTTGGCCTGGTTCGCAGGGATGCTGGTGAGGCGTTTGCCTGAGAAGAACCGGCCGAGCACGTTGGCCTCCTCACCGCTCCACATGCCGGGCCCGGTGACGGCCGGATCGGGCGGCGGCTGTTGCGGCAGCGAGGCAGCCACGGAACGCAGCACGTCGCGGTCGAGAGTGCCGTCGTTGCCCAACAGGCCGGCCGCTCGAAGGCGGCCGATCGCCTCCAACGCGTCGCGCGGTCGGATGCCGAGCGCGTCCGCCACGTCGTCTGGATCCACCGGCCCTTCGGCCGCCCGGCCGAGGATCGCGAGGCGTACCGGGTCGAGTGTGAGCGCCAGATAGGTGCGGGCGTCCAGCATCGCGTCATCGTACCGGGCCTGCCGGAGTGCCCGGTAGGCTTGCCGCCATGCGGCTCTTCCTGGTGCGCCATGCCGTCACACCCGAGACCGGAGTCGTGCTCTCGGGCCGGGCGCCGGGAATCGGGTTGTCCGAGGAGGGGCGGCGGGCTGCGCGGGCAACGGCCGAGATGCTGGCGCATCTTCGTCCTCGGGCGCTGGTGACGAGCCCTCTCGAGCGGTGCCGGGAGACGGCCGAGATCGTAGGCGGCCGGCTGCAGCGTTCGGCCGTGATCGACGAGGCGTACATCGAGGCCGACTACGGCTCGTGGTCGGGGCGGCGACTGTCCTCCGTCCGCAGGCTGAAGGGTTGGGGCGCACTCATGGCGGGGGCCTCGAGGTTCCGTTTCCCGCAAGGCGAGACGCTCGACGAGGTCCGGATCAGGGCGGTGGGTGCCACGGAAAGCCTTGCCGGGTCGCTGCCCGCCGGAGCTGTCGCCATCGTCGTCAGCCATGCCGATGTCATCAGAGTGCTGCTGGCGCACTACCTGGGAATGCCGCTCGACCTGGTGCATCGGCTCAGGGTGGCGCCCGCGAGTGTGAGCGTCGTCGAACTGCCGTCACAGGGCTCTCCTCTGGTGTCCGTGGTGAACCAGCAGGCGCCGGGGGTCGGCGCATGAGGGACCTGGGCCCGGCCGACAGGTTGGCGGTCGGAGCGGTGGGCCGTCCCGGTGAGCGTACCTTCCTGATCCAGGTGCATGCCGGCGGGCACGTAGCCGGGTTCGTCATCGAGAAGGCGCAGGCGGCGGCGCTGGCGCGCGAGGCGGGACGTCTACTGGCGGGGGCAGGGTTTGCCGGCGCCGGCGACGACCTCGAGCCGCCCGAGGTCGATCCCGACGTTGTGCCCGAGTTCCGCGTCGTCGGGATGGAGTTACGCCACCTGGGTGCCACCGACATGGTGACCCTGGTGCTTGCGGCCGAGGACCAGATCGAGCAGGTGACGGTGGAGGTGACCACTGCCCAACTCGAGATGGCTGCCCGTGGCGCCGCCGACGCAGTGCGCTCGGGCAGGCCCCGGTGTCCGCGCTGCGATCTCGCCATGGACCCCGACGGTCACGCCTGCCCCGCCGGCAACGGCGACCTGCGCGGCCACCGCCCGTGAGTGTGCCCCAAGGCGTGAGCGCGCCGCGTTGGGCTCCTGAGGTGGTCGAGGTCATCGGTCGGTTCACCGCGGCTTCCAACGCCACGTTGCTGGCCACCACGGCCGACGGCGAACGCGTGATCTACAAGCCCGTCGCCGGCGAGGCGCCGCTGTGGGACTTCCCGCCCGACAGCCTGGCGGTGCGTGAGGTGCTCACCTACGAGGCGTCACGAGCTCTTGGCTTCGACGTGGTGCCCGAGACGGTGTGGGGCTCCGGTCCCTTCGGCCCGGGGGCCGTGCAGCGGTTCGTCGACGACGCTCCCGACTTCGACGCGTTCGCCCTGGTGCGCAGCTGCGATCCGACGTTGTGGCCGGTCGCGGTGCTCGATGTGGTGTGCAACAACGCCGATCGCAAGCTGGGGCACCTCGTGGGTAGCGGCGATCGGTTGTGGGCCATCGACCACGGGCTCACCTTCCATCCCGAGGACAAGCTGCGCACCGTGTTGTGGGGATTCGCGGGACAGCCGCTACCCGAGGCGATGGACGGTGCGCTCGATCGCTTCGTCGCCGCCGTCGACGGCAAATTCGGCAATCGGCTGGCGTCGGGCCTGGGGGCGGCCGAACGTTCCGCGGCGCGTGACAGGGCGGCGGCGTTGCGTCGAGTGGGGCACCATCCTCATCCACCCGACGATCGCCCCGCAGTCCCCTGGCCGCCCTACTGAGGGCGTCCACCCGCGTCGGGGCCGCCGTGGGCGAACACCCGCGTTGCGATGGCAGCGACGACCTCATTCACTCCGAGCACGTCGGTGTCGAGTTCGACGTCGTGGTGGCGCACGGCCTCCCAGGCGACGGCGCCGGCGAGCGATGCGACGAAGCCGGGATCCCGGGTTGAGCCTCGGCGGGGGTCGCGGCTCGCCCGCCGCTGAGCTTCGGCAACAGACACCCTGAGCAGGACGTGGAGGATCGGCGGCGCCGGATGGAGGTGGGCGATCACCTCGTCCCATTCGAAGGGTGACAGCGTGGTGCCGGCGACGGTGACCACCTCGGTCCCGAGGTCGAGGAGTTCTGTCACGATGGCAGATGCCAGCCGGCAGGCCGCGATGCGATCCGCCGACCGCACGCTCGTCCAGTCACGCCCGGCGACCACGGCGACGATCTCGTCCATGTCGACGGCGGCGGCGGTGCGTCCCTGTTCTCGCGCCAGGGTGGCCAGCCGCTCGGCGACGGTTGTCTTGCCGGCAGCGACCGGGCCGGTCAACAGCACGAGCCGGCGCCGCGCCGCCGATCCGGCGCCCGTCGCCCGCGTCACGGCGAGGCGGTCGGAGCCGCACCACCGCGGGCGGTGCCTCCGGTGCGGCGCGGGTCGGCTGCTTCGTAGAGGCCCGCCACAGGATCCCAAAGCGCGGCCTGCACGCCGCCGAAGTACATCGACATGTCGGGGAAGCGGCGTGGCACGAGGTCGTCGAAAGCGCCGACCGGCAGGCCCGGCTCGTGGGCGATCCTCGGCGTTCCGTCGAACGTCTCGACGTGCACGCGAGGGTGGGCGACGGCCTCGCGCAGCGACATGCCGAGGTGGATGAAGTTGAGCAGCACCGTCGTGATGGCGGTCGTGATGCGGTCGGCGCCTGCCGACCCGATCGCAAGGATGACACCATCGCTCGAGCGGGCGACGGTGGGAGCCATGTTCGACACCAGCCTGGTCCCGGCGAGGGGGTGGTGGAAGCCATCGGGGTGCAGTTCCATCTCGCCCAACGAGTTGTTGAGCCAGAAGCCGGTTCCCTGGACCATCATCCCCGATCCGTATCCGGCCGACACCGTCACCGAGCAACCCAGACCGTCGGTGTCGACGCCCGACGTGTGCACGGTCGACGGGGCAGTGAGCACGCCCTCGAGATCACCGACTCGGGCCATATCCAGCAGTGCGGCCGCCTCCCGCTCCCTGTCGGAGGCCGCAGGGTCCAAGCGACGCCGGCGGTACGTGAGGACGGCTCGCTGCACCCGAGCCAGGTGTTCCACCTCGTCGGCGGACCAGGTCGCGAACGGATGGTCGTCGAGGAGCAGCAGCATGGCGGCGAGGCAGGCACCTCCGACCGCCGGCGGCGGGTTGGTGGCCGCCATCCACGTGTCGACGGCCGCAAGCAATGGTCGGCGAACCTCCGGCCGGTAGCCGGCGAGGTCCTCGACGGTGAGGAGGCCGTCGCCCTCCTGGACGGCGGCGGCGATGTGACGGCCCAGGTCGCCGCGATAGAGGACGTCCACCCCTTCGTAGGCGATCGCTCGCAGGGTGTCCACCAGGTCGGGGATGTTGACGATGTCGCCCTCGCCCAAGGGAGTCCCGTCGGAGTGGTGCAGAACCTCTCTCGAGGCCGGGTCCCAGCCGAAGATGCTGTCGTGCGAGTAGGCCAGGTAGGCACCGGCCGCGGCGGACAGCGGGAACCCGGCGGCGACCGCTTCGATGGCGGGCTCGACCACGGCGGACCACGGCAAACGCCCGAACCGCTCGACGGCGAGTGCCAGGCCGGCGAGAGCCCCCGGCACCGCAACGGACCCGGGCCCGACCACCGTGTGCAAGCCGCCGCCATACTCCAGCCACACCTCCCTGCCCCCGGTGCCGCGCCGTTCATGACCGAGGCCTCGGCCCGGCATCTCGGCATAGGCGTCGATGACGACGGGATCGGCACCCTGCGGCCAGATGGTGAGGAAACCACCCGCACCGGGGGCGATGATCCCAGGGTCGGTGCACATCGATACCAGGACCGCCGCCACCGTGGCGTCCACCGCGTTGCCCCCGTCGTCGGCGATCGCCGCCCCGGCGTCGGCAGCGAGGTGCGATCCGGCGGCGATGCTGACCCTGCGCATGGGCCGCCAGCGTAGTGACGCCGGTCGGTCTTGATCGGCGTTGCGTCGGGGGTCTCGGGGGTCAACACGCCGCGGCGTCGTCGTCCTCCTCGGGCGGTTTGATGTCGACTTGGTGGGCCACCACCTCGAGGCGGCTGCGCCGTCCCTCAGGAGCCTCCCAGAACCGGCGCTGCACTGCCCCGGCCACCCACAATCGCCGGCCATGGTCGCCGAGATCGAGGGTCTCGACCTGGGCGACCATGGCGTCGTCGGGGTCCCACAGCGTGACCGGGACCACGTCGACTCTCCGTCTCGGCTCCTCGGAACGTGCGGTCACGAGGAAGCGCAGGAGGCGTGTCCCGGAGTCGAAGGTACGCAGCTCGGGAGGTGCAGCCAGCTTGCCGGCGAGCACGACGAGGTTGAGGTCCATGGTTCCAGCCTTCCCTGATCGCGGGAAGTGCGGGTTGCCCCGATCGTACGGGGACCCGGTGACAGGAACCAGGAGGGTGCGCCAGCCGGTCAGCCGGCGGCGGCGATCCAGCTCTCGAGCTCGTCGATGCCGGGGAATGACGGATCCGCCTGGAGGATGGCGTTGCGGAGGCGCCGTGCCGCTTCGGCGTCGCGGTCGAGCGCTGCCGCCCTGGCGGCGACGTACCAGACCCGCAGGTCCTCCTCGTGGGGTTTCGGCGACAGGCTGCGCGGCGTCACCAGAGCCCTTGCCTCGGCAACCCGGCCAATGTCGAGGAGGTGGGAGCCGTACACGACCTTGCCCTCCTTGAGAGCGGACGGGGAGCCGCCGAGGTCCTGAAGCTGCTGCCATGCCTTGTCGACGTCGTCGGCCCGACCCTCGGCCCGGAGGGTGTCCATCTCGACGGGTAGGTGGGTCGTCTCGCCGGTGAGGCGGCGATAGGTGCGCAATTCTCGGAGGGCGACTCTCCAGTCGCCTGCCCGGTAGGCGGACAGCCCGAGAACCTCACGAACGGTCGTGTCGCGCGGCGCCAGGTCCTTGGCTTTCAGGCCATGGCGCAGTGCCCGGGAGTATTTGCCCTCGGTGAATGCCGCGGTCGCCTCGCCCAACTCCTCGAGGGCGGCTGCGACGCGTTGTTTCGGGGTGACCCGCGCCAGGTTCTCGACGACCCACCGGGGGAGGTCGACGGCGGCGCCACGGAGGTCGCGTCGAGCCGGGATGTCGGTTGCGCCCCGGTCATCGCCGGGCCGGCCACCACGCGACGACGTGGCTCCGGTCTGCCGGTTGCCCCGGCCGGCCCCGCCGCCGGTGGCGTATGACCCGGTGCCACGGCCGGTGCGTGACGACGTCGACCGCGCAGGCTGGCCCGTCTGGGCACCCTGGCGCTTGCCCTTCGCGGCGTTCGATTTGGCTGCGCCGCCGCCGGTAGCGCCTCGGCTCGTCGACCCTCCGGCACCGCGCCCGGAGGTCGAGGAACGCGAACGCCCGCCGTCGTCGGATCTACGTGGTGGTGGCGCAGGCATTGGGTGATCACGTCCTCGAACTGGAGACCCCGACCGAACGCGATCGGGGCCACCCCGAAGGGTGGCCCCGATCATAGGTATGTCCGGCAGCGTCCTACTCTCCCGGGGCCCTGCGGCCCAAGTACCATCGGCGCAGGCAGGCTTAACTTCCGTGTTCGGAATGGGAACGGGTGGATCCCTGCCGCCATGGCTACCGAAACGATCTGAGAACTCCGAAGAGCGGCCAGCTCCTCGAGCCCTCCATAGCGAGCACGATCAGTTGCGGGTATTCAAATCCAAGCCCTCGACCTATTAGTACCAGTCAGCTCCACGCATTACTGCGCTTCCACTTCTGGCCTATCAACCTGGTGTTCTGACCAGGGGTCTTACCCGGTTGTCCCGGTGGGAGATCTCATCTTGGAGCCGGCTTCGCACTTAGATGCCTTCAGCGCTTATCCGTTCCGGACGTAGCAAATCAGCGGTGCCCTTGGCAGAACAACTGACACACCAGAGGTCCGTCCATCCCGGTCCTCTCGTACTAGGGACAGATCTCCTCAAATCTCCTGCGCTCGCGACGGATAGGGACCGACAGTGTTGTTACTCCCCACCTCGTGAGGTGGGTGGCCAGGACATTTCTGCCTGGCTCTGCATGTCGCCATGCAGCTCGGACTGTATCTTCACCTCGACCGCGGTCGAGGGTTCGGCGTGCAGTCTCTGAGGGTTCTGGTCGCCGATCACATACGACCGACTTCCAGCCTTCCCTGCTGATTGTCCGGTTCACCGGGCGGATTGTCACTCTTCATGCGTGTCCCACCGCACCTTGAGGGTGTGACACATCTGAAGAGTACCGCCGGATACTTTCCGGGTGTTCCAGCATATAGCCGAATTTATAGACAGCAATTGGTCACTGTCTCACGACGTTCTAAACCCAGCTCGCGTGCCTCTTTAACGGGCGAACAGCCCGACCCTTGGGACCTGCTCCGGCCCCAGGATGAGACGAGCCGACATCGAGGTGCCAACCCCCGCCGTCGATATGGACTCTTGGGCGGGATGAGCCTGTTATCCCCGGGGTACCTTTTAGCCGTTGGCCTCGGCGCATCCACTTGCCGCCGAGGGATCATTAGGCCCTACTTTCGTACCTGCTCCACTTGTAGGTGTCGCAGTCAAGCTCCCTTGTGCCCTTACACTCAACGTCTGATTGCCAACCAGACTGAGGGAACCTTTGGGCGCCTCCGTTACATTTTAGGAGGCCACCACCCCAGTGAAACTGCCCACCAGACACTGTCCCTGATCCGGATAACGGACCGAGGTTAGAAGACCATTATGCGAAGGGTGGTATTTCAACGTTGGCTCCCTGACAGCTAGCGCCGCCAGTTCATAGCCTCCCACCTATCCTACACATCACACAACGAACTCCAATGTCAAGTTGCAGTAAAGGTCCCGGGGTCTTTCCGTCCTGTCGCGAGTAGTGAGCATCTTTACTCACATTGCAATTTCGCCGAGTCTCTGGTTGAGACAGTGCCCGAGTCGTTACGCCATTCGTGCAGGTCGGAACTTACCCGACAAGGAATTTCGCTACCTTAGGCATTATTGTTACTACTCAACAGTTGCTGAGCGATCAGGCCATTTCTGCCTGATTCCCCGTGTCGCCACGGGGATCGGACTGTCCCATCGCCACGAGCTCATCGCGGCGCCTGGCGTGCAGTCTCTGAGGATCCCTGCAGGATGGTTTCGATCGGCCGTGAGCGCTGCTTTGCCGTGCGCGTTCATCGCGTACGCCAGCCTCACGAGTCGGTCGAACCCTTCCCGGGTCAGATGCTCCTTGGCTCGCATCGATCTCACGATCTCCGCGAACTTGTCGAAGTCCGGACCCTTGACCAGCGGTCGGTACCGCTCGAAGAACGGCAGGATGTGTTGCTCGAGGGTAGGGAGCGCCCCCACCGAGTAGGTAAGGACGCTGCTCCTCGGTCCCTTCGGCACGACCTTGCCGACTCCGAAGAAGGCACGGACTCTCTCGAGGAGCTCTCGCCCCTTCTCGTGTTGGTATACCTGGAAGACCGGCGTGAGCTGCCAGCCTCCCGTGCTCCGGGCGTACTTCGTGTTCCGGTGGAGGGCCACTGGGAAGCAGCCTTCACCGTCCACGAACCCGACGACCCACCACGGATCGAGTCGACCTTCTGGTCCTTTGGTTTCCTGCTGATTGTCCGCACCGTGCGGGTTGTCACTGCTCATGCCACCACACCTACCACTAGGGTGTGACAAGAACGAGTACCGACGGATACACGGGTGTTCCAGCATATAGCCAGGTTTGACAACCGCCATTCAGGTTTTCTGTCTAACGGTTATAGTTACCGCCGCCGTTTACTGGGGCTTGGATTCAAAGCTTCGCCGAAGCTAACCTCTCCTCTTGACCTTCCAGCACCGGGCAGGCGTCAGAGCGTATACTGCGTCTTGCGACTTCGCACGCTCCTGTGTTTTTAGTAAACAGTCGCTTGGGCCTGGTCTCTGCGGCCCCCTCGGGCTCAGGACGCGAAGTCCTTCACCCTACCGGGGCGTTCCTTCTCCCGAAGTTACGGAACCATTTTGCCGAATTCCTTAACCAGAGTTTTCTCGCTCGCCTTGGTATTCTCTACCTGTCCACCTGTGTCGGTTTGGGGTACGGGCACCATGCCAACTCGCTAGAGGCTTTTCTAGACGGCTTGGGAGTTCAGTGGCTTCGCCTTAGGCGGCTCGGTATCGCATCTCAGGCTTCGTGAGGTCCGGATTTACCTGGACCTCGCCCTACGTGCTTGCCCCGGGTACAACCAACGCCCGGGTCCACTTACCCTTCCGTGTCACCCCATTGCTCACCTAATACCGATTGGGTCGGTAGGCCCCGAAGGGCTTTCCTTAGCAAACCGGGTTCGGTCTGGGCGCGTGCATGGTGGTACGGGAATATCAACCCGTTGTCCATCGACTACGCCTTACGGCCTCGCCTTAGGTCCCGACTAACCCTGGGCGGACGAGCCTTCCCCAGGAACCCTTGGACATCCGGCGGAGGAGATTCTCACTCCTCATTCGCTACTCATGCCGACATTCTCACTCGAGCGGCCTCCACGACTGGCTCACGCCGCCGCTTCGCCGGCCGCTCGACGCTCCCCTACCGATCCCGTCCCCTGGACGATGGCCCCCGAAAGGACGATCGCCGAGGTGTGTGGCGGGATCCCGCAGCTTCGGTGCAGAACTTGAGCTCCGTTACATCATCCGCGCGGAATCACTCGACCAGTGAGCTGTTACGCACTCTTTAAAGGGTGGCTGCTTCTAAGCCAACCTCCTGGCTGTTTGGGCGACTCCACATCGTTCCCCACTTAGTTCTGACTTGGGAACCTTAGCTGGCGGTCTGGGCTGTTTCCCTTTCGACCATGAAGCTTATCCCCCACGGTCTGACTGCCGCACTTGGCACACTGGGATTCGGAGTTTGACTGGGGTCAGTAAGCTTGTTGGCCCCCTAGCCCAATCAGTGCTCTACCCCCAATGTGGAACGTGCGACGCTAGCCCTAAAGCTATTTCGGGGAGAACCAGCTATCGCCGGGTTTGCTTGGCCTTTCACCCCTATCCACAGGTCATCCCCCCAGTTTTCAACCTAGGTGGGTTCGGGCCTCCACGAGGTCTTACCCTCGCTTCACCCTGCCCATGGATAGATCACCCGGCTTCGGGTCCATGACACGCGACTTGACGCCCTATTCAGACTTGCTTTCGCTGCGGCTCCACCTCTCGGCTTAACCTTGCCACGCATCGATGACTCGTCGGCTCATTCTTCAAAAGGCAGGCGGTCAGGAATCCGAAGACTCCCTCCCACTGCTTGTAAGTTGGCGGTTTCAGGTACTATTTCACTCCCCTCACCGGGGTACTTTTCACCTTTCCCTCACGGTACTTGTCCGCTATCGGTCGCTAGGTAGTACTTAGCCTTACGAGGTGGTCCTCGCAGATTCACACGGGATTTCACGGGCCCCGTGCTACTTGGGAACTCCACCGGGAGTCTCGAGAGATTTCGGCTACGGGGCTGTTACCCGCTGTGGCACCGCTTTCCAGACGGCTTCGCCTATCTCCGAGATTGGTAACTCCCCGACGGGTCCGATGCTCCGTCAGGTGGGTCCCACGACCCCGGTATGGCAACGCCATCGGGCTATCACGCCATACCGGTTTAGGCTCATCCCGTTTCGCTCGCCGCTACTCAGGGAGTCGCTGTTGCTTTCCATTCCTCGGGGTACTGAGATGTTTCAATTCCCCCGGTTGCCTCACCTGGCCCTATGTGTTCAGACCAGAGTGGCTGGGCATGACCCCAGCCAGGTTTCCCCATTCGGACATCCCCGGTTCAACGCTTGCTTGACAGCTCACCGAGGCTTATCGCAGCCTGCCACGTCCTTCATCGGCTCCTAGCGCCAAGGCATCCACCGCCAACCCGTTGTAGCTTGGATTGAAGAGAATACTTTTGACTTCTCGTGCTCGCTATGCAGTTCTCAAGGAGCGATGGGGCGATCAGAGAGATGCCCCTTGAAGCAGCCGAAAGCGGTTGTCGGTCCCCTGGAGGGGAAGGACAACCGGCTTTGCGGACTCCTTCACGACTAAACAGCGTGTCCGGTCCAACCGCCTGATCCTGAGACCAGTGCGCTATCCCGCCGCGAACGGCAGGCAGCCTTCTCGCCGGGATCCGACGGTCAGACCGAGTAGCCAGCATATCCACTGGAAGCTCCGGGCCGGCGCCCCCCTCGCAGATGCTCGAGGTGCGCCTGGTGGCCCGCGGGACCGTCGTGAACGGCCCCAATAGCTCCTTAGAAAGGAGGTGATCCAGCCGCACGTTCCCGTACGGCTACCTTGTTACGACTTCATCCCAGTCACCGATCCCACCTTCGGCAGCTCCCTCCACAAGGGTTGGGCCACTGACTTCGGGCGTTACCGACTTCCGTGATGTGACGGGCGGTGTGTACAAGCCCCGAGAACGTATTCACCGCGGCTTTGCTGATCCGCGATTACTAGCGACTCCGGCTTCATGGAGTCGAGTTGCAGACTCCAATCCGAACTGAGGACGGTTTTAAGGGATTCGCTCACGCTCGCGCGATCGCTGCCCGTTGTACCGCCCATTGTAGCATGCGTGCAGCCCTGAACATAAGGGGCATGATGACTTGACGTCATCCCCGCCTTCCTCCGAGTTGTCCCCGGCAGTCTCCTATGAGTCCCCGGCATGATCCGCTGGCAACATAGGACAGGGGTTGCGCTCGTTGCGGGACTTAACCCAACATCTCACGACACGAGCTGACG
>Ga0214471_10002730_pt1 | contig 13815 bp, 14 predicted proteins | sample RVTome_5_FD_207665 | JGI IMG/M metagenome (GOLD analysis project Ga0214471, IMG submission 207665) | Soil microbial communities from uranium-contaminated site in the Upper Colorado River Basin, Wyoming, United States - RVT142D155 | ecosystem: Environmental > Terrestrial > Soil > Contaminated >...
GTGGGGCCCTACTGCGCGCTGCGCGCCCTACCGCGCCAGGTACTCCACCAGCTCGGCGGCGGTTGGGTCCTCGCCTGCGGCGAAGCGCTCCACCAACTCGTGGGCGTCGGCGTCGCGGAACTGCACCGGCGGGCTCTTCATGAAATACGACGAAGCGGCGAGAAGCGGGCCGCCGATGCCCCGGTCGAGCGCCAGCTTGGCGCAACGCACGGCGTCGATGATCACGCCCGCCGAGTTCGGCGAGTCCCACACCTCGAGCTTGATCTCGGCGTTGAGGGGAACGTCGCCGAACGACCTGCCCTCCAGCCGGATGTACGCCCACTTGCGGTCGGTGAGCCAGGCGACGTAGTCGGACGGGCCGATGTGGACGTCGTCCTCGCCGATCCCGTTGGTGAGTTGGGAGGTGACGGCCTGGGTCTTCGACAACTTCTTCGACTCGAGGCGCTCCCGCTCGAGCATGTTCTTGAAGTCCATGTTCCCGCCGACGTTGAGCTGGTAGGTGCGCTCAAGTTCGACACCGCGGTCCTCGAAGAGGCGGGCCAGCACGCGGTGCATGATGGTCGCACCGACCTGTGACTTGATGTCGTCACCCAATATGGGTACTCCGGCCTCGTGGAAGCGCCGGGCCCACTCCGGATCGGAGGCGATGAAGACGGGGATGGCGTTCACGAACGCCACGCCGGCCTCCAGCGCCGCTTCGGCGTAGAAGCGGACGGCCGCCTCGGACCCGACCGGTAGGTAGCCGACCAGCACGTCGGCGCCACTGTCGCGCAGGGCCTGGGCCACATCCACCGGGTCTTCGGCCGACTCCTCGACCATCATCCGGTAGTACTTGCCGAGCCCGTCGAGGGTCGGTCCGCGCTGGACCAGCACCCCGGTGTCGGGCACGTCGGCAAAACGGTAGGTGTTGTTGATGCCGGCCCACATCGCCTTGCTCAGGTCCTGACCGACCTTGGTGGCGTCGACGTCGAAGGCGGCGACGAATTCGATGTCGCTGATGTGATACCCGCCGAGTTCGACGTGCATGAGGCCGGGGATCTTCGTCCCGGGCTCGGCGTCCGCGTAGTAGTGGACCCCCTGGATCAGTGAGTTGGCGCAGTTGCCGATCCCGGCCATCGCCACTCGTACTTTGCTCATCTCGTCCTCCCTCTCCTCAGGAATCCGTCGAGGCTGACGCCTCGTGGGTTGCGTCCTCGGTTCGTTCGGACGCTATGAGTTCGTCGAGCCAGACGACGTCGGCCTCGGCGACCCGGACCCCGTGCTCCATGAGCGAGTGGGTGTACCGGTCGACTCGATCCGCGGTCTTGCGCAACGAGTTGCGAGCCGTCGCGATCCGCTCCCGGAGAACGGCTTTGCGCCGCTCCAGGAAGCCGATCCGCGCCTCCGGCTCCATGTATCGGAAGAAGGCGAGGCGAACCCGGAACGCCGTGGTGTTCTCCACCTCGGATGCCTCGTCCTCGAGGATCTGTTGGAAGTGCTCCTTGCCTTCGGCGGTGATGCGGTACTCCTTCCGCCGTCCCGCGCCGGGGGTCACCTCGACCCATCCGGATCGGTTGAGCCGGCGCAGCGCCGGGTAGACCGAGCCGAACGAAATCCGCCAGAAGCCGAGGTCCACGAGCCGCTGCCTCAGCTCGTATCCGTGCATCGGCCCCTCGCGGAGAAGTCCGAGGATCGCCATATCCAACATTGTGTAGATCGTTATATCGGTTCGATATAGCAATTGTCAATTCGAGGAGGTCGGAAGATTTCGCGAACCATGAGCCTCGGAGGGCTACCAGCAACCAGCAAGACTCGGCTGGGTCCGCACAACCAAGCTCGCCCAGCCAATTGCCAATTGCGGGAGGCTGGGCGAAGCCCGGCCGACCTAATACCCCCCGCCCAGCTTTGTGTGGTCCCAGGAAACGACCCTGTCCGGTTCGACGATCACCGCCGTGTTCTTGGGGGTGAAGCGCCCGAAGGCGGCCTCGAGGGCCTCGGGGCCGAGGTCGACAGGATCGGGCCCGACCATGGGGTACCGGGCCGCGAGGCGCCGGTAGGACTCCAGGACAAAGGCGGGATCCTCGGCGCCGTCAACGAGGCGGGCGGTGCCCTGGATCATGACACCCTGGAGCTCGGCGTAGGCGATTCCCCGCTCGACCAGGGCCGTGATTCTCGGGTCCCGTTGCAGGTTGACGATCTTCTGGCTCTTCGTGAACGAGCGGAACACCACCTTGCCTTCGTCGACGAAGTACCACATGGGGACGGTGTGCGCCCTGCCGCCGCGGCCAAGGGTTGTGACGACGAGGGTCATCTCGTCATCGAGGAACGACGCAAGTTCTACGGGGGTGAACGAGATGTCCTTGCGCGCCATGGCCGGGGACGGTAGCGATCCACCGATGACGGGGTGGCGTTCGCGGCATGCCTACGATCGATCCGTGGACGCGGGTCTGGCGCAGCAGGGTTTCGTCGGTCCGGCCAGCGTGCTGAAGCCGGCTCAATGCAGGGCTGTGCTCTCGATGATCCCCAGCGACCCCGCTCCCCTCGACTGGGTCAAGGGCAGGGCGGCCACATCCCGTCTCGTATACGAGGTGGCGACCCTGCCGGAGGTGCTCGACCTGGTGAAGGCCGCCCTCGGTCGGGATGTCGTCCTCTGGGGGGCCTCGGTGGTGGCGAGGGGGCCCGGGGAGGTCCACCCGCCCCACGTCGACATCGAGACCTCCGCTCCCGAGTGCCGCGCCCTGTCGGTCTGGGTCGGGCTCGAGAACACGACCCGCGAGTCGTCGCTCTCGCTGGTCACGGGGTCGCATCGATACGGCGAGACCATCCAGCAGGTTGCCGCCGCGGAGGGTCGGCGGCGCGGCGAATACACCCAGGAGGACCTGCTGGCCTGGGCGCGGCGCCGCGATTCGGAGGCCGCCCTGGTAGCGCTCGACATGCACGACGGGGACGCCGTCTGGTTCGACGGGCGCCTGTGGCACGGGTCGGACAACCGGTCGGGTCGTCGGCGGACCGCGCTCCTCCTGCAGTACACCGCCTCGGACACCGCGATCTACATCCCCGACCTGACCGTGCTGGAGCATCCGTTCCGGCTTCAGGCCGTTCCCCGGCCCCCGTGCATCGTCGTGGCGGGCGACGGTCATGCGGGCGTCAACCGCATCGTCCCTCCGCCGGCCCCCGTCGAGGGGTCGGTCCCCCATCTGTCGAGCTGGATCCGGGAGCTCGCGCTCCCCCTGGATCTGGACGAGTCGACGGGCTTCACCCCGCATCACATCTTCCGGGGCTCCACCGCCAACACGGTGTGGCTTTCGTGTCACGCCTCCGCCCTGGCCGGGGGAGTGTCTCCTCACGAGCCCCACACCCACTCCGACGAGGAGGTGCTCATCGTCCTGGACGGGAGGGCGGAGGTGATCATCGGGGCCGAGACGGATCGGATGACGGTTCCGGTCGAGCCCGGAATGCTCGCTTGGTATCCGGCGGGGTTCCCTCACACCCTCCGCTGTGTGGGCGGCGCCCCGGTCCACTACCTGATGCTCAAGTGGACCGCGAACGGCGACCCGGTCGCCGAACCGCTCGCTGCGGCGGTCCACGACCTCCGGGGCGTCAAGGTCGGCGGTGAAGGCGGGTTTCGTCACGCCCCGGTGTTCGGCGGCGCCACCGGGCAGCTCACCCGGCTCGAGTGCCATCTCAGCGAGCTCGATCCTGGTTCCGGGTACGAGCCGCACGTAGACGCCCACGACGTGGCGATCGTGCTGCTCGAGGGGGTCGTCGAAACCCTGGGTGTGACCGTGACCGCCCCCGCCGTGGTGTTGACCGCCGGTGGATGGCCCCACGGCATCCGCAACCCCGGCGCGGAGACCGCCCGCTACGTGGTGTTCGAGTTCCACGGACGGAGCACGATGATCGACCTGGTCGGACACGATCCGGAGCAGGCCGCGCCCCTTCCGGATTCGACCTCTCCCGTTCCGGAGCCTGCCTCCACTCCGCCGCCCCTGGCCCGCAGGGCGCGCACCGCGGTCTGGACCGCCGGTGGTCGAGTGTTGGGGCGCTTCCCTCGCGCCAAGTCCTTCGTGAGGAGGGCGCTGCGCCATCTCTCACCCTGGCGCTGAGGCGGAGGCGAAGTCACCGGCGGCACCTATCATTGAGGGACACCGCCGGACGGCCGACCATGCGGCCGATCCACATGAGGCGAGAAAACTGACGCGCGACGTTCCCCCAACCGGTGACGGTGGGGAGAAAGGCAGAGACATGCGCGACGAACCCCGCGACAAGGTCACCGCTCCCGCGGTGCGCGCCTCCAAGGGCGGCCCTAAGCTCAGGATGATCACGGCCTACGACGCCCCTTCGGCGCGCATCGCCGACTCCGCCGGGGCCGACATCATCCTGGTGGGCGATTCCGTGGCCAACGTGGTGCTCGGTCGCGACACCACCCTCACCGTCACGGTCGATGACATGGTGCATCACACCCGCGCCGTCAGTGGCACCGGACCGGCGGCCCTCGTCGTGGGCGACATGCCCTGGATGTCGTATCACGTGTCGGTCGAGGACACCGTTCGCAATGCCGGGCGCCTGGTCCGCGAGGGCGGCGCCGAGGCAGTCAAGCTCGAGGGCGGTCGTAAGCGGATCCCGATGATCGAGGCCGTGCTCGGCGCCGAGATCCCGGTCATGGGCCACATCGGGTTGACTCCGCAGTCGGTCCACGCCATGGGCGGCTACCGCGTACAGGGCAAGCAGGTCGAGGCGGCCCGCGCCCTCATCGCCGACGCCCGGGCGCTCGACGACGCTGGAGTGTTCTCGATTGTTCTCGAAGGCGTGCCCGACGTACTCGCTGAGTTGATCACCAAGGAGGTCGGGGTTCCGACTATCGGCATCGGTGCCGGCCCCAAGGTGGACGGCCAGGTGCTGGTGTTCCACGACCTTCTCGGCCTCGGCGCCGGCCGGATCCCCAAGTTCGTCCGGCAGTACGCCGACCTCGGGGAGATCGCCGTCGCGGCGGTGACACGGTTCTTCGAAGACGTGCAGAAGGGTGACTTCCCCGCGGAGGCCGAGACCTACCACATGCCCGACGAGGTGGCCCGCGCCCTTCTCACCGACGACCCCGGCGCGGCGTAGCGCGTGGGCGGGCTCCGACGCTGGGCGCCCGGTATCGCCATCGGACTGGGGATCCTCACCTTGGTGATCGTCGGAGTGATGCTCGTGGAGCCCGACCCGGGTCCAACCACCACCTCCGCCCCGCCGGGCGTCGGCCCGTCCACGACCCTCCCGCCGGACCCGCTCGGCGCCTTCGACACGACCACGGTGGAGGTGTCGGGGGACTCCTGGGATGTCGCCGTCGCCGCGGAGCCCCACGAGCTGGCGCAGGGCCTCATGTTCGTGACCGACCTCGGCGAGCTCGAGGGGATGCTGTTCGTCTGGGACGAGGAAACTACGACTTCGTTCTGGATGAAGAACACGCCCCTGCCGCTCGACATCGCCTTCTTCGCCGCCGACGGGACGCTCGTGGATCTTCTCTCGATGGAGCCCTGCCCGGCCGACCCGTGCCCCTACTACGACCCTGCCGGCCCCTACCGGTACGCCCTGGAAGCCCCCGCCGGAGCCTTCGACGCGATGGATCAGCCGTTCTTGGGAGTCGATGGTCCATAGTCCACAGTCAGAGGCCGCCTTCGGCCATCCGCCTCCAGCCTCCAACCAAGAGCGTCTCCCCCCGTCGAGGACGGGGGAGAGGGGCGGCTGACCCTGCGTGCGCGCCAGCGCCGGGTCTCGCCAATCGCCAATAGGGACGACTTCCGCGACCCGCCCCACCTGCGATACACTGCGAGCCTTCCCCTACTGCTCCTTCGGGGGCCTCCCGCCGTACGCGGGTGTCCAAAGGAGGTGGAGCGCATCGTGCGCACGTACGAGTTGATGACCATATTTCGGCCCGAGATGGCCGAAGGCGATGTCCGCACCGAGGTGGACCGCGTCGCCAATGCGCTGTCAGAGCGCGGCGCCGAGATCACCGGGAACGACTTCTGGGGTAAGCGCCGGTTCGCCTACGAGATCAAGCATCTCAACGAGGGCTACTACTCCGTGCTCCAGTTCAACGCGGAGCCGGCGGCGATCACCGACATCGATCGAGCACTCTCGCTCTCCGACCAGGTGGTCCGCCACAAGTTCATCCGTCAGGAGTGACCGCGATTCCGTCACACCCGGGATTCATAGTGAGAACAAATCAGCGAGAAGACCCCCACGCAGGGGATTGAGGGATAGCAATGGCAGCCAATCACGTCACGCTCATCGGCAACCTGGTCGACGACCCCGAGCTTCGGTTCACGCCATCGGGTGTGGCCCTGGCGAAGATCCGGTTCGCGGTGAACCGGCGTTACCAGGATCGCAACGGCGAGTGGCAGGAAGACACCAGCTTCTTCGGCGGCACGCTGTGGCGTGACGCCGCAGAGAACGCCGCCGAGTCCCTGACCAAGGGGGCACGAGTGATCGTGACCGGTCGGCTGGAGCAGCGAAGCTGGGAGACCCAGGAGGGCGACAAGCGCTCCGTCGTCGAGGTGGCGGTCGACGAGATCGGCCCCTCGCTGCGCTGGGCCACCGCCAGTGTGACCAAGTCGCCTCGCAGCGGCGACGGGTTCGGCGGCGGAGGCTCAGGCGGAGGCTCCGGCGACGCGTCCGGAGTCGCCGCGGCGCCGGTGGCCCGTGAGGACTACGGGCCCGACGAAGCCCCCTTCTAGGAATAGAAGACACACTTCCCCACAGGAGGACCAAATGTCACCGAGATCACAGAAGGCTGCCAAGAAGCGCCGCCGCGTGCCCGAGCGCGGTGGCCGGCGCCCCAAGAAGCAGACATGTGAGTTCTGCGCGAGCCGCGACTGGAAGATCGACTACAAGGACGTCGCTTCGCTTCGCAAGTTCATGTCCGACCGGGCCAAGATCCGCTCGTCGCGAGTCACCGGCAACTGCCCGCGGTGTCAGCGCAAGGTCGCCCGGGCCATCAAGAACGCTCGCGAGATGGCGCTGTTGCCGTACCTCGGCCGATGAAGCTCGTTCTCACCCAGGACGTGCCCGACCTCGGCCACAAGGGCGACGTCGTCGACGTGGCCGCCGGGTATGCCCGCAACTATCTGGTGCCGCGCTCGATGGCGATCCTCGCCACCCCGGGCGCCATGAAGGACGCCGAGTCGCTGCGCCAGGCGCGCGAGGCTGCCGAGGCCAGCGCCCGCGAGGCCGCCGAGCAGGTGTTCCAGGCGCTTGCCGACACCACCGTGGTGGTGGCCGCCCGCTCCGCCGACGAGGGGAAGCTGTTCGGCTCGATCGGGGCGCGGGACGTCGCCGAGGCGATAACCAAGTACACCGGCATCGAAGTCCCGGCCGACCAGGTGCGCATCGCTGGTCCGATCAGGGAGATCGGGCTTCACGAGATCGTCGTCAAGCCGCACGCCGACATCGAGGTCCGGCTGACACTGGATGTGATCCCGGCATAGGGAGGACATGACCACGCAACTCGAGCGCAGAACCACCCAGGGGGTGGCGCCGCCGCACAACATCGAGGCGGAGGAGTCGGTCCTGGGCGCGGTGATGCTGTCGGCCGACGCCGCCAACGTCGCCCTCGAGACCCTGCGCTCTGAGGACTTCTACAAGCCGGCCCACCAGACCATCTGGGAGGCGATAACCGCCCTCTTCGACGGCAACCAGCCGATCGACCCCGTCACGGTCGCCGACTGGCTGCGCCGCAGCGAGTCGCTGGAACGCGTGGGCGGGGTGAGCGCCATCACCCGGCTCATGGAAAGCGTCCCGTCCACATCGAACGTCGACTACTACGCGGACATCGTCGACGAGACCTCGATCCGCCGTCGGCTGCTTCGGGCCGGAGGCGAGGTCGGTGCCTATGCCCTCAAGGGCGACATCCCCATCGATCAGGCACTCGACTCGGCCGAGGCCGAGGTGTTCGCGGTCGCCGAGCGGCGAGTCGGTGAGGGCCTGGAGCCCGTGGGTACCATGCTCAAGACCGCTTTGGAGCGGATCGAGGCTCTCGGCGACGCCGGCGGCGCCGTCACCGGGACCCCTACCGGTTTCCACGAACTCGACGCCATCCTCGCCGGGATCCATCCCGCCAACCTCATCGTGGTTGCCGCCCGTCCCGGCATGGGCAAGTCGACGCTGGCGATCAACATCGCCGCCAACATCGCCGACCACAAGCGCCCGGTGGCTCTGTTCACCCTGGAGATGAGCCGCGAAGAGGTCGTGCACCGGCTTCTCGCCTCCCTCGCCGGGGTCGACGCCTCGAAGATCAAGACCGGCCAGCTCGACGTCGACCGGTGGCGCAAGCTCAGCCAAGCGTCGTCGAAGCTCTACGAGATGCCGTTCTACGTGGACGACTCCCACGACCTGACGGTCACTTCGATTAGGGCGAAGTGCCGGCGTCTGAAGCGAAAGGGCGGCCTGGAGCTGGTCGTCGTCGACTACCTCCAGCTGATGCAGGGCCCGCGCGCCGCCGAGAACCGGCAGCAGGAGATCGCCGACATCAGCCGTTCCCTCAAGAACCTGGCGCGGGAGCTGCAGATCCCCGTGATCGCGGTGTCACAGCTCAACCGTCAGCTGGAGTCGAGGGAGAACAAGCGCCCCCGCCTCGGCGATCTGCGCGAGTCGGGCGCCATCGAGCAGGACGCCGATGTCGTCCTCTTCATCTACCGCGACGACTACTACGACCAGGGCAACCCGGAGACCGCCGGCATCGCCGAGGTCGAGATCGCCAAGCACCGTGCCGGCGCCCGGGGCACCATTCGCCTGGCCTTCGCCGCCGAATTCAACCGCTTCGCCAACCTGGCGCGGCGGGAGGATCCGCTGTAGGGCTCGCTTCGCTCGCCCGGCAATTGGCAATTGGCAATTGGCAAGACGCGCCGGCGCGCACGCTGTCTCCGCCGCCCCCCTCCCCCGGCTTCGCCGGGTACTCCCCCCGCTCCGCGGATGGAGACGCTCATTGCTTGCGACTTGCTACTTGCTACTTGCGACTTGCGACTCAGAGAAAGAACAAGGTCTTTTGGCCCTATTGCGGCCCGTTCGTTGCTAGCGTTCTCCTCGTTCACGGGAGGGGGCGCCCGTCTACGAGGGGGGTCCGCGTATGACCCACAGAGTCAAGACAATCGTCCGTACCGTCGTGGCGGCGAGCCTCCTCACCGCAGTGATCGGCGTCGTCCCGGCGTCGGCCGCGCCCGGTGACAGCAACTCGACTTTTGCCGGTCTGGAGTCGTCAGGAGTGATCTTCGGCCTCCAGCCCGCCATGCCCGGCGTGCCGAGCGACGAGGACTGCTAGCCGACTCGCCGACGATCTCGCCCGGCTTGCCCGGGCGGCGACCTGAGGGAGAGCGCCCCGGCCACCACCGGGGCGCCGTCGCGTCCGGGTCGTTGCACCGTACGCCGCGGCGATAGGCTCCGGTCAACAGGAGCCAGGTGATGACCGTCGGGACATGGATCAGGAGCGGAGCTGCCCGCATTGTCGGTGCGGCCATCGCTGGCGGTATCGCGATCGGCGGTGGGATCGGCCTGCTCGGAGTGGGCGATTCCTCACCCGACCCGGCGTTTCTTGCCCTCGACGCGGCGCCGATCTTTGCCTGCCCTGGCACCGGCGAGGTGGGGACCCTGCACCGCGGGGACCGGGTGCTGATCACCGGGCGCTCCGGCGACTGGCTGGCCGTGCGCAACGTCCGCGGTTCCGGAGAGCGAGTCTTCGTCGCGGCTGCTGTCGTCACCCCTGACGCCGATCTCTCCGGGCTCCCGGAGGAAAACTGCGAAGACGTTGGCGCGATCTCGGTCGCCGCGAGCTCCACTACCACTTCGCTTCCCGACGGGTCGACTACGACGACCACGACCGTGGCCGGGACGACGACGACAACGGAGGTCACGACCACCACAACTGGCGCGGCAACGACCACGACGACGACGTCAGCGACCACGACGACGACGGCACCCGACACCACGCCGCCGTCGATCTCCAACTCATCGGCGAACCCCAACTCGATCTGGGAGCTGGATTTCTCAGGGATACCTTGCGGTCCCGTTGATCGGCAGTCCGCGATCTCGGCGACGATTTCGGATGCGAGTGGGGTGACTTCGGTCGTGCTCGAGTGGGAGTTCGACAACGGGTCCCCACAGTCGAAGCCGATGACGGGCAGTGGGACCTACACCGCACAATTCGGTCCGTTCCCATATGGGACCGTCGACGACAGCACGACCGAGGAGGTCACTCTGACGATTCGGGCCACTGACGGCAACGGCAACGTGTCGACCGACACCGTTCAGGTGCAGGTCAAGAGCAGTGGGTCGTGCTTCGGATGACACCCACCACCCGCACCCGGGTTGCCGCCGTTGCCGGGTTCGTCGTCGCCGGTGCTCTTGCCTTCCTTGGCGGTCGCGCCATCCACGAACCCGGACAGCCCGCCGCCGAGCTTCCGCCGCTCGAGGCCGCCCAGCAAGTCGTGGTGCCGATTCCGGTGGATCCCGACTCAGACTTCGCCGCGCTCGCCGTCGAGGTCTCTGCTCAGGAGATCGACTCGCGCGAGATCGCCAGCGATCTGGAAGTGACCCTCGACCCGGGGGAGCCAGGGGACCAGGGGAGCGCAGCCATCGGGGGGAGCCGCCCTGCCGCCGACCCGGAGACCGGCGAGCCCGGTGAACCCGTCCTCATCGACCCCGCCGATTGGCCACCCTCTGACGCTCCTCCTGCGAGTGACGTTGCACTCGACGAGTGCGCCGACGGTGGCGAGGGATGCCCCGAGGGGGTCGGTGGCACGATCCTGCTGGCGATCCGTGCGATCCCGCCCCTCGCCGGGATCGCCTCGTTCAATCCCCCGGAGACTCGCTCCAACCCGTACGACTGGTCGCCGGAGTGCCCGCCGATGGATGTGCCGGGAGGGTCGGCGTACTTCGGGTTTGCCACCACGCGACCCGCGGTCATCGAATTCGACTACCGCGCCTACCCGTGGTTCCGCGGTGCCTACTTCGCCGAGGGATACCTCGAGTTCGTCACCCCTGACGAGGCGGAGGGGCCGTGGAACGACTGGATCGCCGACGACGCCGCGCCCTCCAACGACCCGAGGTCGTGGATCACTCACTGTGTGCTGATCCCCGACTTGCCTCCTTCCAGCGACTATGCGGCCTTCGTCTCCTACCGAGACAAGGACGACGGGTCGGTCACCGCCGCCAACTGGCAGCACCCGGTTCCCTTCGAGGTCGCCGACGCTCGCGGCTTCGTCCCCGGCGAGCAGCGCCGGCCGACGTTTCTTCTCGGATTTGGCATTGACGACCTTCGGGTGGGTGTGACCCGAACCCCCGAGCAGCGCGTGGAAGCCGTGGCGCTCGCCGGGGGCGAGCCCGGCGACTGCAACACCGGCGGCGACGAAGGCAGCATCATCTTCGGGGACGGGATCCGGGGGCGGGTGCTTTCGGAGACCGAGATCCCTAGCGAGGAGCTCACCGACCCGACGTACCCGTTCCTCCCGGAGCACAGTGTCTCGTCGGTCCTCCGGGTCGGCCTGCAGGAGGGCACCGACTATCTGCTGTGCCTCTACTGGCTGGGGCCAGGGACCTCGTTCGACGCAGCCGTCGTTGAGATCGCCGAGGAGGCTGCGGTGTCGACCCCGGAGGCGTACCGCCCCCGCTTCCTTTTCCACGGCGTCACGGAGTTGTTCGGTGAGATCGACGCCGCCAGGGTGGGGATCTGGCCATGCGGTGTCACCGAGCTCGCGCTCGGGCCGATCCGCGTCGGCGAGTCCCAGATGTTCCCCGAGCCGGTGACGATGTGCACCGCCGAGGAGGACCTCACCCGCCTCGACCGGGGTATCGCGATAAGTGCCGATGTCCACGACAGTTTCCGAGATCGCTGGGTGAGGGGCGGGCGCTTCGTCCGCACGAACCTTGAGTGCGATGGCCCCTGCCGGCTCCGGTTGCCCGAGATGGCTCTGGTTCCCCTTCCCGAGATTCCCACCGAGCGGCGGCTGTGCGGCTCCGGGTTCGGCGGCGGCTGCGAGGGTGAGGTTCCGATGCGCAGTGCCGGTTTCGCCGTGATCGAGATCCAGTTCATCGATGTGCCGGGGAATGGGCTGGCAAGGTGGTCGATCGGTGAGGCCGCCGAGTTCGAGGACACACCGGCTTTGCCCCCGGGGGAGACCCCGCAGCTCGACCCGCAGATCAGCTATGAGCTGGTCTCGCATCCGATAAGCGGCGCCGCAGCCGACGTGACGGTCGTCGCCGATCGTCCGGTCACCTTGTCGGCGTCGATCGTCGGCGGTCCCGACTGCGGTCTCGGGGAGACTTCGACCCACTCGGGTGACACTTTCGCGATGACCCACAGCTTCCGCATCGCACCTCTTTGCCTGGGCAACGTGTATCAGTTGGAGGTGGCCGCCTTCGACGAGGCAGGTAACCAGGGAACGGTCGTGCAGCGCGGGCTCGGAGAGGTAGGCCCGATCCGCACCATGGAGGTGCCGCCCGTGTGGACGTTCCTCGACATCACGGTGACGATCCCGTCGCCCGATTTCGACCACCTGCACACTGTCCTCGTTCGCCCGGTGACCGTCGCGGTTCCCACCGTGGTTCCGCCCTACGGCACCCGTCTCGGGTGGTCATGGCCCCTTGAAGATCGTGCCGCCGCCGAGCGCCAGGGCTGGCAGATGTTCGGGCTCAACGGCCAGGCGAACGCATGCGGCCAGCCCGATGCCCGATCGCTCACCGTCAACGGCTCGAATCTCTCGTGGGGAGCGCTCCTCCCGCAAGATCAGATCACGCTCCGTCTCGAGATCGACGTCCACCGCAACCACGATGTGAGTCCCGTGTACTCGGAGTGCGCCGTGGACGACCTCGAGGTCGCCCATGTCCTCCAGGCCACAGTCACGCTGGCCCAACTCTTCGAAGGCATCACGATCACCTCGGAGGGTGGGGCGGTGTTCGACATCTCGGTCGCTTCGTACCGGCGCGAGCTCTACGGAGGCGGCTAGGCACTCGGCTTCTCACTACGGAAAAGCACATCCGAGGACCACTGGGTGACCGCCCGCCCTCTCTTGTTCCTCGCCCCGCCGGCGGGAGGGTGCGGCTTGTCTTGTTTCTCCCCCCGGAGGGGGGAGTACGGGAACCCTGCGGGTTCCTTTGGGGAGGGGGGTGTGCGGCGGCCTGACGCCGTGACGGTGGATCCGTGTGGCGGAGGTCGCGCGCGGTCACCGCAAACCCCCTCCGTCACCGCCGAGGCGGTGGTGCCACCTCCCCCTCCGGGGGAGGAAACGCGGTTCTTGTTTCTCCCCCCGGAGGGGGGAGTACCGAGCGGAGCGAGGGGAGGGGGGTTTGCGGCGGCTCAACGCGTAGGCGGTGGGTCCGTGTGGCGGAGGATGCGCCTGGTCGCCGCAAACCCCCTCCGTCACCGCCTGCGGCGGCGCCACCTCCCCCTCCGGGGGAGGAAACCGTGGACTGCCCTCCGTCACCGCCGAAACGGCGGCGCCACCTCCCCGGGGGAGGAAACGGCCCCTTCGTGACCGTTTGCGGCGTTCCGTCATCCATTCCTTGAAACGAACATGGGTCTCGTGGTCGATGACCGCACGCGTCTTGCAATCGGCTGACTCCTCGAATCCGAGGAGGCAGCGGTCCGGTACCTCACCCGGCGCGACCTTCTCGGTGACGACGATCCTGACGACCGAAGTCGGAGGAGCCGATCAATCGCGGCTCTCAGAGTCCAGCCTTCTGTCGAATTGCGATTCAGCCGTAGAGTGCCCGCCGTGACACGGCGACTCTTCCTGGTGACTGGCGACTGGAGGCTGGTGGCTCCATGATCGACTTCGCGCTGCAGGCGCTCGGCTCCACCTACGA
>Ga0214471_10002731_pt1 | contig 13809 bp, 10 predicted proteins | sample RVTome_5_FD_207665 | JGI IMG/M metagenome (GOLD analysis project Ga0214471, IMG submission 207665) | Soil microbial communities from uranium-contaminated site in the Upper Colorado River Basin, Wyoming, United States - RVT142D155 | ecosystem: Environmental > Terrestrial > Soil > Contaminated >...
GCAAGCTCGAGGCGCGACTGAGAGAACGGGTGCGATTGCGTACCCCGTTTCGGTTGATCACCACTGCCCCCGGCATCGGCGAGGTGCTCGGCACCACCATCATGCTGGAAGCCGGAGCGATCGAGCGCTTCGCCGCGGTCGGGAACTTCGCCTCCTACGCCCGTTGCGTGGACTCCAAGCGCCTTTCCAACGGCAAGAAGAAGGGCGAGGGCAATGTCAAGAACGGCAACAAGTATCTCGCCTGGGCCTTCATCGAGGCGGCGAACTTCGCCCGGCGCTACTGCCCCGAGGCGAAACGCTTCTACGAACGCAAGAAGGCCAGAACCAATAACATCGTGGCCACCAAGGCGCTCGCGCACAAACTCGCGCGTGCCTGCTACCACATGCTCAAGGAGGGGAAAACCTTCGACGTGAAGCGCTGCTTCGCCTAGCCCAGAGTTCATGGCGAAGCGCGTCAAGCCAGGATAAACGCTGGAGCCACAGCCAAGGTATCTGAATGGATGACGCGCTTTGCCGCCCAAGTTCATCGTATCCGCATCGCCTGCGGCCGCGAGCCAGACAAACGCTGGCGCCAACTCATCGGCAGCCACTGCTCTGTGAGCTACAGTATTGGACGCGGCGCGGTACCAACGTTCTTCTGGGGTGGCACAGCCACCAGGGCGGAGGCTCGAGTAGCACGCCTCACGCTTGAACCCGATGGGTGCATGGCGCGATTCGGTTCGCAGCCTAGATACGCGAAGAAACGGGCGCGGTAACGGACGATGAGCCAGTGAAAACATCGTGTAAGATCACGAGAGCTTAGTTCGCACTCTTGACACAGGCCAGCTAATGGGTGCGTTCATCGGCGGTTAATCAAACATGAATGGAGACTGGACGCCGTTTTCCTACATCGTCGTCAATCTCGCGCGGCAGATCCGGCCCGGGGAAGTGACTTTCAGCGGCGTCAACTCGACGCTGCCGATGCTCGCCTGCCTGCTCGCCAAGCGCGCCTATGATTTTCACTTCACTTACATCAACGTCGCGGGCGGCGTGGAACCCGTACCGCGGAACATTCCGCATTCGAGCAGTGACCCTGCGATCGTCGCGGGTTCGCCCGCCATCTTCGCGAACGAGGACTTTTACGATCTTTGCGCGCGCGGCGGCATTGACCTGGTTTTTCTCGGATGCGCGCAGATTGACGCCGAAGGCCGCACCAACGTATCGGTGATCGGTTCATGGCACAGCCCCAAGGTGCGATTGCCCGGTGGGGGGGGTGCCGCGGTCATGATGCCGACTGCAAAGCGCGTCGCGACCTGGCGCACCGAGCACTCGCCGCGAACGCTGGTCGAGAAGCTCGATTTCGTCACGGCGGGCGGAAACCTGGCCGCACTGGTGACGCCGCTCGCCGTGTTTCATCGCCGAAACGGCAGGCTCGCTCTCGAATCATGGAACCCTGCGGTTACGCCCGCTGAAGTGGCGAAACGCACCGGCTTCGAATTCGACGCCGGAAACGCCGCGCCTACGCGTCGCATCACCGAAAGCGAACGCGCCACCCTCGCAAGCCTGGATCCCCATGGCGAATTCGCCGCGGAGCTTGCGCCATGAGCCAAGAGACGACCTCGCGCCTTCGCCGGTCCTGCAAATGGACACGGCAGCGGGTAACATCCCGGCTCAGCGCAGCCGCGCCGTGAACGCACGGAAAACAGGAGCAGACGCATGAACATTGGCTTCATTGGTCTCGGCGCCATGGGACTGGGCATCGTGCCGCGGCTCATCGCCGCCGGACACGCGGTCACCGGCTGGAACCGCACACGGGAGAAAGCCGCGCCGCTGCTCAAAGCCGGCATGCGCTGGGCGGACAGCCCGCGGGAAGCGGCGAGCCAATCCGAGATCGTCTTCTCGATCGTGACCGACGCGGCGGCCGTGCGCTCGGTCGCGCTGGGTGAAAACGGCGTCATCGCGGGCCTCCGAAAGAGCGGCGTCTACCTCGACATGAGCACGATCGCACCGGACGCAAGTCGCGCCGTTTCGTCCGAATTCGCGCAGGCGGGGCTCACCATGCTCGATGCCCCGATCTCGGGCAGCCCGGTCACGCTCGCGCAAGGCAAGGCCTCGATCATGGTCGGCGGAGAGCGCACCGCGTTCGAACGCGTCAAGCCCGTGCTGCTCGACATCGGCGCCAAGGCGACCTATATCGGCGCGAGCGGGCTCGCAGTACAGATGAAGCTTGCGATCAACCTCGTGCTCATGGTCGAAGTCATCGCGTTCGGCGAGGGCGTCGCGCTCGCTGAAAAAGGCGGTGTTGCGCGCGAAGCCGCGGTCGAGGCCATGTTGAACAGTGTCGTTGCCTCGCCGGTGCTCGGCTATCGCGGCCCGTTCATACTCGAGGGCAGGATGCCGAAGGCGCCGCTCGCCGACGTCACCCTGCAACAGAAGGACATGACGCTGGTGCTCGAACTCGCGCGCAAATCCGGCGCCGCAACCCCCCTTGCCGCGGCGGCGAACGAGATGATGAATGCCTGCCGCGGCCTGGGTCTTGGCCACCACGATTTCGTAATCGCACACGAGGTTTACCGTCGTCTCGGAGGAATGTCGAAATGAAGCCTGATTCAAATACGGTGCTCAAACCCTTTCTCACCAATATCAGGGACGTGCCCAAGGTCGGCGGACTGAAAGCGAAAGACGGCTGGGTCAACATGCAGGTCCAGTTCCTGATCGATCAGAAAACCGCCCATTCCGACCAGCTGCTGGTGGGCTGGACCGTGCTTCCGCCGGGCGCCCAGCACGACCGGCACCGTCACTTCAATTGTGATGAGTTCTGGATTGTCGTGAAGGGACACGGCGTAATGTACACCGATGACGGCGAGAAACCCTCGGGCGAGGGCGACGTCGTCTTCACGCCGCGCGGGCACTGGCACGGATTCAAGAACACTTCCAGGGACGAGGTGGTGCTGGTATGGGGCTGGAGCGGCGCAGGCTCGCTGGAGGCAGCCGGTTACGAATCGATCGAGGGCGGACGCACGCACTGAATCTTTGCCCGTGAATACCGTCATGGACGATCCACGCATTGCGCGCGGCATGAAAACGCAGCTCGCGCTGCGGCGCGCGCGGCTCGCCGCTGGCGACAAAGCGCTGGGCTGGAAAGTGGGATTCGGCGCGCCGGCGGCAATGGAACGATTAGCGATCGCGGCGCCGCTGGTCGGCTTTCTCACCGGGCACGCGATCGTTGCTTCAGGCTCGACGCTGTCGCTCGCGAAATGGAACAAGCCCGTCGCCGAACCCGAGATCGCGGTTTATCTTGGCCGCGACCTGCCGGGCGGCGCAGACCGCGTCACCGCCCAGGCGGCGATCGCCGGTCTGGGGCCGGCGATCGAACTGGCCGACGTGGATCGCCCGCCGGATGATGTCGAAAGCATACTCGCCGGCAACATTTACCAGCGCAACGTCGTCCTCGGCCGCTGCGAAACCGCCCGAGCGGCGGGCCGCCTCGACGGCATGGTGGCGCGCGTCATGCGGAATGGAAACGAAATCGCGCGCACGGCTGATATCCAGGCGCTTACGGGCGAACTGGTCGACATCGTGCGCCATGTCGCCGAAGTCCTTGCGGCGTGCGGCGAACAACTGCAGGCGGGGCAGGCCATCATTGCCGGATCCATCGTGCCGCCGCTGTGGGTCGAGGCCGGCGACGAAGTCGAATTCGCGCTCGATCCAGTGGACGCCGTATCCATCCGCTTTGCGTCGAAGGACACGCCCGCATGACCGCGCTGCCGGAAAATCCGTTCGCCGGCATGAGTATTGCGCAATACGGCGCGCGAGTGCGCCGCGGCGAGTGTTCCGCCGCCAGCGTTACCGATGCGTTCCTCCAGCGCATCGAGGCGCTCAATCCCAAACTTGGCGCGTTCACTTTTGTCGCGGCGGAGCGGGCGCAGGCCGCGGCGCGCGAAGTCGATACGCTGCTTCATTCCGGCACCGATCTGGGGCCGCTGATGGGTGTACCGGTTGCCGTGAAGGATCTCTACTACGTCGAAGGCATGCCGCTCACTGCCGGTTCGCGGCTCGATGTCTCCACTGTCGTGCGCGCGGAAGGCCCGCTCATCCAGGCCCTCAAGCACGCCGGCGCGGTGATTCTCGGTAAGACCTGGACCAGCGAATTCGCGCTGGGCGGCATCAATTTCATTCAGCGCGTGCCGTGGAACCCGTGCGATCCGGAAATCCATCGCACCCCGGGCGGCTCGAGCGGCGGGTCCGCAGTGGCAACGGCGGCAGGACTCTGCGCGTTCGCGCTCGGCACCGACACCGGCGGCTCGGTGCGCATGCCGGCCGCCCTGTGCGGCGTCGTCGGCCACAAGTTTTCAGCCGCGGCGTTTCCGCTCGACGGCATTTTTCCCCTATCACCGACGCTCGACAGCCCCGGTACGTTTACCACCAGCGCGAAGGATGCCGTCACGGCGTGGAAAGCGCTGACCGGAGCGGGCGCGCGTGCGGACCTGCCGCTTCGCGGCCTGCGACTGGGAAAGCCGGCGCCCCTGTTTTATGAGGAACTCGATGCCGAAGTGGCACAGGCGCTCGATACGGCAATCGAGCGGCTGGCACGGGCTGGCGCGGTGATCGCGCCCGTCGAAGTGCCGGAAGTCGGGGAGTTCGAAGCCGCGTTCGGCCGCATCGTGCCGGTCGAACTCATAGACATCCTGGGACGCGAGCGCGTGCGGAACAATCTCGGAATCTTCGATCCGGTAACGAAAGCGCGCTTTTCCGCCGTGATCGATGCGCCTGCCGGCGAGCCCGGCAGCGCGCGGGCGCATCAAGCGGCCCTGCGCGATGCCGTGCATGCGCGCAGGACGCAATGCGACGCCTGGATCACGCCCTCTACACCACTGGTGCCGGGCCCGCTGGACTCGTACCGGACGCTCGAGTCAGCGCTCGCGTGGAACCGGCGCGCGCTGCGCAACACGCGGCCAGGAAACGTGTTCGATCAATGCGGTATTTCGCTGCCTTTGCCGCGCACGGCGCTGCCCGTCGGGCTCCAGGTGCTGTGCCCGGCGATGGCGGACGCCAAACTTCTGGCAATCGCGTGCGCGATCGAAACGGCGCTCAACTCCCCGGAATGATCCCCGGTTCGAGCGAGTAGCAGTAATCGGCGACGTCCGCCGGCCTGCACTTCCATACGCGGCTCATGAACTTGCTCGAGAAGCAGTGCTTGAGCGCTTGCCGCAGTGGACGCAGACGGAAGGGATAACCGAATACATACGGGTGTATCGAAACGTTGCATACCAGTGAATGTTTTTCGCACTGCTCGACCATCTCCTCGAACTGATCGACCAGCATGTCGCAGAATTCACGCCCGGTGTGCTGGCGGTGAATCACCTGTGGTGAATCGTTCAGTTCCACCGGATAAGGCACCGAGAGGAGCGGACCGGAACGCGTTCGCATCCAGATCGGCTGGTCATCGCACGGCCAGTCCATGACATAGATGTACCCCGCTTCCTTCAGAAGATCGGGCGTCCATGGATTCTCGTAGGCGCCCGCCCCCATCCAGCCCTTGGGCTTTGTGCCTTCCCGACGGGTAAAGACCTCGGTCACTTCCTGGATCACGCGCGCTTCGTCCTGCTCCCAGCGGAAGTCGTGCAGGTTTTCGGAGTTGGTGCGGCCGTGGCCGACGATTTCGTCGTTGCGGCCCCGGATGCGCTCGAAAATCTGCGGCGCGTAGTCGTAAAGCAGGCTGTTGGTATTGTGCGCAAGGGGCATATCGAGTTCGTCGGCGAGATCGAACAACCGCCAGATGCCGATGCGGTTGCCGTAATCGCGCCACGCGTAGTTGCGCTGCGTCTGCGGCTCGCCGTGCTTGGCGTTGTCGTGCCCGCGCCCCTTGCCGAACGCGAAACACTCGATGTTGGTCGTGATGCAGAACGCGAGGCGCCTGCCGCCCGGCCAGCTATAGTCCTTGCGTTCGGTGATCGGGGAATAATCGTAGCGGGCGTGGCGCGGCAGCATTTATCTCTCCATTCCGGAATGTCGGGTAACCAACTCATCACGGTCTCGGCGACCGGCGCCGACCGGATGCGCAGAAAGATCCGAGACAGCGCCTTCCATTAATCAGGAACAGGCCCTAGTATATATGCCCGAACACGCGGTATGGCTGCATCCGCCGGCATTGGACAAGCACGAGCGAAGTGCTCGCTCAGAGCGGCACCGGCCCGCCGGACACCGACATGGCGATCGGCATCATTCTGAACGTCAGGCGACATGAACGACGAACTCATCAGAAAGCATGAAGGTCACGTCACCCATCTGACGCTCAACCGCTCTCAGAAGGCAAACGCGCTCTCGGCCTCGCTCGTCGAAGCGCTGCTCAACGCGGTGGAGTATGCCTGCACCGACGGCACGCGGCTCGTGATACTCGACGGCGCGGGCGCCCATTTCTGTTCGGGTTTCGACTTCAGCGACTATCAGGCGAGCAGCGAGGGGGATCTCGCGCTGCGCTTCCTGCGCATCGAGACGCTCCTTCAGCAGCTCTATCATGCGCCGTTCGAGACGATGGTGTTCGCCCACGGCAGGATTTTTGGCGCCGGCGCGGACCTCGTCTGCTGTTGCGGCATCCGGCTTGGCGCGCCTGGTACGACCTTCTGCATGCCGGGGCTAAAATTCGGCGTGGTGCTTGGCACGCGGCGGCTCGTTCACCGCATCGGCGCTGATGCCGCGCGCGCGATACTTGCTGGCTCGCGCACGTTCGACGTCGAGGAAGCGTTGCAGATGCGTTTCCTGACGGGCAGCGCAGCGCAGTCGGACTGGGCGGCCCTCGCTGCCCGCACGCGCACCGAGTGCGACCTGCTGACCCCGGGTGCTGCCGCCGCTCTGCACCGCCAGACCGTCGTCGACAGCCGGGCGGAGGACATGGCGGCGCTCGCCGCATCGGTGAGCGCGCCGGGACTCAAGGAACGTATCCGGCTGTTCCGTGAATCGAACCGGTAGCGCCGCATCGCTCGCTGACCATCCCCGACTCCCGTCACGCACTCGAGGAGAACCATGAGCAGCAATCTGCCCGCGATGATGAACGTCATTGAAATGACCGCGCCCGGGGGCCCGGAAGTGCTCCGACCCGCGCAGCGCCCGCTGCCCCGCCTTGAACCGGGTGAGGTGCTGCTCAAGGTCGCTGCGGCCGGTGTCAACGGCCCGGATCTCATGCAACGCAAGGGATTGTATCCAGCCCCGGCCGGGGCCTCGGACCTGCTCGGACTCGAGGTATCGGGCGAAATCGTGGCCGTCGGCAGCGACGTGCGGCGCTGGAAGCCCGGCGATCGCGTCACCGCGCTCACCAACGGCGGGGGCTATGCGGATTACTGCGCCGTCGAGGCGCAACACTGCCTGCCGATTCCGCAGGGAATCGAGCTGCGCGATGCAGGCGGCCTGCCGGAGACTTTCTTCACCGTCTGGAGCAACCTGTTCATGGGCGTGGGTCTCCGTGCCGGCGAAACGTTGCTGGTTCACGGCGGCGCCGGCGGCATCGGCACGACCGCCATTCAACTCGCAAAAAGCTTCGGCGCGAAGGTGATCGCGACCGACAGTCCCGAGGCGCGCTGCCGGATCTGCCGCGAGCTTGGGGCCGACCGCGTGGTCGACTATCGGCAGGAAGATTTCGTCGAAGTCGTGCGCAACGAGGGCGGCGCCAACGTCATACTCGATATCGTCGGGGGCCCCAATATCGAGCGTAATTTCAAGGCCGCCTCGCATGATGCTCGCATCGTTCAACTCGCCTTCCCGCTCGGTTCGAAGGTGGACGTCAACCTGATGCCCGTGATGCTCAAGCGCCTGACTTACACCGGCTCGACCCTGCGCACCCGCTCATCCGCTTTCAAGGCGAGAATCGCCCAGGAGCTCGAGGCCAAGGTCTGGCCCGAGATCGCCAACGGGCGGATTCGGGTCGTCACCCGCCATACCTTCCCGCTGGCGGAAGCGGGGAAGGCGCACGCGCTCATGGAATCGAGCCAGCACGTGGGCAAGATCGTGCTCCTCGTTCAGTGACTCGCGGACAATCCGGTACACCACGATTTCGCCGACGATACCGGGTATTACACTATAATCGTGAAGGGAATGTTTTCCTGGAAACCGGTCGGCGCATCATGGTACTTTGCCCGTGACAGGACAACGCAGGCAGGAGACATCAAGGGGGCTCCAACGGCGCCTGCTGTCGGGTAACATTGCGTCCAATCGGAAAATTTCAGAATAATCCGCCCATGCATCCACAGACCGTCTACACCAAAACCGCCAAGGGCGTGCTCGAGACCAGAAGCAAGACGGGCAGGCTGTCACGTGATCTCAACCTCGTGTTCCTCATGGTCGACGGAAAATCCACCGTCGACCAGATGCTCGCGAAAGACCATGGGCTGGAGGAAGACAAACTCCAGGATGCGCTGACGAAGCTCGAAACGGACGGTTTCATCAAGGTATTCTCCGCGCCGGCGGAAACCGCTGCTCCCCAGGCCGCGGCCGCTGCGCCTGCGGCCAATGACGATGGTTCGGAACTCGACTTCACCTCCGCCGAGGTGGTCGCCAAGCTCAATGTGGAGGCAGCGGCTCGCGCCAAAACCGAGGCCGAAGCGAAAGCGCGCGCCGTCGCCGCCGCACAGGCGCTCGCCCAGGCGAAGGCGAAGCAGGAAGTGGAAGCGCGCGCCCGCGCCATCGCGGAAACCAGGATGCGCGCCGAGGCCGAGGCCAAAGCCAAAGCGGAAGCGCAGGCAAGGGCCGCCGCCGAAGCGCGGGCCAAGGCCGAAGCCGAGGCCCGGGCTGCGGCCAACGCCAACGCCAAGGCCGAGGCGGAGGCCAGGGTCCGGGCCGCGATGGAAGCCAAGGCCCGGGCGGATGCCGAAGCGAAGGCACGGGCCGAAGCCGAATCGCGGGCCAAGCAGGAAGCCGCGGTCAAGGAAGCGGAAGAGATCAAGGCGAGGCAGGAAGCCGAAGCGCGGGCGAAGACTGAGTCCGAGGCACGCGCTCATGCGGAAGCCGAGACGCGCGCACGGACGGCCCTCGAAGCGCAGATGAAAGCGATGGCGGACGCGCTCGCGGCCGCCGAAGCGCGTGCCAAGGAAGAAGCCGAGGCGCGCACCAGAATGGAGGCCGACATCCGCGTGCGCGAGGAAGCCGAGCGCAAGGCGCGTGAAGAAGCCGAAGTGCGCGCGCGTGCCGCCGAAAAAGCCATCGCCGAAGCCCGCGCGATGGCGGAAGAAGCAACGAGAGCCAAGGCGGAGGCGGAAGCCGTCGCGCGCGTGCAGTTGCAGGCTGGCGCCGACGAAGCAGCGCAAGCCCGGGTCGAAACGGCGATGAAGGCGCTGGAAGAGGCGAAACAGCGGGCGCGCCTGGAAGGCGAGGCGCGCGCCGCTGCCGAGGCTAGGGCGAAACTTGAAGCCGAGGCGCGCGAGCGCGAAGAAGCCGAGCGTAAGGTGCGCGAAGACGCGCAACGCAAAGAGCGCGAGGAAGCCGAGGCGCGCGCCAAGGCGCAGATCAGGGAACTTCAGGAGGAGTCGCGCAAAGCGCGCGAAGAGGCGGAAGCGAGAGCCGAAACGGAACGGCGCGGCCGCGAGGAGGCCGAAGCGCGGATCGAGGCGGAAAGAAAGGCGCGTGAGGAAGCCGAAGCGCGTGCCGCAGCGGAGCGGAAAGAGCGGGAAAGCGCGATCCGGCAGGCGCAGGAAGAAGCCGAGCGCAAGACGCGCGAAGAAGCCGAAGCCATGATCGGGGTGGAGCGCAAGGCGCGCGAGGAAGCGGAATCAAAAGTCGAATGGGAGCGCAAGGCGCGGGAAGAAGCGGAGCGCAAGGCCCGCGAAGACGTCGAGGCGATGATCGAGGCCGGGCGCAAGGCGCGCGAGGAAGCTGAAGCAAGAGTTGGCGCCGAGCGCAAGGTGCGCGATGAAGCCGAACGCCAGGCGCGAACGGAGCTCGCCGCCAAGATCGAGGAGGAGCGCAAGGCACGCGAAGCGGCGGAGCGCCAGGCGCAGGCCGCGCGCCAGGCGCGCGAAGAAGCCGAGCGGCGCGCGCAGGAGGCCGCGGCCACCGATAGCGAAGCGGCACGCAAGGCGCGTGCTGAAGCCGAGGCCGCCGCCAAGGCAGCCGAAGCCGCCGTTGCGCGGGCGCAAGCCATGGCGGAGGCCGCCACCAAGGCGAAAGCGCAGGCCGAAGCCCACGCGGAAGCGGAACGCAAGGCCCGTGCCCAAGCCGAGGAGCGCGCCAAGCAGGAATCCGTGGCGCGCGTCGTCCAGGAGCAACAGCTGCGCGCGCATTCCGAAGATGAGGTTCAGGCGCGCGTCGCCGCCGAACTCAAGGCGAAAGAACGGGCGGAGATGGAAGCGGACGCGCGCTACCGCTCCGAACTCGAAGCGCGCGCGCGCGCGACGGCGGCGGTGCGCCAGAAGCAGAAAGAGGAGGAGGACTCGCGCGCGGCGGCCGGCGCCGCACCTCCCAGGAAACGAATCAGCCCGCTGAAAATCGCCGGCGCCGGCACCCTCGTACTGCTCCTCGCGGCGGTGGGTCTGCTGCACGTCGTCCCGCTGTCCGGCTACATTCCCGCGGCGCAACAGCTTATCGCAGAACGGTTGGGACAGCCGGTGCGGATCGGCAACATGCGCTACGCGCTGCTACCCGTCCCCCAGTTGACCCTCGAACGGGTCAGTATCGGCCCGTCGCAGGACATCAGGCTCGATACCGTCGTCGTCCATGCGGGACCGTTGACGCTGCTGGGAAGCGATAAGGTGTTTGACAGCGTGGAAGTAAACGGCGTTACGCTGGGACAGGAGGCGCTCTCTGGCACTGCCGCATGGATAACGCCGACATCCGGCACGCCGGCGTTCATGGTAAGGAAGATCCAGATGAACCGGGTGCGCGCCACGCTCAACGAAATTGAATTGCCCGTGCTGAACGCTGAACTCGTCCTTGCTCGAGACGGGGCGCTGCAGAATGCGATGATCAGCGATGGCAAGGCCAGGATCGGCTTTTCACCAAAAGACCGGGGATGGCAGATGAACCTGAGCGCGAGCGGCTGGGCACCGCCGCTCGGACCGAGACTGCAGTTCGACGAACTGACGCTCGCAGCGGTTATCGACCGGCAGCAGGCGGCCGTAACCAAGATCGAGGGCCGGGTTGGGCGAGCCTCGATCAAAGGCGTGGCCAAGGTGAACTGGGGCGGCAGCGTCAGGGTCGCAGGAGAGCTGAACATAAGCGACGGCGACCTGGGCCAGTTGCTGCCGGGGTTCACCCGCGATTTCTCCGCGAGCGGCACGCTCAGCGCTAACCTGACTTATGTCCTGCAGGGCAGCACGCTTTCCGCCCTTTTCGCCAACCCGCGAATCGAGGCGAGCTTCAATGTCGAAAGAGGCGTACTCAACAATGTTGACGTCGTGCGGGCCATCCAGTCGCCTTCCCGCGACGGGATACGCGGCGGCAAGACCAGCTTCGACGTGCTGGCCGGATCGGTGGAAATCACGGGCAAACGCTATTCATACCGGCAGGTGCGTCTCAGCTCCGGACCCATGAACGCCACCGGCAATTTCGATCTCGCGCCGGACGGCGACCTTTCCGGGCGCATCAGCGCCGAACTCGGGACCAAATCGATCGTCATCGCACGCGGCATGTTGAATGTCGCGGGCAACCTCAAAGCCCCGCTGCTCAGACCGTAAAAAGCGGGAACGAAATCTCCCCAAAAAAAGCGACCCGAAAAAGGCCCGCGCGGTTGCGCGCGGGCCTCTCATGCTGCGAAATACCGGTCAGTCGTTCTCAGGCGGCGAAGCCGGGATTGCGCCGCTCCGAAGCGCGCAGCGCATCGATGCGTTCATCGAGCGGGGGGTGGGACATGAACAGATACCTGAGGCCCCGGGCAGTGTGCCCCGAAATGGCGAACGCCTTCATTTGATCGGGGAGTTGCGTGTGTTCGTGATTGAGTTTCAGCCGCTCCAGTGCCGCGATCATCTTTTCGCGCCCCGCAAGCCGGGCGCTGCCCGCATCAGCCCGGAATTCACGCTGCCGGCTGAACCACATCACGATGATGCTCGCCAGTATTCCGAGCACGAGCTGGGCGATGAGCACGGTGATGAAAAACGCCGGACCATATCCGCGCTCGACCTTGAACACGACGCGGTCCACGACATGGCCGATGATGCGCGACAGGAAGATCACGAACGTGTTGACCACGCCCTGGATCAGGGCGAGCGTCACCATGTCGCCGTTGGCCACGTGGCTCACTTCATGGCCCAGCACGGCTTCGGCTTCCTCCTGGCTCATCTGGCTCAGCAGACCGGTGCTTACCGCCACCAGCGCGCTGTCCCGGTTCCAGCCGGTGGCGAAGGCGTTGATCTCGGGCGCGTCGTAAATCGCCACTTCCGGCATGCCAATCCCGGCCTTTTGCGCCTGGCGCTTCACGGTGTCGACGAGCCAGCGCTCGGTCATGTTCGACGGCACCTCGATCACGTGGGCGCCGGTCATCCTCTTCGCACTCCATTTCGAGATCAGGAGCGAGATAAACGAGCCGCCGAAACCGATGACGGCGGCCAGGATCAGCAGAGCCCGGAAGTCGATGCCCACGCCCTGCTCGTCCAGCATCCGGTCCACCCCGAGCAACTGCAGCGTAACGCTCAACACCAGCACGATGGCGAGGTTCGTAGCCAGATACAGAACAATCCGTTTCATAAGACCGTGTCCCTTGTGTAGTTTGTCTCTTGCCTTAGATGGAGGCGATTCCCTGTGGTTCAATCGGTTGGCCGGGGCGGGCATTGTAGCTCAACCGGGGCTAACCGCAGCCCGACGTCGAGTGCCGAAACCTTTCGTTTTGTTAGATTTTCGATTACCATGCCTGTGACATAGGTCCTGTTGCGCATAAAAATAAATAGAATAAATATAGCTTTATGATGCAATCCTGAACGCGGGCGATCATTTTGGGAATCATTGCTGTTTCATTGCGGTATGGCGGGCGCCGGCGCGTGGACGCGCCCGCAGCCTGCTAGCCGGGCTGATTCCGAAGCGATGACCTCTTCTGCGCGCATCGCGGAGCCGCATAGCGAACCCCCACCCCGTTCCCTGCACGGCTTCGACCACGTCCGCGCAAGGAAAACCTTTCACCTGGTGTTCGACCCCAACCTGTCTGCCGAGGAACTGCGTGGCTTCGCGCGAACGGTGAGGGAAATCGAGTGGCTGCTGCTCGTTCTGGTGCTGCTCCACCATGCCGTACTCGTGCCGGAGCACGAGAGTTCCACCGCGATCGCGATGGCGCTGTTTTTCTTTGGCGCGTTCGTGCTCGCCTTCCATTACGTCAATTTCTACAAAAGGGAATCCTACTGGAAGCTCGCGGTCGAGACGTGGGTGATGATCGTCTTCATCACCTGGGTACTGATGTACACCGGCCGCCTGGAAAGCTCCCTGCTCAACCTTTATCTGCTCGTCGTGATCGCCAGCGCGTTGATTCTGGGAAAGTCCACGACGTTTCTGCAAATGGTATTGATCGCCGCCTGCTATCTGTGGCTGGGATATCCGGAAAGAAACCAGGCGCTGACGGTCACTTCGTACGTGACGACGCTCACCGCCCAGCTCGCGCCGCTGGTTCTCGTCGGTTACATCACGACCATGCTGTCGAGCGATATCCGGCGCGCGCTGGTGGAAATCAAGTCGCTCTCGGAAACCGACGCCCTGACCGGCGTCTACAACATGCGCGCCTTTTCCGTGCTGTCGGAAAATATCGTGCGGCAGGCTGAACGTTATTCGCGTCCTTTTTCCTTGCTGATGATCGACTCCGACAGTCTCAAGACGATCAACGACAAGCACGGCCACGAAGCGGGCAACCGGCTGCTCAAGCTCACT
>Ga0214471_10002732_pt1 | contig 13805 bp, 11 predicted proteins | sample RVTome_5_FD_207665 | JGI IMG/M metagenome (GOLD analysis project Ga0214471, IMG submission 207665) | Soil microbial communities from uranium-contaminated site in the Upper Colorado River Basin, Wyoming, United States - RVT142D155 | ecosystem: Environmental > Terrestrial > Soil > Contaminated >...
CATTACTTTTATTAAGCAAATGTCCCAAAATACTGGTGGTAGTTGTTTTACCATGGGTGCCTGCAACAGCAAAACAGAAGGTATCCTTTGTGATTTCCCCCAAAACGGTCGATCGCTTTAAAACCTCATAACCATTGTCCCTGAAATAATTAAGCTCTTTGTGGTCTTTTGGTATTGCAGGTGTATAGATAATTAGAGTGGTATCCGGATTTAAAAATCGTGACTCAATATTTTTAACATCATCTTCAAAATGAATTTTAATTCCTAAACTCTCAAGACTATCGGTAATTTCTGTTTTAGTTTTGTCATAACCGGCAACATACTTATTGTTAGCATCAAAATAACGCGCCAATGCACTCATACCGATACCTCCGATGCCTATAAAATAGATGTTATGTATGCTGTTTAAATTCATTTATGTTTTAAAAGTTTTTCAACTTCGTCCGCTATATCTTTTGTTGCATTTACCAATGCCAGTTCCTTTATATTTTCACTAAGTTCCTTGCGCCTTTCCAAATTATTCACCAATTGTGAAAACATGTTTTCAAAATCGATTTCCAAATCAGCTTCCTTTATCATTAGGGCAGCATTTTTTTCAACAATAGCCATGGCATTTTTGGTTTGATGGTCTTCAGCAACATTCGGGGATGGTATAAAAATCACCGGTTTGCCCACAACGCATAATTCTGAAACCGAGCCCGCACCTGCTCTGGATATAATGATGTCGGAAGCGGCATAAGCAAAATCCATGTTGTTTAAAAATGGGTGCACTTGTACATCTTCTTGATTATTATAAAACTTATATTCCTGATAGTACAGTTTCCCACACTGCCAAATGACCTCAACATTTTGGGTCTGGAAAAACTCCAATTCATTTTCAATCAATTGATTTATTCTTCTTGATCCCAAACTGCCTCCCAAAACAAGTAAGGTATGTTTACCGTGTTTCAACTTAAATATATCTTTAGCCTTGATGGATTTATTATCAATTTCCAAAAGGTCCTGCCGTATTGGATTTCCTGTTTTAACAATTTTTTCTTTCGGGAAAAAGCGTTCCAAACCATCATAAGCGACACAAATTTTGTTGACTTTTTTACCCAGCAATTTATTGGTAATACCTGGGTATGAGTTTTGCTCTTGAATTAAACTAGGAATGTTTTTTGAAGCAGCTACTTGTAACAGCGGTCCACTGGCAAATCCTCCCGTTCCAATGGCGACATTGGGTCTGAAGGTCTTTAAAATTTTACGTGACCTTAACAAACTTATGATAAGCTTGAACGGAAAAGCAAGATTTTTCAATGTCAACTTGCGTTGAATACCAGAAATCCAAAGGCCTTCAATTTTATAGCCTGCTTCCGGTACTTTTTCCATTTCCATTTTATCCAAAGCCCCAACAAACAAGAATTCAGCATCAGGAAAACGGGATTTCAGCTCATTGGCAATGGCTATTGCAGGATAAATATGACCTCCTGTTCCTCCTCCGGACAATATGATTCTATATGTTGCTTTGTTTGACACTACTACACGAATGTTCTATTATTAAATTCCAAATTTTAATCCCGATAGTCTTCGGGACCAAATTCCAACTTTTTTAATCCCAAAATATCGTTTTACTATGCCCAATTCCATTTTTATCTTTTGGCTTTTATTATTACAACTTTATGTACCTATAACTTTAGGCACTTATAACTTCCATATGATGCGCTTTTTGCCACTCCCGAAACTTCGGGACACGAATGTTCTATTATTAAATTCCAAATTTTAATCCCGATAGTCTTCGGGACCAAATTCCAACCTTTTTAATCCCAAAATATCGTTTTACTATGCTCAATTCCATTTTTATCTTTTAGCTTTTATTATTACAACTTTAAGTACCTATAACTTTAGGCACTTAAACCTCCATATGATGCGTTTTTTGCCACTCCCGAAACTTCGGGACACGAATGTTTTATTTTTAAATTCCAAATTTTAATCCCGATAGTCTTCGGGACCAAATTCCAACCTTTTTAATCCCAAAATATCGTTTTACTATGCTCAATTCCATTTTTATCTTTTAGCTTTTATTATTACAACTTTAGGCACTTATAACTTTAGGCACTTATAACTTCAAATGGTTTCACTTAAAATTTCAAGTGGATTATCTTCTGCACCTTCCTGTTCTTTTATTTCTTCCCGTTTTGCACTAACGCTCAATATAATTCCTATGGCCAAACAGGTCATCCAAATTGATGTTCCTCCACTACTGATCAATGGCAGGGTTTGTCCTGTTACCGGAAACAATTCTACTGCAACGGCCATATTTATCAATGCCTGAAATACGATGGGCAACCCAACACCAAGCACTAAAAGCTTACCGAAAATGGTATCCGATTTTTGAGAGACAATGATGATCCTAAACAGCAGCCAAGAATACAATAACAATAGAGATAGTCCACCTATCAATCCATATTCTTCAATGATTATTGCAAAAATGAAATCGGATGAGGATTGTGGCAAAAAATTCTTTTGTATACTTTTTCCCGGTCCCAAACCACTGATGCCACCTGATGCAATGGCAATTTTGGCTTTCTCTATTTGATAGTCTGCTTCGGTATCTTCTCCATTTGCAAAATTTTCAATTCTGCTCATCCAAGTATCTATCCTATTGGGCATAATTTCAGGAAATGCTTTTGCAACCAAAACAAATAAGGCCAAGGCTACAATTCCCATTCCCATAATAACACCTAAATATTTAATAGGATAACCCCCAATGAATACCAAAATGGTTATCAACACAAATAAAATCGCAGCTGTAGAAAAATTTGCAGGTAGGATTAAAATCAGTACAAGAAAAACTGGCACCCAAAGTGGCAAAATTGATTCTTTAAAGGAAATTTCTTTGTCTTTTATTTTGGATAGATATCGAGCCACATAAACCATTAAAACCACCCCCGCCAATGTCGATGTTTGAAATGACATACCAACAATGGGTATTTGAATCCATCGGCTTGCGTTTGACCCTTCAATAGTCGTACCTTGGAACATGGTCACTACAAGTAACACAAGCACAATGGGCATCATCACCATAGACAGCCCTCTAAAATATCGGTATGGAATGCGATGAACGCCATACATTATGACAAACCCCAAAATCAAGTGCATGAAGTGTTTAACAAAAAACGAAAAAGTACTTCCTATTCCTCCCACATAAGCCAAATTACTTGCTGCACTATAAACTGGAAGAAATGAGAAAATGGCCAATAATGCGACAATGGCCCAGATTAACCGATCTCCTTTTATATTATTGAATAGTGTCCCCATTCCTATCTGTCTTTCGGACATCTTCCCAAAGGAAGAATTATTATACTTTAAATTATTATTTGGCTCCCATCAGTTTCTTCCCTTCCTGTCCGTCGTCCGGCAGGCGGATGGGAAGGATAAGATGGAATTATAAATTTCTGACTGCATCTTTAAACTGACGTCCTCTGTCTTCATAATTTTCAAACAGATCAAAACTTTTACAGGCCGGTGATAACAGTACATTATCTCCTGCCTCAGCAATTTTGTAAGCTATTTTAACTGCTTCACTCATAAATTGTGTTTCAACAATGATGTCGACCATATTTCCAAAAGCGTTAAACAATTTCTCATTATCAACGCCCAAACAAATGATGGCCTTTACTTTTTCGTTTACAAAGGGAAACAACTCTTTATAGTTATTGCCTTTATCAATGCCACCAACAATCCAAACCGTTGGCGCATCCATACTTTCCAATGCGTAATACGTTGCATTGACGTTTGTGGCTTTGGAGTCGTTGATGTATTGCACTTTGTTTATTTTCAATACGTATTCGAGCCTATGCTCTACACCTTGAAAGTTTTCAAGACTTTCGCGTATGGTCTGTTTTCTAATTTTTAGCAAATGGGCTACGGTTGACGCAGCCATTGCGTTCTTAATATTGTGGTTTCCTTCTAATGTTAGATTTGCTGTTGGCATAATTATTTGGTTGTTGTCTATAGTTATTTTTATATTTTCTTTATCTAAATACGCTCCATTTTCAATGTTTTTTTTTAATGAAAACGGCAATACCGTGGATTGGACTGGATGGGTTTTTAACCAATTGGTGATGACTTCATCATCGGCGTCATAAATCAAGTAATCTTCTTGAGTTTGATTTAATGCAATGCGAAATTTTGAAGCGATATAATTTTCAAATTTGTAATCATATCTGTCCAAATGGTCTGGCGTAATGTTTGTGATTATGGCAATGTGCGGTTTAAAATTTACGATATCATCCAATTGAAAACTGCTTATTTCCAACACATAATTTGGATGATCTTTTTCCAAAATTTGTTTCGCAAAACTATCCCCGATATTTCCCGCAAGACCGACTTCCAATTCCTGTTTAAGAATATGGTGTGTCAACGATGCCGTTGTTGTTTTACCGTTACTACCAGTGATTCCAATTAAAGTTGCCTTTGTAAAACCCGAAGCAAATTCTATTTCAGAAACTATTGGAATTCCTTGTTCCCTGATGTTCTTCACCAAAGGCACCTTATCAGGAATACCAGGACTTTTCATCACAAGGTCAGCATTCAAAATTTTTGATTCGGTATGCTTTTCCTCTTCCCATTCAATCCCATGATGTATAAGAACGTCTTTATATTTTGGTTTGATTGTTCCATTATCTGAAACAAATACTTGATATCCTTTTGCTTTTCCCAAAAGCGCTGTTCCAATTCCACTTTCTCCTCCTCCCAATATGACTAATCTTTGTTTTGCCACGAATTCACTGATCTTTAATCTCTTTTAAATTCTATTTAATCACTTTTCTCACTCTATTGTCTTTCATCTATTTTCTGTTTTCTTCAATCACATATTAAATCATTGAATTCCTGCTTTCGCAGGAAGTTGTTATCTAATTTTCAAGGTCACTATCGATAAAATCGCCAACAAAATGCCAATAATCCAAAAGCGTGTTACGATTTTACTTTCATGATATCCTGATTTTTGATAATGATGGTGCAAAGGGGACATTTTAAAAATGCGCCTTCCTTCACCATATTTTTTCTTGGTATATTTAAAATAGCTTACCTGCATGACCACCGATAAATTTTCCGCCAAAAAAATACCGCACAGCAATGGAATCAACCATTCCTTTCGCACAGCAACGGCTATTACTGCAATGATTCCGCCTATGGTCAAACTACCTGTATCCCCCATAAATACCTGTGCGGGGTACGTGTTGTACCACAAAAATCCTATCAATGCCCCAACAAATGCCCCAATATAAATGGTGATTTCCTCAACTCTTGGGATGTACATGATGTTGAGGTAATCAGAAAAAATGATGTTACCCGAAACCCAAGCAAAAATCCCCAAAGTGAGCACAATGATTGCCGATGTTCCTGCAGCGAGACCATCAATGCCATCGGTGAGATTGGCACCATTGGAAACTGCTGTGATGATGAAAATGACAATTGGAATAAATAGCAACCAAGCATAGGCCTTCCATTCGGGGTTTATCCAGGTCACTAAATCGGAATAATCAAATTCGTTTCCTTTAACAAATGGAATCGTCGTCTTTGTTGAATGCTCTTCTTCTTCAAAAAGTTTTGAGGGCGAAATATTAGGGTCGGCGGTCAAAAGTTGTTGCTGTTCAGCGATAGGTAATTTTTCTTTAATGGTGACATCGGGATGAAAGAAAAGCGTTGTCCCGACAATAATTCCAAGTCCAACCTGACCCAATACTTTAAACCTTCCTTTTAAGCCTTCCTTATCTTTTTTAAATTTCTTTATGTAATCATCAATAAACCCAATGGTTCCCATCCAAAGGGTTGTAACAATTAGCAATATGATATATATGTTCTCAAGTTTGGCAACCAAAATCACAGGGATTAAGGTCGCAAGGATAATGATGATTCCACCCATGGTTGGAGTACCAGCCTTTTCAACTTGACCTTCCAAACCAAGGTCCCTTATGCTTTCACCAACTTGTTGTCTTTGTAAAAATCTAATGATGCGTTTTCCATAAATAGTGGAGATCAAAAGCGATAAAATAATAGCGACAGCTGCCCTAAATGATATGTATCCAAAGAGGGATGCTCCCGGGAATTGGAATTGTTTTTCTAAATATTCAAATAGGTAATACAGCATTGTTTATTGTTTGTTGTTCGTTGTTTAAACAAAACTTAATTCTTAATTCTTAATTCTTAATTCTTAATTCTTAATTCTTAATTCTTAATTCTTAATTCTTTTAATTATTTCTGTAATTGCTTTAATAATTCCTGTACAATTTTATAATCATCAAAATCTGATCGCAGTCCCTTAATTTCCTGATAGGTTTCATGACCTTTTCCGGCGATTAAAATGATATCATTGGGTTGTGCCATTTGGCAAGCCGTTTTAATGGCCTGCTTTCTATCGACTATTGAAATTGTTTTTTTAAAATTTTGGGGTTCGACGCCTTTTTCAATATCTTCAATTATGGCTTCCGGAACTTCGCTTCTAGGGTTATCACTTGTAAAAATGACTTTGGTGCTCAAGGCCGAAGCAATGTGCCCCATTTTTGGTCGCTTGGTTTTATCTCTATCACCGCCACAACCTACAACAGTGATCAGTTCTTCGTTATTCGTTCGAATGCTATTAATGGTTTCCAGCACATTTTTCAAGGCATCGGGCGTGTGGGCATAATCAACAATAGCGGTTATGTTTTCATCAGAAACTAAATACTGAAAACGGCCTGCAACACTTTCGAGTTCACTAATGAGCCTTAGGCTTTCGACTTTTTCAAGACCTAACAATTCAGCAGTGGCATAGATTGCCAACACATTGTAGGCATTGAAACTTCCTATCAGTCTTGTCCATACTTCACTTTCGTTGATTTTTAACAATAAGCCACCAAACTGATTTTCCAAAATTTGAGCTTTATAATCGGCATAGGTTTTTAGGGCATAGGTAACCTTTCTGGCCTTTGTGTTTTGAAGCATGACCAACCCATTTTTGTCGTCAATGTTCACTAGGGCAAATGCTTGTTTTGAAAGGTTGTCAAAAAAAGATTTTTTCACATCCCGATATTCGGCAAACGTATCGTGATAATCTAAATGGTCATGGGTCAAATTGGTAAAGATGCCACCTTCAAATTGCAAGCCTTCTGTTCTGTTTTGATGAATACCGTGTGAGCTAACTTCCATAAAACAAAATTCAACACCTTCAAGATTCATTTCATTCAAATATCGGTTGATGGTCAATGAATCTGGAGTGGTATGGGTTGCTTCATATGCTTTGTTATTGACCATAATTTTAACGGTAGACAAAAGACCAACTTTGAAACCTGCTTTTTTGAAAAGTTGATATAATAAAGTAGCCACCGTTGTTTTTCCATTTGTACCGGTTACACCAATAAGCTTTAAATTTTCAGAAGGGTTTTGATAATAATTTGAAGCCATGAACGCCAATGCCCTACCGGCATTGTCAACTTCTATATAAGTAATATCATCAATTAAATTTGACGGCAGTATTTCGCAGACTATTGCAGTTGCACCGTTTTCAATGGCCTTTTCAATATAATTATGGCCATCTACAGCAGTTCCCTTAACGGCAACAAATACATCGTTGTTGGTCACTTTTCGAGAATCAAACGCTATGGCATTAACCTTAATACCAGTATTGCCGACCACAACATTGATGGTTGTTTTATACAATATGTCTTTTAATTGCACCATTAGATATTTAAAACAACGGTTTGATTTTTACTGACTTTTTCTCCTTTATCAATAGATTGGCCTTTAACCTTACCACTGCCATCTACTTTAACTTTTAAACCCATATTTTCCAATAATGGTATGGCATCCATTGTGGTCATACCAACAACACTGGGCATAATGGTTTTATAGGTTTGTGCCACATTATAATAGGCTTCAAAATCTTCATCAACTATTGAATTCTTGAATTCAAGTGTCTCAATCACATCAATTAAAGGCGTATCGGTAAATATTTTTTGTGCTATTTTTTTAAACACGGGTCCCGATACGTCGGCACCGTAATAGCCTTTTTTGATACTTGGTTTGTGAATGACCACAATACAAGAGTATTTTGCATTATCGGCAGGAAAATAGCCTACGAAAGAAGAAATATAGCGTTTGTTATCATTCCAATCAGGCATCCAATATTCCGTTTGAGCCGTACCTGTTTTTCCCGCCATTGAAAAGTTTTCGGAGTAAAGAGATTTGGCTGTTCCTCGAATGACAACATTCTTTAAAATTTCTTGAAGTTCATGCAATGTTTTATCAGAGAATAGTTTCTTATCTATCACTACTTTATCAAATTTTTCTATGGGTTTGTCGAACTCTCTGACTTCTCTGATAAACCTTGGCAAAATCATTTCTCCGTCATTAGCAATGGCATTATAAAACGTCAAAGTCTGCAACGGAGTCAAACTTAGGTTATAGCCATAAGCCATGGAAGGCAATGCATTTTTACTCCACTTTTTACTGCCTGGTCCTGGGATTTCTGGCTTTCCTTCACCAATTATAGGGATTCCCAAAGGCTCATTTAAATGCCAACTTTTAATTCTATCAATAAATCTTTTCGGTTGCTTGGAATAGTGCTCATCAATCAAGGTTGCTAAACCAATATTAGACGAAACTTCCAATGCCTTAGCAGCCGAAATTTTACCGTGACCATGGGTGTCGTAGATTCCTTTTCCATAAAATTGTTTGTAACCCTGTTTGGTATCCACAATTGTTGAAGTGTCGATCTCCTTGTCTTCCAACGCCACTGCAAGAGCTACGGTCTTAAATGTAGAACCAGGCTCATGACTTTCTCCAACCGCATAATTCAGACGTTCATAATAAAAACCTTTACTGTTACGCCCAAGGTTTGAAATGGCTTTTACTTCACCTGTTTTAGTTTCCATGACTACCACACAACCATGTTCTGCTTCGTAGTATTCCAACTGGACAAGTAATGCATGATGCGCTATATCCTGAATATTGACATCTATAGTGGTGTAGACATCATAACCGTCTTTAGGTTCAACTTCATTATAATCGGTGATGGGTTTCCATTGTCCCTGACCTATTTTCTGTTTCCATCTGTGACCATCTGTTCCTCTTAAATACTTCACTCCAAAAGCACCATCAATCCCAGCCCTGGTTACATTGCCATCCTCATCAAAACGTTCATAGCCAATGGAGCGTTGTGCAATTTCGCCCATTGGATGCTCTCGCTTTGTAGTTTGCTCCACAATCAAACCGCCTTTAAAGGCGCCAAGATTAAGGAGCGGAAAATTTCTCACCCGGATGTAATCTGAATATCCAATATTCCGTGCCAACAAAAAATATCTGTTCTTGTTTGCCCTGGCTTTTCGAATCTCATTTTGATAAAAACTGGAAGGTTTTCCAGAAAATTTGGACAAGGAATCTGATAACGGTTTTAAGTATTTCTCAAATGTATTGGCCGAAGGTGTTATGGCATCCAGCCTAATATCATATTTTGGAATTGAAGTGGCCAACAAGCTCCCGTCGGACGCATAAACATTGCCCCTGTTTGCAGGTATGACCACATTTTTGATGGTTCGTTTTTCAGCTAAATCCCTATATTGATCTCCTTGGACAAACTGAATGGTAAACAATTTGAAAATTACGGCAATCATAAATAGGAACATGCATCCAGCAATAAAATACAATCTGTTCAATATGTTTTTTTCAGTTACTGCCACTATTAATCTTGGGATTTTATTCTAATTTTTTTTGGTGGGACTGTAGAGGGCGTAAGCTCTTTTACAGCCATTTTTTTAATGATTGAAGATTCCATTTTAAGTCTCATCAATTTTGAGCGGCCTTCAACAAAAGCTGAACGCCATTCTTTTACTTCATTATTCAATTGTGCAATTTCATGTACTTTTTTGTCAGCACTGTGGGAACTTGCTATCATAACAATAGCCAAAGCTGAAATAAAAATGATAACTCTCCAGTTTTTAAAAGAATCGTCACTTATTAAAAATTTGCCTTTTAAAATGTCATAAACACTTTTCTTCATATTTTTTCAGCAATGCGAAGTTTTGCACTTCTAGCCCTATTATTTAGTTTTATTTCCTGCTCTGATGGCACAATTAGGTTTCCTATTTTTTTAAAAGGCACTTTATAATTTCCAAATACATCACGTTCCGGTTCACCTTCAAACAATCCATTTCTTATAAATCGCTTTACCAATCTATCTTCCAACGAGTGATAGGATATAAAACTTAATCTGCCTCCCACTTTCAATATCTCGGGTGTTTGCAAAAGCAATTCTTTTAATGCTTCCATTTCCTGGTTCACCTCAATGCGAACAGCCTGATAGATTTGGGCCAATATTTTATTTTCCTTTTTATGTTTCAAAAATCGTTTCAGTACAAATTTTAACTGTTCACTTGTTTTTATTTGAGATTTTGAACGTTCTTCAACAATAACCCTTGCCATTGCCGGTGCTTGTCTCAACTCACCATATTGCCAAAATACTTGACGCAAATGTTCTTCTTCATATTCATTAATAACATTAAAAGCAGACCGTGCACTATTTTGGTTCATTCTCATATCCAAATCAGCATCCAATCGTGTTGAAAATCCACGCTCTGCAACATCAAACTGATGGGACGAAACCCCAAAATCAGCAAGAATTCCATCAACTTCCTTTACGCCATAAAATCTTAAAAAGCGTTTAACAAATTTGAAATTCTCATTGATCAGTGTAAACCGACTATCTTCAATAGTATTTAAAAGAGCGTCTTTATCCTGGTCAAATGCAAATAATCTACCTTTTGGTCCAAGTTGTTTCAAAATTTCCCTGCTATGCCCTCCACCACCAAACGTGACATCCACATAAATTCCGTCTTGTTTGATATTTAAACCCTCAACCGTTTCTTTTAATAAAACTGGATTATGATATTCCATCGTTATCATCTTGACCCATAACTTCTTCAGCTAAATCTGAAAAGTCACCTGTGGCATCGTCAATAGCTTGTTCATATTTATCTTTGTCCCAAATCTCAATAATATTTATGGCTGAAGACACCACTGTATCTTTGCTAATTCCTGAAAAAACAATTAGATCTTTAGGAATTAAAAGGCGTCCAGTATTATCTACCTCAATCATCTTTACTCCAGCTGTGAAACGACGTATAAAGTCATTATTCTTCTTTTTAAAGCGATTTAGAGAATTCACTTTTTGCATGAGGGTTTCCCACTCGGCCATTGGATAGAGTTCCAGACAAGGCTGAAACACAGCGCGTTTCAATACAAATCCATTTTGAAGCACAGGAGACAGTTGCTTTTTGATGGCACCAGGAAGCATCAGCCTACCTTTGGCATCCACCTTACATTCATATGTTCCTATTAATGTTTTCAATTGGTTAGTTTATGTGGGAAACGATTATGATTCAAATATATTGAAAAAATTACCACTTTTTACCACAAAATACCACATTTGTTAATAAATTCTATATTTTTCAGGTTTTTTTCGTTGAAATGCAGAAAGCTTTCCTTTTCAATTTACTTAAAATCAATCCATTAAAATTTGTAGAATTAACTGTTCATTGCCATACCCAAACTGTTAGCAAAGTATTTTACCAACATCAATTAAAATGAGAACAAATTAGAAATGAAATACCTATATTTGTTTTTAACACTCCATTGTTAGTGATCTATGAAACACCTTTTAAAAAAAGAAAAAAATTACAGTTATATTGAAATGGGAGAAGGGACCCCAATAATAATCTTACATGGATTAATGGGTGGTTTAAGCAATTTTGATGGGGTTGCAAATTTTTTTGGTGCAAAAGGATATAAAGTCATTATTCCAGAATTGCCTATTTATACCATGTCATTGATTAAGACCAATGTTAAAAGTTTTGCTAAATACCTCTACGATTTTATAGAATTTAAAGGCTACAAAAATGTGATTTTGTTGGGCAATTCATTAGGGGGGCATATAGGTTTATATCACACAAAATTATATCCAAAAAAAATTAAAGCCCTGGTGATCACTGGGAGTTCAGGATTATATGAAAGTGCCATGGGTGGAGGTTATACCAAACGCGGCGATTATGAGGTCATCAAGAAAAAAGCCCAAGAGGTTTTTTATGACCCTGCCATCGCGACAAAAGAAATAGTGGACGAAGTTTTTGAAACGGTAAATGACCGAAATAAGCTTGTAAAGACGTTGGCCATTGCCAAAAGTGCCATTAGGCATAATATGTCCAAAGACTTGCCAAAAATAAAAACACCTACCTGCATTATCTGGGGCAAAAATGACACCGTAACTCCACCGGAGGTGGCTGAAGAGTTTAATCAATTATTACCGGACTCCGATTTGTTTTGGATCGATAAATGTGGCCATGCGGCCATGATGGAACATCCAGAGGAGTTTAATTCCATTCTTTACAAGTGGCTTAGTGATAGAAATTTTTAGACCTTCCAATTACAATGTTGATTAAAACTGCCGAATTTATAATGAGCAATTCTGATGTGGCCAAATGCCCTAAAGATTTGCTGCCCGAATATGCATTTATTGGGCGTAGTAATGTAGGCAAATCTTCGTTGATCAACATGTTGACCGGTCGTCATAATTTAGCCAAAACTTCTGGGAAACCTGGAAAAACACAACTCATCAATCATTTCAGTATTAACAAAAATTGGTTTTTGGTCGATCTACCGGGTTATGGCTATGCAAAAGTGTCCAAGACCACAAAGAAGAAATTTCAAAAATTCATTACCGATTATTTTGAAAACCGACAACAATTGGTCTCGGCTTTTGTTCTTGTTGATATTAGACACGAACCACAAAACATTGACTTGGAGTTTATGGAATATCTGGGCATTAACCAAATTCCATTCTGTATTGTGTTTACCAAAGCCGATAAGCTGAAGCCAAAAGCCATTGAAAATCATGTTGAAGATTATTCCAAAGAGCTCTTGGAAACTTGGGAAGAGCTTCCACAATATTTTGTGACCTCATCAACAAAATCCCTTGGAAGAGATGAAATTCTGCAATTTATTGAGGATACAAATCAGGAGATCAATGCGCTTCGAAAATAAATATTTTATCGTTAAACTCTTTTTGATTTTTATAAAAAGCTTTTTTGTAAGAATCTTTTTATTATATTTATAATCAATTCTCCCTAAAGAATTTTTTAATAGCCAATAACTCAATTTGGTTAACTTAATCAACCCTTGTAAAGCAAGACTTTTTTATGCTATTTTAAATTATGAAACAAACCTATAAACCTGAGTTAGATTCTTAAAACAGACAAATTTGATTGGAATTTACAGTTTGGTATTTGATTGAAGATTTTAATGGCCTCAATTAACAACATAAAAAGAGCCTAGCATAAACTAGGGTCCTAAACAATATTCCTTTCACGAAGGACAGATACAAACAGTGAACGTCAATAAATGTTCACAGCAAATATAATTTATAGATATTTAATCATAAATATTTGCTAAATTTAAAAGGAGCTAAAACACTTAACAAGGAAAAAGAATAAATATAAAACAATGAAAACAAATAATATTTTATTATGTGTTTTACTGAATACTACAATTCTTTTTTCCCAAAATAACAAAAGTGGTATTGAGCGCTCGGTGGTCTTAAAAAACATTTTTGATAATTTAGAGCAAGAAAAATTCTTTTTGCACACTAACAAGACTACCTATTTTACAGGTGAAAAAATATGGTGGAAAGCCTATATTGTTAGCGACTTTAATAACAAACCTTCAACAAATACAACTAACCTTTATATTAATTTTTATGATAGTAATAAATCATTAATAACTCACCAGTTATT
>Ga0214471_10002733_pt1 | contig 13804 bp, 13 predicted proteins | sample RVTome_5_FD_207665 | JGI IMG/M metagenome (GOLD analysis project Ga0214471, IMG submission 207665) | Soil microbial communities from uranium-contaminated site in the Upper Colorado River Basin, Wyoming, United States - RVT142D155 | ecosystem: Environmental > Terrestrial > Soil > Contaminated >...
GTCCGCGAGATTCTCAATAAAGAGGCGAAGAATCTCCATCTTGTTCGCTCGCGTTGCGTGTGCATACTGCCAATCAGCATCCGTCACAACTAGTAACCTTCCCTCGGGAACACGGAAGAAACCCGGACTGCTGGATCCGTCGGGCAAAACCCGAACAAAATCTAGCGACGCGGGTCCACAGCCGCCAGAGGCCCCGCCAACAACCTCCAATACCACGATCTCGGGGGGTGGTGCGCTATCGGGCGGCGGGGTTGCCGCAAGGCAACCCACCACCAATGCTCCCACTACCGCGAGAAGGACGATATACGAGAATCTCCGCACGATCCCATCTCCTTTCTGTTCTCCGTCAAGTAGCACCAGCTAACTACTGATTAGACTGCAAAAAAACGCAGTATAATTCCCTATTAGGGGTGTTATACCGCAAATCGCTACTTTACCCCATCTTACAACAAGTCTAATTTCACGTCAAGATATAATATGGGATATATGACACTTCCACGATCGATAAAAGCATCAAAGCAGTTGTCACAATCGAATACTCAATAAGATAGTGAACCATTCCCCTCCGGAATTTTGTCGCAATCACTTCGTGACAATCCCTTGTTAACGGATAATGGTACGGATTAACTGTAGGAGCGGCTTCCAGCCGCGAGTATAAACGCAAGTCATCCATAATCTGAGTAGCACACCAGCCCCTGCCCTGAGTTCTGAGCCGCGTCGAAGAATCGAAGAGTTGCTGGTGTGACTTTGGAAAAGATTCGGACCATATCTTATCTAACGGCTGTATTTCTTGACCGCTCGATCGATCGCGGGCCCCGCTTTAACGAGATCCTTTGGTACCATGACCGGATGAATCTCAATGCTCGCGTTGAACGCGAGGAACCACGGTTCCGCAATCGCAGGGATTTGGGAAGCGTCCTTCATCTCGAGGAAAATGAACCCCGTCCGCTGTCCGTTGTTGTCCGTGAAATAGACGGCCTCTGGCTTCAAATCTTCGAGAATGGATTGGATGGTCGCACCGAGTTTTCCAGCCTTTGCGGCCGCGTTCCCGGCCTCAACGGGGATGTTCACCTTGACTAAGAATCGCATAGATAGCCTCCTAATGGTTTGTTATCGTTTGGGAGTAGGAGCATACGTAAAGATTCCCTTTGAGTCAACAACACGTAACCGCTAGAAATTATGGAAGAACACTAGAGTATCCAAGTTACAGGGAGAAATTGACGGAACCGCCCAGATCGATCCAGAATTACTAAAATTATTGAAACAGTACAAAGTCACGCAATGACCCTTTCTTTTTTCCCGTTTTCATATCGCTGGTCCAGCCCATCTTACAACAAGTCTAATTTTACGTCAACAGAGGGAAAACGGAAAACCGCCCGAAAAAAGAAAATTCCAAATAAAAGCGAACACATTGCCTTTTCCGCAAGCCCTATCTCGTCTCTTCCCAGCTGCACCCGCCTTCACATTTACCACCACAGAGGAGCGCGTGCGGCGTAACAGATACCCCGCATCGATCGCAGCCCGTGCAAATGTATGTAAGAGCGTACCGCCCGGTTGGGTCTACCAGTTGAACACCCTTCTCAGTCCTTTTGAACGTAAACCCTTCTTCTAGAATCAACGCATTGCCTTGGATACTCGCCCCTTTTGACTTGCGGGCTGGTTCCCCAGCCCAGGAAGTGTGCACCATCGCCACGAGCAGACATGTCACGACACCAGCCAGAAACAAACGCCCCATCGGGATCACCTCCTTTTCCTTCTCCGTGTTGCTGATTGAACCTTCCTTCTCTCCACGACGCGGTAGCTTTCCCAGCTTACCACGACCTGACTACTGATTATACGGAATTATTTCCGTAAAATCATCTTTTTTTGCGCATTATGCAGGATCCTTAACTCTTTAATCCTTTGTTTGCGAGTATACTTTAAGACGTCTGCAGTCGTGACTAGATATAAGATAAAGGCATGGAACACCGCCCAAAAAAGAAACTTCTTGACCTCGTACGCCAAGTCATACCGAGAATACTAAACGGGCATTGACCCTTCTTATCATCCCCGAGAATCCCACCTTAATTCAAGCAGGGAGAAGCTCCATCGGTTATCCAAATATCTTCTTCACTCGATTCCCCTGGAATGACACATGCACAATGGAGCATCAATGAAAAATAATCTTACCGAACAATTTTTAATCCAACGTTTTCTCGGCATTGATAAATTTAATATTTTTAGAAATTCACATTCTCTTTGAAAAGAATGGATAATTGATTAAATTGAAGTTAATCAAAAATGAAATTTAAAACTCTAGGCAACACCGGCGTGATGGTTCCAGAAATCGGGCTTGGCACATGGAACTACAGGGGTGGAGTTGAGCCGCTCCGAAAGGGAATCGAGCTCGGAGCCACATTAATAGATACTGCTGAGGGTTACTACACTGAGGATGTCGTGGGCGAAGCGGTAAAGGAAATTCGAGACCAGGTTTTTATCGCCACTAAAGTTTCCGGGAGGCACCTGGATTATGACGGTGTTCTGAGAGCTGCCGAGGGCAGCCTCGTCCAGTTGGAAACCGATTATATTGACCTCTATCAGATACACTGGCCTAATCCACGTTTCCCAATTAAGGGGACGATTAGAGCAATGGAAAAGCTTGCGGACGACGGACTTGTTAAATATATTGGTGTGAGTAATTTCACACTCGAAGAGATGCAAGAGGCCCAGGCATACATGAAAAGCCATCAAATTGTTTCCAATCAAGTCCTGTATAATCTAAACAGCAGAGAAATTGAGTATGATTTGTTACCATACTGCCAAAAACATCAGATAACTATTATGGCCTATACACCCCTGGATAATGGAAATTTGGCGAAAGGCTCAAGTCTTTTTAAGAGAAACAGATTTAAGGTATTAGAGCAGATAGCTTCAGAGACAAATAAAACCATAGCACAGGTTGCTCTAAACTGGTGCATTTCGCAACCTTATGTTATAGCAATACCAAAATCCGACAGCGTTAGGAGAACAATTGAAAACTGCGGTGCTTCGGGCTGGAGGCTGTCTCCGGAACAAGTAGATAGACTAAATGAAGCATCTTCATAACTATGCCAAGCATCAAAGAAACAAGAAATCAAATGATCCAGCTAGTATTCCCTGAGCATGCAAACACCTTGGGGACACTTCATGGCGGAAGAATTATGGATTGGATTATGTTAGCAGGGAGCATAACCTCATCCAGAATTGCAAAAGGTATAACAGTCCTTGGAACAACTGATAGCATAGATTTTATCAATCCTATTAAGGTAGGCGAGATTGCCATTCTGGATAGCTGGGTGGAGTATATAGCGAATAGTTCACTGGAAGTAGGAGTTAGGGTACACTCGGAAAATCCGGAAACAGGTGAGAAAAAATTAACGACAACCTCTCATTTGGCATTTGTAGCAGTTGATGAACACGGTAAACCAAGGGGCGTAAAGGAAAAAATAACACCAGTTGGTGAGCTTGAGGAATTAATCAATGTAGAGGCCAAGGACAGAAAAGATGCAAGAATGCCCGAGTTGGCAAACAGAGATGAAATGGCGGAGAACCTTGTCGACGAAACAGAGGTGACCAGATTTAACCTAGAAACGATCAGGGCAGTCTTACCGGAAGATACCTTCTACGGCAACTTTATGTCAGTCGGTAAACTGATGTTGGATATCGATGAGACTGCGGCAATACTTGCCGGACGATATGTAAAAGGATTAATAGTCACCGGCTCACTCGACAATCTTTACTTCTACTCACCGATTAGAGTTGGTGACGTCATTATCCTCAAGGCCGGAATCAACTACGTGGGTAACACATCTTTGGAGGTTGGAATAAAGGTGCTTACTGAGGATCTGACCACAGGTGATCAGAAGCATACATGTACCGCTTTTCTCAGCTTTGTTCATATTGGTGATGACGGTAAACCAAAGCCCCTCCCCGGTTTCAAACCTGAGACCCCTTACGAAGTAAGGCTTTGGAAAGAGGCTGAAACGAGGAAAAAGAGGCGGTCCAAGAGGGTTAAACAGATTAAAGAATCGCTTGGTAGCTTTTTACCCTAGTTTCGGTTTTCAAATACCCCCACCTTGATCCTCCCCCTATATATATAGGGAGAGGAGACAATTTCCCCTCCCTTTTCAAGGAGAACGGTAGGATTTCTTCCCCATTGAGGGGGAAGAGTAAGTCGGGGGTGATTTATAGTTTACAGGCGGACCATCCAAGTGCATTTACAAAAAGATGTATAGGCAGGTTACATAAACGTTCTTCAACAAGTTAACCCCGTTCACACAATACGTAAACGGAGTTGACGCTAAAAGTTAAGGCATGATATAATTTTTTACGAGTATGACGGACCCAGTAGATAAAGATTCAGAGAGCAGTTTCGTAAAAGAACACTACTCCCTTTTTAACCTCTCCCGTATGATCAATGCAGAGAGAGACCTAAACGTCCTTCTAGATTTTCTTGTCAAGGAATCCTCAAGGATTGTAGACGCAGACAGGACAACATTATTTCTATATGACGAAAATACAGACCAACTATGGTCACATCTCGCAATGGGAACCCCTGAAATAATCAGATTCGACGCGAAACTAGGAATAGCAGGCGAAGCATTTAAGACTGGGAAAATTACAAACATTGAAGATGCGTATTCGCACCCAAAATTTAACCCAGAAATAGACAAGAGGACTGGCTATAGAACAAAATCAATTCTATGCGTGCCTTTGAAAGATATAAAAGGAAAAACAGTAGGTGTCTTACAGACCCTTAATAAAAATGACGGATCGTTTACAAAACAGGACGAAGAAACATTGGAAATCTTTGCCTCAAATGCGGCAGTAGCAATTGAAAATGCAAAGTTGATAAAGGAGCTCGAAGAGGCAAAATCCCGCATCCAGCGTGAAAATGCAGTCTTGAGAGATAAGGTAAAGGGCAAGTTCTTCACAAGTAAATTAATCGGAACGAGCAGGAGAATACAGGACGTAGTAAATCTTATAGAAAAGATTGCGGACACTCCAATCAATATTCTGATCACAGGAGAGAGCGGTACCGGGAAAGAACTGGCTGCGCGCATGATCCACTTCAATAGCTCAAGGTCAAATCAACCCTTTGTGGATATTAACTGTGCCGCGCTTCCGGAGAGCTTACTGGAGAGTGAACTCTTTGGTATAGAAAAAGGGGTTGCCACAGGCGTTGAAAGAAGAGAAGGAAAATTTGAGATGGCAAATGGCGGTACCCTCTTTCTCGACGAGATCGGAGATATGAGTCTTCCCGCTCAGGCTAAACTTCTCCGTGTTATACAGGAACAGACGCTGAGAAGGGTCGGTGGAAAACAAGATATATCAGTTGACGTACGGATAATCGCTGCAACAAATAAAGATCTGATCGGCGAAATTAATAAAGGACTCTTCAGAGAAGATTTGTATTACCGATTAAATGTTGTTCACATCCGTATGCCGTCACTGCGAGAAATAAGAGAAGATATCCCCATGCTCTCTAAACATTTCTTAAATATTCTTACAAGCGAACTTGGACATGGCCAGATGCATTTCTCCGCGGAAGCTATGGATTGCATCGTGAATTACAGCTGGCCTGGCAATGTGAGAGAACTGGAGAACGAAATCAAAAGGGCCGTCATTCTGACAGAAAGTGATGTTATAGACAAGACAGACCTTTCAGAACAGGTCCAACGTGAAATGGAAGGAAAGGGTTCTACGCATGTGAGATCGTATGCAAGAGGAGATAGCCAATCTCTTAAAGAAACAGTTGAAGAAATTGAGATAAGAATGATAAAAGATGCTCTGGAGAAAACACGAGGAAATAAGCAAAAGGCATCAGAAATTCTTGGAATAACAAGGCAGGGATTGATAAAGAAGATAAAGAGATACAAATTAATATAACCAAACGTCTAAATTTCAATATATAAAAAAAAATGGGGACGACTGTCCCTATTTCCGTGGCAACCAACAAGGCTAAGTGTCGTTGTATAATTCATTATAAGTACCTCAATCCACCTGAAATGTGCAGGAAATCTAAAAATTATCCCTTCCCCCTTTCATAAAGGGGGAAGGTTAGGATGGGGGTTAACAGAGCAAGGGAATTGAGAAAAAATCCTACAGAAGCAGAAAGAAAACTGTGGGCTCATCTCCGTCTTCGTAAGATCGGTGGATATAAATTTAGGAGACAACATCCCTTAGGGCCATTTATCGTTCATTTTGTTTGTGAAGAGAAAAGATTAATTGTAGAAGTGGATGAGGGACAGCACGATGAAAAGAGGTTTTATGATGCAAAAAGGGATAAGTGGCTTGACGAAAAGGGATTTAAGGTAATAAGATTTTGGAATAATGAGGTGTAGTGGGATATTGAAATTGTAACGGAGGTGATTAACCCCCACCTTAATCCTCCCCCAACAGGCTGGGGGAGGAGATATTGGAGTAAAATGATCAAATTGCCAAATGATCAGATGTAGTCCGTCCTCATTGCATATCTCAGAGACTGGTCTCCCGGATAGACCTTCAAATATTGCGTTTGCCTTAGTTGTAGGATCCCATCTCGTTCGCTTCATTGCTCCTAGTTTTTTACTGAAAAAATTCGTGGCTTAGTTTTACCAGGCTCTTAATGGAGAGCGGTATATCGTTAACTTTGTTTACAATAGAGTAAACGAGGTTTATGTTCAAATGATAGATACGGTATACTAATTTAAACAGATCAAGAACTCTAACAGCCCAATATCACGAGCTTTTTTGAATTTAATGCACTGGTTAAGAATGTTGGCACAGTCATTGCACTTTGTAGATAGTAGAACAAAAAGTAAGAGCAGGCAGAAATGAAAAAGTTAATCACGGCGGCAATCTTAATAATAACGATTTTGGGAACATCGTCTGTCTTCCTGCATGTTTCAATATATTTGTTGAGACCGGCCATTGCGAACAATCTATGCCCAAGCAGCGATGAATGGGAAAATCATAGTAGTGACCAAACTACACCATGCCCACTAGATGAGTTTGACAACCTGGACAATAATAACAAGGAGCACGAGGTTCTAGATCCTGACTTTCCTGGTCCAGATAAGCGATGCGGTAGCGTTTGCCCTATAAGCACAAGTGGAGTAGCAGGATAGATGGAGACTAGTGTATACTTTTGTTCCCTATGAAGTTAAGAAAATTAAGTTCACGGATTATCGGTAGCGCCATGTAATGAATATGAACCTCATATGCACGTAATCTACAATAGTGCTGGACAGATTTACATGCTCCACGGAACAGAAGACAGCATTGCGGTTATAGAAAAAGCCTCCAGGAGAGAAAACGCAACTCTTAAAGGTTTTATAGTAAGCAATGAGAAAGGTAGGATTCTCGAACTAAACTGATTGTTTCATTCTCCAATGCCTATTGAAATTGAAAACAAAGAGAATGCCCGATTAATTTATAAATTTTGCTAAAATAATAAATCGATAACGTGTGATGGATGATCGATGAATACACCACAGAATACCCCAACAGTTAACGATATACGTTCCGAGGAGGAATCCATAAAGGAAAAATTAAACCAGATGCATCTCTTCGCGGAGCTTTCGGCAGAAAATATTAGCAGCCTGGTCGATAAGTCTAAAAAGCAGCAGTTTTCAGCAGGGAGTGTTGTTTGTCGAGAGGGAGAATACGGCGACACATTTTTCGCAATTCTTGAAGGTTCGGTAGAGGTAACAATCAATACCGCAGGATACGACAATTTGACCCTCGCCAACCTGGAAGCAGGTGACATTTTCGGAGAAATGGCAGCATTATCAGGCTATCCAAGGAGCGCTACAGTTTCGGCCAAGGACAACTTATACCTGCTCGAGATACCTTCAGAGGTTCTAAAGGAATTAATGAAGATATCTCCCAAGTTCAGGGAAATAATCGAAGAAAAATATACTGTACGAGCCGTTCGTACTTATCTTAGAAAAGTACCGCTTTTTGGAAATTTGAGCGACGCTATGCTCAAGGAACTAGAAGGTAAAGTCAAACTAAAATCCTTTAATCAAGGAGATGTCATATTCAGGGAAGGCGATCCCGGAGATTCTCTATATATAATACGGAATGGATTTGTCAAGATAACAAAACAAAGTGGGGATAAAGACCAGATTATTGCCTATCTTGCGCAGGGAAGCTACTTCGGAGAGATGGCACTTCTGGAAGATGAGAAACGAAGTGCCACCGTATCAGCCTTCACGAAGGTTGAGCTAATCCAGGTAGCAAAAGAGGATTTCAACGCACTACTTGGTACAGACCCAAAGCTGGCTGAAGAAATGCAGGACATTATTATGGAGCGAAAGCTCAAGACCCTGGAAGTCCAGAGGGATCCGGCTAAGGCGGAGAGGCTTGAAGCATTAGTGGAAAAGGGAATCATACAAAGTGAGAATCTTCTCATCATTGACCTGAGAACCTGTATTCATTGTAACAATTGTGTAGAGGCCTGTGAGGACCGGCATGGTTATCCACGCCTAGATAGAAGAGGAACACGGTTCGCCGAAATATCTATTCCTGTTGCCTGTCGTTTATGCCAAGACCCGGTCTGCCTGATCTGCAACTTTGATGCTATCAAGAGAGCGCCAACAGGTGAGATCTATATCATAGATGATAAATGCATAGGGTGCGCTGGGTGCGCGATAAGATGTCCATACAATGTCATACAGATGGTCTCAACGAAAACAGTACACGAAAAAAGAAAATTCGATATATTTGATGCCTTACTAGGTAGAGCTAAAGCAGGAGACGGGAAGGGAGAAAAGACCGAAGACACGAGGTTAAAACCCAAAAAGCTCGCCATTAAATGTGACAACTGCATGGGATATCCCGATACCGCATGTACCGATAATTGCCCTACCCATGCCATACGCTGGGTAAATCCCATTTCATATTTCGGAGATGAAGAAGATATCATTCAAAAGAGGGACAAGTACCAATGATAAGGATTTCAAAGACACATAAGAAATTTATTGGATTTACACTAATCGCTGGCTTTATTTTCTGGGCAGTTTATCGCTGGGGGCCAAACCTTCCGATACCAGGCATTGAAGACGGTATTGTTTATTTTCTTGGCATATTGGCCGTTCTTCTTATCCTATTCGTGATAACTTATTCGCTTCGCAGACGTATGGCCAGGGGAATGCCAGGCAGGCTGGACAATTGGCTTTTAGCCCATATCTATCTCGGACTTTTGGCCCTTTTCATAATAGCCCTGCATGCAGAGTTTCGTTTTGGATGGAATTACAGCACTGCTGGTATGATTTTTCTCGTATTAGTCATTGTCACAGGAATTATTGGACGATATTTTTACGCCAATATACCTTCCTCCATCGCCGCTGAACAAGAGAATGTTCTCTCCCGAGTGGACAAGGTTACGAAATCAATAAACGAGCTGTTGGCTGGAAAATCAAGGGCATTCCAAAAAATTATAGGCACGGAGCTCAACACTCCTTCACCCCTTTCCACACAAGCCAATTACTGGGAGGAACTCCTTTCAAAGGGCGAAATAGTCCAGGAGGAAGAAAGGGGCGATTTTAAAAAAGCAGTTCTGCTTCTTGAGGAAAAGGCTAAACTAGAGTCTCAGTCCATAAGCCAACTAAAATACAGGCCGCTTTTTCGGGGCTGGCTTACAGCCCACCTTATCGTCACAGCGGGGCTTATCGTAATGATCCCTTTGCATATATTGGATGACAGCTTTAAGATATTTACTCCGACAGCTTCAGACTTTGGACACCCCCAGGAATGCAGGCAATGTCACCAGAGGCAATATGACGAATGGATAATGTCACCCCATGCCTATGGTCAGGTAAGTCCTGTCGCCTTTGCACTCAATGAAAAGGTTCAAGTCGATAGCAATGGGAAGGTAGGCGTCTTCTGTTTTCAATGCCACGCACCTATCAGCATCGCAATCGGAGAAGATGCTAGAATTCCGAATGAGAAAAGGGCCCCCATCGGCGTTCTGGGAGTTCAATGCGACTCTTGCCATTCAATCTCCAAGAATCACGGGCTCGTTAGCGGTGATTTCCCTATGGAACCCGGACGAAAAAAATATGGTCCTTTTGGTTCAAGCTCTGACGGTGACTTTAAGCCCGTTCGAAACTACTTTCATAAGAGCGTTAAATCCGATTACATAATAACCTCCGAGTTTTGCGGCTCCTGTCACGATGTAGTTACACCAAAGGGACTCAGGGTAGAGGAAACCTTTGCTGAATTTAACGAAAGCGTTTATCCAGAAAAGGGTATAACCTGCCATGATTGTCATATGAGAACACTACCGGGTAAGCCCAACCAAAAAAAGGTAAAGGGTCCCGCCGCCATCATGGCTGGAGTTGATATACCCGAGAGGCCAATCTCTAACCACTCAATGATTGGGGTGGACTATCATCTTGTAGATTTTTTCCCCTATGCCGATAACCAAGGAGAGGCAGCCAGGATTCAAAGAGAGTACATGCAGGAGGTTTATGAACTTCATAAAGATAGCGCCAAGATGGAAGTAGAAGCCCCTCAAACTGTAACCCCCGGGTCTCAATTTCAGGTAGCAGTGCATGTGACCAATACTGGAGCTGGGCATCTTCTTCCCTCCGGATTTACTGTGGAGAGACAGGTATGGATCGAGGTTATTATAAAGGACGCAGATGGCAAATTTCTTTTTGTATCGGGCGACTTAGACAACAACCTTGATCTGCGAAACCGCTGCAGCCAAGATGTTAAATTGGACGCCGCTCCTATAGACAAATATCTAGTCAACTTTCAGTCGGAAATGCTTAAGGTCAATCCAGACGGTACTGAAGAAGATGTCTTCCTGACAAGCCAAGCAAACAAATTTGTAAAACATGGGATACCACCCCTTGAGACTAGGATAGCAACCTATCCTGTCCCTGTTCCATTAGACGCTAAGGGACCTCTCAGTGTTGATGTAAAACTGAGGTTTAGAAACTTTTCTCCGTTGTTATTTGACAGATTGGGGCTTGACGAAAGCCTGAAAAAGAGGCTTCGAATCATAGATCTGGCGAGTGAATCTAGGTCAATTGATGTGGAAGGCGTGGAAGATGTTTTAACGCAACAAATAGGTTCATCCTCTGATGTTAATGGAGAGACTATCGTATCGAGTAATTCGTCCTCCGAGGAAAAGTTGATTGGGATAATAATGGAGATCGATAAGGAAGGGGGCACAATTACGGTGAATGATGCTCAAAGAAAAAAACACGTAATAAAAATTGACCCTAAAATGCTAGAGGGAATTTCACTATGCAACAAGGTCGAGATTGAATTAGAAAACGGTGCTGTCAAGTCAATAAAAAAGCTTTGATTCATGATGCAAGATACACGATGCATGATGCATGATTAATTCTGTATCCTGGATCGTGTATCGTTATACGCACTACTTAGGAACCTTAAACTCTAAAGAATATCCCCCTGGATCAATGCTTAGTTCCTCACCGACCAGTGTTATAACATGCATGGTGGCCTTTTCCATTTCCATATATCTTGAGTACCTTATTGGTACTAAGAAGGGGGAACTGCCAAGAGGGGGAATGGGATTAACAAGGGGCAGAATCTGATCTTCCTCTATGATTTTACCTTCCGGGTCATAAATCTTGAATTTAATAGAAATTCGTTTTAACTCCTTATCAGTGTTGTTTACTAATTCTCCTTTAATCTGAAATTTCTCTTCGGAAACCTTTGATACATCGAGGCTTTTTAGACGAATCACATAATCCTTGGAATAGGTTATAGAAACGAGAAGAAAAAACAGAATCAGTAACGAAAAAACGCTAACGAAACTATTTAGCCACAAAGACACTAAGACACCAAGATTAGAGAGTACTTTTTTTAAATGGATTAAGTTTTTAAAATCCATATTCCTCCTTTGTGTCTTGGGCAGTTAGTGGCTGAATATTTACTAATAAACTACTCTTCAATCTTACCACAACACAAAAACATCTCATGTTCTTTAGAGCCGATAGGCCCTGTTTTAGATACATCACAATCCTGAGTAATATTTACAAACATTCCACTCGATGTTAGAAATGTCACGAAATCCCTATTCGGGGGAAGTTTTATTGTACCCTCTTCACATGCTTTCACTATTTGCTCTGCTAGGCAAACATCCAAATTTCGGGATAGGCAATCCATTGCCATGCCTTTAAAATTCGACAACCTCGAGGGATGTAATTTTTCAATACAGATATCAGACCTAGGGATTTTCACCGTGCCTTCAGGGCAACCACTGCTTTCGGATTCAGCAACGCTAATAGCAAATAAAACGATTGAGCAGAGTAAAAGCCCAATGAGAATTCTCATAGATGATCCGTTCAAAATATCTTGATACAATCTAGCACAATACGGCGTAAGGTGTCAACGTATTAATGATTAACTTTTAAGCGTCATGTCTTTTTTGGACGATCGGGATTTATTAATTCTAAATTTTAAATCCGGAAGGTGATAAAATCTCGGGGGAATGTCGTGCTAAGCTTGAGATAATGAGAAAGAACTAAATTTTGGTAACAAGGAAAAAAGAAATTGAATTCAGTGGGAATATCATGGCGCGAGTTTGTTGATAGTTTCCCATATCAAAACTCGAGAGGCTTTTGGAGGGAATATGATAATCGGAATGTCTACGCCCGCTTTGTTGAATTCCTCGATCTTATTTCTGCCTTCTGCTGTCGAACCAGTAATCGCAACTGAATTCAGCAAGGAATCGCTGACGCTTCTGATCGCTTCTGTTTTACTTCCCTTGTTCCAGGCTTCGACAATGGAATTAGCTTCGTCTTGGAATCCATACCTGCTAATCAATCCAGAATAAAATGTCCCCATTGCTCCAATGTAATAGGCGATATATTCCTTGATTAATCTTCGTGACATGCCCTCGTCATCAGACACTAAAGCCGGGATGTAGGGACAAACTTTGATGTTATGAAAATCTCTTCCTCCCTTTTCAGCTCCGGCGCGAAGGTACTCCTCCGCATGTTTGTAATGTTCAATTGGAATCAAAAACGGAATCCATCCGTCTGCGATCTCACCTGTTAGGGTTATGTTCTTGGGCCCAATGGATGCAATATAAATCGGTATAACTTCTCTAAATGGGTTAAATTGGAGACTAAAGTTTTTTAGTTCAAAAATCTCACCATTATAATTCACACTTTGTCCGCTGATTATCATTTTTATGATTTCAACATATTCTCGAGTCCTTTTGAGTGGTTTCTCAAATTTAACGCCATGCCAGTTTTCTATAACTACAGGACCACTCGTACCCAGACCGAGTATCATTCTTCCCTCTGAGATTTCATCTAATGTCGCAACAGTCTGAGCAATAATAGCGGGGGTTCTGCTGAATACAGAAACAATCCCCGTTCCGAGCTTAATCCTATTTGTATTGAGGGCGATTACTGAGAGGATTGAGAAAGCGTCCCTACCCCACATCTCGGGAACCCAGATAGAATCATATCCCAGTCCTTCTGCAAGCTGTGCAAAATCAATGATTTCGTCTTTTGTGATATCATTCCAGTAAGGAATTACAAGACCAATCTTGGACAATGGATACTCCTCCACATTTTTGAGATTAAATATAACAATAACAATTAGATATCCAAAACCTCAAGCAATTCTGAATCCTTTCCTACGACGGAAATGAAATGGAGGACTAGAGTCCTCCGCTACAGTAAATTTCTTCCCCCTTGACGGGGGAAGATTAAGAAGGGGGTGTCGAATGTAGCTGAGACTTTAAAATCTCCAGCGGCATCTGTCAGTAGAGCAATGAAATCCCATTTAATGATGTTAAGATATTTCA
>Ga0214471_10002734_pt1 | contig 13801 bp, 17 predicted proteins | sample RVTome_5_FD_207665 | JGI IMG/M metagenome (GOLD analysis project Ga0214471, IMG submission 207665) | Soil microbial communities from uranium-contaminated site in the Upper Colorado River Basin, Wyoming, United States - RVT142D155 | ecosystem: Environmental > Terrestrial > Soil > Contaminated >...
GTCGGCCGTATAGCGGCCCTTGCCCGTGAGAAAGCGAAAATCTTCTTTGCGGCGAACGCTGGCGCCGATTCCTGTATCCGGCATCGTTCTACCCTTTCATCGCTTGCGCGGCGGCCTGGATGGCCTTGACGATATTGTGATAGCCGGTGCAACGGCAGATGTTGCCCTCCAGCCAGTCGCGGATTTCCGGCTCGCTCGGCTTGGCGTTGTGGCTCAGCAGGTCGACCGCGCTCATCACCATGCCCGGCGTGCAGAAGCCGCATTGCAGGCCGTGGTGTTCCTTGAATGCCGCCTGAACCGGGTGCATGGCGCCGTTCTTGGCCAGGCCCTCGATGGTGGTGACCTCGGCGCCGTTGACCTGAAGGGCCAGTATGGTGCAGCTCTTCACCGACTTGCCATCGATGTGCACCACACAGGCGCCACACTGGCTTGTATCGCAGCCTACGTGGGTGCCCGTCAGGGCCAAATTCTCACGCAAGAAATCGACCAGGAGCGTGCGTCCTTCGACCTCTCCGGCCGCCGACCGCCCGTTCACGGTCATGGATACCGTAGGCATGGATTGAACCTCCCTGTGCTGCCGGTCCGGTCAAATCACGGCCGGACTCGTTTTTTGAGGGGCGCCGTCGCGCGGCAAAACGCGCGCGCCGCATGCGGATACGCCCTGATATTCTTGCCAATAGTGTGTGGCGCCGCAGGGTTTAGGTCAAGGGCCTACTAGGACCCATGCCGGCACTAAGCCCCTCAACGAAGGGCGAAGATCGCCAATAAGATTGCCACCACGGCAATCACCCCCACGACCCAGACCGATTGGGGCAGGCCCGAACCGGGGGCCGGAGCCGGCGGTTGGGCGGTGGGGACCGCGGCTTCAGCCGCCTTGTCGGCCGCGGGCGGCGGTCCGGCCACGGCCGCGGCAAAGTTATCGAAGAACTCGCCGGCCAGCTTACGCGCCGTTCCATCGATCAGGCGGCCGCCGATTTGCGCCAGCTTGCCGCCGACCTGAGCATCCACCTCGTAGTGCAACAGGGTGGCGCCGTTGTCGTCGGTCAGGCGCACCTTGGCACCCCCCTTGGCGAAACCGGCGGCGCCGCCCTTACCTTCACCGCTGATGGTATAACCGTTCGGCGGGTCCAGATCGGACAGGCGCACCACACCGGCGAACTTGGCCGATACCGGCCCGACCTTGGCCTTCACCGTGGCGGTGAATTCGGTATCCGAGGTCTTTTCGATGGTCTCGCAGCCGGGGATCGCCTGCTTGAGAATTTCGGGATTGTTCAAGGCCGCCCAGACGGCCTGGCGCGGGGCTTCGATGCGGTGTTCGCCGGACAGGTTCATGAGCGAATGTTAACCCGCCGCCCGGTCACCGAACAAGCGCTCCGCTGCTGCGGTCCTATTCATGGCCCTTGCCGTCAGGGCAGTCCGCAACCCAGACTCGATCCGAGTCACGGACGGAGACGATCTGTATTGGAGAGGCCATTGGTTGCAGACGCAATAAAGCTCAGAATTGCTGTGCTTGGTGCGAGCGGCGGTGTCGGGCGCCTGATAGTTCATCGCGCCCTCGATCAAGGGTTTGAAGTCGTTTGCCAAACCCGTGACGCGAGAAAGCTCGCCGACATTGCTACCCGTGCTCAGGTGCGTGCATTCGATCCCACGGATCAGGCGCATCTCGGCGAATTTGTCAAAGGCGCCGATGTCGTCATTTTTGCTCTCGGTGTCGACACCGCTGGTCCCACCACGCTGTTCACCGACGTGACCAAGGCGCTGATCTCGGCCATGGCGAGGGAGCGGGTTAAACGCCTTATTGCGATCACCGGTGTCGGCGCTGGTGAAACCCGTGGGCACGGCGGGTTTCTCTACGATCGGATCATCTATCCCTTGTTCGCCCGAATGCGATACCAGGACAAAAATCGGCAAGAGGCCCTGATTGCAGCATCCGATCTTGACTGGATCATTGTACGTCCGGCGCCTTTCTCAAATCGTCGCGTCCCCGTCCCCATTGAAGTCCATACACGGGTCGACTCGGATACGGTTTTGAGACGCATTACGCGCGACGAGGTCGCCGCATTCGTCATCGACCAATGTGCCGGCGAGCGCTACCTGCGCCAGCGACCATTCATCGGGCATCCGTGATCGACATTGAAAGAGGGACGCCTTACGTGCAGTCGGCAATGAAAGCAGGGCTTGTCTATTTCACAATTGTCTTCGCCGTTGGGTTCCTGCTCGGTGTCGTGCGTGTCTTGGCGCTCGCACCACGTTTGGGTGATGCGCTTGCCGTGGTGATCGAGTTGCCGGTCATGCTGGCGGTCTCATGGATCGTGTGTAAGCGGCTGATCGCTTGGTTCTCGGTACCGAGCGGACTGGCTCCTCGGGTCACGATGGGCGGCTTCGCATTCGGCCTTCTCATGGTTGCCGAAATCGCGGTGTCAGTCTTTGTGTTTCGGCGCACGATATTTGAGCATTTCGAAATCTACCAGACAGTGACTGCCACGATGGGGCTCCTGGGCCAACTCGCCTTTGCGCTGTTTCCGGCAATCCAACTGAGGACGCAGATGGGTCCTGCCAAAGGTGAATAGATTTGCCCCGGAAAACAGATGCTATCGGTTCCGCGACGCCGGCGGCCTAGCCACCCAGGAACAAACGGCCCACTTGCGGGTCGGCGAGAAGAGTGTCGCCCGGGCCCGCCATGGCGACCTGCCCGGATACCAGAACATAGCCGATATCAGCGAATTCCAAGCCTTTCTTGGCATTCTGCTCGACCATGATGATGGTCTTGCCCTCGGTCTTCTGCAGGTCTTCCAGGATCTCGAAAACCATGTCGATGAAGCGCGGCTCGAGGCCGATGGACGGCTCGTCCACCAGCAGCACCTCCGGCTCCATGATCAGGGCGCGCGAGATTTCCAGCAGCCGCCGCTCGCCGCCGGACAGTGTGCCGGCCTTCTGACCACGCCGCTCGCGCAGGCGCGTATATTTGGCGAACACCCGTTCCGCCGCTGCGCGGGCGTGCGCCGGTTGATTCTGCAGGAAACCGCCCATCCACAAATTTTCCTCGACGGTCATGTCGGGGAAAACCGAATTGTCCTGCAGGATGTAAGCGATTCCGGCGGCCTTCAATTTGTCTTTCGGCGACATGCGGGTCACATCTGTACCGCCGATGGAGATGGTGCCGGCGAAGATGTTGGTGAAGCCGAAGATGGAGTGCAGCACCGTCGACTTGCCGGCGCCATTGGGGCCGATCAGGCACAGGGACTGACGGCGGCCGACGGCAAGGCACAGATCGTGCAGAATCTCCATCTTGCCATAGCCGGCGCGCAATCCATCGATCACCACCAAGGGTTCGCCCTCGACGAGTTCGTGCAGGGCGGCACGGTCTGGGCCACCCTCGGCCAACGCCTCGGCCTGGCGGGCGACGTCATCAACCGACATGATCGTATCGATCCCGCCCAGGCCATAGCCGCGGGTCTTGCCCTTCTTACCGCCCTTGCCGGTGCCGTCCTGCGCCATCAGTGCGCTCCCAGGTAGGCGGCGATGACCCGCTCGTCGTTTTGAATCTGCTCCGGTGCGCCTTCCGCCAGCATCTCGCCATGCGCCAGGCAATACAGGCGTTGGGCCAGATTCATAACCACCCGCATGTTGTGCTCGATGACCAGCAGGGTGATGCCCATGTCGGCGTTGGCCCGGCGCAAGCGGTCGATGAGTCCGTTGATCAGGGTCGGATTGATGCCGGCCGTCGGCTCGTCGAGCAGCAGCATCTTCGGCCCGTTCATCAACGCCATGGCGAATTCCAGCAGCTTCTGCTGGCCGAAGGACAAGTCGCCGGCCAGCAGGTGGCGCTTGGAAAAGAGGCCGACGAATTCCAGCAGCTCCTCGGCGCGCTCGTCGATCTCGGGCGGAACATGGGCGAACATATCGCGCATGCGGGCGGCCCGATGCGGCACGCTGATGCGCATGTTGTTCATGCACGAGATTCCGTCATACACCCGCGTTTGCTGAAATGTGCGCAACATGCCCCGGCGGGCGATCTGCGGGACCCGCAGTCGCGAGATGTCCTCGCCGAGAAACTGGATCGAGCCGGAATCGATGGGGTGAAAGCCGACGATGGAATTGAACAGGGTGGTCTTGCCCGATCCGTTCGGGCCGATCAGGCCGACGATCTCGCCCGGCTTGACCTGAATCGAGATGTCGGCGTTGGCTACCACGCCGCCGAATCGCTTCGAGACATTGTCGACGACGAGCATGGTTTGATCCGACATGCCGGCCGTTCTCCTAGCGCCCGTCGGCATCTTCGGCGGCGGCTTCGACCCGGATGCCGAAACGCTCCGGATAGCGGGCCTTGGCCCAGCCGAGAATGCCTTGCGGGAAAAAGACGACGATCACCACGATCAGCAGGCCCAGGGCGACCCTCTGCCAGCCGAGCAGGTAAGTCCAGAACACCTCCTGGGTGATGTGAAAGATGGTGGCGCCGATGACCGGGCCCCACAGGGTGCCCTTGCCGCCGAGAATCGCCATCAGCACCATGAAGACGCCGTAGGTGGCCCCGGCGAAGGCCACGTCGCGCGGATCGATGAAGCCGTTCAGATTGCCGACCAGGCCGCCGGCCATGCCAAGGAAGAACGCCGACACGGACCACGCCACGGTCTTGTAGCGGGTGGTGTGCAGGCCCATGGCCTCGGCCTTGTCCTCGTCGTCGCGGATGGCATTGACCGCCAGGCCGAAACGCCCCGAATAGATGCGCCGCAGCGCCAGAAAGGTTACGGTTGCCAGCACGAAGCTGGCGAAATAGAAGAAGGTCTGCCGGGCTCCGATCTCGCCCGGATACAAGGGGGTCACCATGCCCGAACCGGCGCCGATGTAGTCCCAGCCCGACGCGATCTCGCCGGCGGCGATCCCCAACCCCAGAGTGCCGATGGCGAAATAATGGCCGCGCAAGCCAAGCAGACCGGACCCGAGAACTGCGGCCACCACCACCGGCAACACGGCGGCGGCGGCCAAGCCGGCAAACAAACCGGGGTAATAGCTGAGGCCGGCGTCCCGCTGCACCACCGCGCAGACATACATGCCGAGGCCGAAAAACAGAATGTTGCCGAAGGAGTTGTAGCCCATCTGCCCGCCCATGATGTCCCAGGTCAGGGCGAAGAGAATCATGATCCACAAGAGGGCGAGCTGAATCCGGTAGTCGGGCAGTACATAGGGCGCCACCAGGGCCAGCGCGCCAATGGCCAGGATCGGCAGGAGCTTTCTGACTGACTCCGTCATTTCAGATACTTGCGGTGCCGGCCCAACCGGTAATTCCGGTAGACCAGAATCACAACCAAGAGCGAGAACACGAAGGCCGCCTGATACTCGGCGCCGAGCAGGAAGCCGGCGAAATTCTCGGCCGCGCCCAGGCCCAGCCCGGCGGCCACGACAGCGCCGAGGTTGCCCAGGCCGGCGACCACCACGATCATGAACGAGCGCACCGTATACGCCAGTCCCAGATAGGGGTGGACGATCCAGGTCATCACCACCAGGGCGCCGGCGGCCCCGCAAATGGCGGCGTTGAGGGCGAAGGTGGTGGCGTAGACGCGGTCGGTATCGATGCCGAGGATGCGCGCCGCGCGGGCGTTCTGGGCGGTGGCGCGGATCGCTTGGCCCAGGCGCGATTTCTTGAGGAAGAGGAGCAGACACGCGCCGAGGATGAGGGTGGCGGCAAAGCCGACCAGCTTGATCTCGGAGACCGTGACCTGACCGCCGAGCAGGACAATGGTTCCGAGGCCGGAGTAGAGGGTCCGCACATCGGCGCCGAAGACTTCGTTGGCCAACTGCTGAATCAGAATACTCAAGCCGAAGGTGGCCAGAAGCGAGATGAAGAGATCCTTGTCGACGACGCGGAAGATGACCACCCGGTAGAGCAGCCAGCCGAGGATGAACAACACCGCCGCGGCCGCCGGAATGCCCAGGAAGGGGTGCAACCCGGCCTGCGCCGCATACAACGCGACATAGCCGCCGAGCATGACAAACTCGCCCTGCGCCACGTTGATCATGTTCATGACGCCCCAGACCAGGGCCATGCCGTAGGCGGCCAGGGCGAAAATGGAGCCGATGAGAATCCCGTCGATCAGCAACTGGACCGACAGGATCGGCGCCTGAAACAGAAGCTCGAGACTATTCATGCCGAGGCGGGAACGTCCGCCCTTCGATGGAAGGGCGGACGTTCCTTGAACCTAGACCCGTTGACCTAGCGCTCGGACCAGCCGGGCGCCGGGTAGATCACTTTGGCGGACGCCCATTTGCTGGGGGCCACCACCTTGAACTCGCCACCCTGGACTTGATAGAGAACCATGGGCTTGGCGGTGTTCTTGCCGGTCGCGTCGAACTTTACGTTGCCATAGAAGGTTTGCATGTCGGTTGCCGCCAGGGCATCGCGCACCTTCGCCGGATCGAAATCGCCGGCGCGGGCAAACGCATCGGCAAAGACCAGAACCGCAGCGGTCGACTCGGCGGCCTGATAGGGCGGGGCATAGCCGAACTCCTTCTCGAAGTCCTTGGCATAGTCCTCGGCGCTCCCCATCACGTTGTCCTTATAGCTCAGCGCCCGGTCCCACTGGGATGCGCACACCGAGTACTCAGAGTCCTTGCCGAAATTCTCGATGATCTTGGCGGAATCGCAGTGGGTCATGGCCAGCATGGGCACGTTGACCTGCATGTCCTTCATCTGGCGAATGGCCAGGGCGGGGCCCTTGGCGTGCGCCGAGACGATCAGGATATCCGGGTTCACGGCCCGCACCTTGGTCAAGGTCGCGGCCATGTCGTTCAGCTCCGGCGGCAGCTTGTCGTCGATCAACAGCTGCATGCCATGGCGCTTGATGTCATCGACCACACCGGCGCGCACGTCCTGGCTGAAATTGTCGTTCTCGATGGCAATGGCCACTTTCAACGACTTCGGGTCCTTGCCAGCGGCAGTCGCTTGCTCAGCCGCCAGATTCAGGGCCTCCGTCAGGTACTGGTCCGACGTGGAGAGAACGGCAAAGATGTACTTGTAGCCTTGCTCGAACAGGCCACGGTCGGCACCGTTCCCCTCGACCATAGGGACGCCGTACTTCTCGGTGACCGGGGCGATGGCCTTGGTCAGGCCCGAGCTATACGGCCCAAGCACGAACTTGACGCCGTCCTGGTTGATCAGACGTTCGGCCAACTGCGCGCCGCGCGCCGGGGTGGATTCGTCGTCGTAGTAAATGATGTCCAACTGATAGGCTTTGCCGGCAACCGTGACGCCGCCTTTCTCGTTGATGCGCTTGACGGCCAGGTCATAGCCATCCTTGGTATTCTTGCCGTTGGTCGAATACTTGCCGGTGATCGACACCGCCGCGCCGAGGATGATCTTGTCGCCCTCGACCTTTGCCGATGCCGAGCCGCTGGCCAGCAGGCCAATCGTGGCCGCCGTGGCAACAGCGGTCGCCAGTGATTTGATGTGGCTCATTCGAAAACCTCCCAATTTGGGTTTCTTACTTCCGCCTGCCGCTGCTCCCAGACATCGGCGAGACGCCTAGGTCCGATCATATCGTTGAACCGCCACAACGCAAGGGTGCAGCGGACAATCCACCGGAAAATCAGCCCTCTGGCGATCCGAACTCAGCACGCACAATAAGCTTGTTATCGTGCAGCCGGACTATTTTGTCGCCCCCCATATCGAGCAGCAACGCGCGGGCCGATTCCGGTGTTGATAGGATCCAGGCTTCGATGTCGGCGATGGCCTCGCCGTCCAGGCCGGTACGGCGAACCCAGGCGGCAAAGTCATGAGTCTTGGCAAAGACGTGCTCGCGGGTCAGCCGTAGTCCGGCATCCGTGAGCACGTCCAGCCACTGCTGCCGGTCGAGGGTGCGCACGTGGGTTGCGTCCCGCCGCCGCTCAAGCTCGTCGAGAAAGGCGGCTGGGCCGGGGGCTTCGGGGGCGAGACTGTCTTCCAGGACAAACCGCCCGGCCGGCTTGAGCACGCGGGCGACTTCCCGGACAAAGCCCGGCACGTCGGGAAAATGGTGCGGGGCGATGCGGCAGGTCACGAGATCGAAGGCCGCTGCCGGGAAGGGCAGGGCAGCGGCATCGGCGTACTGCACCGCCACATTGGACAGGCCGCGCTCGCCCGCCAGGCGCCGAGAGGCGGCCAGCATGCCCGGTGCGATATCGGCGGCGACCACGAAACCGGCGGTGCGGGCGATGCGCAGGGCGGTATGGCCGGGGCCGCAGGCGACATCCAGACACCGGTCCCGGCGTACGGCCGCGGCGAAGTCGGCAACGATGTCCAGGTCCGCATCGGTTGCGTGCGACGCACTGGCCGCATAGGCCTCGGCCTGGCGGGAGAATTGGGCGGCGGTATCGGCTCGCGATCCGGTCATGCCGTCGCGTTTACTCCTCCGTGCGGCTGCCGCCGTCTTCGGCCTGCCATGGCAGGACGCGGCGGAGGCCGGCATCGACGATGAAATACAGCCCCACGGCCATCAGCGCCAGCACCAGCAGAGCCGCGAACATGACGTCGATCTGCAGCCGCGCATTCGACTGCAGCATGAGATAGCCGAGCCCGGCGCTGGAGCCGACCCATTCGCCGACAATGGCGCCAATGGGGGCCACGGCGGTGGCCACGCGAATGCCCGAGGACAGCGCCGGCAAGGCCGCGGGAATCCGCACATGGCGCAAGATCCGCCAGCGGCTGCCACCCATGGTGCGGGCCAGATCCAGCCATCCCGGATCGGTCCGCCTCAGGCCGTCGAAGAACGCGGCGGTCACCGGGAAATAGATGATCAGGGTGGCCATGGCCACCTTCGACAACAAGCCATAGCCGAGCCACAGGACCAAAGCCGGCGCCAAGGCGAACACCGGGATGGCCTGGCTGACCACCAGAACCGGCATCAGCCAGCGGCGCACCGGCGGCGAGCTTGCCACCAGCACGGCGGACACGCACCCCAATAGGCAGCCGAGCACCAAGCCGAGAGCGATCTCGCTGCCGGTCACCACGGCATGGGCGATGAGCAGTTGAAGCTTGGCGTTATCGAGGAAGACCCGTCCGACCAACAGCGGGCCGGGCAGAATGTACGCCGCCACGCCGGTGACGCTCACCAACGCCTGCCAAAGCAGCAGCAATCCGCCCGCGATGGTCAACGCCCGCCAGGCCTTCATGGCTGATGCGCGTCCTGGCGGGCTTTCGCTCGGCTCAAGGTTTTCAGCAGGTCGGCCTGCAGGCCGAGCAACGCCGCGTTGGCGGGATCGCGCGGCGGCTGTCCGGCGGGAATCAGCGGATCGCCCAGGGTCGCCGGCACGCCGGACATGACCAGCACCCGGTGGCCCAGGCGCAAGGCTTCCAGCGGATCGTGGGTGACCAGAAGAACGGTGCGGCCCGCCAGGCATTCCGCGGCCAGGCCCTGCAAGTCGTAGCGCGTGATGGCATCCAGGGATGAGAACGGCTCGTCCATCAGCACGATGGGCCGGTCCTCCATCAGGGTGCGGGCCAAGGCCACCCGCTGGCGCATGCCGCCGGACAGGGTGCCCGGACGGTCGCCTTCGCGCCCCGCCAGGCCGACCCGGGCGAGCAGGTCGCGCGCTTGGTCCGTCGCCGCCGGAGAGACAGTTTCGCCGCGCAGGCGGCTGCCGAGCAGCACATTGTCGAGGGCCGAAAGCCAGGGCAGCAGCAGATCCTGCTGCGCCAGATAGGCGACGCGGCCCTGCACCGTCCGGCCGTGCTCGTCCACCGCCGCACCGACGGCGCCGGGCAACAGGCCGGCGACCAGGTGCAGCAGGCTGGTCTTGCCGACGCCCGAGGGGCCCAGAAGACACGTGGTCTGGCCGGCGGGAAGGGTCAGATCGAGGGCCGCGAACACCGGCGCCCCGGCATAGTCGAGGCTGGCAGCGTGCAGGCGTACGGTCGGGGCGGGGGTGTTGGGCACGGGTCATAGGCTCCGGCCCCGGTGGTACCCGGAACGCGTGGACATGCCAACCGGAGATTGTCTCAACCGGAGATTTTCCGGCCGGTGGGCTTATTTCGTCAATTCGATCCGATTGCGGCTGGAAACTTTGAGGTCGGTGAGGCAATCCAGCAAGCTGCCATCCTCGCTGCGGCACGAGGGGATATCGTTCACCAGCACCTTGCCGATACTGTCGCAGGAGACCTGTACCAGCGCGAAATTCGCCACCGTCGTCTTGGATTTGCGCAGGGGCGCCATATCCAACAGGACCTGCCGGGCGATGATGCCCTCCTTGTCGAAGACGAACAGGTCGAGACTGAAGCGATCCAGGGTATGCCCCAGCTTGTTCTCCACAACGAAGGAGGCGAGGCATCCGCCGCCGCTATCCTCGGTCTTGTTCAGCTCGATCTGCAGGTTCTGCTCGTCGGCGGCCGCGGCGTTGGCCCATAGAGTCAGGATCATGGCCACGGCGGCAATCGCCGCGAGCCAGCGCCAACCCGGGCGGGACGAATGTGAGTATGGGTGTATGGACATCATCATCGAACCTGCTCCCCATGCGGCGCCGGTGGCGTTTCCCGCTCGGGACGGGAGTCGCCCGCTAAAGACAAGTTTAGCGCGCCTTCCGCCACCCTGTCGATGATCGATGTGCCGCTTGTGCCGGGGCAGTCGGCGGTCTATCTCATGACGGATGAATCGTTCTGTCGCAACGCTCTGCGCCATTTTGCTGCTGGCCGTGATGCCGGCGTCCGTCGGGGCGCAGCAAGACCTGCAGAAGTTCGCCACCGACCGTCTGTCCATCGAGACGGCGGACGGCCGCAGCCTCGATTTCGAGGTCGAGTTGGCCCTGACCGCGGAACAACGGGCGCAAGGCCTGATGTTTCGCCGGGATCTGCCGGATATGGGTGGAATGCTTTTTATCTACGATAAGGACTGGGACATTTCCATGTGGATGAAGAACACGGTCATCCCGCTGGACATGCTGTTCATCAAGCGCGACGGGCGAATCGTTGCGATCGCCGAGCGCGCGGTCCCGTTTTCCCTGGAAACGATTTCATCGGGACAGCCGGCGAGCGGTGTCCTGGAGATCAATGGCGGCGCTGCGGCGCGGCTGGGCATCCATCCCGGCGACCGGGTACGCCACTCGGCCTTTACCGGCGCGCCCTAGCCCAGAAGGCCGGGGACCGCCCGGTGTTCGGCCGACTCAGGCCTCCGGCTTGAGGGCGATCTGCTCCATGGCTCGCCAACCTTCACCGGCGGCGACCAGGCAGCTCATCCCCTGCGGGGTGGTGACGATAATCGTCCAGGTCCCACCTTTCTCGTCACTGAGCACCTCGACAAGACCGCCGCTGTTGGTCACGCCCGCGGCGATCGGCGCTTCTTTGTATTTCTTGGCGAGCAGCTCGAGGACGTGGGCCCGTTCATTGCATTGTGGCTGCGCCATCGCGGCGGAGGCTGCGAGGGTGAAGCCGGCACTTAAGGCCAATGTTTTCCACATTACGTGCCTCATGGGTCCGTGACCGGTGCGTATCCACCAGCCGGTAGTCCCAGTTTCACAGCCTGTCGTGAAGATAGGGCTAAAGACGTATGAACGCCCTGTTAACCAAGAAAGGCCAACCAAGCCGCGGTGTCAGGTGGCGCGGCCTAACGCTTGCGGCCCAGCATCAGCCCGTCGCCGATGGGGATCAGCGAGATGGTCACCCGGTCGTCCTTGAGCATCTTGGCGTTGAGGGCGCGAATGGCGCGGGTATCCGGACTCTGGTCCGAATCGTCCACCACGTTCCCGTCCCAAAGCACATTGTCGATGGCGATTAGCCCGCCCGGCCGCAGAAGGGTGAGGCATCGCTCGTAGTAGCCGTCGTATCCTTCCTTGTCGGCGTCGATGAAGGCGAAGTCGAACGTCCCGGCACCACCTTTGGCGATCAGACCGTCCAGGGTCTTAAGCGCCGGCGCCAGGCGCAAATCGATCCGCTCGGCCAGGCCGGCCTCGGCCCAATAGCGGCGGGCGATAGCGGTATAGTCTTCGCTGATGTCGCAGGCGATCAGCTTGCCATCCTTCGGCAGGGCCATGGCCACCGACAGAGCGCTATAGCCGGTGAATGTGCCGATCTCGATGGTCCGCTTGGCACCGATCAGCTCCACCAGCAGGCGCATGAATTGTCCCTGCTCCGGACCGATCTGCATGTTGGCCATGGGCAGCTTGGCGGTCTCGTCCCGCAAGCGGGCGAGCAGGGGCGGCTCGCGCAATGAATTGGCGAGCAGGTACGCGTGCAGTGCATCGGTCAGTTCGGTGGGGCGTCGCGTCATGCGGCAAGGGCGTTACACGCCGGATCGGCACTGTCAAGGCAAGAGACGGAACGCCCCCGGCCGCATGAGTCCGCTGTCAGCCTACGCAAGATGCTCCTTGAAGAAGGCCACGGTCCGCTGCCAAGCCAAGTCGGCGGCCTCGGCGTTGTAGCGTGGCGTCGAGTTGTTGTGAAATCCGTGCATAGTTCCCGGATAGACATGCGCCTGGTACGAGACGTTGCTGGCCTTGAGCGCGATCTCAAAGTCGGGCCACATCCCATTGATCCGATCGTCATTTTCCGCGTATTGAATCAGAAGCTGCGCGCGGATTTTTGCTACATCGCCTGAGTCCGGCGCTGCCCCGTAGAACGGCACGGCGGCATTCAGATCACCACCGAGCGATACAGCCACGCCGTTGGCCATGCCGCCGCCCCAGCAAAAGCCGGTGGCCCCAAGCTTGCCGGTCGACAGTGCGTGCGATTTGAGATACCGGGCGCTGTTGAGCATGTCCTGCCGCAGTTTCGCCGGATCCAGGCTCGTTTGCATGGCCCTGCCATCGTCGTCGTTCCCCGGATAGCCGCCGATCGGCGCCAGCCCATCCGGTGCCAAGGCCAAAAAGCCCTCAACGGCCAGACGCCGCGCCACATCTTCGATATAGGGATTCAAACCGCGGTTCTCGTGGATGACCAACACGGACGGAAAAGGTCCAGTGCCGGCCGGTTGCACCAGGTAGCCGCGCATTTCGCCCGATGTGCCTCCGGAGGATGGATAGTTCACATACAGCCCTTTGATGCGCTCGTCGGTAAAGGAAATGGTCTGCGCTTCCGCATAGCGCGGCAGCAGGCTCTTGGCCATGGCGAGCGCCGATACACCGCCGACCGTCAGGACCGCCGCGCGGCGAAAGAACTCGCGCCGTTCCATCTGTCCGTGACAATAGTCGTCGTAAAGCTTGAGCACTCGTTGGTCGATCTTGTTCTTGCCCATGGTCATATCTCCCAGTGGTGAACATCAATAACAGTGCATGCGGTTCGTGCCGGCGCTTGGCCGCCCCGAAAACGAAGCGGGCGCGTTCGATGTGCGCCCATGCTCCGCATTTGCGCTGCTGGAAAATCTAACAAATTAAAAATCGTGCGTTAAGAGCGTATGCGCGGTGTCACAGAAGATTGACCTCTGTGCTTGATCTACGCCCGTTCGCGGGTGGCCAGGAAACGGATGTTCGGCCAATCCTCCTGGGTCCGGTTCAGGTCCCAGGCATTGCGCGCCAGGAACACCGGGTTGCCGTCTCGGTCGTCCGCCAAGCTGCCGCCGACCGCATCGACGAAGCGTTTGAGCTCCGCCGGATCGTCCGCCTCGATCCAGCGAGCCGTCTCATAGACGGCGGCCTCGAAGCCGACCGGAATGCCGTATTCGCTGTCGATCCGGGTCGCCAGCACGTCGAGCTGCAGTTGCCCGACGACGCCGACGATCCAGGCGCTGCCGATGCGCGGCCGGAAGACCTGGGTGACCCCTTCCTCGGCCAGATCCTCCAACGCGCGACCGAGGTGCTTGGCCCGCATGGGATCGTCCAGGCGCACCCGGCGCAGGATTTCCGG